>Ga0180430_10002118_pt1 | contig 18350 bp, 14 predicted proteins | sample SS_ome_9_FD_132999 | JGI IMG/M metagenome (GOLD analysis project Ga0180430, IMG submission 132999) | Hypersaline lake sediment archaeal communities from the Salton Sea, California, USA - SS_1_S_2 metaG | ecosystem: Environmental > Aquatic > Non-marine Saline and Alkaline > Hypersaline >... | reverse complement strand
TGGAGCAGGACCTGATAGGCAGAACCTTTTTCGAAGCGGAATAAAGCTGTTCCGGCCCTGACAGGGACCCGTCCCCAAAAAATTTCACTTACCGGATTGTTTTGTCGATCCCCATAACCGGTCTTTGGCATGTTTATCTCACATGCGAAACATAAAACATCTCCCGGAGAATGAAGCCTTTTGCAGCAAACCAGGCAGTTTGAAGGGAAGAAAAGCATCAGGAAATCAATAAGCCATTGCATCCTTTTTTTAAGGATTGATGACTTCTACAACTATTTATCAGCCAGTTTTTTGGTGGAAAGCAGTCCGCATGCCGCCCAGATGTCCTGTCCCCTGCTGGCCCGGATGGTGGAAATAATCCCCTTGGCATTCAATTTTTCCTTGAAGGCAATGATGGTTTCCTCATCAGGGGATTCAAGCGGCGTGTCTGGAATGGGGTGGAAGCGGATCAGGTTGACCCGGCAGCGGATGCCATGCAAGATCCTTGAAAGCTCGTTTACATGCTTTGGCGAATCGTTGAAGTCCTTGAAAAGGATATATTCAAATGACACCCTGCGTTGCCTTCCAAAATCCCAGGATTTTATTTCTTTCAGGACCTCTTTCAGGGGGTAGACTTGTTGGACCGGCATTAACTTGCGTCGCTCATCATCAAAAGGAGTGTGCAGGCTAACAGCCAGGTGTGCATTGCTCCTGTTAAGAAATTCAAGCATGGCCGGGGTAATGCCGATTGTTGAAACGGTAATTCTTCGTGGGCTCAGGCCAAAGCCCCAATCCGATGTAAGCACCTCCAGGCTGCGTAATACCTCTTCCAGGTTGTCCAGCGGTTCTCCCATGCCCATGTAAACCAGGTTGGTAATGCTTCTCCATTCGGGAATGCTTCTGTACTGGTTCAGGATCTCTCCGGAGCTGAGATTCCCCTGAAAACCCTGTTTCCCGGTCATGCAGAACAGGCACCCCATCTTGCATCCTACCTGTGAAGAGACACAAACCGTACTGCGCTTTCCATCCGGAATATAGGCGGTCTCAATATATTTTCCCTCAAGGGCAGGGAAGAGATATTTTTTGGTACCATCCACAGACTCCTGCACATCTACAGGCGGTATGATGCCCGCATCATAATTTTCAGATAGCAGGGCCCTGGCTTTAAGAGAGAGATTGGTCATTTCCCCGAAGGAGGAGACTTCTTTCTTATAGAGCCATTCGGCTAGCTGACCACCGGTAAAAGAAGGGAGCCCAAGGCTTTGGCTCACAGTTTTAAGTTCTTCCAGGGTAAGGCCGAATAGATGTTTCCGCATGGATCAAAAGTATATTTCAGAAATGATGTTGCTAAAAGGAACCCCTTTACGGATCAGAATATCCCTGGTTTCAACTACCATATCTGCGCTCCCACAAAGGTAGTACTTTAAGCCTGGATTAAGATCGTTTTGTTCTTCCAGGTAAGCAGTAACCCGCCCATGGTAAGCTCCATCACCGCTTTCCCCGCTGCAACATCTTATATAATCCTGTCCCAGGATCTCCTGAAACTCGTCGAAAAAGTGAAATTGTTCCAGGTAGCGGTTTCCATGAAGCAGGATCTTATTTTCTCCCAGTCCGGAACGAAGCATTGAATAGTAGGGGGCGATGCCTGTTCCTGAGGCAACCCAGACTGCCGGGCCCGGCTCACCTGTAAATTCTCCCCCGGCAGGGGTGATCCAGACGGTATCCCCGCATTCCAGATCTGAGAGTTGAGGGGTCAGATAACCCTCCTCAATCACCTTATACAGGATTTTAATATCATCTTCCTTGTCCCCGCTGCAGATGCTGTATAACCTGCGGGCATCATTTTCCCCGATGGAGATCCCAATGACCTGACCGGCCATAAAATCAAAAGTTCGCTTGAAACCAATAAGGTAGATACCAGGGGAGAGCTCTTCGCTAGAAGTTATGCTTACTGGCGTAGTCTGTTTATCGTTGTGGCTTATCATTCTAATTTGCTTTAATTCCGTGGAAACGGATTACAGAGGCTTTGCCCTGGTGAAATGGACCTTCGTTGAGTATAATTTGTTGTTTTTCGAGCAGGCGGGTCTCAAACAGTCTGAAATCATTCTCGAGGATTTCTTCATCATAAAGCATATCCAAGGATTTTGGCCCACCTGTATCATTTTTTAGCTGTTCCTTGTGAAATGCTTCAACAAACAAGGATCCTCCGGGCTTGAGTGCTTCAAAGACTTTCCGGTGAAGATATTCGCGGCTGGAACTGTCTGTATGGAAATAGATGAGTGCAACGGCATCATACTGGTCAGCCGTAAAGAAAAACTCTTCCAGCGGGCATACTCTGTAGTTGATTTCCACACCCCGCTCCGAGGCAAGGGCAAGGGCCTTCTTCTGTCCGGCACTGCTCAAATCGAAGGCCTCCACAGCCCATCCCTTTGTTGCAGCATAAGCGGCATTTCTGCCCTCGCCCTCTCCCGGAAGCAAGAGTTTGCCCGGGATTGTTTTTTCAAGTTGAGCCGCAAAAAACGCATTCGGCTCTTTTCCATAAGCATATGCTTCGCTACCGTATCTTGTATTCCAGAGTTCTTTCATTTTCTCGTTATGCCCTTAAAGTGCATCCTCATCAATGGGCTCCCAAAGCTCAATTTTATTGCCATCGGGATCCATAATCCATCCAAACTTTCCGTAGGGGTACTCTTCCATCTCGCCCACGATCTGCACCCCTTCCTCTTCCAGTACCTTGAGTAGTTCCTCCAGGTTTTCAACCCGGTAGTTAAACATAAAGTCGCTGGAAGCGGGATTAAAGTAGCCTGTATCCTCTGGAAATATGCTCCAGGCAGTATATCCGGCTGTTTCAGGATCTTCATCCTGTCTCCATTTGAAGAGGGCCCCGTGTTCCCCACTTTCTATATGAAGGTGTTTCCCATACCACTGTTTTAATGCTTGCGGGTTAGCCGATTTAAAGAAAACGCCACCCAATCCTGTAACTCGTTTCTTCATGGTATAGAGATAACCAAAAAGCTTTAAAAATGTTGATTCTGGAAAAAAATTACTTTCTTGTGTGCGCTAAACAAAAAAACTATCTCATGAAAAGAATGAATTTATTGTTGGTTTTTATGCTGGTTTCTTCCCAGATTCTTATGGCGGGAGGCCTGAAAACCAATATAAATCAGAGCGCTGCCTGGGTTCGGACCATGTCCCGGAATGCCACACTTGGAATTGATGCTGTTTACTACAATCCAGCCGGACTGGCCAAGCTCCAAAATGGATTTCACTTCTCACTTTCTAACCAGACCATCTTCCAGACCAGAAAGGTTACCAGTGACTATGCCTACCTCAACGGAACCCCTGTAGATTATGAAGCTGAATTGTCTGCTCCTTTTTTCCCGGGTATCTATGCGGCCTACAAAATGGATAAATGGGCCTTTTCTTTAGGATTTAATATCCCTGGAGGAGGAGGTAGTGCTGATTTTCAAACAGGACTTCCAAGTTTTGAGGTACCTGTGGCTTCCCTGGTTCCATTGTTATATAGTAATTTCGAACCTCTGGACCAGTCTATTTACGATGCTACTGGCTGGGACCCGGGCTACAGAAATGTAACCGCATATGATATGGACGCGGCATTTAGTGGCTCATCTACCTTTTATGGTGTCCAGGCCGGGGCCACCTATGCCATTAATGATATGATTTCAGTTGCCATTGGCGGAAGATACGTAATGGCCCGCAACGCTTATGAAGGATCATTAACCGGTGTTGTTGTGGATGCACCCTATGGCGGCATTCAGCCTCCGGGCGATTATGTCAGAAGGGTGGCTGCCAATCCGGCACTTCCTCCCGATGTAGTTGCAACACTGGAAGCAACTGCAGCTGGACTTGATGACATGACTGCCGATGCACAACTCAATGCAACTCAGTCGGGCTCGGGATTTACCCCGATTATTGGCGTGAATATTAGCCTCTCTGAAAAGGTTAATATTGCTGCCAAGTACGAGCATCACACCAAAATTGTTTTGACCAATGATACGGAGGTGGATGATGTGGACATGTTTCCCGATGGAGAAGAATCAAGAGCCGATATGCCCGGAATGTTTGCCCTGGGAGCACAGGTTAGCCCGCTGAAAAATCTTACAGTCACAGGTAGTTTCAACTATTACCTGGATAAAGGCGCCTATTATGGTTATACGGATGCGGAGGGAGAGCAGACTGATAATGAAGATGTCATAGATGAGAATGGCTTTACCTGGGCATTCAGCGCGGAGTATAAAATCTTGCCGATCTTAGGAGTAAGTGGCGGATATACCTCCGGGAACAATGGCGTAAACGATAATTATCAGTCAGGCCTGACCTATGGACTGAAGAGCGCCTCCTGGGGAGCTGGTGTTTTTGTTAATCTGGGCGATATGATCACCCTGAATGCAGGTTACAGCGTTACTAATTACGACGATTACACCAAGGCGCAAACATCAATCGTTGGAGTACCCTATAACGATACTTATGCAAAGCATACATCGATGTTTGCTTTCGGTATAGATATCAGTTTCTAGTATCTCACTGACCCTAAAATGAAACCGTCCCGCTTGTAAGTGGGACGGTTTTTATTTATCCCCTTCCAGGCGGCTGATCACCACGGCGCCCACGCTATCGGAAAAGACATTGACCGTGGTGCGAAACATATCCAGGATGCGATCCACCGCCAGGATCATGGCCACTCCTTCCAGGGGAAGCCCCACCGCATTGAGAATAATGCTGAGCATGACCAGTCCGCTCATGGGAATACTGGCGGCTCCGATGGAAGCCAGCACAGCCGTAATGACAATGATTCCCTGCTGGGCCAGACCCAGGTCAAAGCCATATACCTGTGCAATGAAAATGGTTGCAACACATTCGTAGAGTGCTGTACCGTCCATATTGATGGTTGCTCCAATGGGAAGGACAAATCCTGCGGCTTTCTCAGAGGCTCCGGATACTTCAGTCACCGCCTTCAAGGTCAGGGGCAGGGTCACGATGGTAGAACAGGTTGAAAAGGCAGTCATCAGGGCAGAGAGCATGCCCCGGTAGTGTTTAATAGGACTACACTTACCCAGGTATTTAAGAAGCAGGGGAAGGGTGATAAAGAAGTGTATGGACAGGCCCGCCATGACCACAAGGAAAAATTTACCCAGAGAGGCAAAGGCATCAAAGCCGGTTTGGGCCACAATGCCCGCAATGATGCCAAACACACCAATGGGAGCTGTCCAGATTACAAAAGAAGTCAGCTTCATCATTGCTTCGAATGCCGCCCTGAAAAAACTACCCATCAGATTGGACTGTTCTGGTTTTAATCGGGTCACAAAAAAACCAAACAAAAGCGAAAAGAAGATAACCGGTAAGACATCGCCATTGGCCATGGCGGCAAAAGGATTCTCCGGAATCAGGTTGAGCAAGAGCTCTCCAAAGCTCTGGTCGACCACACCGATTCCATCAGGTTGCTCGGTAAGTCCAATTTCAGCACCCACTCCTGGTCTGAAAATATTGACAAGTATTTGTCCTGTCAAAATCGCCAGAACACTTGTAGTAATATAATAAGTAAAAGTACGCAGGCTAATCAAGCCCAGACCTTTACTGCTACCCACCTGGATTACCGCACTGATGATGGAGGTAATCACCAGGGGGAGAATGGCCATTTTCAGCAGGCGAAGAAATAACTCTTTCATGGGCTCAGCAATCACCAGAATCGGCTCTCCAACCAGCCAGCCAAACAGGATTCCCAGGAAGAATCCTAAAAATATCAGATATGTAAGGGCATGTTTTCCGAAGCGCATAGGTTCAATTAAGTGAAAATACAGGAGAAATAAAAGCACTTACTTTTCAACAACACTTCGATAATCCTTACATAAGCTCTATTTTTGAGAGGCAATAAGTTAAGAATGAGCACACCAAAAAATATCGTTGAAACTCCCCTGATGAAGCAATATTACTCCGTCAAGGCAAGTCATCCCGATGCGGTTCTATTATTCAGGGTGGGAGATTTTTATGAAACTTTTGGAGAAGATGCCATTCGAACTGCTGAAATACTTGGAATTACCCTCACCAAGCGTGCCAATGGTGCTGCTTCATCGGTGGAGCTGGCAGGCTTTCCCCACCATGCCCTGGATAACTACCTTCCAAAGCTGGTCCGGGCGGGACAACGGGTTGCCATCTGTGAACAGCTGGAAGACCCCAAACTCACCAAGAAAATTGTAAAAAGAGGGATTACCGAACTGGTTACCCCCGGGGTTACCTACAACGAGAATGTACTGGATAACCGTGAAAATAATTTTCTGGCCAGCATTTACATGGACAGGCAGATCCACGGCATTGCATTCCTGGATATTTCCACGGGGGAGTTTCTGACTTCCCAGGGCGATCAAAGCTTCATCGATAAATTACTTACCAGTTTCAAACCCAAAGAAGTGCTGGTTCAAAGGAGTCATCGCGACCAGTTCCTGGAAGAGTTCGGCGATAGTTTTTACACCTTTTTGCTCGAGGAATGGGTCTATACGGAGGAGAATGCCAGGGATAAACTTCATCAGCAGTTTGGCATTCAGACCCTGAAAGGATTTGGTGTGCAGGAAATGACACATGGGATCATTGCCAGCGGAGCCATTCTTCAGTATCTCGATCTAACTCAGCATACCCGGACGAATCATATATCCAGTTTATCCCGAATTGAGCGGGATCATTATGTCTGGCTGGATCGTTTTACCCTCCGAAACCTTGAAATTTTTCAATCCCTGTACGAGGGAGCCCCCACCCTTCTTGAGGTGATGGATCAGACCCTTAGCCCCATGGGAGCACGTTTGATGAAACGCTGGCTTTCCCTCCCCCTGAAAGATGTGCTGTTGATCCGGGAAAGGCACAACATGGTTGAGCATATTCTCCTGGAGGAGGATTTCAGGGAGTTTCTGAATGATAAAATCAGGCAGGTTGCAGATTTGGAAAGAATCATCTCAAAGGTGGCAGTGGGCAGAGTAAGCCCCAGGGAGCTTATACAGCTGATGAGAGCGTTGGAGGCCATTGGTCCGCTCAAGGAGCGTTGTGAGAAATCCAGTGAAGTCTCATTCCAACAACTGGCAGCTCAGCTGGATCCCTGTACAGAGGTGAAAAATCGAATACAAAAAGAGATGGTTCCGGAACCTCCGTCACAAATCAATAAAGGAGGGGTCATTGCAGCCGGGGTTTCAGAAGAGCTGGATGAGCTCAGAGAGATTATGCACTCCGGGAAGGATTACCTGGTGGGCCTTCAGCAGAGAGAAATGGAGCGTACCGGAATTTCCAGCCTGAAGATAGCTTATAACAATGTGTTCGGCTATTATATGGAAGTTCGGAATACCCATAAGGACAAAGTTCCGGAGGAATGGATCAGAAAACAGACCCTGGTTAGTGCCGAGCGTTATATTACCGAGGAACTAAAAGAGTATGAGGAGAAGATCCTGGGAGCTGAGGAAAAATGCCTGGTGCTGGAAGCGAATTTGTTCCAGGACCTGGTGAGCGGTGTTGCAGGATGGATAAAAGCTATACAATTGAATGCCTCTCTGGTGGCCAGGCTCGATTGCCTCTTTTCATTTGCCCTTACGGCACTGGAAAACTCTTATTGTCGGCCCGAAGTAAATGAATCTACTACCATAGAAATTAACGAAGGACGACACCCGGTGATAGAGAAGCAATTGCCCGATGACGAAGTTTATGTTTCCAACAGTGTCAGGCTCGACGATAGTGATCAGCAAATAATGATTCTGACCGGGCCCAATATGTCGGGAAAATCGGCTTTTTTAAGGCAGGTTGCATTGATTACCCTGATGGCTCAGGTGGGCAGTTTTGTTCCGGCAGAGGCGGCCAGTATTGGATGGGTGGATAAAATCTTTACCCGGGTGGGGGCCTCTGATAACATTTCCCTGGGTGAATCCACATTTATGGTGGAAATGCTGGAGGCGGCCAGCATACTGAACAATCTTTCGGAAAGGAGCCTGGTTATCCTGGATGAAATTGGCCGGGGAACAAGCACATATGACGGGATTTCTATTGCCTGGGCCATGGTGGAATATATCCATGAGAAAAAAGAAGGAAAAGCCAAAACCCTTTTTGCCACCCATTATCATGAACTGAACGAGATGGAAGCTTCTTTTTCACGGGTTCGGAACTACAATGTTTCCATTAAGGAACTGGACGACCGGGTTATATTCCTGAGGAAGCTGCTTCCCGGCGGCAGCGAGCATAGTTTTGGGATTCATGTTGCCCAGATGGCAGGCATGCCCCGAAGCGTTGTAAAGCGTGCCAATGAAATTCTTGCGGAACTGGAGAAATCAGGCGGGGAAAAGAACCTTAGCAAGCCTATGTCAGAACTGGCAGGCGGAAGAGAGGGACTGCAAATGAGCTTCTTCCAGTTGGATGACCCCATTTTAAAGCAGATCCGGGACCAGATTGCCGGTTTGGATATCAACAACCTGACTCCTGTTGAAGCACTTAATAAATTGAATGAGATTAAGAAGCTATCCGGGTTGTAATCAGTCTTTTGAGCCGCCTCTCTTGTGAAAAATCAGGAGATTTGGTTTGCATGATTGATTTTTGCGTACTATATTTGCAATCCATTTGCGGGAATAGCTCAGTTGGTAGAGCACGACCTTGCCAAGGTCGGGGTCGCGGGTCCGAGTCCCGTTTCCCGCTCAAATGAAAAAGGGTTTCTGAAAAGAGACCCTTTTTTTATGCTTCTCAACAAGGCCCCCAATGATATATATCAGTATGCTTTCTTCCTTAAGGATCAACAGATGCTTTTTATTTGCAGACAAGATTAATCTTAAATCAGTGATTATGAAAAGATTTATTGTTTCAGGTATGCTAATGAGTCTGATATTGATATTGGCTTCAGGAATTTCACCCTATATCCGGGTTGCCGAAAAAGCAGGCCCGATGAAAGATGTGGTTGACCAAGTGACAAGGGTGCTTGAAGGTGGAGGGTATGAAGTTATAGGGCAGTATCAGCCAGGCGAGAATCCGGATCTGTTTGTGCTGGTTTTTACAAATGATGAGCTGATTTCATTTACCCGGGAATTAAAAGATCGTGGCATGCTTGCAGCGGCCATGAAAGTGGGTTTTCAGGAAACCGAAGAAAAGATCTCTGTATCCATTGTGAATCCCGAATATCTCTTCTATGCTTATTTTCAGGAAAAGATGAACGATGTATCATTTAATTCTGATGCTTTGGAAATCTCCAGGCAAATTTTACACACCATGGGGAGTGTAGGGTCTCTTCGGGAAAATTTTGGCGGGGATCTCAGTGCTGAGAAGCTAATGAAGTATCGCTATATGGCAGGGATGCCAAATTTTGAAAAAGCCGTTTCACTGGCAGAGTTTAACAGTTATGATCAGGGACTTGTGGCCATTCGAAATGGCTTATCCGAAAAAGAAAACATCTTTCAGGTATATGAAATAGTGTGCGATAGTAAGGAAACCGCTGTCTTTGGGATTGGAATGAAAGATAAGGAAAAAGGGGAAGCGCATTTCCTGCCGATTATTGGAGAAAGTCATGTGGCAGCCATGCCCTATGAAATTATTCTTCAGGGGAATGAGGTAACAATGTTACATGGCCGTTTCAGATTTGCCTTGCACTGGCCCGAACTTACCATGGGGACCTTTATGAAAATTAAAAGCTCTCCGGGTGATGTTGAGGACGCAATGAAGCTTATTTTTGAAGCAGATTAAAGCTTTTTGTTTAAATTTGCAGCGCTTTATGGTCTACTTGATGGCAGGTAGAATTGATTTGACATATTGAAAGCAACTACCATATTAGGGCCCGGATGGCGGTACCGAAGCGGAACGCTGAGCTCCTGACATCCCAATGAAAAGGGCAGTTTGCAGGTAGAATTGATTTGACATATTGAAAGCAACTACCATATTAGGGCCCGGATGGCGGAATTGGTAGACGCGCTGGACTTAAAATCCAGTGGCCAGTAATGGCCGTGCCGGTTCGATCCCGGCTCCGGGTACAAAGCCTCTCAAGTTATTCTGAGAGGCTTTGTACGTTTATATAGGCCCTTGCTGAGCTAAAAAAGCCTCTGATATGGAAAATCACACTTTTGTATTAATTTCATAGATTATTATCCCAACTAGTTAAAATGAAAAATTTCGATAGTGAAGATATTGGCAATGCTGCCCCCATTGACAGGTGGGTTACAGCTATGGAACAGGCTTTTGTAGACACAACTATTGGCGTGGTGGAGGTGCCACAACGGGTCCATATTGACCGCGGGCCAAATACGCATTTATTGATGCCCTGTTTCGGAAGCACTTACTTTTCAACCAAACTTGTCTCGGTTTTCCCAAAAAATCTTCAGCATAAGGAGCCCATGATCTATGGATCCGTACTCTTAAACGATGGGGAGACCGGTAAGCCACTGGCAGTGATGGACGGCAGTAAGCTTACGGCAATGCGGACAGCTGCGGTGGGGGCTGTGGGTATTCAGTACCTGGCCCCGGAAGACGCCTCTTCGCTGGGTGTAATTGGCCTTGGGATACAAGGTTTTCACCAGGCACTTTTTGCCTGCGAGCAACGCTCAATTGATACCCTCAGGATACTGGATCGTTCCGTGGAGATTATGGACCGTTTTACCGACAGATTTACTGCATTTTATCCGGATGTAAAGGTTATCTCATGTAAGACAGCAGAGGAACTCTGCATTGATTCAGAGATTATCATTACTGCTACCGGCTCACATCAGGCCGTGGTCCCGGCCCATGATGAATGGTGGAAAGGAAAAACCATCATAGGGATTGGTTCTTATAAACCCGAAATGAGGGAGTTTCCGGATGCTCTTTTTGCGGATTTGAAGCAGGTATTTGTAGACACACCGGTTGCTCTTGAGGAATCTGGAGATCTGATAGATCCTTTAAGAAAAGGTTTAATCCGTGAAGCCCAGGTGATTCCTCTTTCGGATCTGATTATGGATAAGGTCAAGCTTAATGGAGAGACCCGGTTTTTTAAATCGGTTGGCATGGCTGCATTTGACCTGTATGGTGCGAAGTTGGTTTATGAAAGTCTTTCTTGAAATAAATCTTTTATGTTTCATAAATTAAAAGAGTTAAGCTGGGATTTTCCTTCCGATTGGCTCAGTATATCCACCATAGATATGCATACAGGGGGAGAGCCTTTGCGAATACTCCTGGATGGCTATCCTGAGGTGCAGGGGGAGACCATCCTGGAAAAGAGGAAATATTTCAGGGAGCACCTGGACCATCTCCGGAAAGGTCTTATGTGGGAACCGCGTGGGCATGCGGACATGTATGGTGCTGTGCTTACGGAGCCCTGTACCCCTGAAGCTGATTTTGGAACTTTCTTTCTGCATAATGAAGGTTACAGTACCATGTGCGGACATGCCATCATCGCTCTCACGAAATTTGTTCTGGATACCGGACTGGTAAAAAAAGAAGGGGATGCTCCCCAACTTATTATTGATGCCCCTCCCGGACAGATCATTTCCACCGCATATCGTAAAAATGGAGTGGTTCACTCTGTTTCATTTAAAAATGTTCCCTCTTTTGTGTTGTACAGGGACCAGCAGATCGAGATCCCAGGGCTGGGCTTGATTGGCTACGATGTGGCCTATGGAGGGGCATTCTATGTCATTGTTGATGGAGATGAAATGAATTTACAACTGGAACCCTCCGGGGTAAACAAGCTGATAGAGCTGGGAATGCTGATAAAGAAAAGTGTGATGAGGCAAAAGGCAATAATGCATCCCTACGAAGCAGATCTGAGTTTCCTTTATGGCACCATTTTTACAGGGAAGCCTTATAATTCATCAAGAGATAGCAGAAACGTATGTATATTCGCTAATGGCGAAGTGGATCGTTCCGCAACAGGCTCAGGCGTAAGCGCTCGGGCCGCGCTACATCATTCCAGGGGAGAGCTTGGTCCGGGAGTGGCCATGGAGATAGAGAGCATACTGGGTACGACCATGAAGGTTGAGATCGCTGAGTTGACAACATTTGGGCCACATAAAGCGGTTATACCTCAGGTCAGCGGGACGGCTTCATTTACAGGAAGAAACAGTTTTTGCTTTGATCCGGAGGATCCACTCAAGGAGGGCTTCATCATTCGATAAACATCTTTTTATTATGTATTGATCATACTGCTCAATAACATGATGTTATTGGTCATTTCGGATGACAACGGAATCTCTCTCTTAGTACTTTTGAGCTGATTACTAAAAACCCATCGATCATGTCTAAAATTACCCGCGAAGATGCCCTGAATTACCACAGCAGTGGAAGACCAGGAAAAATAGAAGTTATTCCAACCAAATCACACTCCTCCCAGAGAGACCTTTCGCTGGCTTATTCTCCTGGTGTGGCAGATCCCTGCCTGGCCATAAAGGATAATATAGAGGATGCCTATAAGTATACTGCAAAAGGCAACCTGGTGGCTGTTATGTCCAATGGAACAGCCGTATTGGGGCTTGGTGACATCGGCGCTTTAGAGGGAAAACCAGTGATGGAAGGAAAGGGGCTACTGTTTAAGATTTTTGCCGATGTGGATGTGTTTGATATCGAAATTGATCGCAAAGGTGTGGATCAGTTTATTGAGGTGGCTAAAGCCATAGCTCCTACTTTTGGAGGAATAAACCTGGAGGATATCAAAGCACCCGAATGTTTTGAGATTGAAACACGCCTGAAGGAAGAACTGGATATTCCCGTTTTTCATGACGATCAGCATGGAACTGCCATCATATCTGCGGCAGGTCTGCTGAATGCGCTTGAACTTGTCAACAAGAAGATAGATCAACTAAAGGTAGTGGTTAATGGAGCTGGCGCCTCAGCCATCTCCTGTGCCAAGCTCTACATTGCGCTTGGAGTTTTACCAGAAAATCTGTTCATGCTTGACTCACGAGGTGTGTTAAACACGCGTAGGGAGGGTTTGAATAAGTATAAGAAAGAATTTGTCAGAGAAACCACTGCCAATACCCTTGAAGAAGCCATGAAGGATGCAGATGTATTTCTTGGCTTATCTGTGGCAGATGTATTAAGTGCTGAAATGCTTAAGTCCATGAGGAAAGATCCCATTGTTTTTGCAATGGCGAACCCCAATCCTGAGATATCTTACGAGAAAGCGATTGCGGCCAGAAAAGATATAATTTTTGCCACGGGCCGTTCTGATTATCCAAACCAGATCAACAATGTACTCGGGTTCCCCTTTATTTTTAGAGGAGCGCTTGATGTAAGAGCCACATCCATCAATGAGGAGATGAAAATTGCGGCTGTGAATGCCTTGGCTTCCCTGACAAAAACAGATGTGCCCGAAGTGGTAAATAAAGCCTATAAGGTAGAAAATCTGCATTTTGGGAGGGATTATATAATTCCCAAACCTCTTGATCCCCGTTTGATTTATCATGTGGCCCCTGCAGTTGCAAAAGCTGCCATGGATTCCGGGGTGGCGAAAACAGCCATTGAAGATTGGGAGGCCTATCGGGAAATGTTGAAGGAGAGAATGGGAATAGAGAATCGCTTGATCCACGAAGTAAGAGTGAAAGCGCAACAGAACCCTAAACGATTGGTTTTTGCTGAAGCCGCAAGTTTTAAAATGCTGAAGGCGGTTCAGACCATACTGCATGAAAAAATAGCCAACCCGGTTCTATTGGGAGATAAGGAGCATATTGAGCAATTGATCAAGGAATACCACCTGGAGCTGAATGGGATTGAAATTCTGGATCAGACAGCCCCGCAAATGAAAGCAATCAGAGAAAAGTATGCGAATAAACTCTATAAAACCAGACAGCGAAAAGGAATGACCTATGGGGATGCATTGAAGCAGATGAAGCTGGCCAATCATTTTGGTATGATGATGGTTACAGAAGGCGATGCAGATGCATTTCTTTCAGGATTCTCCAGCAAATATCCGGATGTGATCAGACCGGCTATTCAAATTGCAGGAACCAATAATCCGAAAAATCATATTGCCGGAATGTATATTGTCCATACAAAAAAAGGTCCTTACTTTTTTGCCGATACCACCGTTAATGTGCAGCCGAGTCCACAAACTCTGGTAGATACCACGGTAATGGTTGCAGAACAGGTGAGCCATTTTAATATCGAACCAGTCATTGCCCTGGTTGCATATTCCAATTTTGGCGCCATCAATGGAGCCAGTGCCCTCAGGTCCAGGGAGGCAGTAGAGATACTCCACAGGGAGCATCCGGAACTTATTGTAGATGGAGAAATGCAGATGAATTATGCTTTGAACACTGAGCTGAGAAACCAGAAGTTCCCTTTCAGTAAATTGGGTGATAAAAAGGTGAATACCATTATATTCCCCAACCTGAGCTCGGGCAATATTGCATATAAAATGATGCAGGAGATTGGAGGGGCAAATGTGACCGGACCCATCTTGTTGGGACTGGGGAAACCCATTCATATTCTCCAGATGGAAAGTGAGGTGCGGGAGATTGTTGATATGGCTGCTTTTGCAGCCGTGGATGCACAGTTCCGGGGTTAGGATAATTAAGTTATTCACAAAAGAAGGGCCGCCTGATTTTTCAGACGGCCCTTGCTTCATTATGCGAAAAATGGATTCCTTCTGCTATTGATAATCCGCCAGGGATTCCATCAATTTTTTCCTGGTAAAGAAGATGCGGCTCTTCACGGTACCAATTTTAAGGTCAAGTTCTTCTGCTATTTCCTTATACTTATAACCTTCAGTATGCATTAAGAAGGGAACTTTTAATTCATCCTGCAACTTATCAATGTGTTTATTGATTTCTTTATGCTGCATGCTTGAATCAGGCTTGATAAAGTTTGATTCCCTGGAATTGTTTAGGTAATACAGGTCTTTTGTGGTATCCACTACTGTGTTTTGCCTGACGGCCTTTCTATAGTTATTAATAAACGTATTCTTCAGTATGGTATAAGCCCATGCTTCAAAATTTGTAAACTCAATGAACTTATCTTTGGAAGATAATGCCTTCAGATACGTTTCCTGAACGAGATCTTTTGCGGCTTCGCGATTGGCTGTTAGACTGAGGGCAAACCTTTCAAGTCTTTCTTCCATGTTTATCAGCTTGCTGTTAAATTCCATTGTAGTCATGATATAGGTGCTTTATGTTGTATATGCGTTTATTTGTTTAACAAATATATGATACAATTAAACACGTGTCAAGCTTTTGAATTTTATAACCTGCTGAAAATTACTAAATTCCAAATAAGAAAACTGTGAAAAAGCCTTTAGAATAAAGGATTTGGAGGTATTTTAATATTCCCATTCTAAATTAGGGAATTTTGCATTTTTGTTGACTGAATAATTGCATTCATTCAACACAAAAAATGAATACCCTTATAATAAGCACATTAGGTATTTCAGGACAACTTCTGCAAAAAAGCGGAGAGATCCTCCAGATTGCGGAGATATACGTGATTAGGTGAGATTTCTTCTGGTAATTCTCCTTTATAGCTTGAACAGTAAAGGATCTTTTTATCCGGAAAGGCCACACCCAGGTCTTCCAGGTAGCGAGTCAGGTCAAATCCTGCTTGCATATTTGAGCTGGAAACCAGAATGTAATCAAATCTTTTGGCTGCTCCTATGGCCAGCACATCTGAATAGGGAACCGATTGTCCCAGATAGAAGACTTCATGATTTGCTTCCCGAATAAGATACTGGGAAAAAAGCAGGGTTATTTCATGCCATTCTCCTTCGGGCAATAACAAAAGGAATTTTTTTCCCTGCGGATTGAATGTGTTGGCTATGCGATCGGTGGCTGCGATTATTTTCTGCCTGATCAGGTAGGACACAAAATGTTCCTGGGCTGGATAGACATCTCCGGACTGCCAGAGGATTCCAACTTTTTCCAAAAAAGGATATAGCACATCGGTTACAGTTGCTGTGAGTCCGATTTTACTGATTGATTTGTCAATCATAGCTTCCAGCCTGTATTCATCCAGGTCAATCATTGAAAGAACCATGGAATCGATGCTTGTGTCACTGGAATCACTGCTTGCGGATACTCTGATGATCTCTTCTTTAAGCTCAAGATTGCTTAATTTGGCAATGCTTGAGATTTTTATGCCATGGCGATTCAGCAAGGCTACATTCAGGATTTTTTTCAGATCATTATCGGTATAATACCTGATATTTGTGTTGGTGCGATGGGGTTCAAACAGATTATATCGTTTTTCCCAGATTCTGATGGTATGGGCTTTAATGCCTGAAAATTTCTCAAGTTCTTTAATAGAGTATACTGCCATTGGTAGATGCCTTCTTCGCGTTTCCAGGCATTTAACAATCCACTGATAAGTTTTGTTTATACTTAGTAGGATTTTAATTCAACATTCACCTCTTTTTTATTAGCATTATGCCATCTCTGACAGGTAGCAAGAGGTTTTCAACACGCTGGTCCGCGGTAATTAACGTGTTAAACTTATCAATGGTTTTTGTAGTGGAATCATCAGAATTGGGATTAATTACCTTGCCGCCCCACAAGACATTGTCAACCAGGATATATCCGCCGCTTTTTACTTTGTCGATCACCAGATTGTAATAGGATATGTAATCATCCTTATGAGCATCCATAAAGACCAGGTCAAAGCTGTCCTTTAAGGTCGGTAGTACGTGCAGGGCATCACCATTGATCAGTTCGATCCTGTCAAGAAGATCCGCTTTTTGGAAGTATATGAGGGCGGTATTGCGTAGTTCATCGTTGACCTCGATAGTGGTGAGTTTTCCCCCGTGCCTGAGTCCCCGTGCCAGGCAGATGGCGGAATATCCCGTATAGGTTCCAATTTCCAGGATTCGTTCCGGGGACAGCAACTTTGAAAAAAGGCTAAGAAAACTCCCCAGGATATGGCCTGACAACATCCTGGGATGAACCTCCTTTAAGTAAGTATGACGAGCCAGTTCACTAAGAACGGGATCTTCTTCTTGGGAGTGTTCTTCCAGGTATCGGTCTAGTGCTCCGGCATCGCTAAAGAGCTCCATTATTCGAAAATTAGGGTGTTAAGTTTTTTTGGATCCAGAACCTCATTGGCCGTAGCCCGCAACATATCAGGTGTGATCAACTCCAATTGTTTTCCAATGGTTTCCAGGCTATCCACACGCTTGAAGACCAGATAGCTCTTTGCCCTTGTTAGCATGAGATGCTCGTTGTTTTCACGCGAAATGGCCAGTTGACCCATCAGCTGTTTCCTGGCATGACTAAGCCTTTTATCTGTAATCAGGTTGCTGCGCAATTTGCGGATCTCTTCACGGCTAACCTGCATGGACCTGCTGAACTTATCAGCATCGCAACTGAAATAAATCATCATGACACCGGTATCGGTATAGGGAGAATAGTGCGATTCGGCACTGTAGGAGTATCCTCTTCGCTCCCTGAGAGCCATATTAAGCCTGGAATTCATTCCCGGACCACCCAGAATGTTATTTAAAAGGTAGAGTTGCAATCTTTTCTGGTCGGGCAGTGCATAGGCAGGCCCAACCAGCATGCAATGTTTTTGGTAGGCCTTTCGGTTTTCAATGAGTTTTTTGCCAGATATACTGGCTGGAATAACTCGCTCTCTGCTTCTTGATTTTTGGGGGATGGCGCCAAAGTACTTTTCAGTGGCATGCTTAACTTTATCAAAGGGGATATTGCCCACTACCGACAAAACGATTTCATCTGTGGCGTAATTTTCAGTCTGGAATTCTGTAAGGGATCCCTTACGGAAATTTGCAAGCGACTTCTCACTGCCCAGAATATTTCGCCCGATTGCATGATTTGGAAATAGCAGCTCTTCGGCCCTGTCAAAGATCAGTTCAGATGGGGAATCTTCATATCCCTGGATCTCGCTGAGAATGACTTCCGCTTCTTTTTCCGCTTCTTTTTCTGGAAAAATTGAATTGAGAAAAATATCCTGGATCAGCTCCATGGCCCTCCGGTAATCCTGCTTCAGGAAGGAAGCATACAGGGCAGTTTCTTCTTTGGTGGTATAAGCATTGATTTCTCCTCCCACATCCTCCAGACGGGAGATGATCTGGTAGGGGGATCTTTTGGCAGTTCCTTTGAAAAACATATGCTCCATAAAATGGGCCAGACCGTGCTCGTCAGGGTTTTCATCCCGTGTGCCGGTATGCACAATCAATCCAAAGTGAGCGACTTCTGATTTGTTTGGCCTGTGGATGAGAGTGATGCCATTCTTAAGCTGGTATGTGTGTAAATCTGCAGCCATTTCAGCCACAAAAGTATAAAATCCGGGGCATTTTAGTTGATAATGGGATTTTTCCAAAAAAATACATAAATTTGCCTCGCTTTTACAGCATCGGTGCCATAGCTCAGTTGGTAGAGCACAGGACTGAAAATCCTGGTGTCCCTGGTTCGATTCCTGGTGGCACCACCGCCAAACCG
>Ga0180430_10002117_pt1 | contig 18364 bp, 14 predicted proteins | sample SS_ome_9_FD_132999 | JGI IMG/M metagenome (GOLD analysis project Ga0180430, IMG submission 132999) | Hypersaline lake sediment archaeal communities from the Salton Sea, California, USA - SS_1_S_2 metaG | ecosystem: Environmental > Aquatic > Non-marine Saline and Alkaline > Hypersaline >... | reverse complement strand
GGTTTATCTGCGCCTTGAAACAGCCGCCGGCCGAGACCGCCGTGGGCGAAACCGCCTTGCGTGTCGAGGCGGCCACCCTGCGCGCCGAGGACCTTCCCGTCACCCTGCGCGGCTACGGAACGGTCCGCGCCCGGAACCGTGTCTCGGTGAGCGCCGAGGTGGGCGGGCTGATCGTCGGGATCCACCCGCGCCTCGAAACGGGCGAGATCATCCCGGCTGGCGAGAAGCTCTTCGAGGTCGACGGGCGCACATATGCGGTGCGTCTCGAACAGGCCAAGGCCGACATGGCACGGCTCGAGGCCCAGATCGACCGGATCGAACAGCAAGAGGTCAATGACGCGCGACGCCTCGAGCTCAGCCGCCGGTCGCGCGACCTGGCGGCATCAGAGTTTGACAGGGTGTCGCGTCTCCTCGAAGAGGACAACGTGGGAAGCCGTTCGGCTGTCGAGCTCGCAGAACGCACTCTCAATCAGGCCGAGGATCTCGTGGTCTCCCTCGAGAACGCCCTCGCCGTCTACCCGATCCAGCTCAAGGAAACGGAGGCGGCCCTCAGCGCCGCCGAGGTGACGCGCGACGGAGCCGCCCTCGACCTGGAGAGGACCAGTGTTCGCGCGCCCTTCGACGCCCGCCTCGAGGAGGTCTCCCTCGAGTTGAACCAGGTCGTGGCGCCCGGTCAGATCCTGATGACGATCGTCGACGATTCGATCCTCGAAATCCCCGTCTCCCTCGACAGCCGCGAGATGGCGCGTTGGTTTCCCTTCGGCTCCGACGGTGCCGTCTCCGACGGTGCCGTCTCTGACGGTGCCGTCTCTGACGGTTCGAACACCGCGGCGGGCGAAGGAACAACGGGGTGGTATACGCCCCTGGCGTCGGACCGGCCCGTCGAGATCTACTGGTCCGAGAACCGCGACTGTGCGTGGCGAGGCCGCCTTGAGCGCGTGGAACGCTTCGACGCGGGCACGAGCACCGCCCTGGTGATCGTCAAAATCGTCGCCCCACTCCCCCGCCGCCCAGAAAGCCCTGATCGGGAGGACGCCGCGCCCCCGCTCGCTCTGGTGGAAGGGATGTTCTGCGAGGTCGCCATTCCGGGAAAGATCGCAAAGAGCGTCTTTCGAGTGCCCGCCGAAACGGTCAGCCACGAACAGACCGTTTTCGTCGCCGCCGACAACCGCCTCAAGACCGTGCCGGTCACGATCGTTTACAGAAGCGCCCGCGAGGTCTTCGTGCGGGGCGCTCTGGCCGACGGCGACATTCTCGTCACCTCCAGGCTCGGCAATCCCGTGGAGAACAGCCTCCTCGAAGTCTCCCTCCCGCCTGATCGGCAATCGGGTGATCGACAATGAGATCGTTGATCGAACTCATGGCGCGGAACAACATCTTCGCCAACCTGCTCATGATCATGATCCTCGTGGCGGGGATATTCGGCGTGGCGTCGATGAACAGGGAGTTCTTCCCCAACATTTCCTTCGACATGGTGCAGATCAACATGCTCTATCCCGGCGCCACACCGTCGGAGATCGAGGAAGGAATCTGCCAGCGCTTCGAGGAAGCCGTCGAGGGGATCGAGGGGATCAAGAAATTCCACACCACCGCTCTCGAGGGTGTGGGCATCGGTTTCGCCGAGGTCGACGACGGTGCTGACGAACAAAAGGTCCTCGACGACATCCGCGCCGAGATCAACGCGATCCCCACCTTTCCCGTCGATGCCGAGAAACCGGTCGTCTCCCTCCTCACCAACCGGACCCCCGTCTGCCGGATCTGCCTCCGCGGCGACCTGCCCCAGGCGCAGCTCAAGGAGAAGGCCGAGGAGATCAAGGACGACCTCCTCCGTATCCCCACGATCTCCATGGCGGCGATCTCCGGCATCCCCGACTACGAGATCTCGATCGAGGTCTCCGAGGAACGGCTGCGGGGTTTTGGGCTCACCTTCGAGGAGGTGGCGGCCAAGGTGCGGCGCGAGTGCCTCAACCTCCCCGGCGGATTCCTGCGCACCGATTCGGAGCAGTTCAAGATCCGCGCCATGGGCCGCCGCTACCGGGGCGGGGAGTTCGCCGACCTGGTGGTGGTCACCAGGCCCGACGGAACGCTGATCACCCTCGACCGCATCGCCGAGATCAAGGACGGATTCGAAGAAGATCCGATGCTCGGCTACTTCAACGGCGAACGGGCCGCGCTCATCGTCGTCTTCAAGACCTGGGAGGAGGACGCCCTCGCCATTTCCGAGGAGGTCGACCGCTTTCTCGATGAGAAGAATCCCACCCTGCCGCCGGGGCTCACCCTCACCAAGTGGGGAGACTCGTCGGAGGCGATCCGCGACCGCATCGATCTTCTCCTCGACAACGGGAAGCTCGGGCTCATGCTCGTCTTCTTCCTGCTCTGGTTTTTCCTCGGATTAAAGCTCGGCTTCTGGGTCGCCATGGGGATTCCGATCTCGCTCCTCGGCGCCATGGCAATCGCCGCCGCCCACGGCAAGTCGATCAACATGATCAGTCTCTTCGGACTCGTCATGGTCCTCGGCATCATCGTCGACGACGCCATCGTGGTGGGCGAGTCGATCTCGCTCCACCGCCGCCAGGGCAAGAGTCCGCTCCGTGCCGCGATCGACGGAACGCTCGAGGTTTTCTGGCCCGTGGTCGCCGCGGTCTGCACGTCGATCGCCGCCTTCCTTCCCCTCTTCTGGATCTCGGGCATCATGGGCAAGTTCATCGCCCTCTTGCCCATGGTGGTCGTCGCCGCCCTCGTCGTCTCTCTCGTCGAATGCTTCTTTCTCCTCCCCGCCCACCTCAACCATCTGGCCGATCCCGGTGTGCCGGCCCGCGCAGACGGGAGAAAGGTCTCTCTCTTCGGCCGGATAAAAATCGCCATGTCTCACTTTCGCGACTGGATGGAGCGGCTCGAGGAAAGCTTCGTGCAGCGCGTCTACGCGCCCTGCGTCCGTTTCGTGATCGCCTGGCGCTACGTGGCGATCGCATCAACGATCACGGTCATCATGATCATGGCCGGCGTGTGCACCCTCATCAAATTCGTCATGTTCCCCGACGCCGACAACGACACGCTCATCGTGCGGGCCGAGTTCCCCGACGGCACGCCGATCACCACCACCTGCGACACGATCAAGAGGCTCGAGGAAGGGCTCCGGCGCATGGAGGACCGGTTCGAAACCGCCTCGGGCGATCCGCTCGTCCGGAACGTCTACTCCGTGGCGGGCGCCCTTTCGGGTTATGTGAACGTCAAAGGCGCCCATTACTGCGAGGTCACCGTCGACCTCCTCCCGTCGGAAGAGCGGGGCGTCTACTTCAAGGAGATCAACCTCGCCTGGGAAGAGGCGGTCGGCGCCATCGATGGCGCCCTGAGTGTCAACTACGGCAGCGTCGAACATGGCCCGCCGGGCAAGGACATCGAGATATGGCTGCTCGGCGACGACTACGACATGCTTCTCGCCGCCTCGGCCGAACTCCAGGAGCGCCTCGCAAAATTCAAAGGCGTCTACGAGATCGAGGACGACTACCGCCCAGGCAAGACCGAACTGCGCATCAGCCTCAAACCGCTCGCCTACACCCTGGGACTCACCCTCGACGATGTGGGCGGCCAGTTGCGCCAGGGATATTATGGCGCCGAACCGGTGCGCATCCAGCGCGGCCGCGACGACGTGCGCATCAAGGTGCGCTATCCCCTCGACGAACGGAACTCCCTCGCCGACCTCGACTCGATCCGGATCCGAACGCGCACGGGCGGCGAAGTGCCCTTCGCGTCCGTGGCCGACGTGGAGTTCACCAAGGGACTGGCAAGCGTCAACCGCAAGGACGGCAAGCGTCGCGTGTCGGTGACGGCCGAGACCGTTCCGGGCGTGGCCAATGCACGCGAGGTGATCATGGAGCTGCGGGCCCACTTTCTGTCCGACCTGCAGCGGCGAAATCCCGGCCTCATCTGCTCGATCGAGGGCGAACAGCAGGACACCCGCGAATCGATGCAGAGCCTCTTCTACGGTTTCGCCCTCGCCATCCTGCTCATCTATCTGATCCTTTCCACCATCTTCAGGTCCTACGTGCAGCCCCTGCTCATCCTCTTCACCGTCCCCCTCGGGCTGGTGGGCGCGCTCCTCGGCCATCTCCTCTTCGGCATCGATGTGACGATGATGAGCCTCTTCGGCATGGTGGCGCTCACGGGAATCGTGGTCAACGACGCCATCGTTTTCATGGAATGCGTCAACCAGAAGATCGCCTCTGGCGTCCCCGTCCTGACGGCGCTCGTCGAGGGCGGCTGCCGGCGCTTCAGAGCGATCATGCTCACATCGCTCACGACCTGCGCGGGGCTCTTCCCGATCATCACCGAAAAGAGCGTGCAGGCCCAGTACCTGATCCCCATGGCGCTCTCCATCGCGTCGGGAGTGGTCGCCGCCACCATGCTCACCCTCTTTCTTCTTCCCTGTCTCATGGCGATGCTCAACGATATCCGCGTCGTCTTGCGCTGGGCGATTACCGGGACGCGACTGTCACGCGAAGAGGTGGAACCGGCAAGAAAAAGGTTGGAGAACAAAAACCTTGCGTGATGCAACGATGATGAGCGTGGTGCTGATTGTCGCCTTCTGGCTGTGGGCGGGCTGCGCGATGGAACAGGGCACTGACCGTCCGGACCGCTCGCCGCCGACGGTCGGCGATTGCGACCACCCGGTCGACGATTGCGACCACCTGGTCGACGATTGCGACCACCCGGTCGACGAGGTCAATGCGCTTCCACCTTCGCCCGCCACGTCGGCCGAGAGGGTCGCCCTACCCGGCCCGCTCACCAGCAACGACGCGGCCCGCATCGCACTGGAGCGCAGCCCCAACCTCCTCGCCGCCCAGGCGCGGATCGAGGCGGCCAGCGCCGCCGTGACCCAAGCGCGAGCGGGCTACTACCCCTCCGTCGATCTCAACGCGGGCCTGTCGCGCACGAGGCAGAGCCTGCAGGCCTTCAACATACCCGGATTCCAGGGCGCCAACCGGTATACGACCTATTCGGCGTCGCTGGCAGCCAACTGGATCCTCTTCGACGGGCTCGCCCGCGAGGCGCAGGTCACCGGGAGCAAGGCCGACCTTCTCCAGAGCCTGGCTGCCTTCGACGATGTGCGGCGCCTATTGATCCAGTCGGTCGAGCTCGCCTACAACAACGCCCTTCTCGCGCAGGAGTCGATCCGCACGGCCGATGCCGATGCGTCTTTCAACAAATCCCTGCTCGAAGAAACTCGCGTCAAGGTCGAAGCGGGGCAGGCGGCGCTCAGCGAACGTCTCAACTTCGAGATCCGTGTCAACACGGCGCAGAGCCAGCTCGTCACGGCGCGGAGCGAACTGCGCCTGGCGCTGACCGTTCTGGCCGAACTGATGGGCCTTCCCGAGTCGATGGCGATCGATCAGATCGAGCTCGCTCCCTTTGACCGGGAAAAAACCGAATCGGCCGATCGTCCCAACGAGGTGGCCGAGGTGGCCTACGCGCTGCGCCACAGGCCCGACCTCGACGCGCTCCGCCACGCCATCACCGCGTCGGAGGCGGTTCGCGACGCGGCGGAGTCGGGCAACCTCCCCACCCTGTTCGCCCGGGGCACCTACGGCTACCAGCGCAACGACAACGCCCGTTTCGACGACAACGACCTGACCATGACGGGCAGCCTCAATCTCGCCTGGAACCTCTTTGCCGGTTTCTCCGACGCAGCCGCCACACGGGCGGCCGAGGCGTTGACCGACGAGGCGCGCGAGGCGCTCGCCACGCGCTTTCTGGCCGTGATCTCCGAGGTGCGCCAGGCGGTGACGCAGGTCGAAACCGCCCGCGAACAACTCTCCCTCCGGCACAAAAACTACACACTCACCCTCGAGACGCGCGATCTGGTCTACAAGGAGTACCACGCCGGACAGGCGTCGTTGGTGCGCCTCAACGAGGCTCAGCGCGACCTGACCGAGGCGGACGCGCTCTATTCCCGGGCGCGGATCGGCCTCCGCTACTCGATCGAGAACCTCAACGCCCTCACGGCGCGAAATTTGAACTCCCTCCGTTGATCATGGAAGGGAAGCTCCATTTTACGCGCTGCTTCTCCGATGATCTTGCCTTGTTGGATTGTCCGTCAGGGCAAGCGAAATTGAGCGCTGACTTTCTCTGGTGGGAAGCCTCACCTCCCCCGGCCTAGGGTCGTCCTCTGCGCACGGTCAAGTCCGATCGATTTCTTATGATTCTTGCCTCGGAAAAGGTCAATTTGCGTTGACTCAACTTGCCAGGTCGTGTTCAATGGCAGCCGCGAAATTTTTCGCAGCGAAACACGGTCTCGGATACGATGCCGATACCGCGGTCAGAATGCCGAAAACAATATGCCTTGGGGGTTTACATACTATGGCGCCGAGAAGAATTTTAGTGATCGACGACGATCCCCTGATCAGAAAAACGCTCACCGAGCGCCTGACCGAGGAAAAGTTTTCCGTGTCCATGGCCAAAGACGGGCGCGAGGGACTCGAGGTTTTCAGATCCGATGAATTCGATCTCGTCCTCCTCGATTACTCCATGCCCGACACGGACGGCCTCGCCGTTCTCGAAAAGCTCAAGGTCCGCGTGCCCGACCAGGTCGTGATCATGATGACAGGTTACTCGTCGGTGGAAAACGCCGTTCGCGCCGTGCGTATGGGTGTGTACGACTATATCGTCAAACCCTTCGACATGGACCAGATGCTCCTCACCATCGATAAATCTCTCGAAACGGTGGCGCTGCGCAGCGAGGTTCAGAAGATCCGCGAGACCAACCGCCGGGCGTTCGGCGTGCACAACATCATCGGAGGATCTCCCCAGACGGAGGAAGTCATCACCCTGATCCGCAAGATCGCCACGTCGGGCGCATCGACCATACTCATCACAGGCGAAAGCGGTTCGGGAAAGGGCGTGGCGGCGCGCGCCATCCACCAGGAGAGCCCTGACGCCGACAAGTCCTTTCTCACGATCACCTGCACCGCGCTTCCCGAAAATCTTCTCGAAAGCGAGCTCTTCGGCCACGAGAAGGGCGCCTTCACCGATGCCAAGGCTTCGAAGAAGGGGCTCTTCGAAACCGCCGAGGGGGGCACGGTGTTCCTCGACGAGATCGGCGACATGTCGCTCGCCCTGCAGGCCAAGCTGCTCCGCTTCCTCGAGGAGAAATCCTTCCGGCGGCTCGGCGGCACGCGCGATATCGAGGTCAAGATCCGCATCATCGCCGCCACCAACCGCGATCTCCACGAGCTGGTCAAGGAGGGGGCGTTCCGGATGGACCTCTTCTACCGGCTCAACGTTATCCCGATCCAGATCCCGCCGCTCCGCGAACGGCCCGAGGATATCCCAGAGTTGATCACCACCTTCATCAATCGTTTCAACGAGGAGTTCAAGAAAAAGATCAATGGCTTCAACCGCGAAGCGATGAAGATCTTGAAGAAGTATCCCTGGCCGGGCAATATCCGCGAGCTGCGCAACACGGTGGAACGCCTCACGCTCCTCTCCGACTCGAAGACACTCGCGCCCGACGACCTGCCCTTCGAGATCAGGCTCGGCCTCGCACGCGGTGCGTCGGAGAGCTCCGAGGCGCCGCGCGTCAAGCTCCCGCCCGGCGGCCTGAATATCTACGACCTGGAGAAAGACCTTCTTTTCCAGGCGGTCGAAATGGCGGGTGGCAACAAGACACGGGCGGGCAAACTGCTCGGCCTCAACAGGGACCAGGTCCGCTACTGGTTGAAAAAATACAGTTGATGATAAATCAGTTCCTGGAATAAAATCACCACATAGGGCCTGTAGCTCAATCGGTTGGAGCAACGGTCTCATAAACCGTCGGTTCTGGGTTCGAGTCCCAGCGGGCCCACCACGAGAATCAGACGCCGGCAGTCGAAAGACCCCGGCGTTTTTTTGATTCTCGCCCAGATTGACGAAGCCGTGGCCGGCCGATTGCCCGGCCCCGGGAAAGGTTTGTGTCCCACAATGGCTGATGAATCGACACAAGGCGAGTCCCACCTCGAGTCGGCGTACCGATCGGCCGAGGCGGCTGACGAGTACTTCGTGCGCCACCAAAAAAGTCACACCCGGCGCTGGGTGTCGCGCCGCGAAACGCGTCTCGTCCTCGATCTGCTCCACGCGGGATTCGGCGCGCTCCATGATTCCGGGCGAAAAGCGCCCCACCTCGGGCGCCCCGTTCTCGACGCGCCCTGCGGCACGGGCCGGCTCACCGCCCACCTGCGATCGGCCGGTTACGATCCGATCGCGTGCGACAGCTCGGTCGATATGATCCGCCGCGGAACCGATGGCGACGCGATCGGCCCGGGCAGAAGCATCGGGGGCTCCCTCTTCGCCCTCCCCTTCGGCGACGGCGTTTTTGCAGGCGCCGTGTGTGTCCGATTCATGCACCACCTCGAGAGCGGCGCCGAGCGCCGTGCGGTCCTGGGCGAACTGCGCCGCGTGGTGGCCGGCCCTGTGGTGGCCAGCGTCTGGACAGGGGTGAGCGTACCGCGCCTCAGGCGGTCGATCAAAAGCGCCCTCGGCCGCAGAGGGTCGTCGCGATTCTGCGTCCCCCTCGCCACGCTGAGACAAGACGCCCGCAGCGCCGGTTGGCAGATCGAAAAGGTGCGTTACCTCTTCGCCTTCATGGCCGAGACGGCCTATCTTCTCCTCATATAATTACCCGCCGCAACAGGTCTTTTGCGGAATATTTCGCGCTTAAAGGCCGATCTTCCAGTTCGGTTGGTACGATTCCGAGGAGGCAAATATTTAATATGCAACCTAACAACATTTTGAACAACACTTAACAATCGTCTAGGAATTCAAGGTTTAAAAAAAACGTATCTGGCATCTCGCTTGCTCTTCTAATTTAACGCAACTGACAAAACGACGAAAGAGACTCATAACGTTCAGGTGCCTCGTTGGTGAGGAAAAGAGAATGGCGGGTGTGCCGTCAACCTCTTTGGCCCTTCCTCGTCAAAGACGGTTCAACTGATCGCAGGTAAGGAAGGCCGTGATTCTGTCACGGCCTTCCTTTTTTTTGGGCCTGGGAGACAGCCCTACTTTTCAAGGGACCAAAGGGGCGCCCCCTTCGGTATGAGTCAGTCTTTCCGTCGTCGTTGACTTCGCTCCGGCCTGCCATTAGAATCACTCGGAATCGACGGACGCGAACCTCCATGCCCCGGTATGGGACGAGTGCACTCCTGAATTTTTTATTTCAAAAGGATCTCAGAAAACCATGGACGAAAAGCTGATCAACCATTTGGTCGAACTGATCAAACGGGCTTCCACCGATCTGCCCGCAGACGTGGTCGAAGCCCTCAAGGAGGCCAAGGCCAAGGAGGCGGACGGATCGACGCAGGCCAACACCTTCGACACGATCTTGAAGAACGTGACCATGGCGCGCGAGGCGGCCACGCCGATCTGCCAGGACACGGGCATGCTCATCTTTTATGTCTATCACCCGCTCGGCGCGGACACGCTCGCACTCCGCGACCACATCGAGGCTGCGGCCGAGAAGGCGACGAAGAACATCTATCTCCGTCCCAACGCGGTCGATCCCGTGTCGGGAAAGAACTCGGGCACCAACGTGGGCGCCAACGCACCCTACGTGGCGTTCAAAGCGTGGAAAAAGGACGAGATCTTCATCAGGCTCATGCTCAAGGGAGGCGGCTCGGAGAACGTGGGCAAGCAGTACACCCTGCCCGACTCGCGCCTCGGCGCGGGCCGCGATCTTAAGGGAGTGCGTAAGTGCGTGCTCGACGCGGTACACAGCGCCCAGGGCAAGGGGTGCGGTCCGGGAACGGTCGGGGTCGGAATCGGCGGCGACAGGGGTTCGGCCTTCTTCCTCTCGAAGGAGCAATTCTTCCGCACCATCGGCTCGTCCAACGACGACGCCGAACTCGCCGCGCTCGAGGACTCGCTCCACGAGGATCTCAACTCACTCGGCATCGGACCGATGGGTTTCGGCGGCAAGACGACGGTGCTCGATGTTTTCATCGGCAAGCAGCATCGCCATCCGGCGACCTTCTACGTGTCCGTGTCCTACATCTGCTGGGCGTTCAGACGAAAAGCATTGACCCTGAAGAACGGGGAGGCCGTCTATCATGATTAAATTGAACATCCCTATCTCCGAGGACGAGATCCGCGGCCTCAAGTGCGGCGACACCGTGGCGCTCACCGGCACGATCGTGACCGCCCGCGACGCGGGCCACAAGCTGATGGTCGAGGAGCGGCCCGAATTCCTCGACGATCTTCTCAAGGAAGGCGTGATCTATCATTGCGGCCCCGTGGTCAAGAAGGAGGGCGACAAGTGGTCGTTCGTGTCGGCCGGCCCGACAACGAGCGCGCGCGAGGAACCCTACCAGGGCAAGGTAATCGACAGCTACACGGTGCGCGGCGTGATCGGCAAGGGCGGCATGGGCAAGGACACCCTCGCCGCCTGCAAAAAGCACGGCGCCGTCTACTTCCACGCCGTGGGCGGGGCGGGAACGCTCATCGGGCAGTCGGTCAAAGAGGTGCTCGACGTGCACAAGCTCGAGGAGTTCGGAACGCCCGAGGCGTTCTGGGTCATCCGCGTCGAGGACTTTCCCGTGATCGTCACAATGGACACGCACGGCGAGAGCCTTCATGCGAAAGTCCTGGCGGAGTCAGCCAGGCAACTCGAAAAGCTGCTCGAAAAATAAGCGCCCCGTGCTACTTTCTCTAAAAGTGTCCCGAGAACGATCCCCAGTCCCCGACCAAAAAGCACCGGAGGTGTGCAATGACCCACTGGATGTGTACCAACTGCGGCTTTCTCGTCAGTGTCGAGCCTCCGCCCACTGACTGCCCCAGTTGTAAGGAGGCGTGTACCTTCAACGATGTGACCTGCTACAGGGCCGAGTGCGGCGGCGAGCGGAATGTCGATCCCCTGCTCGTGGGCGCCACCTTGCGCGCCATCGGCTCGAAGTCGCCGCCCGTGGAAACTCAGGAAGCCAAGAGCGCTGCCGAGGCCCACGACAAGATCGACCTCGTGCCGATCTTCCACAACATGTCGGACAAGCAGAAGAAGGCGGTCCTCGACCTCGGCGTCAAGGAGACGATCCCTTCCGACACGGTGATCTTTTCCGAAAGGGACGAGGCGGCGGCGCTCTACATCGTGGAGCGGGGGCGCGTGGCGATCAAGGCCGCCCTCCAGGGCGGAAAGTGGGCGCCCGTCTGCGCCGTCTCGCCGGGCGAGGTCTTCGGCTGGTCGTGCCTCGTGCCGCCCTATCGATTTACCGCCTCGGCGACGAGCCTCGAAGAGACGGTGGTCACCTCGATCGAGGCGACCAAGCTGCGCGACCTCTTCACGCGCGAACCGGGGATCGGATATTACATGATGCAGAATGTGGCCGAACTGGTCACGTCACGCCTCAAGAACGTGAGACTCGAGCTCCTGGGCATCGTTTACATGTAGCAGTCACAAAATGAATTCGCACTGAGGGAGGAAGCAGGATGCAGATTTTCATCGACACGGCCGACATCGCCGAAATCAAGGAAGCCATCTCGTGGGGAATCGTGGACGGGGTGACGACCAATCCCTCCCTGCTCAAAAAGTCCTTTAACAAGTACAAGGGCGACCGCTTTTCGTTCAAGGAGTACATCGAGAAGATCCTCAACCTCGCCGGCCCGGGATGCCCCGTGAGCCTCGAGGTGATCGGCGTGACCGAGGAAGCGATCCTGCACGAGGCCCATTATCTTTTCGAGACATTCAACACGATCGCCGGCAACGTGGTCATCAAGGTGCCGATCAATCCGCGCGTGCCCTCGGGCGAGAACGACATCTACGACGGACTCAAGGCGCTCAAGAGGCTCCACGAGGAAGGGATCCCCACAAACTGCACCCTCGTCATGTCTCCCGAACAGGCGCTCCTCGCCGCCAAGGCGGGCGCCAATTACATCTCGCCCTTCGCGGGACGCATCGACGACGACCTGAGAAAACGTCTGGGCAAGCCCTTCGACAAGACCGACTATTTCCCTGCCGAAGGGATCACCGAATCGGGCGAGCCCTCACACCTCGGACAGCGGGCGCTCACCGACGGCGGCATCCTCTCGGGCGTCGACCTCTGCCGCAGCGTGATGGACATCATCGCCGCCTACGACCTCGACAGCCTCGTCATCGCCGCCAGCATACGCAACTCGCGCCAGGCGCGCGAGCTGGCCGAGATCGGCTCCGATATCGCCACGATCCCCTTTCCGGTGATCCAGGACATGCTTTGCCATCACAAGTCGGAAGAAGGCATGGCGGCCTTTCTCAACGATGTGGTGCCCGAGTACCGGGCCATGTTTCAGTAGGCGAATCGGGCGGGGCTCTCCGATCTGAAGCTTAGGAGTCGGTCCGACTCGGTGGATGAATCGGAGGGTTTCAGGTCGGAGGCGGTCAGGCATTTTGTGCCCTCCGCATTCGTTCCTTCCGGAACTCTTGAAGTCGGGCACAAAATGCCTGACCGCCTCCGACCGTGCGGACCGTTCGTCCCATCGCGCGCCGGTTGGACTCCTGGGATTCAGAGAGGGAGACCGACTATTCCACTACCGAGAAATGGTCTGTCGACGGGGCAGCCGCCTCGCGTTCGACAGCCGAGGCTTTTGGTCTCAACCGGCGCATCGATAACGGTCCGTCGGTGCAGCTAAAATTCGGCAATGGCAGCCACTCACCTCAACAAACTTCAGAGCGCCTGGCGACCTTGAAAACCTGAAAGTCGGTCCGCGCGGTCGGATGTGTTCGGGATTTTCGATCCCTCCGCATTCGTTCCTTCGGAACTCTTGAAGTCGGGACCGAAAATCCCGAACACATCCGACCTGAAACCGCCCTTTGCATCCCCAAGATCGGTAAGCGCTTTAACTGTTTTTGGGGTAGTGCAACGCGCGGTTTGGCTCGCGGTCGCGGCCGTCGACGGTCAGACGGCCGCACTCGGAAAGCACGGTCGCGTAGGCGGTGCGGGCGGGCGTCTCCACCATTCCCTGGACGGTCACGTAGTGGATCCCCTCTTTGACGCCGTAGTTGCCGTGATGGTTGTGGCCGTTGATGTAGGCCACCACCTGGCCGCTCGCCTCGATGAGTTCGATCACCTCGCGGTCGTTCCACAGGTTGTGGACGTCTTCGGGGTAGACGGGAAAGTGGCAAAAGAGAATGACCTTCTCCCGAGCGGCGCGTGCCGCGTCGAGAGTGCGGCCGAGCCAGGCGAGCTGCTCGGCGCCGAGGGCGCCGTTCCAGGGCTGGGCGTTGGGGGCCCTCCGGCCGGATAGCTCCTCGAGCTGGGTCTTCGCCGCCTCGTGCCTCGCGCTGCCTGGCCGATTGGCGTAGAGGCTGACGTCGTTGCCGTCGAGGGCGATGAAGCGAAACCCGCCCACACCGAAATCGTAGTAACGGCCCGGCATGCCGAGCTTGGAGGGGACGGCATCTTTCCTCTCTTCGGCCACGTCGAAGTCGTGGTTTCCGAGCACGTGATAGTGGGGCATCTCGAGCGCATCGTAGATGGGAAGAAGCCTGTCGAAGCTCTCGAATCGGGCGTCGATGAAGTCGCCGAGATGGATGACGAAGGCGAGTTCGTGCCGATTGAAATCCTCGACGGAAGCGGCCAGTTTTTCGATCGAAGCCCGGTAGTGGCGCGATCCCTTGGGATCCTGATCGCAGTACTGGGCGTCGGCCACCACTCCGAAGGAGAGCGTTCTATCGTCGACAGAGCCGCCGGGAAAAAGGGCGCAACGCGTCGCGCACAGGCTCATCACACCGCCGGCCATCACACGGAACAGGTCCCTCCGCGTCAAATTTGCCCGAAAGTCTTCCATCTTCATTCCTCTTCCTATTGTTCTTCGGATAAAAAATTTAGCTCCGTCACGGCCGATCGATCATAGAAGAACCAGTCCCAATTCTACCGGCAGGGCATTAATGCTTGTACTTTCTTCGACAATATATAAAATGTTGGATGCCTAATAGGACTCGTTGAATATCGTCCGGAAATCCCGAGTGTTTCAGAAAGGAGAGACAGCATGCACAAGCTTTTTGTAACTGTCGCTCTTGCATTGGGCCTGATGTGCCTGTGGGCGGCTCCGCCCTTGGCTGCGCAGGAACGGTGCATGGACGGCAATTTCGAATTGGGGGCCGCCCTCGGTCCCTGGTCGCTTTTTGGCGACAACACGGGCGCTGGTTTTGTCCAGCACGACGTGGATGGAATAGGGGGACCGACCTGGGCTCTCGAGCGAGAACCTGGCACGGACCTGGGCAATGGCGGGATCAAGCAGAACCTGCTCCTTATCGGCGGCGTCACCTACCAGTTTGACGCCGACGTCTGCTACTACGGCTGCTGAAGCAACGACCCGGACGGCGGAAACTTCGACGTCTCGATCAACGGGGTGTTGGTCGCGAGTGACTCAGCGGGTCCTTTAACAATTGCTGTTCCCATCTATAACACTCTCAGTGGCTCCTTCTCGGTTCCGACAACAGGCATTTACGAACTGGAGATCTACAACTATCGCACAGACATCCAGAAAGACCTTCAGAACTACATCGACGACATCACAATCGTCCCCACGACGACGGACTTCCAATGCGATCTAACCCAGGCGGAAGTGGACGTGTTCAACACCTTTACTTTCACGCTGAACGCCGGTTCGAGCTGGGCGGGTTGGAAGTACTGGGTGTTCGTGAGCGCCTCGGGCGGTTGGCCCGGACTGACCAACAATGGCATCTGGGTTCCCCTCGTATTCGACAGTCTTCTCCAGATGTCGATCGACTATGCAAACGTGGGTCCTTTCAAGAACACGCGTGGCAATCTCGACAGCTTCGGTCAGAGCTGGTGCCAGCTCGTGCCGGCCAATCTTCTCGGAGCGTCCTGGATCGGCCGCAGCGCCCATGTCGCCTACGTCCTCTACCAGGGACCATCGATCTCACCGATCAGCTACGCATCGCAACCGGTTCAGATCTACTTCATTCCCTAGGGAGTCGTTCCCGGGAAAACGTATTCGCTTTTCAACGAGTCGTAATCAACAAAGCAGCCTTCCAGAAATGGAAGGCTGCTTTTTCTCATCACAGAATCGCCGCCAGTCCAATAGACCTTACCGGGCGAATGCCCATTTTAGATTTCCTTTGTTATTGACCTGAAAGGAGAGACGGTATGCGAAAATCTAATCTACCTGTGGCCCTGGTATTCGGCCTTTTATGCCTTTGGGCAGCCCCACCCGTGGCCGCCCAAGAGAGATGCCTTGACGGAAACTTCGAATTGGGAGCGACTCTGGGCCCATGGTCGCTCTTCGGCGATAGTTCGGGCGCCGGTTTCGTCCAGTACGACGTCGACAACGTGGGCGGCGCCACATGGTGCCTCATGAGAATGCCCGGTTCCAATTTCGGCAACGGCGGCATCGAACAGGATGTGCTCCTCATCGGAGGCGTGACCTATCAATTCGATGCCGATATCGCATACTATTCCTGCTGAAGCACCGAGCCAGACGGCGGAAATTTCGACGTCTCGATCAACAGTTCGTTGATCGCTACTGATTCATGCGGCTTCATCGCTCTCGGACAGACGATCTTCTCTCAGCTTTCAGGAACCTTCACGGCGCCCTCGACAGGCATTTACACCCTGGAGATTTACAACTACAACACGAGTCCCCAATCGCTCCTCGAAAACTACATCGATGATATCACCCTCGTGCCCACGGCCACCGACTTCACCTGCGACCTAACCCAGGCATCGGTGAACACCTTCAACACTTTCACCTTCACCCTCAACGCCGGCTCGAGCTGGGCGGGGTGGAGATACTGGGTGTTCGTGAGCGCCAAGGGCGGATGGCCCGGACTGACCAACAACGGCATCTGGGTTCCCCTTGTGTTCGACTCACTGCTCCAGATGTCGATCGACTACGCGAACGTTGGACCCTTCGTCAACACGCGCGGCACGCTCGACGGTTTTGGGCAGAGCTGGTGCCAGTTGGTGCCGGCCAATCTTCTCGGAGCGCCCTGGATCGGCCGTAGCGCCCATGTAGCCTACGTCGTCTATCAGGGACCGTCGATCTCTCCGATCAGCTACGCATCGCAGCCGGTCGAGATTTACTTTATCCCCTAGGGATTCGCCGAGAAACCGGGGTTTCGGCCTCAACGAATCCTCAACGAGTCGTAGGAAAGAAAAGAGCGGCCTCTCCTCCGGGATAGGCCGCTCTTTCATTGGCAAAAAACACTGTCACGTCGCGGCAACGATGGCCTGCGCCTCTTCCTGAATTTTTCGCAGGTGGTCCTTTCCCTTGAAGCTCTCCGCGTAGATCTTGGAGATCGCCTCGGTGCCCGAAGGGCGGGCGGCGAACCAGCCGTTTTCGGCCACCACCTTCAGCCCTCCGATTTCGGCGTCGTTGCCCGGCGCACGCGTCAGCTTGGCGACGATCGGTTCTCCGGCGAGCTCTGTCGCCGTGACCGCATGGGGCGAGAGTTTTCCCAGGGCGGCCTTTTGTTCGGCCGTGATGGGCGTATCGATCCTCTCGTAAAGAGGACTGCCGAATCGATCCTCGAGTTCCTTGTAGAGCGCTGCGGGATCTTTGCCCGTGCGCGCCGTCATTTCACAGGCGAGCAGGTTCATGATGATCCCATCCTTGTCGGTGGTCCAGACGGTGCCGTCCATTCTCAAAAAGGAAGCGCCGGCGCTCTCCTCTCCGCCGAAGCCGTAGGAGCCGTCGATGAGACCGTCGACGAACCACTTGAAACCCACGGGAACCTCGCTGAGCGTCCTGCCCAGGTCGTCGGTCACACGGTCGATCATCGAGCTCGATACGAGTGTTTTTCCCACGGCGGCGTCTTTTCTCCAGCCCTTCCTGTTCGAGAAAAGGTAGGAGACGGCGGCTGAGAGATAGTGGTTGGGATTGAGCAGCCCCTCCGTCCGGGTGACGATGCCATGGCGGTCGGAGTCGGGATCGTTGCCGAAGGCGATGTCGAATTCGTCCTTGAGTTCGATCAGGCTCGCCATGGCGTAGGGCGACGAACAGTCCATGCGGATCGTGCCGTCCCGATCGAGGGTCATGAACGAAAAGGTCGGATCGACGGACCGATTGACCACCTCGATGGTCAGCCCGTAGGTTTCGGCAATGGGATCCCAGTAGTCTACGGCCGATCCGCCGAGGGGATTGACGCCGATCTTGAGCCCCTCGCCTGCGATGACTTTCAGGTCGACGATGTTCCCCAGATCCTTCACGTAGGGGGTCACGAAGTCGTACAACCGCGTCGTGCCGGCGATTCGTGCCTTCTCGATCGGCAGGCGGTCGACTTTGTCGATTCCGGCGGCGAGGAGCTCGTTGGCTCTCTGCTCGATGAGCTTCGTCGTCTCCGAGCCTGCCGGCCCGCCGTGGGGCGGATTGTACTTGAAGCCGCCGTCTTGGGGCGCGTTGTGGGACGGAGTGATGACGACCCCGTCGGCAAATCCCTTTTCGCGCCCCTTGTTGAAGGTCAGGATGGCGTGGGAGATGACCGGTGTTGGTGTGTAACCTCCCTCCCTGTCGATCATCACGGTCATGCCCGCCGCGGCGAAAACCTCGAGCGCCGTGGCCAGAGCCGGCTCCGAGAGGCCGTGGGTGTCCATTCCCATGAACAGGGGACCGTCGATCTTCCGCGATTTCCTGTACTCGCAGATCGCCTGGCTAATGGCCAGGATGTGATCCTCGTTGAAACTACCCGAAAGCGATGAGCCCCGGTGGCCCGACGTGCCGAAGGAGACCCGTTGACTCGGATCGGAAACATCGGGTTTGTTCTCGCCATAGGCGCGAAGAAGGGCAGCGGCGTCAATGAGGATCGATTTCGGCGCGGGTTTTCCCGCCAGTTCGTGAATTGCCATGCTTTTCGGTGATCCCTTTCATTCTCTCCGGGGCGGATCGCCAAAATCCCTTTGTGGCGATCGGCCCAAATCTTAGAGGGGGAAAAATTCCGAGTCGGTGCGGGCCGTGTGAAAGAGCTCGGCCATCGATGCGCTGATCGCCGGAAAGTCGTCGGCCACGTTGTGTGTCTCCCCCGGATCGTCGGACAGGTTGTAGAGCTCGATTTTCTTCTTTCCCTTGAGACGGACCGCCTTCCAGTCTCCCCGCCGCGCCGCCTGGCTTCCGCGCAGTTCCCAGTAGAGATAGTCGTGGTCTTCCTGTCTGTCGGCCCGGCCGAGCAGAGTGGGCAACATGGAGAGACCGTCCACATCATCGGGTGCGCTCACGCCGGCCATCTCGGCGACGGTGGGCATCATGTCCCAGAAGGCCGACAGGTGATCGCTCGTCGTGCCCGGCGCGATCCGGCCCGGCCACTGGGCCACGAAGGGCACGCGGATCCCCCCCTCGTAGAGCGAGCACTTGAGCCCGCGGAAGGGCCCGGCGCTCTTGAAGAAGGGAGAGTCCGATCCCCCGTTGAAGGTGG
>Ga0180430_10002116_pt1 | contig 18364 bp, 13 predicted proteins | sample SS_ome_9_FD_132999 | JGI IMG/M metagenome (GOLD analysis project Ga0180430, IMG submission 132999) | Hypersaline lake sediment archaeal communities from the Salton Sea, California, USA - SS_1_S_2 metaG | ecosystem: Environmental > Aquatic > Non-marine Saline and Alkaline > Hypersaline >... | reverse complement strand
TGGTCACCAGTTCGGGTGTGGCGCGCCCAAGTCGCAGTCCCTCCGCGGCCAGTCGCGCTACGGCGGGCGCGCAGTCGAGGTCGATCTGATCCAAGTGGACGATCAAGTCGACGCGAGACGACCGGTCCGAATGGTATCCCGATTGCTCTAGGAACCCGATGGCCGATGTGCTTGCCAGTGGCACGCCAGGAAGAGCGTAGTTTGGCGCGACACCTCCGACCACGATAGCCTGCAGGTCTCTGTCGCGGCTGGCCTGTTCAAAGGCGGAAAAGAGCGCCGTAGCGATGCCCTGGCGGCGCACTGCGGGCGATACGCCAAAGAGCTTGATCACGGCACGATCCTCCCGCTGGCAGCCGAGGCAACAACCCACCACGGTGTTCTGCTCCAGAGCCAGGAGCGCCAACTCGGGTGCGCAGGTAGGGTCATCCAGCGTCAGGCTCTTTAGCCAGGCAGCATTGGCATGGCGTAACGCAGGTGCGTCCGCCAGCAGTGCGGCAGCGTCGGCAAGGTCGTTCAGGCCGATTGAGCGAATCTGCATGATCGTGGCCGTCCTCCATACAAACGGCGGGGGCACGAGCTCCCCCGCCGCCAATGATGCTGCGTGTTGGTCTAGGCTGTTGCCGACTCGCGGCGCCGGCGAATCCACTTGCTCAACTCGACGGCAATAAAGACAATACTGCTGAGCAGTAGGCTGATGGCGAGTTGCCCAAGCGTGAGCGCCGTGGTCTTGAATATGCGTTGAAGGAAGGGAACATAGATGACGGCAAGCTGCAGCACAAAGGTAAGCAGTACTGCGCCCAGGAGCGGCTTGTTGCTCATCAAGCCCATGGTAAAGAGCGACTCGCGGTCAGAGCGGATGGCCAAGGCGTTGCCCATCTGCGAGAGTCCGAGGGTGGTAAAGACCAACGTCTGCCACACGCCCTCACCCATTGCGCGGCCCCAGAACTCTGCGGCCAGACAGACGAGCCCAAGCAGGATGCCGACCCAGAGGATATAGGCGCCGAGACCTCTTGCCAGTACGCTCTCGTCGGGTGCGTGGGGAGGTCGTTGCATGGTATCGGGGTGGGACGGTTCCACTCCCAGCGCAAGGCCGGGCAGGCCGTCGGTGACCAAGTTGATCCACAAGAGCTGGATGGCTGTGAGAGGGATCGGTAGGCCAAACAGCGGCGCCATCAGCATCAAAAAGATCTCGCCGACATTGCTCGAGATGATGTAGCGGACAAACTTGCGGATATTCTCATAGATCGTGCGGCCCTCTTCGATGGCATGGACGATGGTGGCAAAGTTGTCGTCCAGCAAGACCATGTCGGCGGCCTCTTTGCTGACATCGGTGCCGGTGATGCCCATAGCGACGCCAATGTCGGAACGTTTGAGTGCTGGGGCGTCGTTGACGCCATCGCCGGTCATGGCGCAGAAGTGTCCGCGTGCTTTGAGCGCTTCCACGATCTTGACCTTGTGCTCGGGGCTGACGCGGGCATAGACGGGAACATGCTCCACGACGGCCTCGAGATCCTCGACACTCATGGTGGCCAGCTCTTGCCCCGTGATCACGCGCTCATTGGGATCGGAGGCATCCGAGATGCCCAGGTCGCGGGCGATGTGGAGTGCGGTCAGGGGATGGTCGCCGGTGATCATCACGGGACGGATGCCGGCAGTCTTACATTCGGCGACGGCCTGTTTGACCTCTTGGCGGGGCGGGTCGATCATACCCGTCAGGCCGACAAAGACCATCTGTTGCTCGACCGAGTCTTCGCTGACCTTTTCGGGCAGGACATCCAGCGGGCGGATGGCGACGCCGAGGACGCGCATGCCATCCTGTGCGAGTTGGTCGTTGGCATGGGTGATCCGCTGATACCAACTGTCGTCCAATGGCTCGATGCTGCCGTTATTCCAGACGCGGTCGCATACGGACAGGAGTTGGGTCACCGAACCCTTGGCAAAGGCCATATGGGCGCTTTCGGGGAGGCGTTCTGGAAGGCAATCGATGATCTCGTCGCGGCAGTCGAGATTGGTCGGCCACTGATGGACGGTGGTCATGCGCTTGCGTTCGGAGGTAAAGGGCACTTCGCCCACGCGGGGCATGAGTTCCTCCATCCGTTTTTTTGGCATGCCCATGCGTTGGGCTGCTACGATTAGGGCGCCCTCGGTGGGATCGCCGATGGTGTGATAGCCAGGAAGCCCATCCTCGTTGGGCTCGAGTGTGGCATCGTTGCAGAGCGAGGCCGCAGCTAGCAGGAGGGCGATATCGGCATCGGGATCGCGCAGCGGCGGTGCGTCGAGCGAGAGTATGGGGCCTGCGGAGCGCAGGTCCTCGACCAGGTCGAGCGAGTCACCGGCCACATCGAGCATGGTGACGGTCATCACGTTCTGGGTCAGCGTGCCGGTCTTGTCGGAGCAGATCGTGGTGACGGAGCCAAGGGTTTCGACGGCCGGGAGCTTGCGCACCAGGGCGTTGCGCTTGACCATGCGCTGGGCCCCGAGGGCAAGGGCGATGGTGACGACAGCGGGTAGTCCCTCTGGTACTGCGGCGACTGCCAAGCTGACGGCGGTGAGGAACATTTCGGCTAGGTCGCCTCCGCGCCAGACGCCGACACCAAAGACGACCGCGCAGATGATCAGGGCGCCGATGGCCAGCCACTTGCCCAGCTCGGCCATACGTCGCTGCAGTGGCGTCTTTTCCTCCGACACAGCTTGCAGCAGGTCGGCGATATTGCCCAGTTCGGTCTGCATGCCGGTATCGGTGACCACGGCGGTGCCGCGACCATAGACGACGGTGGTGCCCATATAGGCCATGTTGATGCGGTCGCCAATGGGGGCATCGTCTGTATCGATCGCCCTGTCGATCTTGTCGACCGGCACCGATTCCCCTGTCAGTGCGGCTTCTTCAATACGCAGGTTGATCGACTCGATGACGCGCGCGTCCGCGGGCATGCGCTCGCCAGCTTCGAGCAGGATGATGTCGCCTGGAACCAGCTCGGTCGACTCGATCTGGTGGATAGTGCCGCCGCGCCGGACCTTGACGCTCGGAACGGCTAGCTGTTTCAGCGCCGCCATGGCGCGTTCGGCGCGATACTCTTGTGTGAAACCCAATATCGCGTTTAGGACCACGATGATCAGGATGATGATGCCATCGGTGGCCTCATGGGAAACAAAGAATGAGATCACGGCAGCGACCAAGAGGACGATGACCATGATCTCGGTGAACTGGCTCAGTAGCACGAACCACGGATTGCGGAGCGGACGTTCCTTTAGCTGGTTGAGGCCGTACTTTTCCTGGCGTTCCTGGACTTGAGGAGATGTGAGTCCCGCCGAGGAGCTGTCGAGCGCCTGAAGAACCTGGTCAGATGACTGCACGTGCCAAGTGGCCATTGATGCCCTCCCGTCTGATGCGACGATGCGACGATAGCTTGACAGCATTATACCCGAGGTCGGCGCGGGTAATCAAGCGGTATCCTGGAGCGCACGGTGGCCATAGCGGTGGACAGTCCTCCGAGCGACGGTTAGAATGCCGGCATGCTACACGCGCACAAGGAGGCGAGTGGAGAGATGAAAACGGCAATGCGAGTGATCAATAGCGTGGCGCCCATCCGGGTCTGCGACAATGGCGGATGGACCGATACCTGGTTCGCAGAGCATGGCAGGATATTCAACATTGGCGTCTATCCCTATGTCGAAGTTCAGATCGCGGTCTATCCCCGAGGGGCGCTCGAGCACCGCGTGCTGTTGCATGCCGAAAACTTTGGCGACCGCTATGCCGTGTTGCCTCGTCACGAAAAGCACGAGTGGATCCACCATCCGCTGCTCGAGGCGGCGATCGACTATATGGGTGTACCGGATGACCTCTCGGTGCAGATATCGATCTACTCGGAAGCGCCTGCCGGATGCTCGACTGGAACCTCAGCTGCTGTGAGCGTGGCGTTGATCGGTGCACTGGACCAGCTCACCCCTGGCCGCAAGACGCCCTTGGAGGTGGCCTATGCGGCCCACAGCATCGAGACCGACATGCTCAATCAGCAGAGCGGTATCCAGGATCAGCTCTGCGCCGCATACGGTGGCATCAACTATATCGAGATGTTTGATTATCCCTATGCGGCCGTCTCCCAGATACTCGTCTCGAACGCCATCTGGTGGGAGCTGGAGCGGAGACTCTGTCTTGTCTTTTTGGGACGCTCGCACAGCTCGTCGGCGGTGCACGAGATGGTCATTCGCAGCCTGACCGAGACGGGACCGGATAACCCCAAGCTAGAGGCGTTGCGGGCCACGGCGGGCAAGTCGCGAGACGCAATCTACGCCGGCGACTTTCGAGGCCTGGGGGCGGCGATGGTAGAAAACACCGAGGGGCAGCGCAATCTGCACTCTGAGCTGATCAGCAAGGAGGCCCAGCAGGTAATCGACATCGGGCGTGAGTTTGGCGCCCTCGGCTGGAAGGTCAACGGCGCGGGAGGGGAGGGCGGCTCGATCACACTGTTGAGTGGCCCCTCGATGAGTGAAAAACGCGCGTTGGTGCGCGCTATCGAAGAAACCAATCCGCTGTTCCAGGTGATACCGACCTATCTGAGTCGTTTTGGGCTGCGGGTATGGAATCAGGTAACGTCCGAGCCGCAGTAGCGGCAGAACCCAGTTCGAGGCCAGTCGCTAGAACGCACAAAGGGACCATGCCCGAGGGCGTGGTCCCTTTGTGGACAGCGTCTAGTGATGGACGTCGTCGGTCACGCGACGATCGGGGCCGGTATCCTTGGGCTTGCTCTGCCTTTTCATGTCCTCGATAAAGGCGTCATAGAGCGCGCGGTCCACAGGCACGTCCACCGGCTTGCCGGTCTTGCCCGAGAGAATCATGGCGTCGATCATCTCGACGGTCTTGATGCCCTCGACGCCCGGCGCGATCAGTTCCTCGCCATAGAGCAGGTGGCGGGCCATGTTGCGGAGGATGGCAATGTGTCCCGACTCGCACTCGGGGATCTCGAGATCGACCTCCACGACTTCTGGACGGGTCCACATCTCGGTCGAGCTATCGCTAAAGGCCTTGACGCCCTGCGGCAGCTCCCAGAAGCGGATGGTCTTGCCCACCACCTGCAGCTTGCCTTTCTCACCGGCAAACTCCATGATGTCGGTGCCGGGAGCTTCGGTGGTCGAGCAATAGACATAGCCTACCGCGCCATTGGGGTATTCGAGCATGGCCGAGGCCACGTCCTCTACCTCAATGTTGTGATTGCGTGTGGCGGTATAGGCGGTCACCTTGCTGGGCAGTCCGCCTAGCCAGGTGAAGCGGTCGAGCGAGTGGGGCGATTGGTTGATCGTGACGCCGCCGCCCTCTCCGATCCAAGTGGCACGCCAGCCACCCGAGTCATAGTAGGCCTGCGACCGAAAGTCGGCAAAGATGAGCAACGTGCGATAGATCTCGCCCAGACGGCCTGATCTCACAATGTCGCCGGCCACACGCCAGATCGGCTCGCTGCGGGACTGGTGCATGACGGAGAACGGCGTTCCGGTGCGCTCGGCGGCCGCGACCATCGCGTCGGCGCCGGACACGGTGACAGAGATCGGCTTTTCCGAGATGACTGGCTTGCCCCGCTCCATGGCATAGATGGCGATTTCGGGATGGTGATAGTGGGGCGTGGCGACGATCACGCAGTCGATATCGTCTCGGTCGATCAACTCTCGATAGTCGGTGCAAAAAGGCACCTCGAACTGCTCGCCGACACTGTTGGCCACATCCGGGATGATGTCGCAGACCGCACCTAGGCTGGCTTCCTCAATGCGCTGAATGGTGTTGGCATGGCCAGATCCCATGCCGCCGACTCCGACGATTCCGTAGCGAATGCTCTTCATGCTGTTCCTCGAGACCTCCTGATAGTGGCTATTGCTCCAGCAGACGCTGCTGCTCGGCCTTGGCGCTGAGCAGGGCTTGACGCAGTTCGCCCTCGAGGACCTTCATCTCGCCCTCGGCGGCGATCCGCTTCTGATGACCCTCCTCAGCGATCTGCAGGCTTTCCTGGATGGTGGCGATCAGATCAGCGTTGACCTTTTTGATCGTTTCGATGTCAAAGATGCCGCGCTCGATTTCGCGTCGCGCCTCGGCAGATCCGGTCTTGAGCATCTCGGCGTTGCGCGCCAGCATCTCGTTGGTGGTATCGGTGACGGCGCGCTGGGCCGCGACGGCCTGACGCTGATTCCAGAGCGTGATGGCCATGGCGATCTGGCTCTTCCAGACCGGGATGGTGGTCAGGATCGAGGACTGGATCTTGTTGACCAGCGACTTGTCGACATCCTGGATCAAGCGGATCTGCGGCAAGCTCTGGAGCGTCACCTGGCGGGTCAACTTGAGGTCGTGGACGCGGCGCTCGAGATCGTTACGCCGCGCGGTAACGTCGCGCAGCATCTGGGCGTCGAGCATGTCACCGCTCTCTTCGGCGGTGGCGCGCAGTTGCGGCAACACCTGGCTGTCGACCTCGCCCAGTTTCTTTTCTGCGGCGATGATGTATAGCTCGAGCTGCCCGAAATAGTCGAGCGAGGCGTCATAGAGGTCATCGAGCATGGTGACGTCGCGCATCAAATTGGTACGATGCGAATCGAGCACCACCACCATGTCGTCGATCTGGCCCTGAACCGTCTCATAGCGTTGCACAAAGCGCGCCACGGGCGGGACGCGGCGCAGAATCGCGCGCTGGAACCAGTTCTGCTGGTCGGTAGGGGTCAACGAGTCGATGTTGAGGCCGCGCACCTGCATCATCAGGGTGTTGAGCGAGTCGCCGACCGGGCCGACGTCCTTGTTGCGCACACGCTGGATCATCTCATCGGCCGAGGCGGTCAACTTGGACTGGGCCTCGACGCCAAAGGTGATGACGCTCTCGGTCTCGTTCATGTCGAGTTCGGCAACCAGGTCGTTGACCTTGCGTTGCTCCCCTGGATCTAGCTCGTCAAAGGGGACAAGGGACGCTTCGAGTTTCTGCGTGGGCACAGAGACGTCATCGGGTTGCACGATCAAGGCGTTGTTGGAATCGCTCATTCTAACCTCCTGGATGGAGAGAACCCCCTGCCGACGCTATAATGTCTCGGCTAGTCTACCGTATTGGCATCGCGTTGGCAAGCTCTGGTGGGCCGCGCGATGCGAGGAGGAAAGGCGTGACAACGCTACGACTGTTCATCTCCGGAGCGCTGCTCTGTGCTCTAGCGTTGCTGACCGGATCAGGTGCCATTGAGGCCTCGCGGCTCGGATTTGTCTCGGCGTCAGGTCCCGATCTGTGTTACAGTGGCTGCGGCGGGGTGTATGTCCCGGTGCAGTCGGCTGCGTTTGAGCAGGAGTTGGTGAACCGAATCAACGCCGAAAGAGGCCGTCGCGGTTTACCGCCGCTCAAGCGCGTGACGACGCTGGACGACGCGTCGCGCTACCACGCTGCGGACATGGGGCTGGATGACTATTCCAAGCACGACTCGTACGATGGGGACACGTTGGTCTGCACCTGGAGCGAGCGCATCGGGAGCTACTATGGACCGCGCCTTGCGCTGTCCGAGAACATTGCCGCAGGATACTCAACGCCCGAGTCGGTGATGGGCGCGTGGATGGGCAGCCAGGGGCACCGAGAGAACATCCTCAGTGAGGCTGTGTTCGAGCTGGGTGTGGGCTACTGGACCGGAGCTGGTCGCTATGGGCGGTATTGGGTCGCCGATTTCGGGCGACGTGCTGATGTCTATCCGCTGGTCATCAATCGTGAGGCGTCCACAACGGACTCTTGCGATGTGGAGCTCTATGTCCATGGCGACTGGGACGAGGTTCGGTTGAGCAATGAGGGTCAGGGTTGGTCGCCCTGGCAGGCCTTTGCCAACACCATATCGTGGACTCTGTCTCGGCGGGTGGGCGAACGCACGGTTCATGCCCAGATGCGCAAGGGGGTGCAGACGGGCTCGGCCGAAGACAGCATTCTGCTGGAGCTGGAGGGCGTTGCGCTGGGCGACCTGCCTGACACGCTCACCTTTGTGGCGAGCGGATCGGATGGCGTGGCGGCCCCGGGAGCCCAGGTACTTGTCATCGAGAACTCGATGAGCCACGAGCCGATGCAGTGGACGGCATCGAGCAATGTGCCCTGGTTGCAGCTATCGCAGACGGCAGGCAGCAGTGCCGGATCGGTATGGGTGGTGCCGCAACTGGCCGGTCTGAGCGGCCCGCAGACGCTGCTAGGCCAGGTGACGGTTGCTGTGACGGGAGCCGGCGAGGTGTTCGATTCACCGCAGGTGGTGGATGTGAGGCTGCATCTGGCTTCCGGCAGCTTGCTGCGCACCTGGACGCCGCTGGTGGTGCGATAGAACGAAGTTGCGCGGAATCGCTTGACATACTGGCGTGGTTATGGTAACAAAGGATGTAGCGTATCTGCTTTTGGTAGAAATCAGAAGGGAGATGCATCATGCCTTGTCAGCGTTGGTTGGCTTTGGTCGTGTCTCTGGTCCTGGTTCTGTCGGTTCCTGCTGCTGCGGCGCCGCCCGTCCCTAGTGCCTTTCCCGCGGGGACCATCAAGGTGGGCGTGGCTCGGCCAGCGGCGATGCTCCCAGCCTTATCCGAGGAGTTCATGGCGGCCCTCGACATGGCCGTCAATCGCGCGGCTGGCATGGGGGGGACCATCGAGTTGGTGGTGGTCGATAGCGGCTGCAACGGTGAGACGGCGGGTGACGCCCTGCAAGCCATGATCGACAATGATGGCATACACTATGTGCTGGGCGCAGTCTGCAGCTCGGCGTCTGCGGCCATGGCGCCGATCGCCGAGGCCAACGGCGTGGTGATGGTGACGCCGCTGTCCGACAGGGGGGACATCACTCACGATGGGGAGACCAACTATGAGTATGTGTTTGCCTTCCCGATGGTGATGGAGTCACTGGCGCGCGCAGCGGCGGCCGAGATCCAGTACCGGGGCCTGAACACGCCGGTGGTGATCTATGATGCCGGCAGGTCAGACATGGAGATGCGCGCCGACGTGTTCGATGATGCTTGGCAGGCGCTGGGAGGGGATCCCCTGCTCAAGCTGGACTGGGATCCTCAGCAGCCGGCCGATGCGATCCTGGGCCAGGCTCAGTCTGCCGGGGCGGACTCGCTGGCCTATATCGTTTCTGCAGAGTATGTCGATGATTTGGCCGCAGCGGCGACCCGGACAGGCATCGGCGACCTGCCGGTGTTTGGCGGGGAGACCTGGGACTTTGACGATTTTGACTGCAGTCTGCTGGGAGAGGGGTATTCGGTTACAGACGCCTACACCGGCGGCGCGCGGGCGGAGGAGGCGAGTTTTCTCGCAGAGTTGCGCGCCGGCTATGGCTGCGATACCGGGCAATGGGCGCTCCTATGCTATGATGCCGCCAATGTGCTGTTCGACGCCATAGCCACTGCAGGCGTAGATGATCCAGCAGTGGTGCGTCAGGTATTGGCCGATTCGCAGTACGATGGGGTCACTGGCACAGGGGGCTTTGACAAGTATGGCGAGGCGGCCCGCGAGATCCATGTGGTCCGTTGGGAGCCCAACTGCGACCGCACCTTTGTGCGCTCCTGGGCAGCGGTGAGTGGTTTGAAGATGGATGTACCTGCTGGTTTTTGGGCTGTGGGACAAGCGGGGGATCTCTCGGCATCTATCTGGAACGGATCGTCGGTCGACTATGCCTGGTCGTTTGGTGATGGCAACGAAGCAGATGGCCAGGATGTGTCTCACACGTTCACTGCCGCCGGAACCTATACGGTGACGGTCACGGCTGAGTGTCCGCTGTGCATCGAGGCGCCGACGGCGAGCCAGGCCATCGAGGTTTACGATCTGCAGCCCAAGGCGTATGTGCCCTTTGTAGAGCGCTAGTCGCTCCGGGCCACAGACACTAACCTAGAATGAGAAAGAGGGCTGCCCTCAAGGGCAGCCCTCCGCCTTGCCAAAGGCAGGCTAGTCGCTACTTTTCGAATGCCGCGTCAAAGGCGACGTCCGACGGGGCGAAATCGACCTTGCGTGTAAAGGCGGCCGCCTCGGTGGCGCCATACTCGCGCTCCATGCCCGAGTCCTCCCACTCGATCGAGAGCGGACCCTGGTACTGGATGCGGTTCAGTTCACGGATGATCGGCTCAAAGTCGACGTCGCCGTGACCCAGCGAGCGAAAGTCCCAGCCGCGCCGCGCCTCGCCAAAGTTGAGGTGCGAGCCGAGGATGCCCGTATAGCCGTCGAGTGTGACCGCTGCGTCCTTCATGTGGACGTGATAGATGCGGTCGGGGAACTCTTGGATAAAACGGGCGGGATCGACGCCCTGCCACTGCAGGTGGCTGGGATCAAAGTTGAACCCAAAGGCCTCGCGATTGTCGAGGGCATCAAGGGCGCGCTTGGCGGTGACGATGTCATAGGCGATCTCGGTGGGGTGGACCTCGAGCGCAAAGCGCACACCGACCTCGTCAAAGACGTCGAGAATTGGGTTCCAGCGCTTGGCGAAATCGGCGAATCCGGCGTCGACCATGTCGGGCGTCGCGGGCGGGAAAAAGTAGAGATACTTCCAAATGCTCGAGCCCACAAAGCCGTTGACGACTTTGATGCCCATCTTGGCCGCGGCGCGCGCGGTGTTCATGACGTCCTGGGCGGCGCGTTGGCGGACGCCCTCGGGATCGCCGTCGCCCCAAATGTAGGGCGGAAGCGTGCCCTTGTGGCGCTCGTCAATGGGATCGTCACAGACGGCCTGGCCGACCAGGTGCGTGCTGATGGCCCAGCAGTTCAGACCGTTCTTCTTGAGAATGTCCCAGCGCGTCTGGATGTAACCATCGTCGGCCACTGCTGTGTCCACCTCAAAGTGGTCACCCCAGCAGGCCAGCTCGAGCCCGTCATAGCCAAAGCCTTTGGCCTTTTCTGCGATCACCTCGAACGGTAGGTCAGCCCACTGACCCGTGAAAAGCGTTACTGGTCTTGCCATCATTGGCCTCCTCATGTGCGTGTGATTACTCGACTAGAGACTGAAATCGAACGGGGTCCATTTCTGGTCGGATGCGGAGCTTTCGACAGCCTTGGTGATGAAATAGACGCCTCGCGCGCCCTCGACGACCGTCGGATAGTCGCTCTCGATGGCGGTGGGGGCGGCGCCCATCATCTTTGCGCGAATGGTATCGGTCACGGCGCCATAGATGTTGGCAAAGGCCTCGAAAAAGGCCTCGGGGTGACCGGTCGGCGTGCGTGTATAGGCCGTGGCGGCGTCGCAGAGATAGCCGTTGCCCCGCTTGTAGACCTTTTCGGGGTCCGTGTTGGTCTCGAACCGCAAATAGTTGGGGTTCTCTTGGAACCAGGTCAGTCCGCCCTTGGTGCCCCAGATGCGGATGTTGATGTTGTTCTCCTGACCCGGGCACACCTGCGAGGCGGTCAGGATGCCCTTGGCGCCGTTCTTGAAGCGCAGCAGGATGTTGCCGTCATCGTCCAGCTTGCGGCCGGGAACAAAGATGGTCAGGTCGGCGCAAATGGCCTCAAGCTCGAGCCCGGTGATGTAAGATGCCAGGTTCTCGGCGTGCGAGCCAATGTCTCCGATGCAGCCCGAAACGCCCGAGCGCGCCGGATCAGTGCGCCAAGTGGCCTGCTTGTTGGTGCCGTCGGCCTCGGCAAAGTCCGAAAGCCAGCCCTGCGGGTACTCGACGATGACCTTGCGGATCTCGCCCAGTTCGCCGCTATCGACCATGTGCTTGGCCTGCTTGACCATGGGATAGCCGGTATAGTTGTAGGTCACGCCAAAGGTGACGCCCTTCTCCTCCACCAGTTTGGCGAGGGTTGAGGCCTGCTCCATGGTGTGGACCATCGGCTTGTCGGTCACGACGTTGAACCCGGCCTCCAAGAAGGTCTTGGCGACGGGAAAGTGCATGTGGTTGGGCGTGACGATGCTGACAAAGTCGACGCGATCGCCCTCGGGTAGGGCGGCCTCCTTTTCGGCCATCTCTTGGTACGAGCCATAGACACGGCTGTCATCCAGGTAGAGGTCCTTGCCGGAAGCCTTGCTCTTTTCCGGAGTAGAGGAAAAGGCGCCTGCTACCAATTCTACGCGTCCGTCCATGGTGGCCGCGCGACGGTGTACGGCTCCGATGAATGCGTCACGGCCGCCACCCACCATGCCCCAACGCAACTTGCGTGGGAAGGTTGCGACCTCATTCTTGCCACTAACCATTCTAGCCTCCTTACTCGTGCGAATCGGGTCGGTCGACTGTGGCCGACTGTGTCGCCATTGTGCATCTGTCACAGAGCGATGTCAAGCAATGTCGCGCACAATCGCAATGATAGCGTCAAGATGGGTTCCTGACCATGCCAAATGACTGCCAGCTGACGACGCGTGCGCCAAGAGAGATGGCGCTTGGCTGCAAAGGCGGTGTGTGCTACCATTGTGGACTAGAAGAACAACGCGGCAAGGAGCGTGAGGATGAGACTAGAGATCCAAGGAACGCGGTTCTACCAGGACAGCGACCCAACTTATACCCGCCGCGCGGGCTTTGCGTCGGCGGACGAACGCTTGCGAGGGTTGCTGCTCGGTGTCTGCGATGGACTTGACATGGAGACTTTGTCCTCGGCGTCGGCTGCCGCTGCCAAGCTCAGCCGTTGGCGCGAGCGTGGCGCGATTGCCTATACGCTCGACCTTGGCTGTCGGGGCGAGGTGCGCCTTGATGAGCAGGGCCTGGCCAAGTTGCGAGCAATCCTGGAGGCCGGTGCGGGGCTCGACATGGTCCCCTTTCTGCGCGTATCGGATGGTCTGCGGGAGGCCGGACCGTTGGGCACTGCCTGGGAGCTGCTGGTCGTGCGCCTGCTGCGGTGGGGCCTGGATCGCGTGGTGCTGATGGCTCCCAAGATGCCGGCCTCTGAGCAGATGGCGGCCATCGATCGGGCGCGCGATGCCGAGGCGTTGCACAACACGGCTTGGGGGCACGAGAAAAAGGTACTGCTCTGCGCGGCACTGGCCGGTCTGGATCCCTCAGTGGACGAGGTCGCGACGCTGCTGCGTCGCGCGGATCTTGCCTGCCTGGAGTTGGTGGGCGGTGACGGTGCGTTGCTCGGAATCTGGGCCGACAGACTCGGTGATTCGCTGCTTCCGTTCGTTGTTGAGGGCGCAGGGGACGCAGAGGCGCTCAAGGCCGCCGTCGGACTGGGGGTCTCGTGGCTCGCGCCGCTCGGCGGGTCTGATGACTGGCTGGGCCAGACCTCGAGGCTTGCTGGAAATCCCGCCGCGCCGCGGTTGGTGACGCGATTCCAGCACCGCATCAAGTCGGGACACGAGACGGTCGTGCGTGGGCAGCGAAAAAGGTGGCGCTGAAGCGATAGGAAATGCCGATTGTGGCAAAAAAAGCGGCGTCGCATCTCGCAATGCGACGCCGCTTTTCCGTTCTCTCAGAAGCGTGTAGGCTAGCCGAGGATGATGGCCTCGGCCTCTGCCTTGAAGGCGTCCATGACGTAGGGAATCCCGGTCACTTGCTCAGCTTCGCGCGTGAGTGAGACAATGTCGCGCCGCGAAACCGTCGGCAGCGAGAAATTGCGGCTGCCGGCCATGAGCTGCTTGAGTCCGACCTTGAGCTTGTCCACGTAGGTGTACCAGCCAATGGCTCCGAGAGGAAGCTCGTCGACCTCGGCGCCAAAACGTGCCTTGAGCGTCTCGTAGGTCACAAAGATCTCTTCGACTGAATCGCCATAGGACGAAACGGTGCGCGGCAGTTTCCCCTTTTTGAGCCATTGGGCAATGTTCTTGCCAACCATACCAGGGATCATGATGGCGCGGCCGAGGCACACCGCCTTGACATAGGGCGCGCCCATGGCGATGACCTTGAACATGTGGTCCTCGGTTGAGAGGCCGCCACCAATGGCAATGTCGGGCACATAGGCACCCTTCTTGTCGAGGAGCTGGCAGAGGTTGTAGGTCATGGCCTCCAGATAGACGGTGGGCACGCCCCACTCGACCATCATGCGCCAGGGGCTCATGCCGGTGCCGCCAGGAGCGCCGTCGATGGTCAAGAGATCGATGCCGGCGTCGGACGACCACTTGAGAGCCATGGCCAGTTCGCGCATGGGGTAGGCGCCAGTCTTGAGGGTGACGCGCTCGGCGCCCAGGCCGCGCAGGCGCTCGACCTCTTGGGCAAACGCCTCTTCATCGATAAAGCCAAGGCGCGAGTGACGCTCAAACTGTTTGATGGCGCCGTCTCGGTAGGCCGCCTGGATGGCTTCATTGGAGGGATCGGGCGTGATCAGGTAGCCACGCCGCTGCAGTTCGAGGGCACGCTCGAGCGAGTTGATCTTGATCTCTCCGCCAATGCACTTGGCGCCCTGTCCCCATTTTAGCTCGATGGTCTTGACACCGAGCTTTTCGATGGCGTATTCGGCGACGCCAAAGCGGGTGTCCTCGACGTTCATCTGTACATGAATGTCGCCCTTGTCTTCGTACCAGCGGCGATAGACGTCGACGCGCCGTCGAAGCTCGGGGGACTCGACGATCTTGCCATTGGCATCTAGCTCGAGGCCAGGGTCGATGCCGCAGACATTCTCGCCGCAGGTCAGAACTACGCCCGAGATGGCGGCGCCGGCCGCAAAGTGCTCCCAGTTGGCGCGGGCGATTTCAGTCGAGCCCAGCGCGCCGCTGATGATCGGCATGCTGAGCTGTTCCTTGCTCTGGTTGCCGATCTCGAGGTCGGTCCGAACCATGGGAAAGAGCGTGTTGTCGGGGTTGGCTTCGACGCCCTCGGGCAGGCCCTGAGCGCCCATGGCATAGCCCTGGATGTTGAAATGCGAATAGTCGACCGGATAATCCTTGTCGCCGCCGGCGGTGATGGTGCCAAAGGGGCCGGGATAGATCACCTCGCGACCGCGCATGGTCGACTTGAACACCTCACAGTTGCCGGTACAGCCATCGACGCAGCGAGCGCAGAGGCCCGAGGAGGGCACGACGCTCTTGCTGCGATTGCTGGTCTGGGAGATGTCGCTAGAGTTGGGACGTTCGAGATTCGCCATTGCTGACCCCCATTCTGGAAACGGATGCGACGCGTCCCGCAACTGGCGAGGATCCAGGGGCACAGCGGCGCCTGGGTGGCTGTCCCAACATCGAGGAGGAGCGACCACGATCATTGTGGTCGGTCAGCATGCAGTCGAGGAACGACATGTGCACAATGCACAACCTTCTTGCAAGCATACCACATCGGACGAGCGGGGCAAATCCTCCATATGGAGGATATCGGAGCAGAGTGGGAGTCGGGCGCTAGATCAGTCCGCGGCGGACGGCCAGGACGGCGGCCTGTGTGCGGTCCGAGACGTCCATCTTGTGCAGGATGCTCTGGACGTGCGACTTGACGGTGGTGGGGCTGATCACCAGTCGCTCACCGATCTGTATGTTGGTGAGGCCCTCGGCGACCAACGCGAGCACCTCAGATTCGCGGGGTGTGAGCGGCTGCGTCGGCGGCGCGGGATCGCGGTCCAGGTGGCCCCCGGCGAGCATGTCACTGACCTGGTTCAGGAGGCTTGGTAGCATGGTGCTGTCGATGATGGCGCCGCCTTCGGCGGTGGTGCGCACGGCGCGAAGCAGTTCGACTCGGCTCGAGTCTTTGAGCACATAGCCAGCGGCGCCGTTGGCCACGGCGCGCATCAGATAGGCCGGGTCGTCATAGAGCGTGACCATGATGACGGCGCAGGCCGGGAGAGCGCGCTTAATCTCGAACAGGGCGGTCAAGCCATCGGTGTGGGGCATCCGGACGTCCATCAGCACAATGTCGGGCGTGAGGGCGATGGCACGCTGCAGAGCCTCGTCGCCGTCCTGAGCCTCTCCGATGACGCTGATGTCGGGCTCGGGAACGAGCATCGAGACCAGTCCCTCACGCACGATGGCCTGATCGTCTACCACCAAAACACGGATCACTGGCTACTCCTGGACTCGTCGTCGGGCGCTACAGGCTCGGAGGCCAGGGCGCGCTCGAGTGGGATCGTAACGGTGATGTGGGTACCCGAGCCAGATGCGCTCTGGATGAGGCAGGAACCTCCCAAGAGGCGGGCGCGCTCGCGGATGCCGACCAGTCCGATGCGCTGGCCCTGGTTGCTGGTCTCGGGAACCGTCTCGGGATCAAAGCCGCTGCCCCAGTCGCGGATGCCAACCGAGAGCGCCTCGTCGTTGGCATCCATAGTGATCTGCAGGCGCGGCGAAGAAGCATACTTGAGCGCATTGGTCGAGGCCTCTTGGACGATGCGGAACAGGCTAGAGGACGTGCTCTTGGCCAAGCCCTTGGCGGGAATGCGTTCGCTCCAGGCGGGCGAGACAACGACACTGATCTGCCAGTTGGCCTGCGCTCGCAGGCGGGTGGCATAGAGGCGAATGGCCTGTACCAGCCCAAAGTCGTCCAGGCCGGCCGGCCGCAACTGGCCGATGAGCTGTCGGGCCTCTTGGATGGCGTCACGCAAGAGCTGTATGCCCAGCGCGGTCTCGCGCTCGGCCACGTCCTCGCGTTTGGATTGCCAAACCTGAGCAGACTGCAGGTGCTGGTAGGAGGCGACGATCTCTTGGACCAAGCCGTCGTGCAGGTCGAGAGCCAGCCGCTTGCTTTCGCGTTCCTCGCTTATGATCAGGTCCTCGACCAGTAACTCGAGCTGCTGTTCTTGCCGTCGCAGGGTCTGGTGGAGATAGGCATTGTCGAGCGCTACGCTTGCTTGTGCCGCCAGGTAGCGCAGGAGCGTCGTGCCGTCCGTCTGAAGCAGAACCGGAGAGGGCGCACTAACCTGTAGCCATCCGATGGATCGCCCCTGCACTGAGATGACGGCCCGAGCCGCCGAGGCTGGACCATTGCTTGGGAGAGACTGGGCCTGGACTGGTTGGTGCGGCTCGGGAAGAGACCAGTCGACGCTGGGCATTCGGCCTAAAGACACACAGCTGGCCTCCACAGAGCCGGGGGGGGTCACCTGGAGCGATACGGCCGTGGCAGCAAACAGGTCCTGCGCGGCCTTGAGTATGGCCCGATGCACCTGGGCGATCATCAGACTACCGCTGATGGTCCGGGAGGCGCCCAGCAGTGTCTGTAGGCTTCCGATGTGCGTCTGAAGGGCGTGGTAGAGTCGACTCTGCTCGGCCAACTGGGCGTTCCCAAGGGCCAGTTCCTCGTTGCGCTGGCTAAGCACATCGCGTACCAGAGCCAATTCGCGGTTTTTGTCGTCCAGGATCTCGGCGTAGGCAGCCTGGTCGAGTGGAGCCAGCGGAAGCGGCTCGATGTCGATCTGGCCCGACGCAGCGACAGCGACACGATGGCTGTGAAACATCTGCTCCGAGTAACGGCCCCAAACCTTGATGGGCGTGATGCGCAGTGAATGGTCGTCGCCGTCCAGAGCCAGGCAAACCTGGGTGCAGTCCTTGATTGCGGCGATGGTCTCCCTCGAGAGCTGGTCACGTCGGATACCCCAGTAGGCGATCGTGTTCAGGCGATAGAGCAGTGGGCAGGTGGCCAGGAACACGGAAGAAAAGGTCTCTACACTCTGAGGGGCTAGCGTCTGGTCAGACCAGGGATCACAGAGATAGTATCGTGGGCCAGCCGTGTTCTCGAGCTGCCTATGCAGTCCGCGTGTGAGAGAGGCCACATTCTGGGATGTATCCAGGTAGAGGGTGGACGTCGTCGGGGATAGCCGCGCGACACTGGTAAACGCTCCGCTGCTCTGGAGGTAGACGAGAGGCTCGTTCATCCGTGCGGCGTGCCCAGCAAGTGCTGCCGCAAAAGGATAATAATCCTGGTCCCGCTCAAGCAAAAAGACGACATTGTCGCCGATGCGCAGTTCCTCAATCAGCGCGTCCAGCGGGGGCACGCCGGTGGATATGGACGTGTCGTTGTGGGTTTCCGGTTTGGGCACTGGCTCGTCCTCGAAAAAGACAGATCACGAGCCAGACGGTCGGCCCGTGATCTGCAGACCTGGTTGAGTGTAAAGTGCGTCAGTGTGCGTGCATAAAGCCCAGGATGAGGTCGACAACGCCAGGGTCGAGCGACGCGCTATCAATCTCGATATCATCCCCCTGACGCGTCGCATCGAGGACCGCTGTGCGCACCTTTTTTGCGCCGATGCCCAGGAATCCGCCCCGCTTTTCGACGCGAAAGATCGAGAGCCTGTCGCCGACAAGATCGGTTTCATAGCCCAAGGCCAGCAGCTTGGGCGACACCTCGGTAAAGAACTGCTGCATCGAGCCGTGGCTGATCCAGTTGCGGAGCTTGTGCAGTTTTTCGTCCATGCCGTGTTCCTCCTCAAGACGAAGCGAGGTTGCAGTGCCAGGACCGCTGCAACGCCTGGGTGGATTCACTTGCTGGTGCTGCGCGTGCCAGTATCAGAGTGATCGTTAACTGATTATACCGCGCTGGATGGCGGAATGCAAGGGAAAACGGCCCGAATCTGCAATGCAG
>Ga0180430_10002115_pt1 | contig 18365 bp, 11 predicted proteins | sample SS_ome_9_FD_132999 | JGI IMG/M metagenome (GOLD analysis project Ga0180430, IMG submission 132999) | Hypersaline lake sediment archaeal communities from the Salton Sea, California, USA - SS_1_S_2 metaG | ecosystem: Environmental > Aquatic > Non-marine Saline and Alkaline > Hypersaline >... | reverse complement strand
TACCGCTGAAATGCTCCGTTCCGTGATCTACTGGGCATGGAATCTCAACCCCAGCCAGATCGCCTTCTCCGTCGAGGCCGAGGAGCGTTGCTTCAAGAGTGCGGAGTATCTGGCTGGACGGTACGGCGACGCCACTGATCTTCCTCTCGCTCCTGCATCCGATACCCGAAACAAGTTGGCACGAATCGCCGCGGCATTTGCAGTCATACGTCTGTCCGCCGATGATGATTTCGCCGGGCTCCATGTGGAAGAGGAGCATGTCCGGATGGCTACAGATTACCTTGACGGGCTGTATTCGGAAGAAAACTGCGGCCTGGACGAGCATTCCCGAATCATGAGAGGCCGGAATCACCTGGAAGAGTCCGAATACAAGAGGATTGCGAAGTCCTTTCTTGACAAGAAAGAGATGGGGAAACATGCCTCCGGGAATGAGAACGCCTTCCCCCGATTGATCCAGATTCTCCGGAACAAGAAAGCTATTCGGGGTGACGAACTGAGCGATCTCGCCGACTGCAGCTACGAAACTGTCAAACGGCAAGTCAAGCTGTTGAAAATACACGATTTGATTGACTCAACCCGGAAGGGGTATGAGAAAACACCGAAGTTCGTGAAGTTCCTCCGTCGATTCGAGAAGGAGCACACTGAGTTCTTCGAGGACACCAAACAAGGGTCAGGTTTCAACTAGTTTCATTTCATTGCTTTACACCGATTCCCGGGCGAACCTGGCCCACCAAGAGAGATGGAAGGCAATGGGGCACGCTTAGAGCCCACAAGGATGGCAAGTGAAACACATTCAGGGTGGTTCGAGGGTCAGGTTGCCCCATGAAATCAACCCATCCGATTGATACGTATAGACATATAACCTGACCCTTGCCATTGGAGGTGCGGACCGATGAAGTTGAGCGAGCTGGCCAACTTGGGCAAGAGAACCGTACACTGGGTGGTTATCCGGTCGGAGATATTGAAGGGTGAGTGCATCATCCTGCTGCTCAATCCAAGGTACCTGCGGGTCGCCAGGAAGGAACACCCGGACCTGACAGTCTACCTGCCGCACGAAATCGAGGAGCTTTACACTCAGTGGAAAGAGTCCGATGACTCCTTCTCATTGGCAAAGCTGCACCTGGCAAAAAAATCGTTTGAAGGTGTGATCCGAAAGTCCGAAAATCAACTCCCAATGCCCGGATGACCCTGTATCGGTTACGAGACGGCCTCCTATCAGGGGCTGTCCATACACACACGGGGAGGACTTAGAACTTTCAGTACTACCCCCCCCTTCAGGGGGGCAAGAACTTTCGCCGTTGTTATGGACCGCGGCACACATATTTTTGGCGTTTTTCAACTCGCTGTGACACCCGTCATGCAACACCGCCCCTATTGATTTTGCAGTTTGCTACCGGGCTCCACTCTTTCCATTGGTACGCCAATGACCACTTCAACCCGCAAGCGATTCGTTGAGCAGTGCTGGACGATAGAGGTGAGTGACTTCATGACAAACCCGAATACCCGCGGGTATATCACCTGGCATGATCAATTCACTGGGGAGGAGATCGCCGGCGTCAACTACAGCCTGGCACTGGTCAAAGATGAACTGGCCGTGCTTCGGCTTCAATTTGATCTGGATGGGAAGACGATCAGGCAGGAGATACCCATGTTACCCACCAACCCGAACTTCGGTGGGAGGCGTTGGTGGTTTCAATGTCCGGTGAATGCAGGCGAAGGAAACTGTGGAAACCGGGTCAGAAAGCTGTACCTTCCCCGTAAAGAAACATACTTTGGCTGCAGGAAATGTCATGTTCTTGCTTATCGAAGCACCCGGGGATTGGACCTGAAGTGTTCGGCCGATATGCTCGCCATTCTCAGCCAATGATCGTCGACCCACAGCTCATTCCCTACAAATCTACTTGACAATCAATTACATTTCGAATATATTGGAAATGTCGATGGGTGATACGAGGAATCCGATGAAGAAAGAGACTAGCGCAGGCATCTGTGAAATTGAGGCTTTTGACCCGAATCGGGTATCGAAGGCCCAAAAGAACCTGATTCCCCGGGAGAAGGCCAAATGGGTTGCCCGGGGGTTTCAAGCGTTGGGACATCCCGCAAGGCTTAAACTGCTGGACGCACTGTCCAGCGGTGAACTGTGCGTCTGCGATTTGGCCCAGGTGCTTGATATGCCCGTCTCCACAGTCTCCTTCCACCTGAAGGAATTGAGGATTGCAGAAGTGGTGGATTACCGCACCGAAGGAAAGTTGGCCATCTATTTCCTCAATAAATGCAATTGGGTGGACTACTTCCTCGACGCAGAAGGACGCGCAGTACAAGACCAATGATTCTCAAGACCATCAGAGTGAATGTTGATCAATGGGGGCGGGTGATATTGATTCCTCATCTCCTCCTGTATCTGTTGCTCCCGGTGCTGGCCGGAAACAGCTTCTTCCTCTGTATTTCAGGCGATGATCACGTGGCCCTGGAGTTCGGGAGTGATGGTGCCTGCTGTCCGCCATCGCAGTGCGACACCTCCGAGGAATTCGCAAATAATACCTGTAGCGATCGGCATTGTCATTCCTGTATCGATTTTCAGCTTACAGACAGTACCTCCAAAGCGACACCAAGCCGTTTTGAGTCATTGATCGCTCCCGGGGAAGAGGATGGTCGTCCCTCGCTTCCATCCTTGCATACTCCTGAACAGGTGTTTGTTGCTTCTCGTCTTCTCCACCCGGAGGTCCCGCCTCCGGTACCAGCCCATTCAACGCTCTCCACAGTTGTCCTCCTGATCTGATCACTTCCACCGGTCTGGTTTCATCATTCGCATCGGGCTTCTTCTGGTGTACGCGAACTGCATCACCAGACTCCATGAACGTCATTTGGCCCGTTGGCATCGATGAAAGCCCAGGTCGGAACCCACCCCTGCAGACAGCCCAATTCGCGTGATGACTGCAGGGTTGAACTGGATGTGAATCATTCGACAGGCAAACCCCTGTATTTCTTGAGGACGGAGTCATGAAAAAACGGAAGTGGTTGGTAGTAGTAACACCCGTGATTGCCCTCGCGATTCTTATGGTCGCAGCGCAAACGCTATCCCAGACAAAAGCCCTGGATGCCGTGGAATCGAAAGACAGCCATGCCGGGCATGATCACAGTGACCATGCTGATGAACGCGGTCACGATGATCACACCGGTCACGCTGATCACACCGATGATGGCGATCATGGTGACCACAACGACCACGGCGACAACGATGCCTGCAGCGAAGACGGCGATCATGGCGAACACGCCGATGACGATGCCCATGGCGATCACGGCGATCACGCTGAAGGCATAAAGCTATCTGGAGCACAATTGGAACAAATGGAGGTGGAAACCGCGATTGCCGGTCCGGGCGCTCTGGAATCGCATGTGACCCTGCCAGGCGAAATCCGTTTAAACGAAGATAGCGTTGCCCATATCGTTCCCCGCATTGCCGGTGTGGTGAAGGAGGTCCGGGCCGGCCTGGGTGACAAGGTTTCAGCCGGGCAGGTTTTGGCCCTGATCGAAAGCCGCGAGTTGTCAGCGGCCAAGGCCGAATATCTGGCGGCTTTGCAACGCTTGTCGCTGGCGATAAGCGTGCTTGAGCGGGAGAAGAGCCTCTTCGAGGAAAACATCTCGGCGGAGGCGGAATTCCTGGCGGCACGGCAGCAACAGGCAGAGCGCGACATCGAGGTTACGGTAGCCGTCCAGAAGCTGCTGGCTCTCGGTCTGACCCGGAAGCAGATCACCGACCTGCCTGAGCAATCACAGGCCAATCTACGGATCTACGCTCTGACCGCGCCATACGACGGCACGATCATTGAAAAGCACATCGTGCAGGGCGAGATTGTCAACGATCAGAATATGGTCTACCTCCTCGCCGATCTGAGCACCGTCTGGGTTGATCTGAACGCTTTCCAGCAAGACACATCAACCTTGCGGCAGGGGCAGCATGTGACGATTTACGGCGAGGGATTGGTGCCGGCTGAGGCGACCATATCCTACGTAGCACCGAGGGTGCGAGAGGACTTGCGCACCCTGCTGGTGCGTGCGGTCCTCCCCAATCCGGTCAACCGGTACCGGCCCGGCCTGTTCGTCAACGGTCGGGTTACAGTGGATGGGCGTGTCGCCGATGTCGTGGTCCCGGCGGAAGCTGTTCTCAATGTCGACGGCAAGGACAGCGTGTTCGTGCAGGAGAACGGTGGATTCATGGCCTCTCCGGTTGAGGTCGGACGCTCCAATGGCAGATCCGTGGAGATCGTTTCAGGCCTGAATCCCGGGCAGCGGTATGTTGTCCAGGGCGGGTTTTCTCTGAAGGCCGTCAAGGTAACCAGTTCGCTGGAAGGCCATGCTGGTCACGGCCACTGAGAGGAGAGGACACTGCCATGAACATCATCGAACTATCCCTGAAGAATCGTCTGATTGTGATCCTGGCCCTGATTGGAATCGTTGCGCTGGGGATCTATCAATATCGCCAGTTACCGGTGGATGCCTTTCCCGATGTGTCCCCGATCATGGTTCCGATCTTTACCGAAGCGCACGGGATGGCGCCGGAAGAAGTGGAACGACTGGTCAGCTATCCGATCGAATCCTCGATGAACGGCCTGCCCCAGGTGACGCTGATCAAATCGACCTCGGCCTTCGGAATGTCCGTGGTGTATGTCTATTTCGAAGAGAGTGTCGATATCTACTTCGCGCGCCAGGTCGTAAGTGAACGCCTCAACGAGGTTCGTGGTTCCCTGCCATCGATGGAAACACCCCCGGCGTTGGGACCGATCTCCACCGGGCTGGGCCAGGTCTTCATCTACTATTTGACCGCCGATTCGAGCGTTGTCGACACCGGCGGCAAGGATACGCTGACCTACCTGCGCGAACTCAACGATTGGCAGGTCAAGTTCCAACTCCAGACCACGCCTGGCGTCACGACCATTCTGTCGATGGGTGGACATGTATTGCAGTACCAGATCCGCCTCGATCCCTCAGCCCTGACACGCTGGCAAATCGGCCTGGACGAGATTGTCGATGCCGTTCAAGCCAACAATGAGAATGTCGGTGGTCAGTTCCTGGTCCTTGGCCGGGAAGAATACCTGGTTCGGGGTATCGGCCTGGTTGAGGGCCTGGAAGATATTAAGCAGATCAAGATCAAGACCGTGGACGGGGTTCCCATCCGGCTCGATCAGGTGGCGGAAGTCGACTTCGGCCAAGAAGTGCGTCGTGGCGTGGTATCGCGCGATGGCGAAGAGGAAGTTGTTTCCGGACTGGTCCTCAAGCTGTTTGGAGAAAACACGTCCCATGTGATTGAACGGCTCTATGAAAAGCTGCCCGAAGTTCAGGCATCCCTGCCGGAAGGCGTTCGCCTCGTTCCCTACTACGAGCAGGCGGAACTTGTGGGACAGGCTACCTGGACCGTTAAAAAGGCATTGTTGGAGGGTGGATTGTTGGCGGCATTGGTTCTGATCATCTGCCTGGGAAGCATGCGGACGGCGTCAATCGTGGCACTGGCTCTACCGTTCAGCGCCCTGGTCGCATTCATTCTCATGCGGTGGTTCGGCCTCTCGGCAAATCTTATGAGTCTGGGCGGAGTGGCGATCGCCATGGGCATGCTCGTTGACGGTGCCATCGTGGTTGCTGAAAACCTTCACCGCCATATGAGTGAAGCGCCCCAGGATATATCTGCAAAAGATCGTCTGCGCCTGATCAGCAAAGGCACGGGTGAAGTGGCTCGGCCCATCACTTTCGCGATCTTGATTTTGGTCGTTGTTTTCTTTCCGGTTCTCACCCTGCAGGGGGTGGAGGGCAAGATGTTTCGGCCCATGGCCTATACCATGTGCTTTGCCCTGATCGGCTCGCTCATCGTCGCGATCCTGGCCGTCCCGTCACTGGTCAGCCTGATGATGAAGACCGGCACCCATAAAGAGCCGATCATCATGGTCCGTCTGCAGAAGCTGTACAATCCTGCTCTGGACTGGGCCATGAGCCATCGTCGCATCATTTTGATTGTCGTATTGGTGACGTTCCTCGGAAGTGTTGTACTCATCCCATACTTGGGAACCGAGTTCGTCCCCACCCTGGAAGAGGGTTCCATCCTGATCGGTGTAACCATGGCTCCCTCGATCTCCCTCGTCGAGGCCACACGCACGGTCCAGGCGATGGAGCGTGATATCAAGGCCTATGCCGAAGTGGAAGAAGTCGTATCCCGTATCGGCCGGCCACAGGCGGGGAGTCATCCGCACCCTGTCAACTACGCCGAAGTGCATATCGAATTGCATCCGCTCAAACAGTGGACGCGATTCAAGACCAAGGACGAACTGATCGCCTCCTTGAACGAGGACCTGTCTGCCTACGCCGGCACCCAACTGAACTTCACCCAACCCATCCAGAATGTATTCGACGAGTTGCTATCCGGGGTGCGTGCTGAAATCGCTATCAAGCTTTTCGGGGAGGACCTGGAAATCCTGCGCACCAAGGCGCAGGAAATTCGCAACACCATCGACGACATCACGGGCCTGGTCGATCTCTCCACCGAGCAGAGCTTCGGCCAACCCCAGGTCCAGGTTATCGCCGATCGCGACCAATGCGCCCGATACGGCATCAACGTGGAAGATGTACTGGAACTGGTGGAAATGGCCCTGGGTGGGGAAGTCGTGGACCAGATCTTCCTTGGCACCCGCCGATTCGGAATTCACGTGCGTTATCAGGAGCCGTATCGGGACGTTCCGGAAGTACTTGAAGACCTGCTGGTACGCACGCCCGAAGGAACACAGGTGCCTCTCAAGCAGGTCGCACGCATCGAAAAAGTCATTGGTCCGGTACAGGTCAACCGTGAAGCCAACCAGCGACGGTGGATTATCCAGGGGAACGTACGCGGACGTGATCTGGGCAGTGTCATCGCAGACATTCAGCAGCGCATCGCCGAGACCGTTGTACTACCGCCAGGATACTACATCGAGTACGGTGGGCAGTTTGAGAACCAGCAGCGGGCGATGAAACGTCTTTCCATCATTGTCCCGGTGGTGGTCGCCCTGGTTTTCCTCATGCTGTACATGGCCTTTGGCTCGATTTCCAGCGCCCTGCTGATCATGATGGGCATCCCCCTCTCCCTGATCGGTGGTGTATTCGGTCTGTTCTTCATGGGCGAGTATCTTTCCGTGCCGGCGGCCGTTGGTTGCATAGCCCTTTTCGGTATCTCGGTTCAGGACAGCACCGTCCTGGTCAGCCGAATCAACCAGTTCCGCCGTCAAGGCATGGGTCTGGATCAGGCGGTTCTCAATGGCTGTCACCAGCGGTTTCGACCGGTCATGATCACCACCTTCACTACCGTCCTCGGCCTGATGCCCTTGCTGATCGCCCAGGGCATCGGTTCAGAAGTCCAGCGTCCCCTGGCCACGGTTGTGGTTTTCGGCCTGAGTTCATCGACACTGCTGACAGTGTTCGTTATCCCGGTGTTCTACAAATGGTTTCGGATTCGAATCGATTCGCAAGACCGGGACTCGAGAGTAGAGGAAGGTGCATGAAACATCTGGCAAAGATGTGGCGAAGGAGATCCGTTCGTCTTTCGGAGGATAAAATGTTCAGAAATCGTTGGATATCCCTGGTGGTCATCTTTATGACTTTCATCGTCGCTGCTGAAGCCTGGAGCCAGTCCGGCGTGCCGCTGGAAGAACCCAAAGGTGAACTGAACCTGCACCAGGCTCTCCAGTTGGCCTATCAGCACAATCCGGAGTTGATCGTTTCCGACTGGTCCATCCGGGCCAGCGAAGCCCGAAAAACTCAGGCTGGGCTTTTGCCCAATCCGGTTCTGTCTGCGGAGTCAGAGAATATCGGGGGAAGTGATCCGTACCGCGGATTCGACGAGGCGGAGAGTACGTTCCAGATCGAACAACCCTTCCTGACCGGTGGGAAAAGATCCAATCGAGTTCGCCTGGCAGACACTGAGCGGAATCTGGCCGAGTGGGATTACATGGCCATGCGTCTGGATTTAACTGTCGCGGTCACCAGGTCTTTCATCGGTGTTTTGGCCGGGCAGCGGCGGCTCGAAGTACGGCAGGATATTGTTGATCTGGCTGAGGGGTTTGCCGCCACCGTGGCCGCAAGGATCAGGGCCGGTAAGGTTTCTCCCATCGAACAGACCAACGCTGATATCCGGGTGGCCAATGCCCGGAACGCCAGGATACAGGCGGAAAAACTCCTGGAGCGGGAGAGGCAACGACTGGCAACGCTGTGGGGCAATCCGGCCCCGGTCTTCACTGAAGTGGTGAGCGATCTGGACGTGCTGACGCCGCCTCCGTCTCTGGAATCACTGAGCGTATTGCTTCCCCGGAACCCGCGTATTGCCCGGTGGGAAGAGGAAGCATCACAGCGAGAGGCGAAATTGGCCCTGGAGAAGTCGAACAGAATTCCTGATCTAACTCTGACCGGCGGACTGCGACACTTCAGCGGAACAGGAACGGAAGCATTCGTCGTTGGTCTCGGTATCCCTCTGCCGGTTTTCAATCGGAACCAGGGATCAATAAGGGAAGCGCGACTCTTTCAGGAATTGGTCGGGAAAGAGAAGCGGGTTGAAGAGATGAGCATCCAGCGAGACCTGGCAGATGTCTATCAGGTTCTCAGCAGCACCTACGAAAATGTTGTGGCCTTGCAGAACCAAATCATTCCTGCGGCTCGATCTGCTCTTGAATCAGTGGAAAAAGGCTATCGGCAGGGCAAATTTGGTTACCTGGACGTGATCCAGGCCCAACGAACGCTCTTTGAATCCCGAGAACAAGAGGTTGAGACGCTGGCGGCATACCACCAGTCCGTGGCAATGGTGGAAGGCCTCATTGGCGGAGATATGTCACCCGGCTCATTGCCGGTTGAAGGAGAATAAACAAACTGGCGGACCGGGATCTATCACCCTGATTGATAACCATTCTCAGGCAGTGATCATTGGTTCAGCTTAAACCCTACCAAACTACTTGACAATCGTTTTCGTTTCGATTATATTGGAAATGTCGATGCGTTATGTGAGAAAGCCGTCTGAGCCATCAAGCACGGTTGAATCTGAAAGGGGCTCTGTTGAACGGTGAGCGTGGGTCTCGTCCGTGATGCAACAGGTCGTGTTGGAAAGATCGATGATTCACAGGACTATGAAGATAACGGTGAGAGATTGGGGAAGAATTCTCTTGATACCTTTCCTCCTCTTGTATCTGCTGCTCCCAGTACTGACTGGGAACAGTCTCGTCCTTTGCGTTTCCAATGAAGATCACGTGGCCCTGGAATTTGGAAGTAGTGTATGCTGCTTTCCGTCCTCACAGGGAGACACTTCGAATGATCACGCTGGGGAATGCAACGATCGACAATGTGAATCCTGCATTGATTATCAGCTTTCAGCCCGTACCTCTATAGCGACTCCTGGCCATTTCGAATCCCTATCCGTAGAAGGTGAAGGACTCCCCTCTTTTCCTGCCTTCTATCCCACCGAACGATCATTTGTTGCCCGTCAAGATAGCCACCCTGAGATCCGGCCACCGGCAGCAATCCACTCCGTCCTTTCCACCATTGTCCTCCTGATCTGAACAATCCCGATAGTTTTGTTTCATAAAACTGCAGCACTCCAGCGGATTGGATTTATCGGTAAACTCCCACGACTCTCGGAAATTGAGTCGACGCTGGTCAAGTGATTTTCTAACCCACCTCGGGCGTAATAAGTCACCAGTGCCATGACGAAAGAGGAAGAATATGTGGAACACATCAAGATATAGAGGCCTTGCCGGGATGCTCATCTGCATTTTATCGCTGGTAGCATTTTCAGGCTGCAACCAGTCGACCCTTACGGTTGAAGAGGAGACCCCCGCCATTCAGTCGGGTCAAGATCACAGCCATGATCAAGCCGGCGAGACGTGCTTCATTTGCGACCCAGCGAAACGGGAGCCGGGGCGCCTCTGGTGCACCGAGCATGCGCGGTACGAGGATCGTTGTTGGCAATGCCAGCCTCAACTCGAGGACAAAAGTCGGCTCTTCTGCACTGAACACTCTCTCTACGAGGACGAGTGTTTCCTCTGCCATCCCGAACTCGAGGAAGGGGGGGATGAAAGCGTTCCCGGGGACGAACGGATTTCGTCCAGTGCCTCAGTTGGTGAAGCAGTCACTTCAACAGGATTGTTCTGTAATGAGCACAATGTTCCGGAGCGGGAGTGCGGCATCTGCCAGCCCCAGCGAGCGGCCGAACTCGAGCCTGGGGAAGAACTCAAGATTCGATTCGAGTCGTCGCATGCGGCCGGGAAAGCCGGGCTGCTCACCAGAACGCCCGAACAAACGGAGACGCAACGAAATGTTGGTGCAGTCTGCGAGGTCCGTTACAACGGAAACGAAATCGCCCGGATAACACCACTGGCACCGGGGATTGTGCGACGTGTCCTGGTTGATGTAGGGACCGAGGTGCGTGCCGGAGAGGTGCTGGTGGAGCTTCACTCCGTAGCGAGTGCAGAGGCAAAGACGGCATTTGTATCAGCTTCGGTAGACGCCGACCTCAAGAAACTCACCTATGAACGAGAAGAAGGCTTGGTGGCGAAGAAGATTTCCCCCAGGCAGGACCTCCAGGAAGCTGAAGCAGCATACAAAACCGCAGCATTCACTCTCAGCATGGCGAGGCAGCGCCTAATAAACTTCGGCTTACTCCCGGACGAGATATCGCGAATCGAGAATTCCCAAGACTGCTCAGCGGCCCTTCTCGTTCGGGCGCCTTACGGCGGCACGCTCGTTGAAAGGGCTGCAGTGGTCGGCGAAGCAGTGGAGCCGGGAGATGCCCTGTTCACCCTGGCCAACCTCTCCACAATGTGGTTGTCGCTCTCCATTCCCGGTGATGACGCGCAATTCCTCCAGAGCGGCCTTGAAGTCGTAGCGTCAGTTAGCGGCCTCCCCGATGAATCGGTATCTGGGTATCTCACCTGGGTCAACACCTCTATCGACGAGAGAAGCCGGATGGTGCAGGCACGTGCCGTGGTGCGCAACGAAAACAGGTGGCTGAAATCGGGGATGTTCGGCGAAGCTCAGGTGGTTCTAACACCCAATACGCCCGTTTTGGGAATTCCTACTGCCGCAGTTCAGCGCCTGGAGAACCTCCCATACGTATTCGTCAAACTCGCCGATGATCTCTACGGGCTTCGACGGGTGGTTGTGGGGAAGGCCTCGAATGGTCTTGTTGCTGTGACCGCAGGTCTTCGGCCAGATGACCTCGTGATTGTCGAGGGGGCGTTTACCGCCTTGTCAGAGTTTCTCAAGTCCCGGCTCGGCGCGGGATGCGTGGACGACTAATATCAAGGGGACTCCTGATGCTTGAAAATTTGATACGGTTTTCGCTGCATAACCGCTTCCTCGTACTGCTCCTGGCCGCTCTTCTTGTCGCTGCTGGCGGTTACACGCTCTTACGTACACCCGTAGACGCGTTTCCAGACACCACCCCCGTTCAAGTTCAAATCAACACGGTGGCACCGGCGCTAAATCCCGAGGAGGTGGAGCAGCAGATAACGCTTCAAGTTGAGTTATCCATTGGCGGGCTTCCAGGACTTTCGACTGTGCGTTCGATATCGAAATTCGGTCTATCGCAAGTGGTTGCTACTTTCGACGAAGGCACAAGCATTATCGATGCACGGCAATATGTTTCAGAACGTCTCTCGTCCGTGGAACTTCCCGCCAACATCGAGCGCCCACAACTCGGCCCGATTGCTACGGGACTTGGTGAAATCTTCCACTATGTGCTTCGGTCGGAGAACCCTGACCGTACGCTGGAAGAACTCCGCACGTTGCACGACTGGGTCGTGAAGCCCGAACTCCGTAAAACCCCTGGTGTCGCAGAGGTGAACTCTTGGGGCGGCCACGAAAAGCAATTTCATGTCGTAGTATCTCCCCCCGCCCTGCTCAAATATAACCTGACACTCAGAGATGTATTCGAAGCCCTTGAGAGAAACAATCAGAACGTTGGTGGGGGCGTTCTGACTTCAGGTGGCCAGGCCTGGTTCGTGCACGGACTCGGCCGCGTGTCGACGATTGAGCAAATCAGAAACATCGTAGTCTCGTCATATGATGGCAATCCGGTCCGCATTCGTGATGTGGCTGAGGATGTAAAGATTGACCACGAGATTCGTCGTGGAGCCGTCTCCGCTGGTGGACAAGGGGAAGTCGTCCTCGGGTTGGCATTCATGCTCATGGGTGAGAACGGAAAGACAGTAACGGAGAAGCTGAAAGAGCGTCTTGAGAACGTGCGCAAATCGTTACCCGAGGATGTCATTGTGGAGGTGGTCTATGACCGCACTGAACTGACGCGCAAGGTCATCGGTACGGTTAAACATAACCTGGTGGCCGGCGCACTTCTCGTGGTCATCGTGCTTCTGGTTTTACTTGGTAATTTGCGCGCTGGATTGCTGGTCGCCATTGTCATTCCGCTTGCCATGCTCTTCGCTATTATCGGCATGTATGGATTCGCGATCGCAGCGAGCCTGCTTAGCCTCGGTGCAATTGATTTCGGTATTCTGGTGGACGGGTCTGTTGTAATGACGGAATCGAACATGAGGCGCCTTGCAACGCAAGCACAATCGCTTGGCCGAAAGCTGACGCCACAGGAACGACTGGATATTGTTCTTGAATCGGCACAACAGGTCGCAAGACCGATAGCATTCGGAATGATCATTATCGCCGTCGTATTTGTGCCTGTGCTGATGCTCGAAGGTATGGAAGGCATGATGTTCAGACCCATGGCCTGGACTTTCATCTTTGCCCTCATGGGCGCTCTCCTACTCGCCCTCACACTTTCGCCAGTCCTTGGCTATTACATTTTGCCCCGACAGGCCAGCAAGAAAGAGGGGCGATTCGCAAATGCACTCGTCGAGGCCTATTCCCGACTACTGGCTGGCGCTATTCGATGGCGGTGGGTGACGATGGTCGTCGCCCTGCTCGGTGTGTTGGGCGCAGGGGGACTCGCCACTCGAATCGGCGGCGAATTCATCCCCCGGCTTAGCGAGGGTGCCATCGTTCTCAATACGATCCGTTTGGCTGGCGTCTCGCTGGAAGAGTCCGTTCGATACAATTCGCTTATAGAACAGCGTTTGCTTGCCGAGTTTCCCGACGAGATACGCTACGTGTGGTGTCGTATCGGCACCGCGGAGGTGGCCACAGATCCGATGGGCCTGGAACTGACAGACGTATTCGTGTCACTCAATCCAAGGGAGCAATGGACGAAGGCCACGACCCAGGCCGAACTCGTCCAGGCCATGCAGAAGCAAGTCGACGATCTGCCCGGTCTCAATATGGTGGCCACACAACCCATTGAGATGCGAATCAACGAAATGGTCTCCGGTATCCGTTCGGACATTGGGATCAAGATCTATGGAGACGATTTCGAAGAATTGGTTCGGATAGGCGACGAGGTGCAGCGAATTCTTCTTGATATCCCAGGTCAATCTGATATTGCAGTCGACCAGGTCACGGGCCAGCCAACGCTTCGCATCCGCGTAGACCCTGATTCGCTCGCACGCTATGGTGTGCCGGGTGCGGACGTGCTGGACTTCGTAAAGGCCGTAGGCGGACGACAGGTTGGCGAAGTATTCGAGGAGCAGCGACGATTCCCACTCGCTGTTCGATTGCCTGATAGCCACCGCCAGGACGTTGATACTCTTCGAAATACTCTTATTCCAACAGACTCGGGTCTTCGACTTCCACTTGGTAAATTGGCAGAGGTGGTGGAGGAGGAAGGGATTTCCACCATCAATCGCGAGTGGGGCAGGAGACTGATTCGGGTGCAGTGCAACGTTCGTGGACGGGATGTCTCGTCTTTCGTCGAAGAAGCGCAGCGCCGAATAGAACAGGAAATCGTTCTGCCTGTCGGCTACGTCATCGATTGGGGCGGACAATTCGAGAATTTGGCCCGCGCAAAACTCCGATTCATGATCGTGGTTCCAATGACCTTGATCATCGTATTCTTGTTGCTGTATTTCAGCCTCAAGAACTTCCGCGAAGTAATTCTGATCTACACCGGCATTCCGTTTGCGGCCGTTGGGGGAGTATTCGCCCTTTGGGTTCGTGGGATACCGTTTAGCGTGAGCGCGGCAATAGGCTTCATTGCGCTCATTGGCATTGCTGTGCTCAATGGCCAGATTCTCGTGGCGGCAATCCGATCGTTCCTCAAAGAGGGACTGGCACTCCAGGTAGCAGTAATGAGCGCTGCCAAGCAACGGCTTCGTCCGGTATTGGCTACGGCAATCACCGATGCTGCAGGGTTTATTCCGATGGCGATATCGACGGGCATTGGGGCAGAAGTGCAGCGTCCATTAGCCACCGTCGTCGTGGCAGGTGTCCTCACCTCGACAATCCTGACGCTTTTTGTGCTGCCAATCCTATACATGATGACAACGCCAAACAAGGGCAGTGAAGAGAGTGCAGGCCGGACAATTTTTGCCCCTGATCGAAAACCGCGAATTGACGGTGGTCAAGGCCGACGGTAGTTCATCGGAGGATAGAAATGAACTCGAAACAAGTATTTTTCTGGTTGGTCATGCTAATGATTGTCACCGCAGTCGTAAACGCTGGAGACCAGCACGGAATACAACTCAAAGAGCCTGATGGTGTATTGAGCCTGATCCAGGCTCTCCAACTGGCGTACCAATACAACCCGGAGCTGGCCGTCTATGAAGGAGCCATTCAAGCCGGTGAAGCCCGAATCATCCAGGCCCGGCTCCTGCCAAATCCTGAACTGTCTGCAGAAGCAGAAAATGTCTGGGGACGAGATGCTTATCAGAGCTTCGATGGGGCAGAGAGCACCCTCACAATCGACCAGCCCCTGGAACTGGGAGGGAAAAGATCCAAACGAACCAGTCTGGCGGACACCGAGCGGTATCTGGCTGAATGGGACTACAAATCACAGCGGTTGGAACTAGCCGTCGAGGTAACCAAATCGTTCATCGGTGTTTTGGCTGGACAGCAACGTCTCAAAGTAAAGGGGGAGATTGTTCATGTGGCTGAGAATTTCGCAGCTGCAGTGACCGCTCGGGTAGAAGCCGGCAAAGTTTCTCCAATTGAACAGACCAGTGCTGAAATTCGGGTGGCCAACGCCAGGAATGCCATGATGCAGGCGGAGAAGAGACTGCAAGGGGAGAGAAAAAGACTGGCCACTCTTTGGGGCAATCCCGACCCGATTTTTACGGAAGCGGTGGGTGAACTGGAAGCGATAACGCCGCCCCCTCTTCTGGAAGCACTGGTTGAATTGCTCCCTCAAAACCCACGCCTTGCACGGTGGGAAATGGAGGCCGCTCAGCGCGAGGCAAGGTATGCTCTGGAACGGTCATACAGATTTCCTGACCTGACTTTATCCGGTGGCCTGAGATACTTCAGCGAAACGGATACTGGCGCTTTTGTCGTTGGCCTTGGTATTCCCCTGCCGATTTTCAACCGGAATCAGGGTTCAATCATCGAGGCACGTCTCCATCAGGAATTGGTCAGTGAAGAGAAGCGAGTCGAGGAAATGAGAATCCAGCGAGATCTGGCGGATACGTATCAGGTCCTCAAAGGCACTTACGAAACGGCGGTGTCCTTGCGGGAACAAATATTGCCCGCGGCACAATCGGCTCTCCAATTAGTGGAAGAAGGATATCGGCAGGGCAAATTCGGCTACCTGTATGTGCTCGAAGCCCAGCGGACGCTGTTCGAAGCCAGGGAGCAGGAGGTTGATACACTGGCCGCATTTCACACGGCGATGGCCATGATGGAGAAACTGACAGGGGAAAGTATCTCCACCCTGCGAGCATGGAAGACAGAATATTGAGGCTGAATAACATGAAATCCAGAAAATTCCGCATCCAGGGCATGGATTGCTCCGAAGAGGTGGATCTGCTCAAACGGGAAGTTGCGCCCGTCGTCGGCGGTGAAGAGAACTTGAAGTTCGACATCATTCACGGCTCGATGACCGTGGAGGATCAGGCGGGATCGACTTCGACAGAACATATTCTTCAGGCGGTGGCACTTGCGGGGCTGCAGGCTGAAGTTTGGGCTGATGGCAGTAAACCAATAACAACGACGAACTGGCAACGTCACGGCCGTCTGATTCTCACCACCGCAAGCGGGATCTTCACGCTGACGGGTTTTATCATTCACGCCCTGCTCGCCGGGAGTATTCGGATGGCCCTGGGTTCTGAAGGGCTGGGAATTGGTCACCCCATGCCGTTGCCGTCGATACTCTTTTACGGTGCGGGCATCCTGGCCGGTGTCTGGTATGTCTTCCCCAAAGCCGTCATTGCCGCTCGCCGCCTGCGACCGAACATGAATCTGCTGATGACGATTGCCGTGGCAGGTGCCATTTTCATCGGCGAATGGCTGGAGGCGGGTACGGTCTCGTTCCTTTTCGCCTTTTCACTCCTGCTGGAGTCTTGGAGTGTCGGAAGGGCCAGGCGCGCTGTTGAAGGTCTTCTGGAGAGCGTGCCATCTGAAGTACGGATAAGGACATCGGACGGCAAAGAAGAATCGGTCCGTCCTGACGATGTGGCCGCCGGCACTATCTTCATTGTCAACCCGGGTGAAAAGATCGCCCTGGACGGTTCCGTGATTCGCGGAACCAGTGAAGTGAACCAGGCGCCAATAACCGGCGAAAGTGTCCCCGTGACCAAGAGTGAAGGTGAGGAAGTATTTGCCGGCACGATTAATGGAAACGGGTCGCTGGAAGTCAGGAGCAGCAAACCTGCTGATCAGACAACACTCGCGAATATCATCCGGCTGATCACTGAAGCGCAGTCCCGGCGAGCGCCTTCGGAGCAGTGGGTTGAGAAATTTGCGCGTATCTATACGCCGATTGTTCTGGCCCTGGCCATCGCGGTTTTCCTCGTGCCACCCCTTCTGCTGGGAGGTTCCTGGAGCGACTGGTTGTACCGCTCCCTGGTCTTCCTGGTCATCGGTTGCCCATGCGCACTGGTGATCTCGACACCGGTCAGCATCGTCGCTGCCCTAACCGCATCGGCTCATAATGGCGTGCTGGTCAAGGGCGGGACATTCATGGAAATCCCGGCTCGCCTCAAAGCCGTCGCCATGGATAAAACCGGCACCCTGACCGAGGGGCGACCGGTGGTGGTCCGCCTGATCCCGCTGAATGACCACGATGAGGAGGGGCTTTTGATGCGAGCCGCAGCCCTGGAAGCCCGGAGCGATCACCCTTTGGCCGGAGCAATTATCGCCGAGGCGGAGAGCAGGGAACTGGATATCGTGCCGGCCGAGGATGTCAACGCGATACCCGGCAAGGGGGCTGTTGGTCGGGTCAGCGGAACGAACTACTGGATTGGTTCTCATCGATACTGTGAGGAACGAGGTCAAGAGACCCCTGACCTGCACGAGCAACTGTTGACCATGGCCGAGGCTGGCCAGACCGCCGTCATCATCGGCAACGATACCCACGTATGCGGAATCATCGGCCTGGCCGACAAGGTTCGTCCCCAGGGGAAGCGGGCAATAAGCGCCCTGCGCTCCGATGGTATTGAACACATCGTGATGATAACCGGCGACAATCAACCTACGGCCGCGGTTGTCGCCCGTGAAGTTGGGATCACCGAGGTCCAGGCCGAACTGCTGCCCGAGGAAAAGGTGAAAGCGGTCGAATCGCTCGTTCATCAGTATGGACAGGTGGCGATGGTGGGTGACGGCGTCAACGATGCGCCGGCCATGGCCAGGGCGACCCTTGGCATCGCGATGGGCGCTATCGGCACTGATGCCGCGATCGAGACAGCCGATATCGCCCTGATGTCGGATGATCTGTCGAAGTTGCCGTGGCTGATTCGTCACTCGCGACGGACGCTCTCGATCATCCGTCAGAACATCGTGCTGGCTCTGGTAGTAAAAGCCGTGTTCGTGATTCTGACCATCATGGGTTACGCATCTCTCTGGGCAGCGATTGCCGCCGATATGGGGGCATCCCTGTTCGTCATTTTCAATGGCCTGAGGCTGATCAGATCGTCACAGTAAAGCCTTGGTCTGGGAGATTGGCAGCAACAGTCAAGCGGCGCTATCTATTGTCCTTTCTACGTTTTGCCAACATGACGTCAGAATGTCCTGGTATGTGGTTGCACAGTTGCCAGAATTCCCAGACGGCCCACTTGACGAGTGGTATCATGATTCCGATAGTGATATAAGTAGGGCAACAAAATCTGCGACAATAGTCGTCTGGAACTAACCATCATGGCGAACATCCAACAGTTGATTCGATTCATCGTTTGGTACGCCACCGACCACGAAACCAGGCTTACAACTACCAGACTGGTCAAGTTCCTCTACCTCGCTGACCTTCATCATGCCAGAGCGTTCAAAGGGGAAACATATACTCGGTTCCCATGGGCATTCATCCACTACGGCCC
>Ga0180430_10002114_pt1 | contig 18365 bp, 13 predicted proteins | sample SS_ome_9_FD_132999 | JGI IMG/M metagenome (GOLD analysis project Ga0180430, IMG submission 132999) | Hypersaline lake sediment archaeal communities from the Salton Sea, California, USA - SS_1_S_2 metaG | ecosystem: Environmental > Aquatic > Non-marine Saline and Alkaline > Hypersaline >... | reverse complement strand
TCCCGAACTACAAAACGCTTGACGACTTCCAGTTCGAGGCCCAACCGACGATTAATCGCGTGTTGGTCGGTGAGTTGATGCGAGGCGAGTACATCGATAACCGAGAGTCGGTCATCCTGATCGGGCATCCCGGTACTGGCAAGACGCATATCGCAACAGCCCTTGGGATTGCCGCGTGCGGTCTGGGAAAGAAGGTCCGCTTCCATCGCGTGACCGAACTGATCACGCAACTCATGGAAGCCCGCGAAGAACGACAGCTGATGCGAATGAAAGCCCAGCTGGCGAAACTCGACCTGGTGATCCTCGACGAGCTAGGCTACGTCCCAGCCAGCAAGCTCGGTAGCGAACTGTTGTTCGACGTCATCTCGGCCGCCTACGAGCGCACAAGCATCATCGTCACAACGAACCTCCCGTTCGAGCAATGGACCGAGGTTCTCGGCAGCCAACGATTGACCGGTGCTGTCCTCGACCGCCTAACGCACCACTGTCACATCCTAGAAGCAACGGGCGAAAGCTACCGCCTGAAGGACGCGAGAAAGCGATCGACTAACCGATCTACCCGCTCAAAGAAGAGCAAGCCAGGAAATTAACAAAGCCGTCAAAACCGGCCTCCCCATGGGGAGGGAACATTCTCTTCCATTCACCCTGAGACAAGATTATACTAAAAGAACTTCAACCCCCGAGCTCTGTACTTTTTAATCGGTGCGTGCTGTAATATCTGATCGGTGTCTACACTATGGACCTTGAACCCTTAACCGGTTGTGCGACGACAGCCGGTAGCAGCGACCGAGAGTAACGGCAAACAATTGTCAACCATCATACTCAATAGAGGCATTTTGCCTATCTTATAAACTATCCTGATTTGCCACGACAGTCAATCAAATCGTCTCACAAATGGTACGATTATTCGCCCCATCTATCTTGAAACATGGACGAACCACGATTCTTCTCTCCATCGCTAGCCGGTTTCAATGAAAAAGACCGATAATGTATGCCCTGTTACGGACGTCATCTACCGGTCGTTTTGCATTTTCAAAGTAAAGGCTTGCAGATGCCTTGCGAGATTAACGGCGACGAGTTGCTCGTCACGATCGACAAACATTTCGTCTACTATCTCAGCGAGTTACTCCACCAGGCTGCCAAGCTCATCGCAAGTGAAACCCTTTACTGACACACCAAGTACAGTTCGGTGGTAAATCGATCTTTTTCAGAGACCTTTTCTGCATTATTTCAACAAGATGGATTATCTAGAACTCACTTTTTTAGACATCGGCAAGGGCTGCCTAATTGCGAATCTTTATGCAAGCCCGAAATCTTAAACGCATAAATGCAACGTCATAATGCTTCATATCGAGCCGCCACCCTCAAACCCTGTCAAATTTTCAAAATCAGAGGATGGTGGTACCGAAAAACGATTCCATCTCATTACCATAAATAATTAGACGGGCAAAAAACAAAGCTCAATGTCGATCAGTGCGAATGTTAGCGGCCTGCCGCCCCGGTTTCACAAGGCAGCATCGATTGCTATCCACCAACAGCTAGCGCCATGCCGCTTCCAAGTGATCCCTTTTCTCCGTTCGCCGAAAATTTGGAGCGACATTTTTTTGCCCGATGACATAAAAGCAGCCGGCCGGCTAGGACTCGTTTCCTGCGAAACGAATGACGGGTAGACCTCCGTGGGCATGAAGCTGAAATGGATCTGTTTCGTTTCTTGGACAACACGTTACACGGGAGGTAAAACCATGTTTCTACGAAACTTTATACTAGGTACGACTTTCGTTCTTCCTTTACTGCTTTTCGTGCAGCAAGCCGAAGCCCAAACGCCAACCCGGGCCTCGACGTTTTCCACGTCGCAATCCAATTCCATCAACTATGGCCGCAAAGAGTGGAATATCGATATGCGGCGAAACAAACTTGCGCCCGGCGAACGAGCCGTTGTTCCGGTGAGTCGCGAATACGCACATTTATATCCGGTCAAAGAAATCATCGACGCCGGCTCGCTCCATTTCGTCAATCACCGACTCGACGACGGCAAAGGAGGGCATTACCAACAAACGGGATTCATCTGGACCGAATTCGGCCAATACCGCCAATGCATGAAATGGGTCTACCATTACCGACTCCCCCTTTCGACAAGTCCGATCGCGGTTCTGCCGAGCAGGCAACCAAATCGGCACGAAATGGGACATACTCCTCCATATAAACCGAATAACAACATCAAGCCCTTGTCCATCCCACGAATTTATCCCAAAAACAGCAAGTGGCACTAAGCGATGACTTGAGAAGTTTCGTGACCAGGTCACAACCAAGTTCATCGCAGGGATCTCAAGGAATTCCTTACTCCGCTGAACCGGACGATCGATCGACAAGCTCACCGTCTGGACCCGCGCGGCGAATGTCGATTTGGCGGAAGCCTAGTATTAGCATCGGGGAGTTGGGCTTGAGCTGGAAGTTTTCGTTCTTCAGATCGACAAACAGCGGGTCGGCCGAGATGCTAGCAGCCTCGATGCCATGCCGTCGCTGAGCAGCCAAGTGCGAGGTCCCCCAAGCGGGATCGTTCGGATCGAAGTAGTTATTTCGAGCGACCACGCAGTTTCTAAGCAACGTGGGACCGCGCGGCGGTCGGGGATTTTCAGTCAAGATACGCTGCCCCGCGTCGAGATTATAGAAGATATTCCGCTGAACGGTCGATCCGTCACACCGCGTGGAAGGAATGACGATATACCCACGGCGGTGAAGCGATTCTGTCCCGTCCGGAGAGACGGCTCGCAGATCGGCAACGATGTTATTGACGATCGTATTATTGCCCTTGAAAATGAAACCCTCGCCACAGCAGCGATAGATGACATTCTCCGTAATGATTGTGCCATGCTGGTCGTCATCGCAACGAATATTCGCATTGATCCGCGGACTCGTCACGTCGTGCAGATAGTTCTGACTCACCAGATTTCCACATCCACATCCGGAAATATAGATGCAATTCCCGTCGCCGAGCAACTCCATCACATGATGGATGTCGTTTCGCATGACGATGTTTTTCCTCGCGTGCAAAAACAGTTCACGCGTCTTCCAATCGGGTCGTGTATTGGCCGGGTCGATAACCCGGTCGACCTCGTGCCATCTTATCGTACGCGAACATTCCGAGGCGTTTTTCCGCGCCCATATAATTCGCCCGCTAACGACGATTGCCGTATACGGTGTGTGATGAATCAGATTATTAACAATCCGATTCTCGCCGCTCTGCCATGCAAAAATAGCGGGGGAATGCCACAGCAATTCACCCACGTGATGAATGTGATTCTGCGCGACAACGTTTTGACGATTCACGTCTTTCGTCCCGGGCCCGTAACCTGAAAGCAAAATGCCGACCCCGCCGACGTGCTCGATTTCACACTCGCGGATTTGATTCGTCTGGCAATGCAAGTCGAGCCGCACCGCCGTTCCGCCGCTGTTGTGGAACTTGCATTTTTCAACCACGCACTCCTCGGCACCGCGAAGCCTGAGCATCGATGTCGGCCGGTCGAACATCTCCCAATCGTGCTGCAATCCCCAGCCCGATTTCTCTTTTTCCCAATCGAATCGATCGCCTACAGTAAAGGTGATTCCACGAAAGCAGATCCCACGAACTGGTTCGTCACGCGGGCCGTCGTAATCGATGCGACCTTCGATGCGAATCAGTTCAGTGACGGCCGGCGCGACGATCTCTTTGCTTGGGCAATCACCCTTGGGGAAGAGATAAATGCGACGTGCGCGCGTATCGAGCACCCACTCGCCCGGCTCGTCTAGAAAGGCGAACGTGTTTTCGAACCAGAGGCAGCCCTCAGGAAAATGGCCGAAATTTGGCTTGCCCAGATAATACGTGGCGGGCACGTCGGTCGTAGCGGTCGACTTCGCCGGATCGATTGCGACCAGAGGCAGAATATTGATCGTCCAGGGCCAGTTCGGTACGACCTGCATCTCCATGTCTGGAAGATTGGCCCACGGCTTAATGACTCCTTGCTCGCATTGAACGGTGAATCGATCTCCCACGGTACCTCGCGGATAATTCCTGACTGGGTATGTACCTTTGCTTCGAGCACGCAGCAGTCGCGTGTTACCCTCGTAAAGCGTATTGAATCGCCCGAGTCCGTCGGGCAACTCGGCTGTCCAGATACGACCTCGTGCAGCCGCAGGAAGTTCGGCAGGCGTTTCCGCTTCGGTCAGTTTTCGCCAACCGACGATCGGCACGCCGGCAGTGAAAACGACGTCCTCATCCGGCGCGGCCGCATAAACGACCCGCCCGCCAAGGGGCGCCGAATCTTCCACAGAAAAAACGACCGTCTGCGGAAAACGATAAACTCCTTGACGAAACAGGACAACGATTTCCCGATTCGGCCGATCCGATCGCAACGTGCGAATTCGATCCCGCGCGCCGGCAAGTGTTCGAAGTGGAGCGTCGATTGTTCCCACTGCAGCGTCGTCACCGTCGGGAGCAACGTAAAGGTCGGCCTCGGTCGGTTCAACGGCACGCACTCGACCGCACAAAACCGCGAAGAACAGAAGACTCGCCAAACCGAGGTATTGCAATAAAGATATTCGCATCATCAAATCCAATCGTTGTTTCTTCTTTGTTGCCTATCAACCGCTGCGGTTCTTATTGCAGCGAGTTCGACTAAACAAGCGGAACGAGCTGCGAGAGGAGCAGCACGACACCCAGGCCGCTTACGCCCATGATGATGTGGATGACGGTCCACGACTTGAGCGTTTCGGTCTCTTTGATGTGCCCCATGCGGCAGAAGAGCCAGAAACCGCTGTCGTTCATCCACGAGAAGACGAGCGACCCGGTCCCGATGGCGGCCGCCAGATACGCGGGATGACACCCGAGCGTGCTTGCAGTAATATTCATCGACGCGATAATGCCCGACGCGGTAATCATCGCCGTCGTGCTCGATCCTTGCGCGATCTTCAGCGCCGACGCGACACCCCATGCAAGCAGCAACAGGAACGTACCGGTCAGCGCCGTCTCGCCGCCGCATATCTCTTTGATTCGAAGACCGACACCCGCTTCGCGAAGCATTTGGCCGAACGCCCCGCCGGCCGCGGTGATAAGGATAATGAGCGCACCGTCCATTAGCGCCGATTCGACGACCTTATTGAGCTTCTTGAGCGTAAGTTTCCGCTGCCGGACAAGGACGAACATCGCGATCGCGGCCGCGACCATCAATGCCAAATCTTTGTTGCCCACGACCGAAAGGACTTCGTGCAAGCGGCTTGTCACTAGCGTCGCATCGGCCTGCGCGGCAAGCCACATGTCGGAAATCGTTTTCGCCGATATCAAAAGCACGGGCAACACGATCGGCAGCAGCGAAAGCGAGAGGGAAGGCAGCGACGGCTCGGCCTCCTCGTTGCCGTCTTCATCGAGCGTGGGCTTAACCTCGAAATCACCCTCCGGTTGCGGCATATACCAGTTGATCAGATGGCACGCGGCGATGCCGATCGGGAAGAGGCAGAATCCGACCATGCCGCCGACCAACATCATCATGCCGACCGGCACGCCTAGCGTTTCGGCAACCAACAACGGGCCAGGCGTCGGCGGAACGAGCGTATGGGTTATCATCGCACCGGCGACCGTCGCCATCAGGCAGAGCATGTAGTTCTTTTTAATCTGCGCGTAGAACGATCGCGCAAGAGGCACGAGCAGATAAAAGACCGTGTCAAAAAAGACGGGCACCGATAGCACAAATCCGCTGCCGACCAGCGCTGCAGGTACGTGCTTCTTCCCCAGCAGGCGACAGAACGCACGGATGATCCGGTCGGCCGCGCCGCTATCCATCATGCATCGGCCGATGATGGCCGCCATCGCTATCAGGATGCCGATCTTACCGGCCATCGATCCGAACGCCTCGGTCATTCGTCCGATCTTTCCGGACCAATCGCCCGGTGCCATCAGACTGACGGTCAGCGCCCCGCAGATGAGCGCAAGAAAGGCGTTCATGCGGAGCACGAGGATCATGCCGATCACCACGGCCAGCCCGGCCGCCAGCATCCAAAGCGGATCGATCGCAGAAGTCACGCCCGTCGTGTCGGCCGTCCCGAATAGCATCGCTGAAGCTGTCATGGTGCATCTCTTTTTTTTGGAGTGGGCAGCAGGTAGTGGGCGGTGGGCAGTAGAGAAAAGCTGCTTCCGACCGACAACCTACCGCGAGGAGTTAAATTAGTAAACCATCACACGATCATCGTCCCACCCATTCTTCACTGCCAACAGTCAACCGCCAACCGTCAACTACCCAACATCGATCCCCTTCTCTTTAACGAAGGCAGCCATCTGCAGGTCGATTTCCTGAATATGTTTGACCAACCAGCTCGAGAGAAAACTGTCGATCGCTGCGGCCAACACGTGAGTGGCACCCTCTTCTTGGAACTCTTGAACCAGGTCGTCGAGCGTCCGTCGCAGCTCGTCGTGTTTTGCCTTATGAACGTCGTACTGCGGGTAATCGTTTTCGACCATCAGCTTTTCTTCGGTCGAGAAATGGAGTTCGGTATAATCGACCAGAAACTCGAGCGTCTTAACGATCTGCGCGACACCATGTCCGTCGTCGATCGCCAGGGCCACATTATTAAAATGTTCGATCCATTTCTTATGTTGCGTGTCGATTGCATCAACCCCGACCGAAAGCGATTCCGTCCACTGTAACTGTTGCATTTTGATTTCCTTACTGATTTCCTATTTTCATAGAAGACATAGATAATATGTTAGCGGTCGGGCTTGCCCGACATGTTTCGACGCGAAGCGGCGACCGGCAGCGGTTTTATCGTCGCTACTCGATCGTTCGCTGATGAAACACAATCGCTACTAATAATTCAAAGATCGATACTACAACGAGGCGTCAAACGTTCTTCGGATCGTCTTCGACGATCGCACGTCGAGCAGGCTCGACCGCTAACACCTTTTCATCATCAAAAATATTGCGAAACAACTGCGCACGATGAAACGCATTTATTATATACCTGATGCGTATGGATCGCAATATCATCAGGGCACGAAGGACATACACCGATCTCTACTCTTCCTTCTTCGTCCCCAGTCGCAGATAAATCCGCATCTCTTCGTAGTTCGGTTCGTAAAGGGCAGCCTCTTCCGCCGTTGGTTTACGAAGCGGGCGGACGATTCGGAAGCCGGGGGTCCACGATTTCGTGTTGAACCAGATGCTTTGAGGTTGGCGAGGATCATCGGCCAACCAGCGGGGTTCCGACGCGCGACGGGCGGCGCAGCGGAGGCGTTCGGGATCGTCGTCCCAGCTGCCGCCCCGCGCGACGCACGGATGACGCGTCGTTGGATGAAGCAGCGGACCGACCACAGGCAGCGTACCGCCGGCAAGCTCCGAGTATCGATCTTCGTCGTACCGGTCGAGCACCCACTCGGACACGTTGCCATGCATGTCGTAAAGCCCCCACGGGTTGGGCTTCAGCTCGCCCACCTTATGATATCGGTCGTCGCCATTGTCGAAGAACCAGCCGTAATCCTCGAGCTCGTCCGGATCGTCGCCATACGAGTAGGCCGTCACGGTGCCCGCCCGGCATGCGTATTCCCACTCGGCCTCGGTCGGCAGGCGATAGAAGCGACCGGTCTTGGCCGACAGCCATTTGCAATAACACCGGGCCGCCAACTGCGAAATCGCAACGGCCGGGTAGTCGTCGCCCTTGCCCATCTCGAAGGTAATATCGGCCATCGGCCGCGAAGGGCGAGTCACCGCGTCTGCGATCCGATCGTTCAGCGACCGCTCCGCAGTGTCGTCGCTCGACTTCTTCGCGCCGAAAAGATCGGCCCACTCGTTGAACTGGGCCCAGGTAATTTCGTACTGCCCCATCCAAAACGGTTCGATCTTCGTGCGAACTTGCGGACCTTCGTCGTCCTCGCGATCGTCTTCCCTGCGTGGACTTCCCAGCAGGAACTCGCCACCGCGGATGGGCAACATTTCGATCGTCACATCACTCGGACCGATCCGCTCGGCGTAGGCCTTCATTTCCGACTCGCTTGTCGCCCCACTGTCGAGCACATCGGTCGGCGGCGGCAACCACTCGGTCGTCGCGCTAAACGTCGGATCAAACCCAAGCGGCGGCTCGTCGGCGGTGGCAATTCCTATAAGCGTGGACGAACCAATAAATGCAAAGAGGCTAACGGCAGCGAACAGTTCTCGTCGATGTTTCATGATGTTGTGCAATCGGCTATTGATAGAGTTATCGGTGGCAGGAATCCTATCTATCTTAGTTGAATTTCCCTTAATATTCAATCTCGCTGTCACGCAAGTATCAAATTATTTCGGTTTCTCTTTTCCGTTGATTCGTTTTAAATACTCGCTTCCATAGGCCGCCTTCAAGTACTTTTTGAGGACCGAAGGATTCGGTTCGTATTGTTTCGCTTCTTTGAGGATCGGCATGCGAAGGGGGCGGACGACACGAAAACCGGGTGCCCAACGTTTCGTATGAAGCCAGATATCCTGTGGGTACGTCGGATCGTCTTCCGAGAGCTTCGGCGTCGATTTTTCACGATATGCGGAGCGGCACCAGTCCGGATCATCCCAGAAACCGGCGCCCCGAATGACGAACGGATAGCGATCCGTATGCGGCAGGGCAAGCGGATTTTTCACAGCATCCGGACCGGACAGCTTCGAGTAACGATCGGCGAGATAACTGTCGAGCACCCATTCCGAGACGTTGCCATGCATGTCGTATAGTCCCCAACGATTCGGTTTCTTCTGACCGACCCGATGGTATTTCTCGTCCGCATTGTCGTAATACCAAGCGTAATCGTCCAGCATCTTCGGATCATCGCCGAACGAATACGCCGTTGTTGTACCGGAGCGACATGCGTATTCCCACTCTGCTTCGGTCGGCAGACGATAGTATCGCCCGGTCTTGGCCGAGAGCCACATACAATAATATCTTGCCGCCAAGTGCGAGGCACAAATCGCCGGACAATCGCTCGAAGATCCCATATCGAACGTCAAATCGCAATAAGGCTTCGTCGGTCTAGAAATCGCATCGGCGAGACGATCGCGCGAGCTTTTCGGCTTTTCCCGCTCGGCCAAGATTTCATCTCGCTTCATGTCGAAATTAACCCGCCACCACCAGACATAAAACTGCTGCCACGTAATTTCATGGCGTCCCATCCAGAACGGCTCGAGCTTTACACGAACTTGCGGCCCCTCGTTTTCTTGGCGATCGACTTCCGATGCCGGGCTTCCCATGAGAAACTCGCCGCCGGGGATCGGAGTCATTTCGATCGCCACGCCGCTCGAGTGGATCTGTTCGGCGTACGCTTTCATCTCCGATTCAGTCTTCGCCCGACTGTCGGGCACGTCGGTAGCCGGAGGCAACCACTTAAGCACGGGGCGAAACGTCGGATTGAAACCGAGCGCAGGTTCGTCGTCCGCAGCGCATATCGATGCGCTAAAGCAAACGAGAAGTAAGGCAATGATCTCAAGTTGATATTTCATTATGGCTTCAAAAACAATAGACCTATGCCCGCCACGGGCGTTTGCGGTTTCCGTCGGCGCGACGGATGATTCGTTTCGCAAGATCGCAGTTCTCTTCGACCTGGAAATCGAACATACCGATGGGCACGAAATCGGCACCGCCTTCGAACGCGTGAGTCATTCCTTCGCGCGGCCGGATCGCGCCGGCGGCCAAGACCTTGAACGCGATCCACGGTTTCTCGACCATCTGAAAGAAGTCGATGATGCCCGGTGCGTCGATGCACCATTGATTGTCATACCAATGAGGATTCTCACTGCCCGCGGACCACATGAAATCGGTTTGCTGCTCGGGCGGCAACGCGCTGGGGTAATCGTCCGTATGGAGTGTCTTGACATAATAGTCGCACGGGATGTCGTGCTTCTCACAAGCCATCGGAACCTGGATCGAATGACTGCCCACGCCGACCGGCAGGTCGTACTTCTTCGCGATCTCGACGGCCCGTTTGAGTTGATCGACCTTGCCGTCGCGGACCAGCAGATCGCTTTGCAGCCCCCACATGTAATGCGCGACCGACCCGATGTCGATATTCCGCTTCACCATTTCTTCGATCGCCTCGGGTGACTCGGCGGGCCTTATGTGCGGAATGAATTGCATCTTGCCCTTCATCCGCGTGTTGTACTCTTCGACGTATTCACCGCCGGTTTCGAAGACCGTGTTGACACCGCCCTCCTCTGCCAGACGGAGCGCCTCCATGATCTTCTCTCGCGTGGCGTATTCGCGGAAGAGGCGGTTAACGTACTTCAGGTCGCGACAATGCATGTAGCCGCTTAGCAGGTTTCCGCCGATCATCAGTCGACTGATCTTCGCTTTGCCCAACCGGCCGCAGGGCATGCCTCGGTTATCTTCATGCACGGGCTTCTCGTCGTCGGCCGACGCCGCATTCGCGCCGACTCCAACCGCCGCCGCGGCCGCCACCGACCGTGCCATAAATCCCCGCCGCGAAACATCCTTATGCTCTGACATTGCAAACCTCCGGAATTTTTCAAACCAGCGCTCGGCCGGACCGAGCGAGATCAATAACGGAAAGAAGCCGCAAGCGATCGAACGAGACCTTGCCCGGTCGCCGCGATGGATATCATTTATGATACAACAACCGCGCCGGGATGTCACTATTAGCTTGCGGAAAGATTGCCCGGAATCACTCCGGTTTCATCGCTTCCAGTCCCACGGCCGCGTACTTTTTCATCGGCCCGGCGCCGTAATCTCGCATGTCGATAAGGAACTCGCGTGCACGGTAGCCACCGATTCGGCCCAACGCCGTTGCGATTTCTTCACCGTGAAGGACGTCACGATGCTCCGAAATGCGATTATTATTGTCACACGTGCGGATTTCAGCGATGACGAATCGTTCGATGAGCGGCTCGACGGCGCGGTCGTCACCCAGCTGGCCGAGTGTTTTAATCGCGGTGGCACGCATCGAAACATCGGGGACATCGAGAAATTTTAGAAGCGAGGGCACGACACTCCGTTCGCCAATCAGACCGAGCGATGCAATCGCTACAAAAGCTGCAGGATCCGGAATCATCTCTTCAAGCCTTTCGCCATAATATCGATCCCGCAAATAGTATTCATTGTGCTGCCTGATCCACTCTTCGACCCGATCGATATTGAGATAACCGAGCAGCGCACTGACGATTCGCCCGTCGTCGAAAAGCCTTAGCGCGGTAATCGCATTAACCGCGTGCGGCAAATCGTCGTGCTGAATCATATCAAGCAGATAATCGACAGTCGGTTTGAACGATTTGACTTTGACGTCCGGCTGATCGACAAGCCTGCACAAATGCCTGAGCGCACCGAGGCGAACGCTGGAATCGCGATCCAGCAGCGCGGGATACAATCGCCTTGGTGCCTCTTCGGGATTCAGCTTCGCGTCTTCGATGTACGCGGCCGCGCGAACGTACGGATCTTTGGACGATTTCGATTTCTCCAGAAGCATGCGAAACTTGGGCTCTTCGAACCGGGCGATCGTTTTTACGGCCGCCGCCTGGACGGGAAACGTCCCGCCGATCGAGTACCCTTTCAACAGCGGATACGCGCGGTCGGGCTTCGCGAAAGCGAGCGACTGAATCGCCCGGGCACGAAGCTTCGGATCGAGCTCGATGTTCTCGACGATCTTCACCAACGGTTCGACGATTTTCGGATCTCTCGTTTCTAAAAGACGATCGATGATGGGGAAAATCAAACTCTCGTTACTATGATCCTTGAGCTCGGCCATCAGCGGATCGACAACCCGTGGATCGCGGCTGCAGCAAAGATAATGGACCGCAATGTTGCGATCCGTTCGACCTCCCGAAGCTAGCAGCTTCAGATACCGGTCGACATCGATCGGCGGTTTTGTCGGCGGCGACTCGGCCGGCTTCACATGATCGGATGGTTTCGAGTGCGAAGCCTCAGCCCGTTCGCACGCGTCACGAAATTTCGCGGCGGCAATACACAGACGTGGGTTATCGCTCTTAAGTTGACTGGACAAATCCAAGTTCTCTACCGGCCTGGCGATTTCCTCCAGGCCAACAAATGCGATTGCTCGCACTTCCGCATCGGGATCGTTACGAACGATTCGCGCAAGCGCATCATAAACCGCCCGGCCACCATAACCTTGAAGATGCTTGACAGTAAGATGACGACCAAACAGGTCAGGATTTGTTTCGAGATGCTTGATCTTCACCGAAAGAAGCGACCGCGGCTGAACGAGATCGCAATAATTATAAGAAAAGATACGAAGCAGTGGCACGTGGACGGGCGCAAGAGGATCGATCGGCGAGAGCGGCCTGGTATCGAACTCCCGGGACGGTATTTTCATGACATTTGGTCGGGAATCGACCGGCCTGCCGGCGAAGCCATACTCATGAAACAATATCGGAGGCGCGGGAATGGTCGGCAATTCCTCACACCGGGCGAATTCCGTGCACGAGCCGCTGAAAAGCGTCAGTATAGCGAGCTCGACGGCAATGATTATTCTTGCATTCATCCGCTTCTCGTCCCATTTTGTGTGCAATGCCCTTCAATCGCACGACATTATTATAACCGCAAATCGGGGAGACTGCCAATAAGAGGGGACCGAAAACATCCGCATGGCGTCAAATTAGGCAACCTACCGAGCATAGGCAATGCATTTGCCGTGCCGTCATTTTTCGCTATTGACCTGGAGCGGCATTTTTAAGAAACTTCGCCTCGCAGTGATTTTCGTGGGCGACGCGTTTTGCTCACGGCGATTCCTATTTGTGCAACATATCAGCGAGATGATTTAGCTTTCCGCCACCACGGGGCTCGCCCCCGTGGAGCGATGACTGGCAACTAAAGCGAACTTCCCACACCACGCGTTCGCCACCGGCCGGGCGTTGGGCGCGCGGACGTCGCTTAGTTGTCAATGATCGCCCCACCGGGATAAACCCGGCGGTCGCGGGAGGCAAGAACAACATCCTGCTGAGATGTTATAATTCCGTTAATAATCGAACTTATGTTGATACCGTCGTCCTCAAGGCGGGAAGGAGAACGAAATGTTTGCACGCACAATATTGGCCACAATTTGTCTAACCGTCATCTTCTTGGTCGGTTGCGGTGGCAGCGATCCCGCGCCGGACGCTAGCGGCGAAGGTGGAGATCAGCCGGCAGCCCAACCCGCGACGGGCGATCAACCGACGGCCGAAGATCAGGCAGCGGCACAATTGAAAGCCGAACAAGCTAAAGCCCGAACCGCGACGCGTGCCTTCATCGATGCCGCCCGTCATGGCAAGGCCGAACAGTTGCTCGGGATGATGACGACGACGGCGCGATCGGTACTCGAAAAGAACAAGGACTATATGATTCCGCTGTCGGTTGGCGAAAAAACGAAAGTCACCGTGGGAATCGCCGTGCCCAGCGGAGATTCGGTCTTCTATGTCGACACGATCTTGGCCGAGTTCGACGCACGCGGCGCCGCCAAGGAACACAAGATGATCTGGGCACTCCGTAAAGAGGCCGACCAATATCGCATCGGCGGCGTGGCACTCGAGATAATCCCCGGTCAGAACCCCGTTCATTTCAATTTCGAACTTTCGATCGAAGAGCAACAAAAGGCAATTGCGGCGGCGATCCAAGCCCGCAGTCGTTACGATGCGGCCCAAGCCGCCAAGGCCGCTCCTCCTGCGACCGGTCAACCGGCCGGCCAACAATACGCACAGCCCGGCGTCCAGCCAGCCACCTACCAACCGGCCGGCCAACCCGCCTATCCGCCGACCGCCCCACCGAGTCCGTATCAGCACCAGCCAGTCCACCAAGCCACCCAAGTCCCCGCCGGCTACACCACCCCCGGCGGCACGATCCCTCGCTAACGCATAGGCCGAGAGGGATTGCATAGCGATCATAAAAAACAAATGGGACATTGAAAGCGTCTGGATAAACCAGCGTTTTCGATGTCCTTTTTATATATGTGGTCTCAATAGTCCGCGAATATTTATCAGCTTAATTGTCGCCACTTCTATTTGCATCGAAATCATATTCCATTTTGATTTCGCAATCCGGAAGTGCCTCCTTGAGTTTTTGAACTCCTTCGTCCGTAATGGACGTGTCGACTATTCCTAATTTTATTAAACCTTTAAAATCAATAAGGGTACTAATGCATGAATCAGTGACATTGGTATTTGAAAGATACAATATCTTTAATTGTGCATGCGGCTTTAAATGAATGATTCCCGCATCCGTTATTCCAGTGTCACTTAGTGATAGATGCTGCAAATGTGGCAATTGGTGAAATTCAATCAAACCTTCATCCGTCACCTTTGTATGAGAAAGTATAAGAACTCGAAGGTAGATATTTTCCTTTAGATGCTTCAGGCCACTGTCTGTTATTGCGTTATTGTTAAGTTCTAAGCCACGAATTCCTTTCATTTCGGCGACAGTAGATAAGCCAGCATCCGTGATTTTTGTATAACTAAGACCAAGTCCTTCAAGCTGCGCAAGCTCTTTCAGTTGCACTAATCCTTCATCGGTTATGTTCGTTTCTTCCAGATTCAACATTTTCAGCTTTGGAAAGGCCTTTAGGACAGCAAGATCTTCATCCTTGAGGATATAGCTTCGCGTCAAATCAATGAACGTTACCGGGTTACCGGGGAGGGTTTCGTCGCGGACGATCTTTCCTCGGTGATATTCGATGATCTTGATCGCTTCCGCTTGATCAAAGGTTGCCTCCTTTTGGTCAAGGGAGGTTTCCGTTTGATTTGTGTTTGCATTCTCTCCGGAGCAGCCGACGATAAGCGAACAGATGATTGCAGAAATAAAAAACATCTTCATTGACGATCATTCTCCGAATCTCATTGATTACCAAAAAGGAAGACAGGGGCACTCGACCTCTTACTTCACCGTCGGTTTGCCTTTCAGAAAACCCTGGGCGGCGAGGAATTCGTCCATGGCGCGGACCGTGGCGATGTAATCTTTGCCGCTGCCTCGGCCGTGGTTGAAGAAGCCATGCGGGCGGTCTTTGAAGGGGACCAGCAGGCAGTCGTTTTTCTTGGCCTTCATCTTGTCGGCGAAGAGCTTTGCCGTAACAAAAGGAACGGTCGTGTCGCCCGTGCCGTGGAAGATGATTGTCGGCGGTGCGTCGTCCGCAACGTTGTGATAGGGCGAAAGCTTGGTCGGTTTAATCCCCATCCGACTTTCGAGCGCGGCCAGCCGCTCTGCGTCAATCAGCTTGAAGTTTTCCGTCGGCGCGAGAACAAGAGCCGGGTTGAAGAGGACCATCGCGTCGGGTTTCGAACTGATCGACATATCCTCGCCCTGCTCTTCATGACCGTCGATCGTACCGGTGCAACCAGCGACGTGTCCGCCCGCGGAACCGCCGCCTGAAGCGACACGCTCGGGATCGATACCGAGTCGCGATGCATTCGCGCGAATCCAACGGACGGCCGACTTGCCGTCGGCCACGCATTGCACAGCCTTCGTACCGTGCCGCGACGAGACCCGATAGTCGGCCGTCATCGCGACCATCCCGCGCGAGGCCAGGTAGCGACAATGCTCTTGAAACTGGGCGGGCGAGCCGCTTCGCCATCCGCCGCCGAAAAAGAAAACGATGGCCGCCCTACTGTCGGTCGACTGATGATCTTCGGGTGTGAAGATGTAGATATTCAACTCAACGTCGCCGACGGTCTTGTAAACTTCAACCTTCGCACCGTCAAGTTGAGGCGGATAACCGCGTTGAGCATTCGCACAGGAAGCGGTCAGGGCAAACAAGATTGCAATCATCGTAAGGCGTCGCATCGTATTCCTCTCTTCTTTTGTGTGATTGTGTAGACGGATTCAATTCAATACCAATCAGTATAACTCCTTACCCAGAGGGACGCAACCAGCGGGTATGGACGACGAAGAAGAACCCGAAAGGGAACTTTATACTTCACCAAGAGTGCGAACTTTGGTAGACTGAAGCTATACTTAAGTCGCTCGCCCCTGTTCGAGATGCTACCTTTTCGGAAAACCAATGCCATGCGTAACGTCAGACTCTCGTTTGCTCTTGGGATTTTCTCGCTCGCGGTCTTCTCTTCGACCAGCATCATCGGGCAACCGCTCAGACCGGTTCGAGCAACCCTGCAATCAATGGTTGTCGAGGTCGACCTCATCGTGCGAGGTACTATAGACAACGTCTTGCAGCTGGATCGTGACAAAGAAATTCGAGTCCAAGTCGCTGAAACATTGCGAGGTGCACATGTTGATTCCTTGACGTTCGTCACTTACACAAGTACCGACTTGAAAGCCAATGGAGGGCAGCAGTTATTCTTCCTTTCATACGTTCCGGCAAGTAGTTTACGAGGAGAATCTCGCGATCATTTCCTGACGCGTTCGCCCTGGGTTTGTCATCAGGTGTTCGACCTCGATGAAGACACGACTTTTCCGTCCTTTGATGAGCGGGGGCTTTTAGACCTTCGCGGCGGGGAAGCGGTTCTCTGCGCGATTCGCAAATACGTTACGCACATGAAGAAGGACCCTCCGATCCGGCAAGTTGAACTGATGGAGGATGACGATCCGAATGCATTGTACGGATTGAATCCAACGGTCGTCGTTCCGCTCGACCGACGGCTCTGGTCTTTCGCGGCGCAGTGGGAGAAAGAAGAAGGACTCGCAGCGACAAATGCCAAAAAGGTCAAAGAGACGGTCGTAGAATTCTCTGAATACAAGGAGGCGACGGCGCAGCATGCCCTTGGATATCAGGCCCCAACAGCGCGTCGCTGGGCGGCGAATTTACGGGCCGATTCTTTAGAAACGATGGCGACCGACTGCGACCTGATCTTGTGCGGGACCATTGTCGATCACACGCTCGTGCAACTTGGTCGTAACACAAGAGAGAATTACGAATCGACGCTGGACATGCACTTTGTTAAGCTTCGCGTGACCGAATCGATCAAAGGAACGGCTGGCGAAACGATCAGCTTTTATATAGAGAACGGCGGACCGCTTGGGAAGTGGCAAGACAAGGAAACTTCGGTGGTGGTTTTCCTGAAAGACCGCTATTTTCAAGATTCTGCGGAAGGAAAACCCCTTGGGATCAAGGTTTACGGCCAGCTATCGAACGTGCTTCGATATTCCGCCCGTAGGGCTGGCGTCCACGGTTTGATCGCGATGGAAAAACCACATCCAAAGATGTACTCTGCGAACTTGCAATGGCTGGACGATCCCCATCAGATGCTCCGGGTCATTCGCCAATACCTGAAGGACGTGCCCGCTGCCCGCAAGCCGGGCGTTCGCGCCAACGAACGTGGCTGGGGCTCTCTGGAGCGTATGCGCAAGATACGCTTATTCGATTTCAAACCGAGAACATTACTGGCCGACACGCGATGGGAGAACTCGCGCTCCCGCCCCTATGTGCGAATGAATTTCCCGGTTGACGAGAATCTAGAGAAACACGCACTGCAGTGGATCAAGTCGAAGGATAAAGTCCACCGCCTTCTTGGAGCGTACGCGCTGATCTACTTCAAATCGGAAAACAGCGCAGAGGCCCTCAAGAGTTTGCTCGATGATCCAGGCCTGTGGGGCAAGCCACAGCCCGTCAGTGTCGGCGGTTACCACGACCGATTCGAGTCCGGGTATATCGTTCGTACGGAAGCTTGGCACATCTTGCACGCGTGGGGTTATGACGTAGAGAAGCCGGCGTTTAACGATTGAGCGCAACCGCAAAGTGCGAATCGCAATGAGCTTTGCTTCTAAAGCTCATCCTTAAGCAACGGCCCGAGTTGATCGATGAGGCGCTCGTAATGCCCGCCTTTCCAATAGATTTGGCCACAGTCCGTACATTGGGAAAAATCGCTGTAGTACTTGATGGTCAGCGGTTCTAGCTGATCGAGGATGTCGTTCTTATCGACTGCCTGGACCAGACCATTGCAACGCGGGCATCGGTGGGACATGCGGATCTGATCGTAAAGATCAAACCGGTCGAGCACCTCACGCACCTGCTCGAGCGTGTCGGTCGAGTGCATGCATCGTGCGTGGGTAATGCAGCGATGAAAGAGCATGCGCCGGTCCCGCGTCAGAATAATCCGATGCTCGTCCAGCCCGATGCGGATGATTTCGGGGTCGTCGAAATCGTTCCGATAAATCACGTCAAACCCCAGAAATCGCAGCAGCCGGGCAAGCGTTCCCAGATGAACATCGAGCACAAACGCGGTACGTCTTAGTGGCGTATCTCTGAGCTTCTGAACGGAAGTGATGTCGAGCGACTCAAACTCCGGATAGACCGATACCCGATCATTCGACTGAAGCTGATAAGAAAAACCGACCGAAGTTCCATTAACGAGAATCAGGTCGACCTCGGTATGTGGAACTCCGATCGCTTCGATGGGATCTTTGATGGCAGGCTGCCCGCGAAACGAATACAGAATCTCCTGCTT
>Ga0180430_10002113_pt1 | contig 18375 bp, 25 predicted proteins | sample SS_ome_9_FD_132999 | JGI IMG/M metagenome (GOLD analysis project Ga0180430, IMG submission 132999) | Hypersaline lake sediment archaeal communities from the Salton Sea, California, USA - SS_1_S_2 metaG | ecosystem: Environmental > Aquatic > Non-marine Saline and Alkaline > Hypersaline >... | reverse complement strand
CTGGCCTGGAAACGGTAGATGTTTCCGAGAATGATGTTGCAGACGGCGATTGCCGTTTGGCTCGGTGGCAGATCTGCCAAACGGACCTTGATCCCCCTCTCCCCGATATACGCATAATGCGAATCCATGAAGGAGAAGAATGTTTCGAGCGCCGAGCTCGCCATATCGGGATACTGCGCCCAAAGCGGATATTTCTTGCCAAGGTCTTTGATCAGCGCATCGTATGCCGACTTGGAGATCTCCGGCCCCTGCGCCATGTCCTTGATTTCGGACGCTATCAAGTAGAGCGCTCCACCCGTCGCCGCAGCATAGGCACCAGCAACGACCCAAGCGCCCCAGCTCGACGCCGCCAAGCCGGCCGTAGCGGTGCCACCTGCCGGGATGACTATGGTTTGAATCGCCGGGCTCGTTGCGACAACAGCCGTCGTCGAGCTCGCGGGGATAGCGAGCGCAGTGCTCGTCGCTGCGCCCGAAGCTGCCGCGCCGCCAGCAGCAGCGGGCGCGGCAGCCGCCGCTGCGCCCATCGTTGCGATGATCCAAAGGCCTGCATACACGGCGGCGCCGACATTGTCGCCGCCACCTGTGATCTCGCCAAGGAAAGTCGAAGGGTCTTTGACGAAGGTATCGTAAAAGAACTTGCCCCACGTCTGCTTGTCGCTTTTGGTCAGCAACATGTGCTTGTCTTTGGCCTTCACCAAATAGTCTTGCAGCGTGGTGTACCGGAACTGTGCGTGAATCGCATACTTGTCGCCCGCCTCCGAAAAGGTAATCTGACGACTCATGGTCGGCGCGGGCAACGAACGGCTCGCCGAAGGTGCAGCGCCACCGCCTGTCGCCGCGCCCGACACGACCTCGCCGAAGGTGCTCGCGCCGCGCTCCGCCATAGCGCGAAGTGCATGGTCAGCCGCATCCGAAGTGTTGGGCCCCCACTTGCCATCGACCTCGAGCGGCTTGCGGCGCTCATCCCATTGGTTGTATTCACGCTGGAACGACTCGATCCCGTTCCGCGTGTTCTTCCCCATCTTGCCGTCAATCGCGCCGACGATGCTACCGTAGCCGAGCTCATGCAAAACCGTTTGCTGCTCGCGGGTATTGGGGCTAACCGAAGTACGCGCCGGCTTATCGCCAGCGGCGACGTCCGCGTCATCCATTTCGCCCAGCTCCTCATCCGGCGCCTTTTTCTTCTTGCCGCGAGAAGCCATGAGCAGCGCTGCGCCGCCGCCAAGTGCAATCAGTGGGAAAAGTCTCATTTGGGGTGCTCCTTCAAAAAGCCTTCAGGCTCGAAACTCTTGGATCATTTGACGAATGGCCTCCTCGAGTTGAGGCGTCCACTTGTCGGGTTCAGTGCCAAGCACCAGGCTCAGCTCATTGATGATTTGATCAATGTCGCGGTTGTCGGGGTCAAAATCAGGATTTCCGGTCGCATCCGCAAGCTCACGCAGCAGATGCTTTTTTTTGCCCCCACTTTTTTTACTTCCGCTCATCAGCAAAAGAGCGCCGCCCCCAAGGGCGGTGACTGGAAGCATGTTCACGGCGACACCTCAGCTTGCTTGAGCAGGCTGCGCCAAGCGGATTGGCAAACGACACCGAAAGGCGTCGGACGGCAGTCGATCCCAGAGTAGTTCGTCGCGCCCAAAAGGGCGGCCTCCATCGCCAGCGCCGTCTTGTACCCGATCTTGCCGTCAGTCGTCAGACGCTTCCAGCCATTGAACGTCGCGATCTTGTTGTAGTCAGACTGGAACCGTCTGATGATCGAAACAAGCTCAGGCCCATCAATGTCCCACTTGTGCGTCTGGCTGCGCCAGCGGTTCGAACCCTCGGGCAAGTATCCGAGCTGAATCAAAGCGTAACCGAAGTTGTGCAGCGGATAGGGGCCGTATGCGAAAATCGCAGGGAGGCCCCAGGACGGCTCTTTGCCATAGCCGACGACACCACTCGTCGGCTTGGTGCCGGTCACCTCTTCTTCTTCGAAGGTGATCGTCGTGTCGCCAGGAGGCGGCGGCGCATCGCTTGGCTCGGGCACGGTTACCGTCGACTCATACCGCGCAATCTGATCAACCAGCTCGCGCCAATTGTCAAAGCTGATGGCCTTGCCTGGAATGACAAAGGGCTTGCGGTTGGCGAGATTGATGGCGCGACCAACCGCGTCATCCGTGTTCGGCCCCCAAACGCCATCCACCGCAATCTTGCGAGAGCTATAAACTTCGAGCGAAGCCGCAGCCTCGACGAACTTGTTCCAGTCTCGCTGAAATTGACGCGTCGCAGATTTGGTTCGCTTCCCAGGAATGCCGTCGACAGCCCCGAGGCTATAGCCTAACCCCTCGAGCGCCTGCTGCCGACTCATCCAAAGCGATCGGTCCTTCGGTGTTGGCGGCGTCGTGCTTTGCGCCTGCGGCAACGTTGTATCTTCGGCGGGCACATCTTGCTCAAACCGAAAATCTTCGATGATCTGCCGAATCGCGGACTCGAGCTGAGGCGTCCATACCCCCTCAGGCGTCGTGCCAAACTGCAAGCTGAGCTCACGGACGATGATCCCAACCGGACGACGATCCGGGTTGTAATCATCATTTTGAGTCACCGCAGCAAGCTCGCGCAGCAAATCTGCCGCGCCCGCAGGAAGCCGCGAAGCGGGCGTCGGTACACTCGTCGACGCGTCGCCCGACGCTGCATCGGCGTCTTGCTCCTCTTCGAGCGCCTCGTCCTCCTCCGACACAGCGTCATCAACTTGAGCGTCAGAAGCCTCCCCCTCTTTCGACGGCTTCTTCTTTTTCTTCTTGCTCGCAGCGTAAATCGCTGCGCCCGCAAGCCCTAAAAACAAAACGCCCTTCATTGCTCCACCTGCATTTTCTCGTCTTTAGCGCCCATTTTCAAGCCATTCCTTTTGGAAAGACTCGGTAGATACCCGAAGGAGAGCGTTTCTCGAAGATGCCGAGCGAGCCAGCATCGAAGTTGTGGTAGTCGCTCAGCTGCGGCGTTACATCGGTGCCTTGGAAGCTGTCGACGATCTCAACCCTGAGCTTGCTAGAATCTCCGTTCGGAGAGAGATCTGCGACGCGACCGATGATGTGTTCGGCGTGTGTTTTATCTTCGCTAAGCGCCAAGATCTCCACTCGCTGGTCTAAAGCGATCAAATCTTTGTCCTGTTTGCTGCGCATCGTAAGGTTTGGCATACCTAAAGATTCACGAATCACTGTATACATGTTTGGGCTCGCTCTAAAGGTTTTTACCTTCTCAAGTTTTGGCCCGATGGTTTTGGAAAAACCAGTGTTAATCGCCGCTAGATGTGCAAGCCCTAAAGCGCTATGCCAAACAAGTTTTTGCGCGTCTGTAAAGCTTTCTTGTGGCGCAGTCCAGTCAGAACCGCTGTTGATCTTGGAGAGCTCTTCTCGAGCTACAACTTGTGGGAGCGTCGGATTTTCTGCACCGCCGACCATGTCGGAAAACCGGCCCACAAACCGATCGAAGAGCTCGATTTGAATCCGTGGCGCAAGGTGGAAGTAAAACCGGTTCTCGGGCAGGGAGGCCGCGGAGTCTGCCGTCAGCGCGTCCGCGATCTCGGGAGGCATGAACACGCCTTCCGCGCTATAGATCGACGCAACGGGCTCACCGGGAGCTTCGGGCCCGCGTGGAGGACGCTTGGGCTGGGCGGCCGGCGTCGGGATCGCCGTCTTCGGCGCGGGGTCGGTAGGCCCTGGCTGCTCAATCGGGTCAAGCTCACCTAGATCGAGGTCTTCATCCTCGACGCCGGTTTCGGGAAGCGTCGTCTCGTCGACGAGCTCACCAATCTCTTCGTCAACCGTATCATCGCTTTCATCTTCGAGCTCTTCAGGCTCTTCGGATGGCGCGGCGCCGCCCGGCTCATCGGTGACGTCAAGAAGCTCGGTTTGCTTCTTTTTTTTCTTGGACTGCGAAGCGAGATACATCGCGCCAGCGCCAAGAGCGAGTATGGCTAGACCACGCATTAGCTTCTCTCCTCCAAGACGATGATTTTTTGGTTCGGCACACCTCGGATCTTTCGAATGACCGCTTTGATGCGGCCCTCAATTTGATCTTCACGCACCGAGCCTTCGTTGGCTTTGTAGGCCTCAACCAGGCCCGATACGATGCCCTGAAGCATCGTCGCATATTGTGCGATGGCCGCCTGCTTGTCTTCGGTGTTCGCCTTCCAGTCCTTGATTGCCATTTGCTTGCCGTCAGCAAACATGAGGCGACTTGCTTTTGCAGCCGCGTTGAGGCCTCGCATAAAAGCTTCGAACCGGATTTGTTGAGTGCTCTGGCCCTTTTCAAATTCTTGTTCGTGCCAGTATTTGAGAACTTGCTCACCAATGGCAGCGGGAGCATACAAAGGCCCAAGGACCACTAAGGCGCCGTAAGCCTGAAGACCCTGCCGCCAGTACGGCGCATCGACCCACCGCCTGTCGTACAGATCCAGCCATTCACGAGGCGTGTCTTTGAGCGCCTTGTTGTCTTTGTACTTTTCGATGATAGCCAAGATCACCTCCGCTTGTGCGTAGAGGTGATAGGGGCCCAAGACCAGCTTCTTCTTCGACTTGTCCCAAGTCATGAACTGAGGCCCCGGAAGCGGAACACTCAGTTCCCAATAGGGCTCATATTTTTGAGCCAACTCAAGAGACGCGGGATCGAATCTCCCCACGGACTCGTCTTTGACGAAAGCGCTTCCTCGCAACTCTTCGCTACTCGTAAAATATCCCTGGCCTGATCGTTCGAAATCTTCAAGACTCTGATAGCCCTGCGGCTCGAGGCGCTTGCAGAACCATCTCGGCATACCGTTTTTCTCGAGAAACTCTATCTCTTCCATGATCGTTTCTTCGAGCTCGGCATCCCAAATGCCGTCTTCCTCAAGCCCACACACGCGCTCGAATTCCTCGACGGCGCGTTGCGTGCCCTCATCGTATCGACCAGAAATGGGCGCACGAAAACCTAAAGACTGCAAATGACCCTGCCATTTTTTCCAGTCCTCTTCGCTTTTGTCGCGAACTTCAGGATCTACCGCATCCTCTTTAGGCTTACCCCCTGTGTACCCCTCCCACGTCTCCGACAAAGAACGATTGCCAGCGATACCCTTCATGATCATGAGGGCGCCGCCAACACCGAGCAACGCTGCAATCGCCGTACGACTCATACGCCAAACTTTTCCCCTGGGCCAGGAATTCGACCTGCGAAAATCTCATTTAAAAGCATCGCTAAACTTTTCCCCTGGGCCAGGAATTCGACCTGCGAAAATCTCGTTCTCGATCGTCTTACCAACTTCCCAGGTGTCACCACCTGTGCGATCGATCTTTTTTTCGATCGCGTAGCGCGATTGCCAGGGGAGCTGTTGAAATGGCCACGCGCCGGTCAGCACCGGCGAGATGCCGATGGACGACTCATATGCCTCATAGTAAATCTTGGCATTTGGCCCCACACGGTAATAGGCGCCCTCGAGCGTCTCGCCCGTGTTCGGATCTGTCTTGATCGGGACATACAAAGTGGTGCGCGAGTAAAGGGCCTTTTCTGCAAACTCGTTGCACTCCTCTTGCCCGAAGCAAAACTTCGGGCTACTGCGTCGCCGAATTTCCGAGTCGAGCTTTCGCTTGGTTTCGATATCGCAGACACCGGTCTCCTGAAGGCCATGCGCCTTTTGGAAAGTCTTCAGGTGGTCGCGCGTCTTCGAGTTATAGTATCCCCACTTGCCCTTGGGGGGCTTGCCAACGCCAAGGGCAAACAAAGCCCCTTGGCACAGGGTAAGGTTCTTGTCTTTTTTGTCCTGCGCAGCAATATCCTCTTGCCGCTCGACGGATTCATCAATCTCTTCTTGGGAGCTCTCACCCTCGCCCGCCGCTGCTGGCACAACCTCTGCCTTGATCGGACCGGGGAGCTTCGACGGATCTATCGAAGCCGTGCTGATCGTTGGGCGAGGAAACGAACCCGCCGGCCCTGTCGTAGGCGCACCACCTCGGGTACCCGTCGTCGGCCTCGGCGCAGGCCCCCCAGAGTCCCGACCAAACGGGTCCCTCGTCGGCATACCGCCCTTGGGAATACCACCTCGGATACCCGTCGCCGGCCTCGGCGTAGGCCCCCCAGAGTCCCGACCAAACGGGCCACCCGTCGCCGTTGCCGGAGTGATAGAAATGCCAGGGAGAGGCCCCCCGCCCCCGCCAAGGCCATCACCATCACCATCCCCGTCACCCCCTAAGGTCTCGTCACCATAGTCGGCGCCGCCACCGAGGGGCTCCTCCTCGATGTCCTCTTCCTCAATGATCTCTTCTTCTTCTTCCTCTTTTCGTTTCTTGCCTCCACCAAGAAACAGAAAAAGGGCGGCTGCGCCTGCGATTGGAATGAGTGGATTATTCATGGTGACTCTCCTTTAGGGGCGCTGCCATTTACCTTGCTCAAAAAGCATCTCTGCTTCATGGAGCGCTTTCATGGTCTCGCGCGTGGGCTCGCCGTTGACCGGCAGATTATACCGAGAAACATTGCTCATGTGGCTTTGGAACGAAACGAGGTCACCCTCTTCAAAGCCTAGCTTCTCGAGAACGTTGTTGACCGCCTTGAGGGTCGGGTACGGGGAGTAACTGACGATGCCAGATTTTTGTTTTTCGAGATGGTATCCGCTGCCGTCGTCGTTCGGCACGCAAACGTACCCAAGCGGCACTGGCTCATTTGGCTCACAAGATTCACCAGTCCTGTCCTTGGGACCCCCCTTCTCAGGTTTGGTCGCAAAGTAAAGCGCAGCGATGCCGATCGCGCCGAGCACGACGACAGTGGGGTTCACTCGTTCCACAACTTATAGCCGACGAAAACAAGGCCCGCGACGCCTGCGACGCCGGCCACAGTCATCCAATTGATACCACCGCCAGACTCTTCTTCCGCTTCCCTTTGCTTTGCGGCATCACTTTTGCCGCCGCGGATGGTGGGGTCCACCTGACTTGGCAGATTCTCTTTGAGCATGTCATAGCTGTGCGCCAAGTCATCCCAAAGTGAAACGATGTCTTTGACGGTGCTGACGTAGTAATTATTGCTTTGGCCGCTTTTGATGCTGAGATCTTGAATCTCTTGCTCATATCGATCCATCATTTCTGCAGCGGCGTCGGCAGCTTCTTGCTGATCGGGATCGCCGAGCCCGAGCTCGTATTGCTCGAGTTTTTCCTCGAAATCCTCATAAGCTGGGAGAAATTGATTGGCGTAGTACTTTTTGACCTGCTTTTTCCATTCAACAGCATCATTGTATGTGCAGGTATCAGACCAGCCGCCAAACGCAGTCCCACAAAGGACGCCAGCGTCGAGATTTTCATCGTAGCGCCCTTGCCCCGCGTGAATAATTTTCGGGTTCCCTTGATGCTTTCTGACGTCGGACATTAGGCGCTTCCTAGAACACGAGCCCTCGCTCGGTCACCGTTAGTTTACCACCGAAGCACAAAAACACTTCGGGGCGCTTGAGCGATGGGCCACAGTACAGCTTGACGCCTCGCTTGAAGTCGTGGATGTAGTCAGTCGTCTCCCTCGTCGGAGACCACTTGTCGGACCTGTACACAATGTGAACCGCCGGACCAAGGAACTCGAGGGGCACCTTCGGAACCTCCATCTCCCAGGTCTTCTCCGCCGGGCGCGCATGGAAGCGCTCGGAGATCTTCGCCGCGCCACCTTTGCGGGACACCTGCTCGGTGAGCTTCGCGCCCCTCGGCTTCTTGATCGCGATCACCGCCTTGTACTTCGGCGACCACAAGAAAAGCCACTTTCCCTTCGGTGACCACACCTTTTTTCCGGGCTCTCCCTTGCGCCATTTTTTCTCCATTTCTCGAGCCTGCTTTACAGTATCCGCCTTCCAAGCAAACTCTAATGTCTCACCTAACAAGGCCAGGGGCCCAGGGTCTGGCATTTGCGTCGGGTTTTTAAGCTTTGCGTGGGCAGGAGGCTTATCGGGATTTTCAAATAGATCTCGCTGCGATTGAGTTGGCGCTTCACATACTCGAGAAAATAGATCTCCAGTTTTTCTTTTCCTGGTTCTGATATTGTAGACTTGCGGCATCTCCAAAATGACTGCGTAATCAACAAGCTCCTTTCTCATGAAGTCTTGTAGAAATGGCGTCTCGATTGGGGCCTGTCTGAATGAACGGCAAAGCCGCGCAAGCTCGTACTGCTTTTCACGACGCTTTTTGGAGCGATCGTTTCGAAGCTTCTCCAGCCTCTTATGGTACTGCCTATAAACCCTAATGTCCTGATCTAGCGTATCAGGCGGCTCAGGGTTTTTCTTTTTCTTTTTCTTGCCTGGCTTTAGGCGGCCGTAGACAAGGCTTACCCCAAACTCCGGAAGCCTTTTTGTGCGAAACGAGCTCGGTACAAAGTCCTCCGGAGGCCGCTGACGAAAGCGATATGAGTTCTCCGTTTCTCGGCTCGTGTAGATGCTTCGGAACTTGAACTGTTCAGCAATCTTCTTTGCTTGAGCTCTAGTCCGTTTGACCGACTTCCCCTTACGCGCACCTTTATCAGGTACGTGCTCTTTATAGACGATGATCGTCTGTAGATTAGGGGATGCCATGTATCTTCACGGCTTACGCGTTGGCAGGACGCCCGATCATGATGATGTCGCGGATAAGAAGATCGCCGCTGAGTCGGGCGTTTCGTAGACCTGGCCCGAAAATCTTTTCGGCCTCCATCTTCGCAACCTGAAGCAATGCTTGCGGAATGCTCATGGGGCTATCGACATCCAGGAGGTACGCCAGCAGTTTCAGGTACGCAGCCATATAGAGGCCGCCAGGAGATGTGTGCACAAGCGTCGCGCCAGGCCCTTCCATTTCGAACTTGGTCTGCGTATCAGAGACCGGAGGGATTTGCTGAATCACCTGTTTGATTTCCGGATCTGTGTACGCCTGGATGAGCGAGTCGTACATCCCACGAGTGATGTCCGCCATCTTTGTAGGAGATTCGATAAACCCGCTGCGAAGCTCGAATGGCATTTGCTGGACGAATTCATAAGCGTTTTCCGACGCTTCAATTAGCTGGTATTCGACGCGATTGCTCAGTAAATAGGCCTCCATCCCGCCGGATGGGCCATACTTGCCAGGTAGCCTCCGTCAGCAGGAGCGCTCCCCTGTGGAAGGCCTTTGTCTACCGAGAAGTCGCTTCCTTCAAGAAGGCCCTCGGGGTCGCTTCCTTCAAGAAGGCCCTCGGGGTCGCTTCCTTCAAGAAGGCCCTCAAGGTCGCTTTCTTCAAGAAGGCCCTCAAGGTCGCTTTCTTCAAGAAGGCCCTCAAGGTCGCTTTCTTCAAGAAGGCCCTCGAGAAGGTGCGAGGGGAGCTCTGCCGGCTTGTGATCTCCCTTGGGCACCTCCTTGACGACGACGTCCTCGGGAATGTCGCCTTCGGTCTCCATCGTCTTGCGCCACCACTCGAGCTCCTTACCAATCAACGTCTGGCATTTGGCGGCTTTTTCCTCCATGCCCTCTTCACCAAGTTGGCCGAGCGTCATGAATAAATCGGCGAATGTGCCGATGAGTGTTGAGTGGATCAAGATCCAAAAGCTCGGAAGGTGCATCTCGATCATCGCCACTTTGTCAGTGTTAGGCACCGAGGCGATGGCCATGCAGACAACTGTCTCCTTGTCGGACTTTTTGCATCCTGAAGGCACGAGCTTTTTGAAGATCTTGTCTGCAAGCTTTTTTGTGTAGTTCGCTGAGACGAACTTCTTGATGCCCGCTTTCTTGTCTTCGAAGTTGAAGGAACCACCTGCGCCAACAACAATGCCTGCATCGTTGAAGGCCTTGGTGATGATGCCGCCGTTTTCGTAACCGGGGAGCACTTCCCTAGCAAAAGCGGCGCCCTCGATTTCGATCTTCGAAGGACACCCTTCACCACCGAGGAGAGATTTTCCTTGTGACTGCTGGTAGAGGACATAGCCGCCGCCAACAAGTGCGAGAATTAATACTGGATTCATCAGGTTGTCATTTCAGCGACCAATGTCGCCGTAACGCTCGACAGCTGCAGACTTAGCTGCGGCAGTGGCGGATTCAACGGCGAAAGTGCCGAGATGGGGAGTATGCTGTTCATTTCTTTTCATTCAGCCTTGGGGAACGATTCGGACGCCTTTGACAGTCCGGCTCACAGAGCTGGTGACGCGTTCGATAATTTTGCTTCTTTGCTTGTCAAAAGACTTGCGAAAGATGCTGGGTATACCAAGCTCTTTCGCCCGGTACTTATTGCGAAACACGTCATTAACGTACCGATCGATGGAACGAAGCTTCCCCGCATCAACCGCTTGGTCGATCGCTTTTTTAGTAAGCTTTTTGACGTTTTTGCGAGCGATGTCCTTAACCGCTTTGGGCAACTTCTTGGTCATGCTTCGGACCTTCAGATCCGCAACGCGAGGAAGGGCCTGCCTCAAAACTCCCTCCAACGAGTCGTCCATCACCGCGATGTCGATCAGCGGCGGCTCTACGATGTAGAGCAAGGGCCCCCCCGCTCGTGCTCGAGGAGGCCTTGGATGCGTCCGAGCTCGACGTCGCCGGGGCCCAAGAGCCCCCACCGGGCAACGTCATTGGGACTCCTCGTTGAGTCGTCGCAGGGCGAATGCGAGCCTGCATTACGCCGTCGATTACCGGCCCATCCGGCAGCACACCCTCTTCTTCGGCAATGTCGCCAAGATCCTCGCCTGGATCTTCATCTGTGATTTCGAGGTCTAGATCTTTGGACGAGCCCTTCTTGCCGCCGCCGAGAAAAAGCACGCCGCCGGCGAGCAATGCGAGATAGATCGGGATCATCTTCGATTACCTTACTGGCTCAGCGCCCGCTTGCGCCGAACCTTTCAATACCAGCACGCTTGGCCGCCTCGATGGCCGCCTCTTCAGTTTCGAATTGGCCAACCACGCTGTAGTTGTCCATGCCCTCACCGATCTCCGCCTGGAAGACGGGGGGCTGCTCAGAGAGCTGGACCACCCGATAGGCGCCCTTTCCAGCCATGCCAGTGTCAACGACCACAGGCTCAGAGAACGGAGGGGCCGTAGGTTTGCCGTAGGTTTCGATGCCAGCACTCTTGGCTGCATCAACAGCCGTCTCGATCGTCTCAAACTGGCCGACCGAGCTGTAGTTTTGCATGTCATTCGTGATCTGCGCCTCGAATCGCGGCGGATCGTCCGACAGCTTCACGACTCGATAGCTCCCCTTGCCTGCCATGCCCGATGTAACGAACTCCGGCTCGGCCGCAGGCACCGTATCCTCGCGGGGCGGGCCACTCGGTTGGATGGTCGGCGTGCCTCCGGCCGGCTGCGCCTCCTTCTCGGCGATGGCGTCATCTACGTCGCCAGCGACCTCGTCTTCAGCGGCTTTGGCGTCCTCGGGCTTGGCTTCGCCTTTTTTCTTGCCCTTCGAGGACATAAGAAAATAGGCGCCGGCCCCAAGAGCTACGAAAGGGAGAATGTTTCCTGCCATTTTTTGATTCCTTCTCTAGCCTTTGAGGGCTCAAGCCTGATCGGTGTTATCGCCCGATGCGGCCAGCATGTCGATCTTTTCAAGGGTCAAAAGGCGCACGGTCTCAGCCGTGGTCCCCTCGGCAACCGAGCGCCAGTCCTCGCTCGCGTTCGCCTTACGGATGGCGCCGACATATCCAGCCACCGAGCCGTCGTCGTTGACAACCTCGATGATCTGGTAGTCGTAGCCCTGCAGCGTACCCTCCATGGCGACGGGCATCGCATCATCTTCAGCTGTGTCGCTGGGCATATCTACGTCCCACGCCTGCTTTTCGATGAGCGCCAAAATGGCTTTACGAGCGTCCTCTTTTGTGGCCTTCTTCTCGGTCTTGTGCCACTCCATCTTGATGCCAGAGGCCTCGTATCGGAGGTTGTCCTTCGTGTACTGACCGAAGAACTTGCCATCGGGGCACTTGACGACCTGCATGTTCACCATCTGGCCAAAGCCAGGGGTGCCCTCTTTCCAGATCTGCTCTGTGAGAACGACCTCACCCTTTGCGGGCTTGCTCTTCTTCTTTTTCGACGACGACGCAACGAGGATAGCGCCGGCTGCAGCGATACCCAACAGTGGAAGCATGTTTCCTGCCATGATACGTTCCTCCTCTAATTATCCGTGATTTCGACTTTGATTTCTACCACTTGTTCTGGCGGTAGATCCGCGCCCGGTGGATCGAGGTGGAACACGATTGAACCGCCCCCCGCTTTTTGGGCCTTGAAGATGAAGTACTGGAGATCTTGTCCGCCACCAACACCGCTCCCTTGCACAGCTTCGGTGAAAGACGCGGAGCCGGATGGCTCGCCTGCGAGCGGCTTTCCACTCTTGGAGACCTGCTCGAGCTCGTTTTGCGGAGGCGTCGATGCCAGCCTCCATGCATAGCCGGTGCTCGGATTCGAGGAAAGCCGCACCGTAAACATCTCTCCGCGTGTAGCGGAGATGACGTTTGGAAGACTGTCCTCTGTAAACAGTGTTCCGTAGCCGTTGTTTTTAGAAGATGGCTCGGGAAGTGCGGCCTGCTTTTTCGCCTTCCCCTTTTTACCAAAAAGGAAAAATGCCCCAGCTATTACGGCTATCGGAACAATCGGGTTCATGCCTCAGTCCTTCATCCACTGGTAGCCGACATAGGCCACGCCAGCTGCAAGTGCGCCACCGATGATGTACTTGCGATAAGGGTTTTGCGTTTTGGGCTTCATCAACTTGGCCCGCTGCTTTGGATCGTTCCAGCCCTCGATCCACGGATAGCGCCAATTTTCTTCGTATCCAAGAGCCTCATCGAGATCTTCAATAGGCTCATACGAAGCTTGCTGTTTTTGAGCATTCTTTTGTCGGTAGACGATGTACTGAATCAACTTCTCAGCATCGGCGATCCACTGATCTAGCTCATCAAGCGCTTCTTCATCATCTGGCATCACCAGATCTGGCGAAGGCATCTCCTCCCAACGATCTAGCAAGCCCTGACGCTGCTCGATACGTCGCACCGCTGCCGCAATACGGTCACCCATCTGCACGAGATACTCATGCAGCTCTTGACCGCGCGCGTAGCCTTGCGCGTACATCGCAGTAGCGTCAGGTGTCTGCATCGAGATCACTCTTCCTTCGCGCCCTCAAGCTCTTTTTGCTTTTCGACCATGCGCATCATCATCAAGTCGTCACGGTCTTTGAGGTACTTGTTGACCATGTAGTAGGCCACAGCGCCAAGCGCAGCAGACCCAAAGCCAATCATCAGCATGCGCGTCGTATCCTTCATGCCATTTTTTTCGTCACCATCAGCCATCGTTCGCCTGCTTCATTTCGTTGATTTTATCAATTGTTGCCACCGCGAGGGGGAACATTGATTCGAGAACTTCTACATGGCGCCCAGCAACCGGCTCGCCAAATGCGTATGTCCAAGCGCTGTCGTCTTCATGGAAAGCCCAACCGCAACCAGGAGCTACAGCTTCAAGACCGGCGAGCACCAACTGCATGCCATGATCTTCCGCATCCAATTCCCCGCCAGAAGATTTGCGGATATCTCGAGCGATCTTTTCCATCGCAGGCAAAATGGTCTTCTTTACCGCGATCTCGTTGATAGAGAGCTCATCGCTGCCTGCGGGGCGTATATAGATGGCATCAAGAAACTTGTCGCATCGAGCTAAGACGTCGTCCTCATCAGGCGAAAAAAGTTTTTCCTTCACCTCATCAGACTCGTCATCGTCATCGTCGTCGTCGTCGTCGTCGTCTGGGTCGTATTCAGCCAAAGGCATACCCAGGTCATCTTCGAGTTCACAGTCGTAGCACTCGAAGTCAATCCGGCGCGAGAGCTCGCCCATCTGGGGACTCAACGATTCCTTGCTCATGATGCTGCTGGCCTCAGAATGGCTCAAGTCACCGAGCATTCGCTTAGTGCGCTTGCGCTTCTTTTTCTTTCCCAGCATGAGCATGGGTACGATGATGACGATCGGATTCAAGCTTCAGACTCCTCAGGCAAAGGTCGGCCGCCTGATTTTAGTTGGTCTCCAATGTTTTTTGAAGCCCACTTTTTGCTTTGGAACTTAGCCTCGAATGGGCTCATCGCCGTGCCGGCGCCAACAACCTCATCGTCGTCGAGCGCGAACCAGCGCCATTCACCATCCTCGGTCTTGATGATATCAATGTCGTACTTACCGACCCTGATCTGGGCGTCAGGCTCGCTGGCCTTTTTGCCCGCATCCAGATCTTCGTCGCTCTCGTCCTCATCCATGCTCATCAGCACGGCGGCGGCGCCTACGAGGGCAAGGCCGCCTAAAATGAACAGCGGACCATTTCCCTTTTTGCCATTTTCTTTTTTAGCCATATTCCCTCAGAATTCTCTTCGCAGTCTTCGAAGTAACTTGTCCGGCGCTTCGTTTGGTAGCGGGTCTACCTTCGTGTACCAGCTTTTTCTGTCGTACCCGAGCTGCTCGAGCCGACCTGCAAACCCGTTTTTTTTGGTTCTGCTTGCAGCAAGACGACTAGCGTCCCCCATACCAGAAGGAAGCCCCCAACCCACCCGAAGCACGCCGTACTTTGGGTTTTTCTTGAACGTGCTTCGCCGCATCGTCCGACGAGCGAACTCGATCGCCATGACGAGCGAGGCCTCTCTCTCGAATACATCGTATGGATCGATGCATTCCATAGACGTTCCTTTGAACCCGTATACGGCGAAAGCCGGCAGCATGGCGAACCATCCGCCGCTTCCAAAGGTGTAGCGCTCAGCATCCCATTTGCACTTTTGCAAATACGGGTTGTTTTGATATGCTCGCTCAGCCTTTTCCTGCTCGTTCATTTGCAGTGAATGACTCGCCCGCAAATTAGGTTTTGCCCACCCAGGGTACATCGAAGGGTCTCCGAGCCCGCGCAGGTGATTGAAGCCTGACTCATTGAGTGCAGTGGCTTCGAAAAACATCGACCAATTTGGGCTGAGTCCGGCAAGCTGGCACAGCGCACGCAAATCTGCTTGACCCTCTTTTTTGACAGGCGGCAGCTTGCTGTAATCTTTCGAATACGAAAAAGACGAACCACCGCGGCTGCTTAAAGCGACCGCGGCGATCCCCGCTACAGCAAGCGCACCGATGCCAAGAGGTTCAACCATTTTTGCGTGAACGCTTCCTTCGGGCTTTTCCGCTGGTGCTCATGTTTTGCCCGGCGCGTAGCAAACGGCTTCCGATGTTCATGATGAGCTGGTCTGTCGGATCTCTCCCGTTGTCACCGACGCCCGTCATCAGGTCATCGATGAGGCCGCCGCGCGGTTGCTCATCTTCGTCTTCATCTTCGTCATCGCTATCGTCTCGAACTTGGACCCTGTTGCGCGAGCGGCGGCGGGGCGGTTCGTCGTCTTCCTCATCACCCAAGGCGGACGGATCGAAGCGCGGCTGGTTTGGGTCGTCGAGCATTTCACGGATGGCCTCACCAAGCTCGCTCTCGTCTTGACATGGCTCGACATTGGTCGCGTCGTCGGCCGGGGCCACGGTAAACCCGCGACCGCGCCGACCGCGACGCACAATGACTAAGATGGGCTGATTGGTATCGTTTTCGCGATCTGATGGCATATTTCCCCGGCTGGATTTTACCATATGGGACACAATGCCCTCAAATCGCTAGTTTTTGATCAGTTTCTTTCGGAAGTCACCCTCCGGAAGCTCGCATCCGACCTCGATCTCTTCATCACGTCGGTCATCGTTTGCGTCCCCCATATCCAAGACCACGCCCGGCGGGTCCAGCTTGGAGTGCCCCATGCCGGCCTCTGTATCAGGCCAGTTTTGCCCCTCGACAGTCACCGTGAGGTCGCGCGCGAAGGCCTCGCGGTCGATGGCCGGCAGCCAGATGAAGGCGAAGCTCCGACCACCCTTGGAGGTCGGAGAGAGGCCGGAGAGCAAGCGCGCTCGATTGTTGGCGTACAAGGGATTGAACGAGACGCCCATACGGGCGTACTGGTTGATGATCTCACGATGGTCATCGCGCAGGTCTTCGAGCCGCTTGCCGTAAAAAGCCTGGTTCCACGGCGAGCAGTCGATGCGAAGGATGTACTCGTAGATCGCCTGCATTTTCGCGGCGTCGTTGACGGGCGCTCTCGAGCCAAATAGCGCCGCACGCGCAACTTCGATGGGGTTGTCTCCGTACCGAATTTGGTAAAGCGACTCGATGGCCGGTTCCGGGGACTCTAGCGCTTCAACTGCGGCGACAGCGCTTTGATAGGTGGGGATCGTCGCACCTTTGCGAAAGTCATTCGCATAGACCTGGCGCCCATCGGGCCACCAGCAAAACTCCTCGCCGTCCGGCATGATCCGGACGTGGTCGGCGCCTTCTTCGAAGCAGGCCTCTTGTTTCGCGGTCGGCTTGCTTTCGCCATCGCCGGAAGCCTCCTTTTTTTTCTTCTTGGTGCCGAACGCCATGTAGGCGAGCGCTGCGGCACCTGCGATGAGAATACCTTTGTTAGCCACGAAGCTCCTCCGGGTGGTGCCGATAGTATACGACCCAATTGTGCATGCCGTGCCAGAGATTTACGGCTTTTTGCATCGACGGGGCGGGAGAGCTCAAATCGATACGCCTGGCCAGCGTTGGGAAGATGGAATGAAACGCTCGATAGGTTTGTTGCTCAGCATCCAAGTGAGGATATTTCGCAACAGCTACCTTTACCGCCCAATGGCTCCGCTCATCGATCTGCGGGATATCTCGACGAAAGCGAAATCCATCCTCGGGCGTGTGCGCACGAAGTCGCATCGAGGATGGGTTGAGCTTCGCAAAAAGCTTTGACTTTCGTCGGTAAGCAGACATTACAGACCGTACCTCGCGAAAAACCCTTGCGGGTCTTCTTTCATCTCAGCTTCCATGGTGCGAATCATGGTCGCAAGACCGTCCCACACCTGCTGAGCTTTGGCTGATTCAAGTTCTTCCCATCTGCATTCTTGAAGATGGTTCGCGGCATCGCACAAAAATTGTGCAGGATCGTAATCCTTACCGGCGACCCCGCCATAGCGATGGTTCTTGTGTAAGTAGTTGGCGATGTATCGCTCAGCTCTATCGTGAGCCTCTTTGGTGAGGTGAAGCGGACCTCGAGGTGACCAAATGTCTGGCAGGTCGATGCACACACGCACGCGTTTGCGCATGAGGTAAAAAGTGCCGAGGCCGACTGCAGCGGCAATGCCGATTGCAAACGGGCGGCCCTTACTCGCCTTGTACTCTTCAGCCATTAGAACTTCGCGCCTCGGCGGCGCAGCATCTTTCGGCGGCGCCTTGTCATGATATGGGGGGCAGTGGCCATATCCATGCTGCCGATGCCCATGCTGCCGTACCCCATACTTCCATAGTTGTGCGGAAGCGGATCCCCACCCCGCATCAGCCCAGCACGACCGCCTGGTTGTACGCCTGCTTGCCCTGCCCAACCAGGTTCACAGTAGACGAATCCGGGCACACCATACCGGCGGCCGTGCTGGGCTTGCACCTCGACGAAGTGAGCGACCTTGTCCATGATGAAGGCGGTATTAGAAATCGCCTGCAAGACCATCGGGTCTAGATCGCCCGCGCCGAGCACCAATAGGCCGAGGATTTCCTCGGCGTATTGTTCGATGAGATGCAAGTTTGCGTGCACCATGTAGGCAACACGCTCTTTTTCTTTGGGATAGGCATACGACTCAGGATGGTTCCCGTAGCGCCGACCCTGCGAAGCTTCATCTCGAAGGAAGTGCCCTGCCTCAGAGATGTACACCCTAGCTTGCGCGATGTAGTCCGCTACCCATTGCGGGAATGCGCCAGCGCCTGGCTCAATCAAGTTGAGCACGGCGCGAGCGTAGTGCGCCGTTTGGCGCAGGTTTTGTCGAACCAGATCTGAAGTCGTATGGTTCATCAGCCCTGTCCAGCGTAAAACTTACGACGCGGCCTCGGCTTGAGGTCCATCCCTGGATGCCGAACTGGTCCACGGCCGCGACGACCTCGTTGTTTTTTGGAGCTGAGGGCCTGGGCCCTACTCGCAGGGCCATGATCAACCATGACATTGTGAGTTCCAAGCCCTTGGATTTTAAATGTCCAGTGGCTCACATCTCCCCAGGTCGAATTGTAATCTGCCGGGTCTACAAAATCGAGCACCTTATAGGCCTTACCACTTCGGTTGTGAACAACCTTATTTGTAGACGGGTAGTATTTGTATCCGTGTAGAATTTTTAGAGTGCCACCGAAAGAAGGCTTATTCGGTTTTGCAGCACGAGCGGACAGCATCATGGTTCCCGAGAAAGACTTTCCTTTCGCAGCCTTCTTGCTGCGCTTGCAGCTGCGGTGCCAGCACTGAGCCATCGACCGATTGAGGCCGCGCATGCGCATTTTCTTTTGACGCTGGCGGACGAAAACAAGCGCAATTTCGAGAGCGCGCAGAGTGTCAGGCGACACCATGCCGTTAACAGAAACTGTTCCCCACTTGAACGAAAAGCG
>Ga0180430_10002112_pt1 | contig 18375 bp, 11 predicted proteins | sample SS_ome_9_FD_132999 | JGI IMG/M metagenome (GOLD analysis project Ga0180430, IMG submission 132999) | Hypersaline lake sediment archaeal communities from the Salton Sea, California, USA - SS_1_S_2 metaG | ecosystem: Environmental > Aquatic > Non-marine Saline and Alkaline > Hypersaline >... | reverse complement strand
TTTGGGGATTATCGCGACGATGCTGTTGTTTATCATGGGGATGGCGTTTCTGTCGACGACGATGACGGAGAAGGTGACCGTTTCCAACGTGCAGCAGCGGGACAGTCTCGATCAGGCGGTCGACGCGGTGGTGCAGCAGATTGATACGGTGCTGAGAAACGACTTAGTCGTCGATTATGGGGGCGTGCACCACTTCCTGGACGGCACCATAAGCAACGAATACATGGATTACCCAAATCATCAGATGTATGCGAGCGCCGACGGAGCACTGGGGACAGCGGATGACAGCATCATTCATCCTGGAACGGGTACGTTTGCCGACGGCGATGAGGATACAGATTTTTATTGGAAGAATAGCGACATATGGCTTGCCAGCCTGGAACCGGAACTGATTGATATTGGCGCTGACGTGGGCGCGGTAGAGCCACGTGTGCCGGGTTACCGACACATCACAGATATTTATGGCCGCCTAGCGTTCTTGTTCCACAACAGCTATGAAAGAGATCTGAACGACGGGTCACTTATCGGAGGGCTGCTTTACTCCGATGTCGAAGGGGACAGGATTTCGTTTCGTAATCTTCCCGCGACGATAATACAGGCCGGAGCGCCGATTGTTCAGGAGGGAGATAAGGCCGATGCCGATGGGGATGGTGTTGCGGATGCCCGGTGGGTGCTTATCCCCAATCTTCGTGGGCCACAGGGCGAATATCTGTACGCTGCTGTTCGCATTATCGACAACTGCGGCATGATTAACGTGAACACGGCTTTTCGAGACCCCACATCGCTGACGGGAACGCCAGATGATTGGGACGGATCTAAGCGGACCCATGTCAACCTCGAGGGGATCAGAAAAGATGGATCCACAGCACCTGCGGACGCCCTTTACCAGTTGCATTTACAGCGACTTGGGAGCAGTACTAACCCGTATGGCGCGTCGGAATTTCAAGATGCAACCTACGACCAACGGTACGAAGACGAAATTGCTCAGCGTGTCCTCAACCCGTTCATCGCTTCTGCGGGTCTTCCATACCAACCGTTCGACCTAAGTGACGAACTCGAGCTTCGGAATCGTGGGTTTTTGAATTCGCCTGTACTCGCAGCAAGCGAGTACGTTTGGCCCAAGACATTTCTGCCGGGCGGAAGCTCAACACTCAAACTGCCATACACAGAGCCCGCCGAACTTGGGATTTGGTATGCGAAAGCTTCTTCTTTTGGAGGTAGTGCCTCTTATACAGAAGGTAACTATGCGCGACGTCATATCACCACGGCTTACAGTTTTGACCGAGTGATGGTCCCCAAGCGCACGAGTACTTGGCCGCCGGCGGGCATGCCCCAAGAACTGAGCGACGCGTGGAAAGACTGGAACAAGTGGAACGAAGCCGACAAATCAAAGTGGGCGTACAAGCCCGTCTGCATAGACAACGTGATTGATTCGACGGATACGGACCAGACAGTCGAGCTCCTAGCTGCGGCAATCTGGCTGTCGCTCGATGCCCCTTCGATAAGTCCAGCGAAGGGTTTCAATCTCACCATGGGCAGCGAGAGTATGGATCGAACTGACTTGGCCTGCCAATTAGCCGTCAACCTCGTCGACTACGTAGATGACGACGGGGGGACCCCCAAGGCCACATCGCTGGATTTGCCCAGTGTTACGCGGACTTATTACGGATACGAGTCGAAGGCTGATGGAGTGTACATTTCGGAGATTGCCAAGGCACAGGACGGTGGCGGAACCAATAATGCTTACGCCATTGAATTATACAACCCCGGGCCAGCGTCGGTGTCTCTTTCAGGGTGGAAGCTGGACGTAGCTGGTACCCCCATCGACTTCCCGGTTGGTCAGTCTGTTCCAGCCACAGGGACAAAGGTATTCACCGCCACAACTGACTCGACCACCTTCCCGGCCAGTACAGCATTCAGCACCCCGGGCACTGATTGGCCCGCGCTGGAGTTCGCCGACGACGAGCGGATTACCTTGCTTCGTACAGAGGGTTCAGACGAGGTCCCGGTGGACTCTCTCGATAGCGGAGCATCGGGCGTCTCAGCAGGGACCACGGTTGCAGGAACACGAGGTGATTGGTTCGTAAGAGACCAGCTTCCTATTTGGGAGACTAGCGTGAGCTGGGCGTCTGGCGCTTTTCTTAGCGATGATCTAGGCAGTTTTAGTCCTGACCGTGGCAGTTATCCCGAGGTCCGGTCGCAATTGCTTTTTGTAGCGGACAACAGTGGATCACTAAAGACGGTAGGCGAGTTTTCGCTTATCCTGGGGGTGGGCGGGCGTAAGAGCGGTACGGATTACTGGTCTATTCCGGAGTGGCTTGGCGCATACAAATTGGGGGCGGATGTCCGCAGTATTACCGCAGGACGGATTGACCCCACCCACGAAGACTTTGCTGATTTGTTCCGGTTTGTCACCACGGGCAATTTCAATCCGTTTTCCGACAAGTGTGACGACGGTACTGGCAACATGGTTGATCTTGACAACGACGGCGACGGGCAGGCCAACGAGGACACGGAATTAGCTGTGGCGGGGCGTATCAACATCAATACCGCGCCGTGGTTTGTCATTGCGCAACTGCCCTGGATAGTGGATCCTGGTCTCGCGGTAGACGCAGCGGAGCGTTTCAAGTTAGCTCAGGCAATCACAGGGTATCGCGACAAACAGGACCTCACGCAGGTGCTCGGTGACGCGAGCGCACCGAATTACACTGATCGAAAGGTTGGGATGGGCACTACTGAGCAAGTCCGGGATGATGACGGCATCGCGTCTATTGGCGAACTGCTTAACGTCACCCATGACCTGGACGGTGCCGGGACTTATGATGAATGGTACGACACAAGACGTTACGGACGAAATGAGAACGCAGGAAACCCAATCAACGACAACCAGGCAGGCGAGGCACCTTTTTACTCCACCGACGCGGGTGAGAACGATTCGCTTGAACGAGATGTGTTGTTTCATCGGATGAGTAATCTGGTGACGGTTCGCAGTGATGTGTTTACGGCGTATATATTGGTGCGTTTGGGGGAGCGAGGTCCGGAGCGTCGGGTGATGGCGATTTTGGATCGTAGCAATGTGTTTAAGCCTACGGATGCGGTGCGGGTGGTGGCGTTGCATCCGGTGCCGGACCCGAGGTGAGAAGCGTCAGGAGTCAGGAGAGAAGGGGTGACAGGAAGGCGGAGGTGGCAAGACGGCGGGTCGGTGAGGGTATGCTGAAGGAGGGTTGAGGGAATGGGAACGTGGGTCGTTGGGCCCGCGTTTTTTTTGGGAGGGCGGTGTTGGAGACGTCGGCGTGATGGAGGCAGTGACAATACTGGGTTTGGCGTTGGCGTTGGCGTTGGACGCTTTTGCGGTGGCGTTGACGGTGGGTGGCGTTCTGGGTGGGTTGTCGTTTCGGCCGACGTTTCGGCTGGCGTGGCATTTCGGTTTTTTTCAGTTTGGCATGCCGGTGTTGGGTTACGCGGCGGGTTTGCATGCGGCGGGGTGGATTGCGGGGGTGGGTCATTGGGTGGCGTTCGGGTTGCTGGTGTTGATAGGGGTGAAGATGCTGGTGGAATCGGGGCAGATCAAGCGAGTGGGGGTGCGGACGGATCCGACGCGTGGTTGGTCGCTGGTGGGGCTCTCGGTGGCGACAAGCGTGGACGCGTTGGCGGTGGGGTTGAGTCTGGCGGTGGTGGGTATGGGGATTTGGCAGGCGAGCGTGGTGATCGGTCTGGTGGCGGCGTTGATGACGCTTTTGGGGATGGTTCTGGGGCGGCGGTTGCGGCGGAGCCTGGGCAGCAGGATGGAAATCGCGGGTGGGGTTTTGCTGGTCCTCATTGGGGTGCACATCCTGCTCAAGCACTGAGTGGGGGTCTTGGGCGTAGCAGTTAAAATGGCGTTGACAGTGTTGTGGTGGGCCGGTAGAATCGGCGCAGACGCTGGCTGTTGGGACAGACGGCCGAGCGTGCCACCATGCGGGAGGGCTTGGCCATTGAGCCTTCAGACGCAAGGCTTAACGAAACCATAGAAAGGGTAAGCATGCGAAAAATCATACTCGCCACGGCACTGACGGTGATAGGAGTGGCGTTGGCCGGCTGTCAGACGCTGGTGTACACTCCCGAAGAGCAAGCCGTTAAGAATAGTCGCATCCGAAGCCTGAACCGGCGTATGCTGGCCGCGGACGTGGATGCGCTGCTGATGCTGGAGCAGCCGAGCCATCTGACTCCCTGGATCGTCCGCGACCATATCCGCTGATGTGCGTGGAAGGCAGTGGGCCTGATCGCAGGCGAGGCCTGGCGCGTTGGCTTGAGCAGTGGGCGTCGGGTCCTTCGGCGCTGACGGTTCGAGCGTTTCGTCAGGAACTGGCGGGCACCGTGCCTCTGGCTACGGTATATTGTGTTGTGGGGTCTGGTTTTTGTGGCTTTGTGGGGCGAAAAGGGCTGCAGATGCCCGATTATCTGCTGGCCCTGTTGATGGCGTCTAACTTCATGGGGCTGCTTCTGGCGGGTCCTCTGATCGGGCTTTTTCAGCGTGTGGCGAAAGCGCGGGCGTTGGCGCGGTTATTGCAGGCAGTCTCGCTCGTCCTGCTGAGTGTGGGGTTGACGCCGTCGTCGCAAGCACAAGTGTACGGTGCGTACCTTTTTGTGGCCCAGGTTTTTCTGATACAGACGGGGGTGGCTCTGACGACGACGCTTCGATCGGCAATCTGGCGGGCCAACTACGCGGCTGACTTTCGCGGCAAACTGGTGGTCCTGATACAGCTGGCCATGATGATCGGAGCGAGCGTCACCGTCCTGCTGTTTACCGCCTTCATGGACCGCTGGAACGTGCCGTTTCAGGCGGTGTATGCTTGCAGCGGAGTGAGCGGCTTTGTCGCGGCTGCACGGTTTCTGCGTCTGCCCGTTCGAGGCGAACAGCGACAACTACAGAGTCTGCGTATTCGCCCCCTGGCCAAAGTGCCTCTGCTGGCGGGCTTGGGTGTGCTGCGTCGTGACCGGCCCTTTCGACTTTACATGACGTGCCAGATGCTCAATGGTTTAGCGACTCTGGCTGTCGAGGTAGTGCTGGTCATCATCGTGGCGGATGTTCTGGACAGCGGCTGGGTAATGGGCGGCTCGGCGTTGACGGTAATACCGCTGGCGGTGACGGGCCTGGCGAGCCTGGGCTGGGCACGCTGGTTCGACAAGACCGACATTTTTCGCTGCCGATTCTGGGCGGCCAGTTGCTGGGCAGTGAGTCGTCTGGTACTTCTGGCGGGGGTTTACGGGCAGAGCATGTCCATCATCCTGCTCAGTCGGGTGGTCTCGGGGGTGGCTGGTGGCGGGGGGCAACTGGCGTGGAGACTAGGGCACATGCAATTCGCACCGCCCGAGCAGGACGCGTTGTACATGGGGGCGCATGTGAGCCTGACGGGTCTGCGAGGTATGGTGGCGCCCTTTGTGGGGATCTTTCTTTATCGGCAAGCCTGGCTGGGCCCGCACGGTATCGGGCTTATCGCATTATCGGCGGTGTGCCAACTCCTCGCGGCGGTGGGGTTTTTGTATCTCCGCCGGCACGCCCAGCCGCTTGGCAAGTCGGAGCCCGCGACAGGCCACAACAGGTCCTGCTTGCGCTAAGCGGCAGGCGTCTCTGGGCCGTCCAACGCCCTTGAACATTTGACTTAACATAGCTTGTCGCTTGTGGTATAAAGATTAGTTCTTTGGCGGCGTATTGAGCGTGCGCAGCCGCCCCATAGTTGGTATTGCAAGGTGGAAGCAGGTGCATATGAAGTCGCAGCAAGAGCTGGAGCGAACGCTGCAAAAAATTGACGGCAAGGGCTACCCCGCGTATAAGGATCTCAAAGGCGTCTACGACTTCCACGACTTCCAGCTCTGTATCGACCACGTGCAGGGCGACCCATTCGCGTCGCCGAGCCATTTGCGTGTACGCGTCCCCCAGGCCTTGGCCGGCTTTGCGAAGGATACGTACGCCACGAAGAGTCGGGAAGTCGCCCTGCGTGATTATCTGACACGTCAATTCCACGGGGCCGCACGAAGCATCGCCAAAGGCAATCGCGGCATCGGCAAGAGTGGTCTGATTGAAATTGACCGGCCGGGCCAGCAAGTTCTGGAACGAACGGCTGCTTTTGTCACGGATAAGGCGGTCGAAGTGCGTTTCGTCATGGGGCTGCCCGCGTTCGGTCGGCGGATCGCCGGTCGCCACGCCCACGCCATGCTTTGTCAGGAACTGCCGCAGATCGTCCGTGTTGCTTTGCGGTATGAGCACCTGGACAAGGCAGCGCTGCGGAGCCACATTGAGACCGCTGAGGACGCCGACGCGCTACGAGAACAACTAGAGACGATGGGGCTGGTCGCCTTTGTGGCAGACGGCGCTATTCTGCCTCGTGCCAGCGGCATCGACCCGCGTCCGCTTGAGATGGGCAAGGCTATTCCTTTTGTTGCACCGGAGTCTCTGCGTGTCAGGCTGGAGCGGCCCAATGCCGGGCCCGTCAGCGGCATGGGTATCCCGAAAGGCATTACGCTGATCGTCGGGGGCGGCTACCACGGCAAATCGACACTGCTCAACGCATTGGAGCTGGGCATTTACAACCACATTCCCGGCGACGGGCGTGAGTGTGCGGTCACCAACCCTCACGCCATCAAGGTTCGTGCCGAAGACGGTCGGCGGATCGAAAAGGTCGCCATTTCGCCCTTTATCAACAATCTGCCCCTGGGTGAAGATACAGAGGCCTTCTGCTCCGAGAATGCATCGGGCTCTACTTCGCAGGCGGCCAATATCATTGAGTCGCTTGAAATCGGCGCCCAACTGCTGCTCATCGACGAGGACACCTCGGCAACGAACTTCATGATTCGCGACCACCGCATGCAGGAACTCGTCGCCAAGGACAAGGAGCCGATCACGCCTTTTATCGACAAAGCCCGCCAGCTCTATACCGACCTGGGGGTCTCGACGATCCTAGTCATAGGCGGCTCGGGCGACTACTTCGATGTCGCCGACCACGTGGTTTGCATGATCGAATACCAGCCGCACGACGTGACGGAGCAGGCGCATGCTCTGGCTCGCAAGCACCGTGCGGAGCGTACGCCCGAGGGAGGCAGTACCTTTGGCCAACTGGTCAAACGGGCCCCCCTGGCCAACAGCTTCGACGCCAGAAGGGGCAAAAAAGACGTGCATATCAAGTGTCCGTCTACGACCACGATCGCTTTTGGCAGCAGCGATATCGACTTAGGTGCTCTTGAACAACTTGTCGACATCAGCCAGACCCGCGCCATTGCTGAAGGTCTTTACGTTGCCCGTCGTTACATGAATGGCTCTCGACCGGTGCGTGAGGTTATCGAAGCTCTTTTTCAACAAATACGTGAGCTGGGCCTAGACGTGCTGAGCCCTTTTCCTGCAGGTCATTTCGCGATGCCGCGGCCGCTCGAATTCGCCGCCGCGTTAAATCGGCTGCGGACCCTTCGTGTCCAGCAAAAGCCCTGACGGGGCCGTTCATCTGGAGCGAGTCCCCAGGCCCCACACTCTGGGCTCAAGCCCGTCCTTCAGGGGGTCACCATTTGCCAAGTGCCAGAAACAGGAATGAGGCGGCTTGTGCAAAATTCCGGCGGTGGATTGTCAAGAACGGCCGAGTCCCAGTCAACCCGCATGGACGGGCAGGTCCACCTCAAACGTCGTGCCCTCGTTCTCCCTGCTATCGAGCATAATGCGTCCATCAAAACGCTCTACGATGCGTTTGACGGCAGTAAGCCCCACCCCGCTGCCGCCGATATTCTGCCGTCTGGCATTGGAAGCTCGGAAGAATTCTCGAAAGAGCGAATCCATATCCTTGGCGGGTATACCGATACCGTTATCCGTCACGGTCAGCAGTGCCCGCTGGGCCAGTTGGCGGACCGTCACCCGTACCGACCCGCTCCGGGTGTACTTGACCGCGTTCGAAACCAGGTTGGAGACCACCAGATGATACCCCTGCCGGTCCATCCGCACCTTCACCGGCTGGACGGCCACATCCACCGCCAGATCCAACCCCTTCTGCTGGGCCGGCTCAGCGTAGGCGTCGCACACCGCCGCGGTCTCCTGGCCAATGTCCAACACCGCAATCTCTCCCAGGGCCTCGCCGCTGCTCACCCTGGCCAACTCCAAAATATCCTGGATCAACTCCTTCATCCGTGACATTCGTTGGGCGATACGATCAGCAAACGATCGCACCGGCCCGTCCTTCTGGCCCAGGGCCATGGCATCGGCCAGCATTTTGGCCGCCGCCAAAGGCGACTTCAACTCGTGCACCAGCACCCGGACAAACTGAGCCTTCTCTTTCTCCAACTGCTTCAAACTGGCCAAGTCGTCATAGAGCCGGGCGTGATACAACGCGTAGCCCACCAGTCGGGAGACGTTTTGAAGGGCCTCCAGGTGCTCCGTGCTGAACCGGCCCGGGCCACGATGGTTCAACACCTGCACGACCCCGACCAACTGCCCCTTGAACAAGGCAGGTGCACACATCACATCGTGCGTCCGATAATTGTTGCGCTCGTCCCAGGAGCGATCAAACCGTAATCGGCTGTCTATCAGCGAAAGGTCGCCATAGGCATCGGGCACCACCAGAGAACGCTTGCTCAACGCACAGAAACCCGCCAGCGAATCCGTGCTGACCTCCACCTTGATCCGTTGGGGGACATTGCCCACCACCGCCACCGCCTCGAGCAGGGCGGTCTCGGGGGTCAACAAGTACACCGTCGCCCGCTCGGCATCAAGGCTTTCGCAGGCCACATCCGTCACCCGACGCAGCACCTGCTCGATATCGAGCTCGCCCAACATCTTATCGTACACATCCAAGAGGTCCCCCCCCACGCACAGGTCCGTCCGCCTGGACACTACCTGGCCCGGGCCCGTCCGTAGAGGCCCTGCCACGGGGGGCTTGGTATCGCTCTGCCTTAGTCTCCGCTCGCACGCTTTGTCCGCCATGTCTGCCTGCCCTCTTGAGCCCCACACACTTGGGGGCCGCCCAGCTGAGCTGCCTCGGCGGCGCTCACAGCCATCGCAACCCCATAAAATCCGAACCACCGCCCGAAAACCCTTCGGCAGAGCCGGTCAGGCCGGGCATTTTGTTAGGTTTTCACGTAACAGACGCAAGCCAATGATTGATGACATGCCTTAGGCAACAAGTGCTCTATTGCCCCAGGCACGCCGAGAGGCCCAGAAAACGTAATATACACCTTAGGCCTATGGACCGACCAGATAAAAAAAACCCCCTGACAGGAGGGTAATCAGGGGGTATTTGAAGGAAGAAACGGTGTAGTGTTCAGTATACTAGTGGCCGATCCCCATCCAAGTGTCTCACTTTTCGCACAGAAAAAGTTTTTTTCTTTTCGATTGCTGGCGAAGAGGTACAAGAACGGCTCTGCGGCCCTCTGTTGGCTTGGCTTGCAGCTATTGGCCAGCTCTTGCCGCAGCCGAGCCCGCCAAGTAAAATGCGAACTTGCAGCCTGAGACCTATTAAGGAAACGAGGTAGAACATGCCGCAAGACAATCGTCAGCCGCGCAAGAATCACCCCGGCATCCAGGAGGGCGGCGTGTCACTTACCCGACGAGACTTTCTCCAGCGCAGCGTGGCCACCTCCGTTACGGCGGCGCTGGCGGGCCTTGGCGTCACCGGCTGTGCGGTATTCGCCCGCTCGCCTCGCATCACGCCGGCCGTCCCCTTGCGATCGACCCCTGTGGACACGGTCCGCATCGGCTTCGTCGGCGTCGGGGGCCAAGGCTCAAGTCACGTGCGAAACCTTCTTCGCCTCGAAGGTGCCCAGCTGGTGGCCGTTTGTGACATCGTGCCGGAAAAGGTCCAGCGTATCCAGCAATGGACCGTCGAGGCAGGCCAGCCCCGGCCCGTCGGTTACGACAGAGGCGATTATGACTTCCTACGGATGTGCGAAACAGAAGAACTCGATCTCGTCTACACAGCCACCCCCTGGCGTTGGCATGTCCCTGTTTGCGTCGCCGCAATGAAGAACGGCAAACACGCCGCCACCGAAGTGCCCGCGGCCGTCACCATCGAGGAATGCTGGCAGCTCGTCGAGACCGCCGAGCGATATCACAAGCACTGTGTGCAGATGGAGAATTGCTGCTATGACCGCCTGGAACTGATGATTCTCAACATGGTCCGGCAAGGGCTGCTCGGCGAACTCCTGCACGCTGAATGCGGCTACCTCCATGACCTGCGAAGCATCAAACTCACCCGCAAGGGGGAAGGGCTCTGGCGTACCGACCATTCCATCCGCCGCAATGGCGATCTCTATCCCACACACGGCCTGGGCCCCGTAGCCCAGTGCATGAATATCAATCGTGGCAACCAGTTTACTCGTCTGGTCTCCATGGGCTCCCAATCCCGTGGGCTCAACCTCAAAGCGGCCGAAATGTGCGGGCCCGACAGCGCCCAGGCCAAACAGCAATACCAGCTCTCCGACGTGGTGAGCTCCGTGATCCAGACCGCCCAAGGCCAGACTATCATAGTCAAACACGACACGAACACCCCCAGGCCCTACAGTCGGGACATCCGGGTCCAGGGCACTAGAGGCCTCGTCCGAAAATATCCGCAGGCCCGAGTCTACATTGAGCACGTCAGCCCCAGCCACCAATGGGAAGACGCCAGCGTGTATCTCGAACAATATGACCATCCCCTGTGGCAAGCGATCCAGGAAAGGGCCAGCGGGGCAGGGCATGGCGGCATGGACTTCATCGAGGACTACCGCCTGATCGAATGCCTCCGCACCGGAGCCTGTATGGACATGGACGTTTATGACGCCGCCGCGTGGTCGGCCGTGTCGCAACTTTCCGAACGCTCCATCGCCACCGGCTGCAAACCCCAGGAGTTTCCCGACTTTACCCGAGGCCAGTGGAAGACGCGCGAGCCCCTCGGCATCGTCACGGGCTAACGACTGCAGCGACAATGAATTATCACCTGTGATGCATGCACCACACGACAAAGCCTGACGTCGGGCACAATTTGCTACTGGTCAATTGTGCTGCGTGCTGGTATCATATGGTCTGTTATTCCGTTACGATTGTTCCTGCTGCTGTGAGGTAGTGTCATGCTTTCACGCCGTGATTTTCTTCGACAGGCGGCTCTGGCCGGTGTTGGCGCTCAGATTGCCCCCTACGTAGCCACCTGTAGTGCCGCCCAGAGCAAACGGCCGAACATCCTCTTTATTTTCTCGGACGACCACTCCATTCAGACGCTCGGCGCCTATCGGTCGCGCTTGCAGAATTTCATCCGAACGCACAACATCACCCCCAACCTGCAACAGCTCGCTGCCGAAGGGGCTACGTTTACCAACAGTTTCGTGTGCAATTCCATTTGCGGCCCCAGCCGGGCAGCTATCCTCACCGGCAAACACAGCAAGGTCAACGGGTTCTACACCAACGGCCAGCGATTTGACGGCGGACAATGGACTCTGCCCAAGGCCCTCCGAAAGGCCGGCTATCAAACGGCCGTCTTCGGCAAGTGGCATCTTAACTCGACGCCCACCGGCTTCGACGTCGCCGAAATCCTCCCGGGCCAAGGCAACTACTACAACCCCGACTTTATCAACCTGCAGGGCAAACGTAACAGAGAGCAAGGCTACTGCACAGAAATAATCTCCGATAAAACCATAAACTGGCTCGAGAACCAGAGAGACAAGGACAAACCCTTCTTTCTCTGCTCTTGGCACAAGGCCTCTCACCGGACATGGATGCCCGAGCCGAAACACATGCGGCTACTCGATGATGTCGACGTGCCCGAACCCGATAATCTTTTTGATGACTACGCCGGTCGAAGCAGCGCTGCCAAAGAACAAAAGATGTCGATTCGGAATGAAATCAATCTCGCCACCGACACCAAAGTGACGCCCCCCTTCGCCAGCAGCACTCGTGAGGAAATCGTAGCAGCTGCCCCAAAATCGGCGTCCCGGGACACCTCCACTTTTGACGAGTTTGAGCGCATGACGGCCGCCCAGAGACAAGCCTGGGACGACTACTACGTTCCCAGAAACCGTGCATTTCGCGCCCAGGGCCTGAGCGGCGACGCATTGGTGCGATGGAAGTATCAGGCTTATCTGAAGGATTACATTCGCTGCGTCAAGTCGCTTGACGACCAGATCGGCCGGGTGCTTGCCTACCTCAAGCAAAGCGGCCTCGACCAGAACACCATCGTCATCTACAGCTCCGACCAGGGCTTCTACAACGGTGAGCACGGCTGGTACGATAAGCGATGGATTTACGAAGAGTCGCTGCGCAACCCGTTCATCATCAAATGGCCCGGCGTGATCAAAGCGGGAACAACCAGCGACGCGTTAATCCAGAACATTGACTACGCACCGACCTTGCTTGAATGCGCCGGCGTCGATGTTCCGGCGGAAATCCAGGGCGACAGTTTCAAAAGCATCCTGCAGGGAAACACGCCAAAAAACTGGCGAGACAGCATCCTCTACACCTACTACGGCCTCGGCGCCCACGCCGTCAAAACCCATTATGGCGTCAGGACCCAACGCTACAAACTCGTCCACTTCCCCGAAACCGACGAGTGGGAACTTTACGACATCCAAGACGACCCTGCCGAAATGCACAACCTCTACGGCCAGGCCCACCTCGACAACGTGACAGGCCTGCTCAAAAAGGAACTCGAACGGCTCGCTGCCCAGTACCACCTCAAGTTGTAGCCCCCCATGCCGCCCCCCATGCCTGTCACAACCGTCACCCGCTGACGCCAGCGAAACACTCCGCGTGTTAGCTTTGTACGTGCGCCGGCCATGCCCCTCCTGCATGCAACGCCTGCTGACTCCTGCCTGCTGACTTCTCACATAACCCCTTGCCCCACAACAACTCCCGCCATCGCCTGCCTCCTCCTTGCATCAACCGTCATAACTTGTTATAATTGTTATAGTTAGCCTGCCGAAAGGATTAGCCCCCGACCGGAGGAAACCATCATGGCCAGCCGTATAACCACCCTGCTCCTGCCCGCCGCATACCTGCTCTTGACCTCCAGTGTTCTGTCCGACCAGGCACTTGCTCGTCAACCGCACCACCCGGACTGGCAACGCATCCCCGTCCAGGTCCGTGCCGGTAACGGTGCCCACATCCGCGCCATCTACTACCCCGACGACAAACCCCGCCCTCCACTGCACCAGCGTAGCCAACGCATCACCCCTGCTCGACGCCAGGTACCCCTCAATCAAATCCCTGCCGCCCTTCAACCCGCCGCCGCCGGTACACCCCTCGCCAGCGCCAACATTAACGTCAACGTCATCGACTCGCCGCCCGTGGCAGGCTTTGTGCCCTGGGTCGGCCTGACCCTCACCAACAAACGGGCCGGGGAACTGGAAACCACCGCCGTGCCTCGCGACTATCTTTCAGGCACCGCCCTGCAGGGAACCTCCCTGGAAACCGGATTTGCAATCGGACTTTTCGACACCGGAGCCGCCGCTCACGTCATAGGCTACAGCAATGCTGAGCGAGCCGGACTCTATGGTAGTGGCAACTACCTCACCAACTCCACCACCGGCCTACAGGGCGCAAGTGGAATCCGTGACGTCTGGGTAAGCAAACCCATAGGCGTCTACATCCAGAGCCTCGCCGGAGTCGACCCGAACGGCGCCACGCTGCTCAACACTTCCGATGTCTATGGAGAAACCAACACCTCAATACTGGTTGACCAGGGAGACCCGGAATACCCGGAACTGGCCACGGCCCTCGGAGCGCCGCTGGCTGTGTTCTTCACAGCACAGATTCACAACAACTACCGCCACACCGTCGTGCGCAACGGCCAAGTCTATCTCGCACCGCCTATCGATTTCCACTACCCCTCCCCCTCTACGGCCCAGATCTACCCCAATACCGTAACGCTCGAATTACGCCCCGGCGACATCAGCGTCGATTACTTCCCCAACGTATTGACCGATCCTTTTGACCCTGACTGGGGAGAACCATTGCTCCCCAGCCTTATCGGAGGCGCAAACTTGAGCCAGAGCCTCTTCTTCGTGGGCAGCGTTAACTTGGCCCATCAAACCCATCAGGTCAGCAACAGCGATAATTTCATGCTGGACACCGGAGCTCAAATCACCGTCGTAGGATCAATCGTCGCCGATAGCCTGGGACTCAATGCCGCCAACCCCGACTTCGAAGTAGAAATCCAGGACGTTACCGGCAACATCTCCATGGCGCCCGGCTTCTACGTGGACCAAATGGATATTCCCGGCAGCCCGGAATGGTTGAGTTTTACAAATGTACCCGTCGTGCGACTCGACATCGGCTCGCCGGAAGGTGGCTTCCTCGACGGCATCATCGGCATGAACCTCCTGACCCAATACAACCTGGCCTTTGTCGGAGCCGGCTTTAGCACCACGGTCCCGCCGCGACTCGAATTTGAACCTATACCCTATCGTCTGCCCGCCGACGTCCACCCTGACGCCACAGGCGACGGCGCCGTTGACCTGAGCGACCTGCAGACCTTTGCAGAAGCCTACCTTGCCCCGCCCGGCTCCGCCAACTGGAACTGGCGCTGCGACCTCGCCCCTGCCGACGAACCCGACAACCAGGTCAACCTGCTCGACTTCGCGGCCTTCGCCGCCTTCTGGCTCGAAACGCTCACCCCCTGAAGGCCGCACTGCCCAAAAGCACTCCATACAATATCCAACACAGCCGCCCCTGAAGCTGCTATAATGTCATGGCAGTAGCGTCGCCCACGCGGTAACCTGGGGACCACGATGGCCAATACAGCCGCACAATCCAACCGCCCTGACGCCAGCCCCGGCCACGCTCCAATCGACGTCACCCTGCCACCCCGGCCCCACCTGCTCGACAAGGCCGGCTCCTGGCTCATCTCCTTCACCCTCCACGGCCTCATCGTCCTGCTCCTCATGGCCCTCACCTGGCCCGGCGGCGGCACCGGCACATCCGGCCCCGGCATCGAAGTCGGCATCGTCTCCGAAGCCCCCACCGCCGACCGCTTCGACAACGCACCACCGGCCCAAACCGCCCAGGCCAACCTCCAGCTACCCGCCGACCCACTCCTCACGCTCGACACCGCCGACCACCAGCAGTTCGAACAACTTGCCAGCCCCGACCCCCTCGAACCCGAACCCTTCGAACCTGTCATCGGCGCCGAATCCACTGGTCAAAACACCGCCGACTCCCAACAACTCTGGACCGGCCTCGAAGCCTCCACTGGGCCCGCCACCGGCACAGCCTCCTTCTTCGGCCTAAAAGCCCGAGGCAGCAAATTCGTCTTTGTCGTCGACCGCTCCGGCAGCATGGCCGGCCCCAAACTCCAAGCCGCAAAAGACGAACTCATCCGCTCCTTACGCGCCCTCGCCCCAACCATGAGCTACTACGTCTTCTTCTACAACCACACCTTCACACCCATGCCCGCTAAGCACCTCGTCCCTGCCAACGCACGCAACCGCGACGTCTTCGAAAACTGGATCGCATCCATCCCCTCCGGAGGCAGCACCAACCCCGTCCCCGCCATGACCGAGGCCTTGCGTTTCCAGCCTGACGCCATTTGGCTCCTCTCCGACGGGCTCTTCCCCCCCGCCGCCGCCGACCTCATCCGCAACGAAAACCCCAACGCCCACACCCAAATCCACACCATCGCCTTCTACGACAACCAGGGTGAACCACTCCTCCGAAGAATCGCCGAAGAAAACAGAGGCCGATACCGCTTCGTACCACCTGCCCCCTGACGCCCCTCATCTTCCCGCGGCATGGGCATCTCTACCCAAATATCAAATCGTACCCCACCGCGAACACCGCCACGTCCACTATCGCATGGCTGACATACCCAGGCCAAATCGACCCGTACCGCACGTAGCACCACGACCACACCATCCCGCCCACGCAAATCCCCGCCGACGCCAACGCCACCACCTCCCACGAAAAATACACCTGCATCGCTATCGCATGATGCACCGTAAAACACACCGCCGACACCACCACCGCCCCCCACGCCCCTATCAACGCGCGACACTCCTTCACCACAAACCACCGCCACACATACTCCTCCAGCACCGCATTGACCACCACCCAGTACACCGCCCCCGCCACGTACACATACCGATTCGCCAACCCCACCCGCTGGGCCATCTGCTGCACCGCCGCCCGCTCTATCAACGCCTCCCCCGCCGCCCAATACACTGCCCCTATCGCCAGCCCGATCAACACCCCCAACACCGCACCAACACCCAGCCCGCCCCGCGCCGGACGCGACCAACTCACCTTCCCCTTCTCCAGCACCAGATACCAAAACAACGGCAGCCCCACCAGCCACACCTTCCCAGATAAAAACACCACCCGCCCCAAAACACTGCCCGGCGTCAACACCACACCCGCCAACACCCCCACGCTCGGCACCGGCACCAACAACAGCAATCCCAACAACGCCAACCGCTTGCTCATCATCACTCCTGCCCGCCCTTAGCCTCAGCCTGCCACTGGCACACACTCTATGCCCCGCGACCGCCAATCTTAGCACACCCTTGCCGACACTGACACGCACAAATCCGCAGAATCTCTTGCACCGGATTGCCCGGCAGATTAGAATCCTTTTAGCTGGCAGCTGTCTAACACATATCCTTAATGAGTTCCTGCAAAAAACTGGCGACACGACCAAGCGGACATGCCGCACGAAGCTGTAGCCATAGTACACGAATAGGCCACAAAGACAGTGTCTCCGGTGAGAATTGGTGACGGTGTTACAGTGGCATTGCAAGTGCAAGGTCCGAAATGAGCAAAGAGATGAACAGATCGTCAGCAACGGCATGCGACAATGAACAGCCTCAAGTGTTGCATGAGACTTACAATCTGCGTTTTGTCTGGGTTGTGTGCCTCATGGCAGCCATGGGCGGCCTGCTCTTCGGCTATGACTGGGTCGTAATCGGCAGCGGGGCCGACATCTTCTATGAACGGCATTTTGGCCTGACGACGCCGGGCCTCACAAGTTGGGCCAAGAGCAGCGCTCTGGTGGGCTGCCTCCTGGGGGCGTTGCTCTCGGGCGTCTTGAGCGACAAGTTCGGCCGCAAGCGATTATTGATCCTTGCGGGGTTTCTCTTTACGGTTTCGGCCCTGGGCACAGCTTTGGCGCCAACATTCACACTCTTTATTGCCGCTCGGATCGTAGGTGGCGTTGGAATCGGGGTGGCCTCGAACCTTTCTCCCGTCTACATCGCCGAGCTTTCGCCGGCACGGTTGCGGGGGCGTTTTGTCTCCCTGAACCAGTTGACCATTGTGATCGGCGTATTGGCCGCCCAGGCGGTGAATTGGCTGGTCGCCAAGGATGCGTCGGCGGCATGGAACGAACAGTTCGGCTGGCGATGGATGTTCGGGGCCGAAACAGTGCCCGCGCTGCTGTTCTTTGCGTGCATGTTTCTAATACCGGAAAGCCCGCGTTGGCTGGTCAAGAACGACCAAGAGGGCCCGGCTCAAGCAGTGCTCTCCCGTGTGGGAGGGGCCGACTACGCCCGACGACAACTCGCCGACATCCGCCAGACACTCGAACACGAGGTGCGGCAGGTACACTTCGGCGAATTGTTAGCGCCGCGCATGTTGAAGATTCTGGCACTCGGGGTGTTCCTCGCCGTCTTCCAACAATGGTGCGGAATCAACGTGATCTTCTATTACGCCAAAGACGTCTTTGCCGCGGCAGGTTATGAGGTCGGCGATATCCTCCTCAATATTGTCTATACAGGAACAGTAAACTTGGCATTCACGTTTGTGGCCATTGGCACAGTGGACCGGCTGGGACGCCGTAAGCTCATGTTGGCGGGCGCAGCCGGCCTGACAGTCATTTACGGACTCATGGGGTGGGCTTACCATAGCAATGGCCAAGGCGTCCTGGTGCTGCTCTTGGTGCTCGCCGCCGTGGGCTGTTATGCCTTTTCCTTGGCGCCCATTACATGGGTGGTGCTCTCAGAAATATTCCCCAATCGCATCCGCGGGGCAGCCATGTCGATTTCGGTGTTCTTTCTCTGGGTGGCGTGTTTCGGCGTCTCGTACACCTTCCCCTATCTCAACGCGTCGCTCAAGGCTGCCGGCACGTTTTGGCTTTACGGAGCAATCTGCCTGGTAGCCTTAGGCGTCATTGCCTGGCGCCTGCCCGAGACCAAGGGCAAGTCGCTTGAACAGATCGAGCGGGACTTGGTTGACTGAGCAATGTATGACCAAGACGGATACCGCCTACACACCCCAGCAGAACCTGACGCGGGCAAATTATGAGAAATCCCTTGTACCGCCCCTCACAGCAGAATAAAATTAACCGTGGCGGCAATTGTCTCACTGTCACCTGACCGCAACCCCGATCGGAGACTGTCATGTTCAGCAAAATCTCAACCACATGGTCCTTGATGGGAGATTCCTGGCAGCTGCTCAAAAAAGAT
>Ga0180430_10002110_pt1 | contig 18376 bp, 13 predicted proteins | sample SS_ome_9_FD_132999 | JGI IMG/M metagenome (GOLD analysis project Ga0180430, IMG submission 132999) | Hypersaline lake sediment archaeal communities from the Salton Sea, California, USA - SS_1_S_2 metaG | ecosystem: Environmental > Aquatic > Non-marine Saline and Alkaline > Hypersaline >... | reverse complement strand
TTCCAATCTATTTGAATAACATCATTAGTTCCTGTTCCAAGATATTCCTGTACAACATCGTTCTTCAATATTGAAACATTATATTCTTTGTTTTCACCTTCAAGGTCAATAACCTCTGCAGATATACTAACGTCTAAACCAATTAACTCTGTTACATCATCGTTAGGTGTGTTAACTGTAATTTGAGGTGGTTTATTATATGATGTATGAAGATTTGGATTTACACCGCTATCAATTTCAAAACTATCATTTTGACCATCTTCATCTGTATCGTCACATTTTGGATTAGTATAATATGTGAAAAGTTCTTCGTAATCATTTAACCCATCACTATCACTATCCATTGCCTGAAGTGTAGCATTATCTGGGAGATTGAATACAACATATCCTTGTTGATGTGGACCTAATTGCTGATTAGTCCAACGTCCATCAGTATAAAGCCCCATATTATAGATTTTATCATCAGATGTATCAACACTAAAACCATCTTTATATCCAACCATAAGGCTTTGGTCATAATCGGAATTGAATACATCAGCAGAAACATTTTCTACGAGGGTTTCTTCTGATATAACTGTACCATCAATAGCAGTCCAGTCACGTGTTTGTGACAGTTCATCATATCCCCATGAAAACAGAGAGTTAAAATCAAAGGTTCTTGTTTGTGGATGTCCAAAGTAAGTTGACCACCAGCTATTTGATGTCCAATAACGATAATAATAATTATCGATGTTATTAGTTGGTATTATTGATTTATTCCACCAATATACTGTAAAAGCAAAACAATGACGATGGTCCCCTTCTTCTGTATCTGGTCTTGTTGGATTAAGCATTCCTGTATCGTCAAGTTCACCATTTATGATACCACCACGGAAAAGTCGTCCACGGTCATATGCTGTTCCAGATACATCAGGCCCTATTCCTGCTCCACGACCTCCACCAAAGTATTCAACGCTCATCGCTGTATAAATATCTCCACCGAGTTCATTTATTGCATATTGATATGCTGATGTATTATAGAATTTGTAATCCATATAGAGCAGTTCATAATCGATGTTCTCTGGTGTACCATTAAATGATACATATTTACTTTCGTCTCTTCTAGTTTCACCAATGTTATGTATCGGGCTTGGTTTAGTCCAATTGAGTACCATATCTGAATTATTATCTACTATGTGGAAAGTGTACCATTTGTTTTCAAGGTTTTCAAGTTTATAATACTGCATATCAGAGTCAACGTCATTGTTCATCGTATAATCTCCAATATGCCCATCTGCTTTTGTATAAAGCTTAATTTTTAGTGGAAGATTTTCAGATATACTTGTTTCAACCCACATCCAATCTTCTTCTTGCAGTGAACCTTCCCAATAACCTGTTTGTTCGTATGCAGTCGCTGATTCATTTACTGTTCCATCAGGGTTTGATGGAAGATATTGTCTATGTCTTTCATATTCATTGTTATCGTTGTTATCATCATCTTCAACATAGTTTCCTGCGAAGAATTCCTGTATATCCATAAATAGATTTGAATATGCATCGCTATACCCTGTTGTATCACCTATTGCTTTAATGCGATAGTAATATTTGTTACCATATTCAACAGATATGTCTTTGGAAAAGGTATCAACTGCATTAAGTGTGGTCGTTGTTGTCCAACTGAATGTTGTATCTCCTTCTTTCCAATATTGGATTTGTACATCAATAGATGCGGCTCCATCCATGTCAGTAAGTTCACCTGTGACAGTAACTGTTTCGTTTGGTCTGTCTTCTGTATAACTTGTTATATTTGTATCAGGTGTACTTGGTGGTGTTCCAAGTGTAAAACTACCAATATATGTATCACTTCCACCGTTATTAGAGGCATTAATTCTGTAATAATATTCTTTGTTGTTATCTAACTCAGTTAACATGAACTCATGGTTAGTTTCATCTCTTTCAATGACTTTATACATTGAATATGTAACCGTCCAATTTAGGAATTCACCTGCATTGACATCTTCAAAAGTTATCTCCACAGGGCTATCACCTGTTGAACTGTTAACTGAATAATTAGTATTATATGATGAATTACTACATACAACAGATATAGTTTGATTATAATAAGTTGAGAAAGCACCTAAAAATTCTGTATGTTCATCATCACCTGATAAATGTGTAAATTCTTCTACTTTTTGGACTGTTCGATTAGCTATTGTAGAGTTGAGTATCCATTCGTTATCAGCTACTTCTATAAAGCTATCTGAAATTTCTGTTGTATCAAATGAGATGTTAGCTGTTGAAGTTGTAAGGTCAGATATTGCTATATTTTCTATTTCAGGTGCAGGTAATTGATATGATTCTTCTGAACCTATTGTGCAATCTGCTGTTTCATATGATGGGTTGAAATCTGTTTCACTTGAAGATGCATCTTCTTTACCATAATACATCCAGAATTTTACATCGTAATCCCCGTCAACCCCATCAACATATGTTCTTTGCTCATCGTTGAAGTGTTCTGGCATTACAAGTATGTTTGCTTCACAATCATATTCCCATGTCATCATACTTTCATAGAAATACCGAGCTGTTGAATTAGAACTACCCCATACTTCATCTTGAGCTAATTCCCAACTACTGGTATCATAATTCCAGACATACGTGGAAACATATGGAACATCATAATCGCAGACTGTTTTAAACTGTAGTTTTGAACCATTGAATGCACTTTCAGGAAGTGTTATATCCCATATCCAATCACCTTGATATGTTCTAAATTTAGATGTTGTTTTAGCATCAACAGGTATCGTATAATTATAATAAAGAGTTCCATGTGTTGAAGGCGTTGCTTTTGTAGTCCAATCATTATCATGTGCATATGAAGGATTGATAAATGTGCCTGTATAGTAAGTTTCATCTGGTAGAGTTTGTTCTTCCAGCCCACCTGAACCAGATACGTCCCATTTTGTTACATTGTAATCTAAATAATTTGTATCATAATAATTAACAAACCTTATGTCATCATATGACGAATAATTTAAATGGGTGAACGCTGGATAGGTCGGGTCCCACCAGTTATCTCCACTACTATATCTAAAATTATCTTCTGTTAAATTTAAGAAATATGCTGTGTCATCTTGGTCACTTGCTATATCATCACTATCAATTGTAATAAGTTTACGATAACTAAAATCACTTAGGTCGGGTTTCCATCCATCTGTTCTAAAATCAAACTCATAATAATCACTAAATGAAGTTAGGTCATCTCCTATCTGCCATTGGAAATAATAATCATAATCAGGATACAGGTTTTCAACTGTCCAATTCTGATGCGTGGTTGTAAGTCTTCTAACCTCCATAATATCAGAACCTACTTTGAGACTAATCCATTCTGTATTGAGTTCATTATTCCATTCAAAAGTAGCATTTTTACTATTTATTTCCTTTATTACAAGATTCTGTATCTCAGGTTCATCATTAGGAATAAAACTCCAAGTATCGCTTTGTGCCCCATCTGATTTAACATACCAATAATATGTCATACCTGGTGTAAGGCCTGTCCAGTTATATGTATAATACCCATTACTTCCTACTGTGTCAGTACCCAATAATGAATCATCAGATGCATTATAAAACTCTACTTCACTGTCACCTGTTACATTTAACAATGCCCAATTTTGTCTTTCAAGAAGCATACCATCTGAAGGAGAATAATCACATAGATATGGTGGTTCTAAATCACTTTCAAACCATGAAAAACCAGATTGTGAAGCTCCTGCTATGATGTCTAATGCCCCATCGTCATTAACGTCAGCTATATGAATACACATTTCATCACTACCAAAGTTACCATCTATAACATGTTGTGTAAATGATTCGCTTCCATCATTCTCCCACCATCTTACATCACTATTGCCTCTATCTATTGTAGCTAAATCAATGTCCCCATCAGCATCTATATCCCCATAAAATACATCTTCTATCTTACTTCCACCTAAACTGTACTCTGTGAAACTTGGATTTGACTCTCCATCGTTCTCATAATATTTAAGGGAGCTACTATGAGCGGCTAAAACATCAATGTCTCCATCTTCGTCTAAATCTACAGTTCTTATTTGACAGTTACTATTATCAAAATTTTCTCTTGGCAATGAAAAAGAAGAATCAAGTATACGTCTAGACCAACTTGAACCATCACCGTTGTTGTTTTCAACCCACCACAGTTGGTCTACTTGAGTATTAAAACCCCCTGGTACTGCAACAAGAAAATCATTATCAGTATCACCATCTAAATCATTTACATTAAAAGCAAGATAGTTATTGTCATATGCTGTTGCTGTAACAATTCTAGATGATTTGCTAAATGATTCACTTCCATCGTTTTCATACCAGTAAAGACCCCAACTGTCACTATAAATATCTTGACCTGAAACAATATCAATGTCTCCATCATCATCTAAATCACCGGCACCTGCACTAAAAATTGTACGTGCATTACCATCTATTACATGTGCCTGGTATTCCCCACTTGTACTATTAAACTCAGCCCATGCTACATCATTTGCTGTGTACCTATAATAAACAATATCCATATCATTATCATCATCCATGTCTAACACTTGAAAATCAAAAATCTGTTTTCCATCATTAGACCCAGATATTGAATGTTCTGTAAAACTTTCACTTCCATCGTTTTCATACCAATATAGACTGCATGAAGCCCAACTGTCCATAGAACTTGCAATTATATCGACATCTCCATCATTATCTACATCAGTTGCCCAAATATCTCTTGGGTCAGTCCTTGAATCACCATCCCAACTAGATGATTTATGTTCCGTCCAACCTATTTGTGGCTCAAAAGTATCATCTGTAGCAGGTTCCATACCACCTGCAGGACTCATAGGTATTGAAACATTTAAAACAGCATAATCCTGACGTTCAACAATAGAATCATCGGCAGGTGAAACCAATGATATTTCAATAGGTGTCGGTGTAACATCTTCAAGATATGGATAGCCGTTTTGAACACTTGAATCGATATTCCAATAATCATTATTTCCAACATCATCATTTGGATTATCAACAAAATCCCAAGGGCTTGATAATCCTTCTGTATCAGTATCAGTATATGTTGCAACATCTTTCATCTCAGAAGTATATTTTCCTGTAGCATCTCCTGAACTTGTTGAAGGTCCTGTTTCATTATCAAAAAATGAATTTGCAATTACCTCCGCATAACGAGTATATGCGGCTATTCCACCTATTCTTCTTGTTCCAAGTCCTGTATTTGTAACAGGAATATTTGAATAAGAACGATATATCTTTGCACTATTGCCATAATTACTTCCTACTAAACCGCCTGCATTAGTATAACCTGTTGCACTTCCTTCATTATCTAAATATATTGAACCACCGTAAGAATAGCAATCATAAACATATCCACCATTCCTTCCACAAATACCACCAACTTCTCCAGTGTATTTATGAGCATCAACTATGTTAAGAGAAACACCTACACGATATATTTTAGCTCTATATTCATTAGTTCTACATACTCCTCCACCTGTATATATTTGCATATCACCAGATACATAACAATCTTGAACTGTCCCATAGTTTCTCCAACCAGCAATAGCACCTTGATAATATGCAGAACCTCGTATGTCAACGTCTATAAGTTTTACGTTTTCAATTACTCCATGATTGTCCTGGAACAAACCTACACCATTACTACCACCACGGTTAATGTATAATCCTGTTATTTCATACCCCTGACCATCTAAATGTCCTGTAAAATCTCCACATGGCAAAAAACCAGCACCACCATTCCACGATGAGGTTTCTGAAGCATCAATGTTGTTCATAATTATATAATATGAACCCAATGAATCTTTCATCTCCTGAAGTTCATCTACATCAGTAATCTGATAAGGGTCTCCTGATGTTCCTGAGCCACTTCCACTAAAACTGTTTTCAAAAGTATTATCTGCTTGTATTAATGAAACTGATGAAAACGCCATCAGAGTCATTAATATTGTTATAAATATTGTTTTTATTTTTACCTTCATTTTATCACCTTACCATGTATGATATTCATTTCCATAACTTGAGACCAAACCTGATACATCTATATAATTTGATATTCCATCATTGTTCATATCCCAGCCTTCTTCACCAGGGTCAGTTGTATCACGATAATTAGATGCTAACAATGATACATCCAAGAAATCCACTTCACCATTCTCATTAATATCAGCATAATTAGATGTATTAAAACTCCAGCTATTGCTTGTATTAGTATGAGCATCGCTTGGGTTGACTGTTGTATCATTAGCTATTGCATACCAGCTATATGTTGTATCGTGTTTAAGCCATTGATATGCAGATGCTGTCGGGCTTTTATCAGCCGAAATATTCCCATCAAGATACAATACTGCATTAGTTCCACTAGCAACAGTTACAGTTCCGATATACTCACCATCAGACCAGTAGAACTCTACATCAAGATTATCACCATCAGGGTCCTCTACATAGACAGTTAAATTATCAGTTTTTACTTGGTCAGAGGCTGCACCAATATATGCTCTATATGTTGGATAAACACTACAATAAGGCTTGTTATCAGTTGGATAAACATTTGTTGGTTTAACAGGTGGTGTATTTAATGTTGTGTCGTTATCGCTACTATAAAGTGTACTATAGATGTTCTCTGTTGCATTATATGCCCATGCCTGATAGAAATACTGTGTTTTTGAATCAAGACTTGTATCATCAAAACTTGTGCCTGTATCATTATAGATTTCAGTACCGCCACCAATTGACCATGAAGATACTGTATTACGTTCTATATAGGTTGTATCACTATCAATATCAGCTATCGTCCAACTAAGTGAAATACCATCCCAATCAATTACTGTTGCTGTAAATGGACTTGGTGAAAGTAAATCAGCAGTTGTGTTACTTGCACTATCAAAAAGAGGACTATATATTCCTTCGCTTTCATTCCAACTCCATACCTGGTATCTATAAAGAGTGTTCTGAGTTAAACCAGAATGAACAAATGAAAGACCTGAATCATTATAGAGTTCTGTTCCTTCACCAGGATTCCAACTACTTCCGCTACCTTCCATGTATTCAAGAACAGTTGCATCAGCATCTGCCTCATTATTAACCCAACTTATATCCTGAACTGTATGCTCTGCAGAGCTATTCCAGATAACAGTAAGACTCTCTGGTGCTTGAAGGTCAGATGTAGTCTCATTGACTTCTGCATAATTATCGCTATAAATCACTTGTGTCACATTATATGCCCATAGCTGATAGTAATACGTTGTACTATGGTCAAGTGTTATATCATCATCAAGATAAGAGTTACCAGTATCGTTATAAACTTCTGTTCCTGCACCCATAGCCCATGTTTCAATAGTGTTACGTTCAACTATTGTATAATCACTATCTGCATCAGCGATTGTCCAATCAAGCTGTATCGTTGCATCACCTTGAGCTACAGCAGTAACACCAGTAGGTGGAACAAAATCATCAGTATTATTGCTCTTTCCAGTAGGGTTACTAAATCCTTCTGTTACGTTATAAGACCACCATATATAATTGTAAAAAGTATCTTGTGATAAACCAGTGTCAGTAAAAGATGTTCCAGTACCATTGTAAACAAAATCACCTTCACCTCTACTCCAAAGACTTTCAGTGTTTCTCTCTATATATGTTGAATCTATACCATCAGCATTAGTCCAAGTGAGGTCAAGCTGTGTATGCGGTTTAGCAGTATTTCGAACAACACTCAAAGAGGTTGGTGGAAGCAATACGCTTGTCGTATTGTTTCCCTCTGCATAAAGGTCACTGTAAATATTTTCTGTTGTATTATAATTCCAAAATTGATAATAATACGTTGTATCATGGTCTAAATTATCATCTTTAAAAGTAGTAGTCGAAACAGTTAGGTTGCATACTTCATCTCCTGCTCCAATAACCCATGTCTCCACGGTGTTACGTTCCACATAAACATAATCACTATCTGGGTCAGTAACAGTCCAACTAAGGTCCATTTTAACACCATCATCAGGTGTAACAGAAATACTTGTTGGTGCTACAAAATCATCAGTTGTGTTATCAGTTGAATCATATGTTGCACTAAATCCTTCAGTTGCATTAAATGACCAGGCTTTATAATAATAATGAGTATTTTGATTTAAACCAGTGTCAGTAAAAGAAACTCCACTATCATTGTAAATCATTGTTCCATCTGTTCTATTCCAAGTATCTACCGTATTTCTCTCTATGAACGTTGTATCTGTTCCATCGGCTTTAGTCCATGTTAAATCTATCTGTGTATGTTGATTTGGGTCATTCCAACTTGATGAAAAACTGGTTGGTGCAAGTAACACCGTTGTGGTATTACTACCAGTTGAAAAAGTAGCTGAATATATTCCTTCTTCTTCATCCCATACCCAGAGTTGATAATAATATGTTGTGTTATGGTCTAGGTCTGTATCCGTAAAGCTACTTCCAGTATCATTGTAAACTTCAGTTCCATCGCCTATGCTCCAAGGACCTGGTGCAGTGTTCCTTTCAATATAGGTCTTATCAGAGTCAGCATCAACAACAGTCCAAGAAAGATTCATCATAACACCATCATATGGCGTAACAACTACATCCCCAGGTGGCGTGAGTGACTCAGTTGTATCGTTAGTTTCACTATAAGAAGTACTGAAAAGCCCATCTGTTACGTTATATGACCAGGCTTGATAAAAGTATTCTGTATTTTGTTCAATCGTATCATCTTCAAAACTTGTACCGGTTCCATTATATACCTCTGTACCATCTCCACGGCTCCAAGAATCAACAGTGTTACGTTCAATATATACATATTCACCGACACCATCATCAGGGTCAACACCATAATCACCAGTTGTGTCTTTAGTCCATGTAAGGTTAATCTGAGTCTGGCTATACGTGGTTGCTGTAAAAGCAGAAGGCTCAGTAGGAATATAATAATGTATGAACATTGTTAGATTAGAAACAGTAAACGGTCTGTCAACAGTTGCTCTAGGAATATTCGGGTCATCATTATCAGTAAAAGCTACACCGACCTCACCAACAGTCATATTGACATAAGCAGTACCAGTACCTTCACCAGTATCAAAATGGAAAAACATTAAATCACCAGATGTATTAGTATCACCATCTGCATTAACAGTTCCATTAAGGATACCTACATCATTATGCCATGTACCTGTTTTTTCAAAAATAGTATCAGCGAGTAAATCACCCCAAGTAACATTACCATTAGAAGAGTTCCCATCGGAATCAACACCTTCTAAAAGAGCTGCGGTAAAAGTTATCTCCCACGGTTCAACCGTATCAATCCACATCTCATTGACATCGGTATAAACCGTTAGATTTAGATGCTCGCCTTTTTTAACATCAATAAAATCTTGGCTGTCCACTGTGTTCTGGATATACATGTCAATTGGTCCTGCAGTTGTAAAACTATAAGTCGCAGAAACATTTGTTGTGCTATCATTGACATATACACGCCACCAATACTGCGTACCAGCAGTATCACAATCAGTGAAATGCCATCTGTATGTTCCGTTACCAACACTACTATTTGTTTGTTTATTGACCCATACACCACTTTCATTTGTGGCAAAAGTAACATCCATCAGGTCACCATCAGCATCCTCTACGGTTACATTACAGACTACTTTGTTCTCTTCAAATGTAAACGGGTTCAATTGATAGTCTACGTTTGTCGCACCATCTGATGGATAAATATCCGTTATAGTTGGAGCATCCATCGGTGGAAAGTCATCACCAGATACCACTAGAGCAGTTGATATTGTTGTCAGCATTAACGCCATAGCTACTACTAAAACATTCAATTTCGTTTTTTTCATAATTTTTGCACCAGAAAAGAAATAATATTTATAGTTAATTAGTGTTGCTAGGGCATAATGGGAAACGTGGGATTTGTTAGAGATTTGCAATACGATGAAATTTTTTCTCACGTCTGTGACAAAAACGAGCAATAAGATGAACAAAAAAAACAAATAACAATAGATAAAAACCGATACGTGCCACCAAAAAGGTTTTTTTATAAATAAAATACCAGAAAACCATCACATCAAAAAGCAACAGCCAATTAGTTAACTTTTCAAGTTTATGCTCTGCATTACCCCACCAAAAAGCCTTACTGAAAGCTTTCTTTCTATCAATCAACATGGTTAAATTACAAAAATGAGCAATATCGCAATCAAAGTTGTAGCCATGAATATATATGTTAATTTATCTCTGCCTGGATAATAGATGTGCTCTCCTTCTACCATCACCGGCTGTTTTTTCTCCATCAACTCAATGACTTTACTAACTGCTTTTAAATTAACCGTGTAGAGTTTATCCTTTATATCATTGAACCTTCGTTTCTCCCAAGTCTGACAATATTTATCCACAAGTTTTTCTTCCCATTTTGTCTCCTCAAGTATCTGTTCACGTGTATAATTATGGTCACACATGTCAAAAACAATCTGTCGTTTACTCCTGTCTTTTGGCACAATCATTTCATCTGGTTCATCGGTTTCTTCTTTAGGCTCAATAGGAGTAGGTCTCAACTCTATTTTTTCATCAACTATTTCTTCCTCACCACCATTTTCGATAGAACTCCCTCCAAAACTACTAAAAATTCTTTTTAACAGGCTTTTTTTATTTTTTTTTGGTTTTTTTTTAACTCAGAATCGATTTTTTGTTCAACAGGCCTATGTTCAAGCATCTGGTCTACCTTGCCTTCGACTCTTTTTATGTAATCCTCAATTGATTCAAGTTTTTCTTCCTCTTTTGTCTTCCCTGCTATTTCATCAAGTTGTTGTTTCTCAGTTTCCTGCACTTCTTCATCAGTTGGTTCAAGTTCTTTTTCAACTTCTTTGTCTTCTTTGTAGCTATCTGGAACCTGTGCAACAGATGCTTTTCCCTCAGTATCTAGTGGTTCATATACTGTTTCAACCTCTACATGTTCATCAAAATATTCCTTGACTTTTTTATCTATCAAAGCTTCAATTTTATCTTCCATCTCGTCATAAGTCTTATAATGTGGAAGAGACTGGATTATCTCCCGAGCTATCTTCTTAGAATCGACATCTTTTGTCTCCTCAACTTCAACCACTTGCATGTCTTCCTCTGGCTCTTCCTTTTTCTTCTTACGTTTTATCTTTTTGGATTTATTTTTACCAATAAGTTTCTTCTTTTTTAGAATAAAATAAGCAACATAAACTGCAACTATCATAGCTACAATCAATAAGAACAATGGGCTGTTGAAAAAATCTAATCCAGGTTTAAATTCGAATATATCCATAATAATCATCCTTTTTAGTCTTTTTAGTAATACACTAACTATTAAAATATTTATGGTATTATTTTTCTAACTTCAGCTGATGTTACTAAACCTTCTTTGTAGAATGCCTCTAATACTGTAAACAATTGCTCTTTCATCCTTTTTAATGCTTCATCATAGTCTGGGTCTCCAGCAATTGTTGCATCATGTAAAGTCATACTGTCTACTTTAGGGAAACCTCTTGCTCGTCCACCTGCTGTATCACGTATCTGAATGAACTCGCTATCGTGTTTCCATTTTCTGAAATCAACAAGTCCTTTCTGAGATTTTATAAGAACCTGGTTGAGACCGCACAAAGGACAATTAACATATGGTTTAGTAGGCATTTTCTCCACTTTCTCCTATGCTAGTTACAAATAAATATAATTCCTCTGGGGTCATAGTTGCTTCCAATTTAAACATCCTTTCCTCCTTGTTCATTTGAATCATCCTCTTTTTCACTCATTAATTCATCTGCATCTACAGCTTTGTTTTGTATCTCATCTTGGTCAAGCTGGGCATAGATATGTGGTTCTTTACTTCCTTCTTTCCAGCCCATAATCCTTGTAATCTCAATTTCGGATAACCCGCCTTTATGAAGTCTTGTTGTCTTACTTCTACGGAACCCATGGAAACCTGTTTTTTTATCAATCCCTGCTTTAGCTTTTATTTTGTTGAAGCCATAGTTCATCGCTTCAGGTGAAATGCGTTTTTTAGATTTATCTATGAACAAAGCAGATTTGACAAGGTCTCCACCAAGTTTATCAGCCCTTAGTTTAATGTATTTTTCTAAATATTTAACTGTCTCTTTACGTAGTTTACGCTCTGTCCATCTTCCCCCTTTGAAACTAGGCGGGATTTTTAATGTTTTCAAATCTGTGAAATGTTCACGGTTCAAACGTTGTAGTTGTATCCTTCTGCTACCAGTATCTGCACTTATGAATACCATTACTACATCACGAAGGCCTGTGAAATCCCCTCGTTGTACATAATAATCTCTTCCGGCTTGCAACATTTGTTTTGTTTCATCAACAGTGAAATATGGTCTTTCCGGTTCTGAGCTACGTGGCACATAATCCTCTAGTTCTTCAAAAATACTTTTTTTACCCCAGACCCTAAAACATGATTTCAGTGTGTAAAACAATGTTTTCAAGGTGTTGCCTATTATACCTGACTTTCTTTTATTTGATAGATAGGATTTTACTATTTCAGGGTCTACTCTTTCAAACTTTATGTTTTTTTCATCAATAAAATCAAGGAAATCCTCTGCAACATATGTCCATCTTTTTTTGGTAACTTCTGAAAGATTTTTGCTATCAAAACCATCTAATAGTTTTTTAATTTCTTTACGGGTTTTTTTATCCATCTTCCCCCCACCATTTCTTCAACAGAATATACAGCATGGCCATTGCAAATATGATGATTAGCAGTAAAGAGGATACAATGTTCTCTAGGCTCATATTTGATATGATTTGGTCTTTATGTTTTATATCATTGCTTAGAGTGTTATTGAAACTTGCAAGTGTGCTTTCTATCCTACCCATCTGAGCATCTATCTCTGTTTCAAACATGTCTGTTATGTCTTCTTTCAGTCGCTGTGCATCATTTTCATTGAACATGTCATCAACGCTGTTTCTCATGTTGGATATGTCTGTATTTATAGCATCTAATGTATGTTTTATGTTGCTGATGTTGTTAAGTATTTCTTGGTTTTTTTCTTGTGAGTTGTTTTCCAGTTGAGTTAGTTGTTCTTTTAAATCATTTGAGGTATCCTGTAATGACTGTAATATATCATAATTTTTTTGGTCTATATATTCTAATAATTCCTCTTGCGTCATTTTTACATTTATAGACCGGTTCTGGACAGTTAAATCATAACATATGCTGTCTTTTGCTATTCTTGCTTTCGAGATTGTTATAGTTATGTTTCCTGATGAATTTGCTAAAAAAGTATATGTTGCGAACACACCAGCCCCATCTCTTTCATTATTAGATGCCCATGTTACATTTGTTACATTATTTTCGTTTACATATCCATCATACCAGAACTCAACATCTGAAAAAAAACTCCCACGTGTAACATCTGTACATTGAACTACTGAGCCATCAAATTCTAATAAATCAAGATATATAGTATTTATTTCATCTTCTACATCAACAAAAACAGTAATGTTAAAAGTATCTCCAATATCCACTGAATCCTCACTTGCTACAAGATACATCTCATTGTTTGAAGCAGTTGCTAAAGAGCTGAAGCTGATTAGTATTACAAATAATAATGCAAGTGTACGCATTTATCTCTCCTCACGAATCCTCACCATTGATGAATATAAAGAATGCTAATAAAGTTTCCTTTCTTCGCTTTCTTCGTTTTCTTCATCGTCTTCATCTGTTTCTTCGTCTTCTTCATCTGGTTTCTTTTTCATGAAACGCATAGCGAATAAAGAAACAACTAAAGCTATAATTAATACCACGGCTATGATAAACGTTGGGGAAAACTCCAGCTGGTTATTATCTGTGTCTCCTTCTGATTCATCTGTTTGATTCCATTTCCAACCAGGTTTTTCATCATCTGTGCTGTTATCATCAGATTCCTCATTATCAGAATCATCTATAGTTTCATTTGTATCATCCGTTTCATCAGGGTTTGTTGTACTGTTATCATCTGGTTCTTCTGTTGAGTTATCTGCTGGTTCATCTGGTTCTGTATCGTTTTGAGTGTCATCTGGTTCATCTGGTTCATCAGGGTCTATAGGAGGTGTGCCCCCTTCACCACCCGGTCCACCATTATCAGGTGGGTCATCATCAGGTGGCTCTTCCGGTGGGTCTTCAGGCGGTTCTCCACCATTAATAGATACGCCTCCTGTGACTTCGACAGGTAACGCTTCACCGGCACGTGCCACACCAAAATCATCTATATATAGATATGTACTGCCCTCCCCGACCATCTCAAATTCTAATATAGCAAAAACTCCATTGTTGTCACTTCCCTCTGATGGACCACCCCATACGAACTCATCAGCCCATCCTTCATCGTTATCTACTTTTGGTTCCATCCAAAATATAGTGGTATCAAAAATATCGCCTTTTGTGATATTGATACAATTTAGAATATCTCCATCCCAAATAATGCCTTTTTCCTGTATACTTCCAAAAGCAATAGTATCAGCTATCTCATTAAGTTCAACATAGAGATGTACAGTAAATGTATCACCAACATTTAAATCATTAAATTCAGTTTCAGTAAAACTTGCATTTGATGTGCTTTCCGCTGAACAGACACATGCAAACATTGATAAAACCAGTGTTGACACCACAAACATAAGAGTCTTTTTCATCTATATCTCTCCATTTTTCAAATCTAAATACTACGTAAATAGTTTTTCTTTCATTTTTTGTTAATTATCTGACGATTGAAATAATCCTCAATACTCTGCCCTAGTCTCCAACCGAAATATCCAAAGAAAAACGCCCAGAAACCACCTACACTCGCTGTAGCAACAGTTGCAAGGAATTCCTGCCCTGTTGAAATATATCCTAAAAATGTCACTATGCCAACATAACCTGCAAGTAAAATAAAAATCCATCTTATAAAATGAGATGTGGCTTTAACTGTTTTAATAGTTGTCTCTTCTACTACTTTTTTTGCCTTTCCTGCACTAACTCTCTGCATTTTTTTTATTTCCCCATTTTTTCAAAATCTACATTTACTACAAGAACAAATGATACAATTGCTATCAGAGTTATACCTATCTCTATGAACCATAGCCCGATATGATACTGTTGAGTTGGTTCTCTAACAAACCATCCATTGGTGATAAAGCCATCAGTATTTAACATCCCACTGATGCCAATATCAACAGCCCATAAACCCATTGTGACAAAGATTATTGATAAAAGTATTATACATAATAACACAATCTGTATGCTTTTTTTCTTTTTCAATTACTGCCCTCTCCAAATAGTGTAGTCTAAAATCTTCTCCTCACGATAGAAAAATGAATGAATTATTTGTTTATAAATTTTTAGCTAAAGATAATCATATATATCTTCATCTTCTTCACGGTCTAGGACACATACACCATCGTTATCCCAATCACGGTAGAAAGGTGCTTCACAGGCAGGCATAGCAATTCTAGAGGTGCCATCCAGTATTATCTCCAACCCTTCATCATCCATTTCATAGACTTTTACATTTGTCACACCGTAGTTACCTAATGAATAAAGTGCGTCTAGAAACTCTATGGCTTTATCAGGGCAGAACTGGGCATCAGGGTATCTATCATCTGCATATTTATAATCAGGTGACTCCCAACAACCACCAGATGATTTTTCTTCAAGTATTGAATCTAAGCTGTTTAAAAAATCTTCCCATCTCCTATTTACTGTGTCACTTTGGTAAATATCATTTAATATAGACTCATCATCAGGGCATTCTTCATAATCCTCATAGAACTCTTTCCAGTTCTCTTTGATGTAATCTAGTTCAGCTTGTATTTCTTGATGTTCATCATAGAGTTCTATAAGTTTATCTTCATCTACCATTTTTCTCCCTCGATTATTCTACTTGTGTCATGTTCCTCTACCAGATAATGTTCTGGGATTTGGTCTCTATTATGATACATCCATTCCCTTAACGCTTCTTCACCATAGAACCATTCCTGTCTTCCATCTTCATCCGTGTATACATATTTTTTAGGTGACAGGCAATAAAGTTGTTCTGTTTTTTTGCTTAGATAACAAGGTCTTGATGAGCCAAGATAAATATCAAGTTCATCCTGATTTGTTGCAAAAGAACTAGGTTCTGGTATATCGATACTTTTAGGAAGTGCAGAAACTAGTTTAGATATAGATAAAAGCTCACCCATGCCACGATTTTTATCATGTACTGTTAATTTACAGTTGAAACCATCTTCTCTGCGTCTACATTGAATACCTGAAACCATCTCAGCTAAAAGTATATCATCTTCCAATCTTGGTTCTGTGATAAATCTACTTGATTTACATCTCATTTTGCTTTACTCCCCATTATCATTTTCAATGGTCGTTCACCAACCAGATAATGAATTCTCTGTTCTGAATCAGTTCCACTACTTTGTTCTCTACCTGTTAGAAATTCCCTATGTCCCTCTGTTCCACCATCAACATATCCTGTGAACTTATATGGTGTAACACAATTAATAGGCCCATAATATGGTGTTAAACCTTTTTTCATAATTATTCTTCTTAGATTCTGCAGAAACAGTTTACGATATTCTTCACCGATTTCAGGGTCTTTATAATATTTCTCAATGAACACATCAGGTTTTTTATCATCTTCACGTACACACCAACGAAGCACACAACGACCTATCCAGTTGTATTTACCTTCTTCATCTTTACGTTTGATATAAGCAATAAGGTTATTAGCATGAATATCAGAACAGAAACCACAGCCACTATTGCCTGGGTCTCCATATGAATACCCTATTTTTTCACATGAGCTCCAAGGCTGACCAGTGCTCTTTCCTACATGGTCCAATGGGTCATTAGAGATAACTATCTCCACGTTTTTATCAGGAACAACTTTTGTCTGCTGAGACATAAGAACATGCCATTTATTATATATCTCCATGTTCTTATCTTTTAAAATTTTCCCAAGTTTTCGTTTATCTCCATTTTTATCAAGGACATATTTCATGTTATTAGTTAAAGAATAACCGTTATCTTCCACCCATTCTTTTATCGGTTCCCACGGGTCAATCTCAAACTCGTATGCTCCTACAAGCTCTTTTAAAGGATTCTCATCTATTCTACTACGAATAGCGTCCTCAACAGCACCTTTTATCCTATCAAAATTAGAAGGCTCGCAATAAGCAAAAATACCAGCATTAGAAATCTTGTCCATCTCTTCCTCAGTATAATTAAGATGTTTCATCAGTTCAACACGGTATTCTTCTTTAAGATGAGGCGTAGTACGGTAAATCCGGCTTAACACAATCTTTGGAATATCAATTTCTTTTTCCCCAGATTGCTGTGAATTGTTCTTTTTTATAATATCAAGTATTTGTTTAACATGTTCATTATAAATCCAACCTGTAGGATTCTCAGGGTTTGTCAACTCTACAAGGTTTTTCCCACGGTCAATAGCTGTATGAATGTTTTCCTTAGACAGTTTCTGATTACGATAAAGCTCATGCAAGTTCTTTCCCTTATCAATAGCTTTGTCAATGTTTTCCTCAGATAACTTATGATATTTATATAACCGGTCTAACTCTACACCTATATCTATCATCCTGGAAATATTACTTTGATATAGTTTATGGTCATCTCGCCAACCTATTATAGACTCAACGATTGAACTTACAGTAGAACTACCTATCTCAATATCATAATCAGTAAATTTATCTAAAATAGCATTATATTGCTCCTCAGATAGTTTTTGGTTGTTAATCAATGTCTTCAGGCTTTTTCCTTTTTCTATTGCTTTATTAATACGCTCCTCTGATAAATCCAACATGCTATATAATACATCAACAGCAATTCCCTCATCTAACATTTTATCTATTTGCTCTTCACTGACTGTTGGTTTCTGGTTTTTAATAAAAGAAGCTACCCCGATGTTGTTATCTATGATGAAATCGATATGTTTCTTTGTAAATCTTACATCTTTTCTTTCATACAACAAATCTACATTTGTAATGATTTCTTTAATCTCATATTCTTCTTTATTTGACCAGTCTTTCAATAAATCCCTGAATCTATCAAGCAACTGAGATATATGATTTTTATTTAGTTTGGCATAATGAATTATTCTATCTAATGCCACACCTTTCTCTATTGCTTTTGTTTTAATATCATCGTCAAAAACAGGGAAAAGCTCCTCATGTTCACCTAAATACTGGTATAAAACATCAAGGCCCTGTTGTGCATCCATCGCTTTATATAACAGTTTAGTGTCAAACATGGACAAAAGCTTATGTTTGTCAATATATGTATATAATGTTCGTAGACTGTCTTTTTTCTCAATTGCAT
>Ga0180430_10002109_pt1 | contig 18384 bp, 11 predicted proteins | sample SS_ome_9_FD_132999 | JGI IMG/M metagenome (GOLD analysis project Ga0180430, IMG submission 132999) | Hypersaline lake sediment archaeal communities from the Salton Sea, California, USA - SS_1_S_2 metaG | ecosystem: Environmental > Aquatic > Non-marine Saline and Alkaline > Hypersaline >... | reverse complement strand
CTGCCTGCTGTCGATGTGGCTGATACTGGGGGGGCAGGCCGGCGCCGCGCACGCGCTCGACATCCTGCTGACCAATGACGATGGCTGGGATTCCCCCGGCATCGAGGCGCTCGCCACGGCGTTGCGGGCCGACGGGCATGACGTCACGGTCGTTGCGCCGTTGACCCAGCAGAGCGGTTCGGGGATGAAGATCACGTTCGGCGAGCTGGCGCTCGTCGAGCAGCGCCCCGGGGTGTGGTCACTGGACGGCAGCCCGGCTGACGCGATCGGTGCCGGTCTCGCGCACGTGCTCGCAGGGAACGAACCGGACCTGGTCGTATCCGGCGCCAATTTCGGCCAGAACCTGGGCAGCAACGTGATGCTCTCGGGGACCGTCGGTGCGGCAATGATGGCGGTGCTGCGCGGCGTGCCGGCCATCGCCGTCTCGGTCGGACTCGACCTCGCCGAAGCCGGCGCCGAGCCGCGCTTCCCGAGTACCCTGGCGGCGTTCCCCGGCGCAGCGGATTTCACCGCGCGGCTGGTCGGCGCGCTCGCCGCGCGTCCCGATGGGGCCGCGCTGCTGCCGCCCGGCACGATGCTGAACGTCAACTATCCGGCTCAGGCCGAGGGCGGCCCGGAGCGCGTCGCCTGGGTCCCGGCGAGTGATCATGGCGGCTTCGCGATGACTTACGGCGCGGCTGAGGGAGCGGTCCTCAGCGGCATGGCGCACGACCTCGCGGGGCAGGCCGAGCCGGACACCGATACCGGCCGCTTCGCCGCCGGTGCCGTCACGTTGAGCTTGCTGCGGCCCGACTGGAACCACGGCGAGGTGCCGGTGGTGGGCCTGCTCGAGCGTCTCTCGACGGAGCAGCTGCTCGCGCCCTGAGCTGGCGCGTTTCTCAGGACCCGGCGCGCCGCGGCGCGTGGCGCGCGGCGAGGCGCTGGCCGACGTGGTCGCCCCAGGCCGCGATGGTGATCGACGGTGGTCCGCCGACGGGCTTGGGGAAGGCCGCCGCGTCGGCGACGTAGAGTCCGGGGTTCTCGAACACTTCTCCCTCGCTGTCGACCACGCCCTCGTCGAAATTGCGTCCGATGCAGGCACCGCCGGTGGGGTGCACGGTGATCGGCGTGTCGAAGTGGTAGACGCGCCGGCCGCTCTTCTCGCCGAGCAGGCGGAAAGCATCACGAATGCGCGCGAAGATCTCGCTCCGCGCGGGCTGGTAGTCGATGCGCAGCTTGCCGCCGCGTAGCTCGACGCGGCCATCCTGGGCATCGGCGCCCATGCCGGCGACGAAGCTGCCGTGGCGCAGCAGGCGTGACACCCAACGGCCCAGCGGCAGCTGGTGCGGCGGCGGCAGGGCACCTTCGGCGATGGCCGGCCATTCGCGCCCGGGGCCGAGCGGATCGGGTCCGGCGAGGCGCAGCAAGCCATGGGCCGGCATGCTGGCGCTGAGGTCACGGGCGGTATCGTCGAGTTTCCAGTAGCCGAAGAAGTCGCCGTTCCCGCCGAAGCGCTCACCGAGCGTCGGCATTGGCGCGAGGCCGCCCGCGGCGACGCTCTCGAGCAGCAGCTGGACGGTGTTCAAAGTGCCCGCGGCCAGCACCACGCGCGGCGCGCTCAGCGTCTCGTCGCGGCCGCTGTGGTGGTTGCGTGCGTGTACCTCGTAACCGGCCGGGGCGCGCGCGATGCGACGGACCTCAGACAGATCGAGCACGCGCAGGCCGGCCTTGATGGCTGGCGCGAGGAAGGCGAAGTCGAGCGTCGTCTTGCCTCCGCCGGCGGAACCGAGGTTGCCGTCCTCACCCGGTCGCGCTTCCCAGCGCTCGATGCCGTCGGCGGTGCGTACCAGGCGCGGCTGGCCGGGCGTCTCGGGGAAGCGCAGGCCCATGCCGAGTTCGTAGTCGGCGCCGGCGACGTCGAACGCGGGGTTGTCACCGAAGCGGGACGCGAGCGGGTTTGGCAGGCGGTCGTCGGCGAGCGGCTCGCGCGTCTCCATGCGTTCGAAGACGCGCGCGTAACTCGGCGCGAGCGTGCGTTCGCTGAGCCCCGGCGCGACGCTGTCCCACCAGGCCGGGTCGGGCGGGCGCACGTTGAGGCCGGAGTAGACATGACTACCGCCGCCGACGTTGGCCGAGCACACCACGTGCAGGCCGCGATCGAGGTGGATGTCGAACAGACCGCGCCGGTTCAGGGTGAGCTTGCCGCCCGGCAGCCAGCGATGACGTACGCTGCGCAGCAGACCGAGCAGCGCGCGGCGTCCGTGTGGCAGCGCTGCACGTGCGCTGATGCCCATCGAGCGCACGGGTACGGTGTCGCGCCAGGGGCCGCGTTCGAGCAAGGTCACGCGCATACCGGCTTCGACCAGGCGTTGCGCGCACGCGGCGCCGCCGAAACCGCTGCCGATGACGATGACATCGGCGACCGGGGCGTTCATCGCGGAAAACCGAGCGGCGGGAAGGTCTCCGCGATGGTCGCGTGCGAGACCATCCATTCGACTTCGATGAGGCGGCTGCCGAACAGCCAGCGCCCGCCCTCGAGCACGTACTCGTCGCGATAAGTGCCGGTGGCGTAGAAGCCTTCGCCGCTGCCTGCCGCGACGGCGGTCGCGACGAGGTAGCACACCCCGCTGGCGCGGTTGCCGTCGACCTCGATCAAGGGTGACATCACGAGGTGCTTGAGATGTCGCACGCCGGCGCGGAAGTGCTCGTGGTACCAGGCGTACCAGCGTTCGATCGCCGCGCGGCCGGCGAGCTCATAGTCGCCGTCGTAACGTGGCCGCAGCACGGCGTCGGTGGCGAACAGCGCGGCGACCTCGGCGGCGTTGCCGCGGTCGACGCGATGGCAGTAAGCGGACAGCAGTTGCTCGATTGCGATGATGGTATCGGACATGCGTGCTTTCTCCCCTCGTTGGCATGTGGGCCGCGATGACGCTGACCTTAGCGTGGGTTGGCGGACCTTGCCACTGCGCCCGTGTGGTACGGCTTCTGGCGAGCAGGCGCGCCGCGCGCTATGTTGGGGGGGCAATCCAAGCACGACTGCCACGATGCCTCAGATAAACCCGCTCGATGCCTCCCCGCCAGGTTCCGACGACGACCCCCTGCCGGAACGCGAATTTGCCCACCTCGATCGCCGTCTGCGTGACGACGTGCGCCTGCTCGGGCACCTGCTCGGGCGGGTCATCGGCGCGGCACGAGGCAGCGCTTTCGTCGCGCGGATCGAGGCGATCCGCGCGCTGGCAAAGGGCGCGCGCGCCGGTGATGCCGCCGATTGGGCGCGCCTGAGCGCGACCCTCGCCGACATCCCGGCTGATGACATGGTCGACGTTGCGCGTGCGTTCAACCAGTTTCTGAATCTCGCCAACATCGCCGAGCAGCACCACCTCACGCGCGAGGACCACGATCGCGCCGTGCCCTTGTCGCTGCCCGACGATCCGCGTCTGCCGGAGACGCTGGACACGCTCGACATCGAACTCGTCCTGACCGCTCACCCGACCGAGGTGCTGCGTCGTACGTTGATCCAGAAATACGATGCCATCGCCGACACCTTGGCCGAACGGGATCGCGCCAGCGGCGCGACCCGCGCGGGTATCGAGGTCGTGCTGGAACGCCTCATCGCCGAGGCCTGGCACACCGACGAAATCCGCCAGGAACGGCCGACGCCGCAGGACGAGGCACGCTGGGGCTTTGCCGTCATCGAGAATTCCCTGTGGCACGCCTTGCCCGCGGTCCTGCGTGAACTCGACCTCGCACTGGCGTCGCGCGGCCAGTCACCGCTCGCCCCCGATGCCTCGCCGATTCGTTTCGCGACCTGGATGGGTGGCGATCGCGATGGCAATCCGCGCGTGACCGCGGCGGTCACGCGCGAAGTGTTGATGCTGGCGCGCTGGATGGCCGCCGACCTTTTCCTCAAGGACGTCGAGGCGTTGCGCGCGGCGCTGTCCATGAGTCGTTGTAACGACGAGCTGTCGCGCGTCACCGGGAGCGCCCACGAGCCGTACCGCGAACTGCTGCGCACCGTGCGCGACAGGCTCGAGCGCACGCGCGCGTGGGCAGGGGGACTCGACCCGACGCCACCGCCGGATCGCGAGTCGGTTTACCTGGAGACGGCCGATCTGCAGGCGCCGCTGATGTTGTGCTATCGCTCGCTGGTGGCGTGCGGCATGGCCAATATCGCCAACGGTCCGCTGCTCGACACCCTGCGACGCGTCGCCGCGTTCGGCATCACGCTGGTGCGTCTCGACGTGCGCCAGGATGCCGCGCGCCACGTCGCGGTGTTCGACGAACTGACCGCCTACCTCGGCTTCACCCGTGGCGGCGAGGGTTACGCGAGCTGGCCCGAAGAGGAGCGCTGTCGTTTCCTGCTTGCCGAGCTGGCCGGACGGCGGCCGCTGTTCCCACCCGATTGGCCGGCCAGCGAGGAGGTGCGCGAGGTGCTCGAGACCTGCCGCGTGATCGCGGCCAACGACGGCGCCGGCATCGCCCAGTACGTGATCTCGATGGCGACCTCGCCCAGTGACGTGCTGGCCGTGATCCTGCTGCTGCGCGAGTGCGGGCTGGCGCGCGCGCTGCCGGTGGTGCCCCTGTTCGAAACGCTCAGTGACCTCGACGGCGCCGCCGACACCATAGACGCGCTGCTCTCGCTGGCCTGGTACCGCGAGCACGTCGACGGTTACCAGCAGGTCATGATCGGCTATTCCGATTCGGCCAAGGATGCCGGGCAGCTGGCCGCCGCCTGGGCCCAGTACCGTGCCCAGGAACGCCTGGTCGAGGTGACGCAGCGCCACGGGGTACGCCTGGCGCTGTTCCATGGCCGCGGCGGCGCGGTGGGCCGCGGCGGCGGCCCGGCGCAGGCCGCCATCGCCTCGCAACCGCCCGGCTCCGTGGCCGGGTCGCTGCGCGTCACCGAGCAGGGTGAGATGATTCGCTGGAAGCTCGGCCTGCCGGGCCTGGCAACGCAGACGCTGCGACGCTATCTCGGCGCTACGCTCGAGGCGACGCTGAATCCGCCGCCGGCGCCGCAGGCCGCATGGCGCGAGCGCGTCTCCGAGATGGCGGCGAGCGCGCTCTCGGCCTACCGCGCGGTGGTGCGCGAGGACCCCGATTTCGTCGAGCTGTTCCGCACGCTGACCCCGGAACAGGAGCTCGGCATCCTGGCCCTGGGCAGCCGCCCGGCGCGGCGCAAGGCGAACGGCGGTATCGCCAGCCTGCGCGCGATACCGTGGGTGTTCGCCTGGACCCAGGTAAGGCTGATGCTGCCCGCCTGGTTGGGCACGGACGCTGCCGTGCGCGAAGCCCGCGAACACGGCCAGGCGGCGCTGCTGGCCGAGATGGCCGAGTGGCCGTTTTTCAACATGCAGCTCAACATGCTCGAAATGGTCCTCGCCAAGGCCGACGCCACGCTCGCCGCCTACTACGCCGAGCGCCTCGTCGACGCCCCGCGCCAGGCCGCAGTCGCGCGGCTCGGCGAACGGCTGGCTACGCTGAGCGAGGACCTGCTCGCGATCACCGGTGCGCCCCACCTGCTGGCGGGTGATCCCGAGTTGGCCGAGTCGCTCTCGGTGCGCAACACCTATCTCGACCCCTTGCACCTGCTGCAAGCCGAGCTGCTCGCGCGGCGACGGCACGACGAGCACGCGCGCGAGGCGGTCGAACAGGCCCTGCAGGTGACCATGGCGGGCATTGCCAGCGGTCTGCGCAATACCGGCTGACAACGCGACCGACCGATGTCGCGTAAGCGCCCCGGAATGCGGCCAGCATGGCCATGAAGGAGCAGGCCTGGCTCGCCGGCAAGTGGCGCTGGCTCATCGTCGTGACCTTCCGCAAGGTCTGGGTGCGCTCGGTTTCCTTCGGCCTGCTCGGCGTCGTGACCGCGCTCGCCGCGCGGCCGCTGGCGCGCTTCATCCCACCCGGAGTGGGTGAGCGCATCGGCGCGCAGGCGGTCGACCAGGTGCTCGACATCCTCGCTTCCTCGATGCTCGCGGTGGCGACTTTCTCGCTGTCCATCACGGTGTCCGCATTCACCGCCGCGGCGAGCACGGCGACGCCGCGCGCGGCGCGCCTGCTCCAGGAAGATCCGACCACGCAGAACGTTCTGGCGACCTTTGTCGGCGCGTTCCTGTTCGCACTGGTCGGCATCATTGCGCTGCACAGCGGGCTCTACGACGACGATGGGCGGCTGCTGCTGTTCGCCAGCACGATCGTCGTGGTCGGTCTGGTAGTGGCGGCCCTGCTGCGCTGGATCTCGCACCTGATGAGCTTCGGGCGCATGGGCGACACGCTGGCGCGCGTCGAGCGCGCGACGCTGCAGGCCGTCAAAGCCCGCGTCGCTGCGCCGTTCCTCGGTGGGCAGCCGTGGCACGGGGCGCCGCCGCCCGGTCTCGAACCCCTGGCCGCCGCGACGACGGGCTACGTCCAGCACGTCGACATGCAGGCGCTGGCGGCGTGCGCGGTGCAGGCGGATGCGGAGTTATGGCTCGCCGCGCTGCCGGGAAGCTTCGTCCATCCGTGCGCGCCCTTGTTGTGGTGGTCGGGCGGTCAGGCCGATGACCGCACGGTGCGGCACTTGCGCGCGGCATTCACTTGCGCCGGCGCGCGCAGCTACGACCAGGATCCCCGCTTCGGCCTGGTCGTGCTGGCCGAGATTGGTTCACGCGCCCTGTCGCCGGCGGTCAACGACCCGGGCACTGCGATCGATGTGCTCGGAAGGCTCGTGCGCGTGCTCTCACGTTGGGAGGTGCAGTCGGATCCCGAGGTGTTCTACCCGCGTGTTCACGTGCCGGCTATCGCTGTGCCCGAGATGCTGGAAGACGGTTTCCGTCCTCTCGCGCGTGACGGCGCCGCGCTGGTCGAAGTGCAGCGGCGCCTGCACAAGGCGCTCATCGCATTGGCCACGCAAGCCCCCGAGGTGTTCGGCGCCGCTGCAGCACAGGCCTCGGACGAAGCACTCGCGCGCGCCCGCGGCGCGGACCTGCTGGAGGGCGAACTGTCCGGCCTGGAAGCGCTGAACGCGAAGCTCGCGCCTTATCGCCGCGCCGCGTTCGTCGGCTGAAGCGGCGTCGACGCGCTTGTGGTGCTTCAGCGACGGCGCCGCCGCAGCAGCGGCAACAGTGCACCGATCAGCAGTAGCGAGGCCGGCGGCAGCGGCACCGGGGCCGCGCGCAGGTTGACGAAATCGGTGCCCAACGGATCGAACAGGTAGTCGAGCTGCCAGTTCAGATTCTCTGGCAGCAGGGCGAAGGAGAGCGCGTCGAAGCTGCCGCTGATGGTCTCCGCCGCGAGCAGCTGGAAGACGTCGCCGGCGCCCGGCAGGAAGTCGTCGAGCAGCGTCACTTCGAGCAGCCCGCCGAGCGTCGCCGTGCCGCTGACGTCGATGGCGTCGTATTGCGTACCCCGCTCGTGGCCGGCGAGTTCGATGGCGAGGGTACCGGCAGCCAGGGTGTAGTCGCCATCGATGGTGGTCAGACCGGGCGAGTTGCCCGGCGCGAGCACGCCACCCGCCTGCACGAGGTCGCCGTGGAAGGTCTCGACGTCGAGCAGCCCCGCGCTGAACAGCAGGCTGCCGCCGCCGCGGGTGTCGACCACGCGCGCGCTGAGCGCGCCGCCGGCAAGCGTCAGTGACTGGCCGGCAGCGATGGCAAGCGTGTCGTCGAAAGCCAGCGCGCGACCGTGCCCGAGGAGCTTGTTGCTGGCGCCCACGAGCGCATTCAGGCGGGTGGAGGAGGTGCCCAGGTCGAACAGGCTGTCGGTGAAGCGCAGCGTACCGCTGGCGAAGAGCACGTTGCCGTCGATGGCCTGGTCGAAGTTGGCGGCGCTTGCGGTCAGCGTGCCGCCCTGGATGCGCAGGCTGCCGGCGGCGCCGCGCACGCCACTGCGACCGTCGGGCGCGAACGAGGCACCCTGGCCGCCGTCGCCACCGTCGCCGCCGCGCAGATCGATGGTGCTGGCGACGACCAGTTCGCCGCCCGAGAGGATGACGTTGCCGCCGCGGCCACCGTTGCCACCGGTGCCGCCGCGGCCATTCGTGCCGAACGTGCGTTCGACCCCGGTACCGCCCGTGCCGCCCGTGCCGCCTCGCAGGCTGATGCCCTGGTCGGCGACGACCTGGCCGCCACTGATGTGCAGGGTGCCGCCCATGCCACCGATGCCACCGGTGGCGCCGCTCGGGTTGCCGCCGCTGCCCGCACCGCCCTGGCCGCCGGCGCCGCCGACGAGGCTGAGTGCCGCGCCGGCGATGCGCCCGCCGCTGACCGCCAGGCTGCCACCACTGCCGCCCTGACCGCCGGGTGCGAGAGCGAAACTGGCATCGCTGCCGATGCGACCGTCGAGCGCAATCTGCGCGCTGACCAGCGCGCCACCATGCAACTCGATCGCACGCGCCGCGATGCCGTGCGCGGCATTGACGACGCCGTCGACGCGCAGCTCGCCACCGGGACCGCTGCCGCGCGCGATGCGGCCGACCTCGAGATAGCCGTTGCCGGCGAGTTCGATCAGCCCGTCGTTGACGAGGGTGCTGTCGGCGCCGGCGAACACGAACTGGGCGCCGTCGAGCCCGATGTTGCCGCCGGCCTCGTTGACGAAGCCGTCGCCGTCGATCAAGGCGGCCGGTGCGCCCGACATGTCGACCCGTTCGAGGCGCGCGCCGCTGCGCAGGGTCAGCGCGCCGCTGTTGCGCACCAGGGTCTCCAGCCCGAGGAAGCCGGCCTGCGTGCCTTCGATGAGAACGTCCGCGCGATTCTCGTGGACACCGGCCACGGCGTCGGCATCGAAGCCCGCCCGGTAGTCGGAGAAATCGATCAGCCCGGGCGTGATGGTCTCGCTGCCGTCGGCGCCCGTGGCGACACTGTCGCGCACGATCCACGAGCGTCCGCCAAGCAGCACGTGACCGCCACCGGCACTGCGGCCGAGAAAGTCCGGGCCGCTGCCGGACACGGCATCGAGCCCGCCGCGCTCGGCAATACGCAGGGTGCCGCCGTTGACCTCGATGTCACGGTGGACCAGCGTTCCGTCGCCCTGCAGGACCTCGCCCCCGGCGACCTGCAGGCGGCTGGTGGTGGTGTCGACGTCGAATTCTTCGCCGATGCGTACGAGGCCGCCGTTGATGACCAGTGCGCCATTGACGACGAGGCTTGCGTTGGTATCGACGAGGGTCTCACCACCACGGTTCTCGTAATTGGCGGTGGTGTGAAAGCGCTGCCCCTGGGCGAGGCGCAGGCGGCCGCGGTTGACTTCCACGGTGTCGAAGTAGTCGAAGCTCGCGCTGCCGGAGAGCAGCACGTCGGCGTCGTTGTAGACGAGGCGCGTGTCGAGCTGGCCGATGTCGCTGCGGACCACGACTTCGCCGGTATCCGGATCGATGACTTCGTCGAAAGCGAGGTCGGCGAAAGACTGCGCATTGCCGAAGACCTCGTTGACGCGCACGTCGATCGCCGCAACCCCGGGCGTGAGCTCGGTGACCGTGTCGGTGTTGTTGAAAATGCCGGATTGTCCGATCAGCTCCCAGGTACCGCCGGCGAGGCTCGCGCCGCCTTCGCTGTAGTCGACGATATCGACGTCGAAGGCGAACAGTGCGCCGCCGTGTACGCGCACGATGCCGTTGTTGGTCAGGTCGACCGGCACGATGGTCGGCGGTGACGGTGGCGGGCACTGGCCCGCGGGGCAGTTCGGCCGTAGCGGGCGCAGCGAGGTGGTGCCGGACAGCAGCTCGAGCAGGCCATCGTTGACGATCTCGATCTGCTCCGAGCCGCGCTCGCGCTGCAGGCCGTTGAGTTGCATCGCGCCGCCCGTCTCCGTCACCAGGCGCAGGTCGCCGGCCGCGTCGATACGGGTCTCGAACCTGGTCGTGCCGCCGTCGGCGCTGAGGAATTCGAGGTTGCCGCGCGTGCGCAGCACGCGCGTGCCGTTCTCGAGCGCGCCGCGGACGACGATCGCGCCGCCGTCGGCGGCACGGAAGTGGCCACGCCCTTGGTCGAACACGCTGCTGCCGATCGAGCCGCTGGTGATGTCGATGCGCGAATCGGCGCCGGTTGCTTCGACGAGGCCGGTGTTGTCGATGCCGCCAGCGAGGTTGACCCGGCTGCCGGATTCGGCGCGCAGCGTGCCGGTCGGCAGGTTCTCGAAGTAAGGAGTGACAACGTCCAGCGTGCCGCCGAAGCGCGCGCGGATCAGGCCCTGGTTGCTGATCTTGTGCTTGCCGGCGAGGATGCGGCTGCCGCCGGTGATGACCTGCGCGTTGGTTTGGTCGAAGCTGACGGTGTGGCCGCGGCCGTTGATCAGCGTGCCGGCTGTGAGGCCGCCCTGGCGGCCGAAGCGCATCTCCCCCGAGCCCTGCACGAGGAGCAGGCCGTCGGGGTCGACCGAGGCGAAGCGCTGGTCGAAGGTGAAGCCGTCGGTGCTGACGTCGGCGCGGATCAGGCCGTCGTTGGTGATGGTCGAGGTGCGCGCCGTACTGCCGCCGAAGCGCGCGAAGCGCAGCTCGGAGCCGCGCGGCACGTAGAGTCCGCCGATCTCGCTGCCGATCGTCGTGGCCGAGGTGTAAGTCGTGGGCATGATGTCGGCGCGCGTGCGCGCCTGTGGGCCGGCGGTGCCGATGACGAGCGTGAGGTCGCGCAGGTCACTGTGCACGGTGTAGACGGGCTCGTGCGTCGAGAGCAGCTTGAAGTCGAGGACGCTGAAACGTCCGCTGGGGTTGCTGGTGAGATAGGCGTCCTGGCTCGCGATGGCGTCGATCAGTATTTCGCCGTCGAACAGGCCGTCGACGAGGCCGAAGTCGCTGAGCGTGATGGTTTCGTCGTAGATCTCGAACGCGCCGAATTCGCCGGCCAGCTCGAGCTTCTTGTAGAGCAGGGGGCCGATGTCGAGACCGGCGATGCCGCCGAGCACGCTGGCACGCGCAGCCAGTGCGCGCAGCTCCATGTAATCGCTCAATGTCAGCGAGCCTTTCTGACGGATCTCGCGCTTCAGGCCGGTGAAGTCGACCTTGAGCGTGACGTCGCTGGCATCGAGCAGGGCGAACTCGGGCAGCAGGTCGAAGCGGCCCGAATAGGTGTTGGTGATGTCGACGACGTCACCGTCTCGCAGGAGCACGTCGACCGCATCGCCTTGCGCATCGACGAAGTCCAGCGTCACTTCGAGGTAAGTGGCGAGGCTGTTTTCGAGTTCGTAGCCGAGCTCGATACCGTACTTGACGTCCAGCGTGTCGTAGCCGACGGTCGCGAGCGGCACGCTGCCCGGCTTGATGGTCGCCTCGAGGCCGGTGAACGAGACGCCGGTGGTGGCGAAGGAGGCGATGCCGTCAAGATCGAGGCCGAGGCGCAGCAGGTCGCCGGTGGTGGTGCTCACGATGGCGCCGTCGCGCACCTGCGGCGCGCTGGTGGTCGCGCTCGATGCGGGATTGACCAGCACCACCTCGCCGGCCGAGAGCAGCGGCGGCGGCTGGTCGCCGGGCTTGAGCGGGTCGACCCCGGGCAGCTTGAGGCGGTACACCGCGTCGTCGCGGTCGCTGTCCGGGATCAGGTCCGGAATGTCGAGGAAGCCGAAACTCGGCAATTTCGGCAGGTTGAGATCGAGGTTGAAGTCGAACACCGGCAGGTTGATGTCCGGCAGGTTGAAGTTGAAGTTGCCAACCTGGTAGCCGGTGATGGGAAACAGGCCGTACTCGAGCTTGCCACTCGCGCTGCCGCCGAGGACCACGTCCATGCCGAGGTCGATCGAGGGCAGGCTGACGTCCAGGTCGAGGTTGCTGGTGCTGACGAAAGTCTCGCCGCGCATCGAGAAGAACTCGCCGGCGCGGACCTCGTCCGGCAGGGTCAGCCGCGGTCCCAGGGCGAAGCCCGCGCCGATGCCGGCGCCGGCCGTTTCGATGCCCGCGCTCAGCACCACGCCGGCATAGGCGTCGATGCTGGTGCTGAGCTTGAGGCCGGTACGGGTATCGGCGGTGACCTCGGGGATGATGGTCTGCCCGAACGCGGTCACTTCGGGCACGATCACGCTGCGCCGCGATCCCGTGATGCCACCGACCGAGCCCGACGCGCGCAGCTTGGCGACGAGCGAATCGCCGGTGGTGAACTCGTAGCGCGTGCCGGCCTGCTGGTCGAAGAAGTCGAAACGGAAGCCGCCGCTTGGTCCGAAGCTCGTGGTGACGTCGGCACCGGCGTGCGGGCTGGCGAGCGTCGCGACGGCGAGGAAGAGCGCGGTGGGCCGCGGCTTGCCTGTGCGGTCGGCGCCGCGGCGGTTGACGAAAGAAAGCGTAGCGATAGCGTGACGGCGAAGATTTTGCATGCGGATGAACGGCTTATTGTTATCGAGGTCGGCGCGGTGGCACCCGGGAGCAGCCCTTGGCCCGACAGGGAGATGATCCCTCCGGCGCACGGTGCGCACAATTCGCCGTTGGTCAGGGGGTGCTAGACGAAGGTCGTAAGACTTTCGTCTGCGGAACCTCCGAACAGGGCCGGGCCGAGCAGACGGTGTCCGCGCTGTGCGCGTTGACGGGGTGACGCGCAAGTCATGGCGGGCTATGGCGAAGATTCGTCACGCCGAAATCGGGCGGCACTGGCGCACGGCGCCGACTCATTGCTTGTGCAGCGGTTCCCTCGCTGCAGCGCACGCGCAGGCACAGCGTCGGCGTGCCCAGGCGTCGGTCGCCGCGGCGTGACGGCCGGCGGCAGCGCCCGTGGCCACCGCCGACCGTGCATGCCGTGAAGCGCGGACTAGGCGCCCAGCAGGGCGTTGACTTCGGCCACCGCCTCGAGCTGCACGAGATGGCCGTAGCCGTCGAGTACCGTGACCTCGGCCCCTTGCAGGCTCGCGGCGTGGCTGGCCGGCACGATGCGGTCGGCGCTGCCCCAGATCACCTTGACCGGCTTGCCCAGCGTGGCCAGGCCAGCGCGCAGGTCCAGCGTCTGGCGGGTGCCGTCGTGGAAGCCGGCGGCGATCGTGGCGAGTGCTTCGGGTACGCCGTCGATGCGCTTGAACTGCAGCATGTCGGCGACCAGGGCACGATTGACCAGCTCGGGATCGGCGACCAGTTCCTGCAGCAGCTTCTTCATCTCCTTGCGGTTATCACAGGCGACGAAGCCGGCCAGGTAGTCACCGTTGATGTCCGGGCCGAGTCCGGCCGGCGCGATCAGCGCCAGTGCGTCGACCCGGTCGGGATGCGCAATGGCGGTCTGCAGCGCGATCGCACCGCCCAGCGAATGCCCGACGAGTTCGGCGCGGTCGATGCCGACGGCGTCCATGAACGCGATCACCACCTCGGCCAGCGCCGCGACCGAACCGTCGCGCACGGCCTTGCTGGACTGGCCGTGACCGGGCAGGTCGAAAGCCCACACCGTGGCGTGCGCGGCGAGCGGCTCCTGGGTGAAGGCCCAGCGATCGGCGTCGCCACCGAAGCCGTGTACGAGCACGATGTGCCTGGTGCCGTCGCCCATCTTGGCGTAACGCAGGCGGTAGCCGCCGGCTTCGACGAAGTCCCAGCCCCCATCGCCTTCCTCTTCCTCGGGCTCGGGCGGTACGTAGTTCGCCTGGAACTCGGCGATGAAGGCGTCGATCGCGGCGTCGTCGACGTTGGCCGGCGCAATCACGCCGAGCAGCGCGCCGATCGGCAGGATGTCGTCCGGCTGCGCCACCTTGCGTCGCAGCACGCCGGCATCGAGCGCCTCGAAGGTGTTGGCGATTTTTTCCGTCTCGATATCCATGACCGGGTCGCCGGGCTTGAGCTCGGTGCCTTCCTCGGCGAGCCATTCCATGACCTTGCCTTCCTGCATCGACAGGCCCCACTTGGGCATGGTGATGGCGATGATGGCGTCTTTACTCATCAGGCGTACTCCACGGTCTTGCGCACGGCGGCTTCGATCTTGGCCGGGTTCGGGATGTAGAGATCCTCGAGCGCGCCGTTGAACGGTACCGGCGTGTGCGGCGCGGTGACCAGCTCGACCGGCGCCTCGAGATCGCCGAAACCCTTCTGTGCGATCAGCGCGGCGATGTCGGTCGCCATGCTGCAGCGCGGATTCGCTTCGTCGACGACCACCACGCGGCCGGTTTCCTCGACCGATTCGAGGATGGTCTCTTCGTCGAGCGGCGAGGTGGTGCGCGGATCGATGATCTCGCAGCTGATGCCGTCCTTGGCCAGCGCCTGCGCTGCCGCCAAGGCCTGGTGCACCATGCGCCCGAGCGCGACGATGGTGACATCCTTGCCCTCGCGCACGATGTTCGCTTCACCGAACGGAATCGTGTAGGACTCTTCCGGTACCTCGCCCTCGAGCGTGTAGAGCACCTTGTGCTCGCAGAAGATCACCGGATCGTCGTCACGGATGGCCTGGATCAGCAGGCCCTTGACGTCGTAGGGGCTCGACGGCACGACGACCTTGAGGCCGGGCACCGCGGTGAACATCGGGTAGAGGCACTGCGAATGCTGTGCCGCCGCGCGGAAGCCCGCGCCGATCATGGTGCGGATGACCACCGGCGTGCGCGCCTTGCCGCCGAACATGTAGCGGAACTTCGCTGCCTGGTTGAAAATCTGGTCGAAGCACACGCCCATGAAGTCGATGAACATGAGCTCGCAGACCGGGCGCATGCCCGAGGTCGCCGCGCCGACCGCGGCACCGACGAAGCCGGCTTCGCTGATCGGCGTGTCCATGATGCGGTCGCCGTACTTGGCCCACAGGCCCTTGGTGACGCCGAGCACGCCGCCCCAGGCGTCCATCTCGCCGTCCGCACCGGTGCCACCGACAACGTCCTCGCCCATGATGATGACCGACTCGTCGCGCGCCATTTCCTGGTCGAGCGCTTCGTTGATCGCCTGCTGGTAGGTGATTTTACGTGCCATCTCGCGCTCCTCAGTACTTGATGTAGACGTCGGTCATGAGGTCTTCCGGCGCCGGGTCCGGCGACGATTCGGCGAAGCTTACGGCCTCGTCGATGAGGGCACCGACCTCGGCGTCGATCGCCGCGAGCTGGTCGGCGCTGATGCCGTGCTCGCTGGTCGCGGCGGCGGCGAAACGCTTGATGCAGCAGACGTCTTCGCGCAGGCGCTTGACCTCGTCCTTGGGCCGGTAGTTCTGGTTGTCGCCTTCGAAGTGGCCGAAGAAGCGATCGAGCTTGTGCTCGATGAGCGAGGGACCGCCACCGGCGCGGGCACGTTCGGCCGCTTCGGCGAACGCTTCGTGCACGGCGAAGAAGTCGTGGCCATCGACGATGCGGCCGGGCATGCCGAAACCGGGTGCGCGCTCGGCAATGTCCTTGCACGAGACCGAGAAGCGGCTTGCGGTAGCTTCGGCGTAACCGTTGTTCTCGAACACGAACACCAGCGGCAGCTTCCACACCGTGGCGAGGTTCATGGCCTCGAACGTGGTGCCCTGGTTGGACGCGCCGTCGCCACAGAACACCACCGCCAGGCCGCCGGTCTTCTTGAGCTTGTGCGCGAGCGCGGCGCCGCAGGCCAACGGCGGGCCGCCGCCGACGATGCCGTTTGCGCCCATCATGCCGGTATCGAGATCGGCGATGTGCATCGAGCCGCCCTTGCCGTGGCAGGTGCCGGTCTTCTTGCCGTAGATCTCGGCCATCATGCCCTTGACGTCGACGCCCTTGGCGATGCAATGGCCATGACCGCGATGATTGCTGGCGATGCGATCGTCATCGCGCAGTTGCATGCCGACACCGGTTGCCGAGGCTTCTTCGCCGGCATATAGGTGCACGAAGCCGGGAATACCACCCTTGGCGAACTCGACGTGGACACGGTCCTCGAACTCGCGGATGGTCTTCATCGTGCGATAGGCGTCGAGCAAGTCCTCGACGGACAGTTGTGCTGCCATCTTCAACCTCCCCTTGAGATGCACGCCGCCGATTGCGGCGTGCGCGGAACTATAGCAGGCGGCTGGCTGCCGCGGACCCCCGGGCATGCGGGCCGCCCAGGGCCGGCCTACCAGCTCAGGCGCAGGGCCAGGTTGGCGCTCAGCAGCGTCTGGCGCGCGCTGGTCTCGACGTCGCCGCCCGCGCTGGTCAGGCTGTTCAGTGTGATGGCTGGTGGAGGCGGCGCTGCGGACATAGACCTGCCGGAAGTGATGACTATCGCTCCGGCAGGGCGGAGGTTAACTGCCCGTCGCCGCACTGTATAGTCAGAAACTGTTTCATCAGGGGAGGAAACCGCGATGGCCTTCGAACGACTCATCCGCGACATGGCGGCGGCGATCGCGCGCGGCGACGGCGCGGCCGCGGCGGATTGCTTTTGCGCTGAGGGCGTCTACCACGATGTCTTCTACGGCGCCTTTCCCAAGGCCGAGATTCCGCGCATGGTGAGCGATTATTTCCACCGCGACGCGACGAATTTCATCTGGGACATGCACGACCCGGTATCGGACGGGCACACCGGCTACGCGCGCTACGTGTTCAGCTACGACGGCCGCATGCCGGGCAGCGAAGGTCATCGCGCGATCTTCGAGGGGGTCTCGGTGTGTACGCTGCGCGACGGCCTGATTCTCGCCTACCACGAAGTCGCGAACACCGCGCCGGGCCTGCATCGCCTCGGTTTTCCGCCCGAGCGGCTCGCGCGTGTCGTCGCGCGCCAGGCCGATGCGCTGGCCGCGCGCGACGAGGCCCGGCACCACCGCGCGAGCGGCTGAGCGTGTTGCCGGCACGCGACCTTCTTGCCGAACCCTTCACCCACGCCGAGCTGGCCGAAGCGGCGGCCGCGGTGCACGAGGTGCTCGTGCCTACGCCGGCCATTGCCTGGCCCTTGCTTGCCGAGCGCAGCGGCTGCGAGGTCTTCGTCAAGCATGAGAATCACCTGCCGACCGGCGCCTTCAAGGTGCGCGGCGGCCTGTGGCTGATGCGGCAGCTCGTTGCCGCCGTGCCTGATTTTCCCGGCGTCGTCGCGGCGACGCGTGGCAACCACGGCCAGAGCATCGCGCTCGCCGCCGCGCGCGTCGGCCGCCGCGCGGTGATCGTCGTGCCTCGTGGCAACAACCCGGAGAAGAACCGGGCCATGCGCGCCTACGGCGCCGAGCTCGTCGAGCACGGTACGGATTTCGACGACGCCCTCGCGCATGCGCAGGCGCTGGCTGAGACGCACGGCTTGTTGGCGCTACCTTCGTTTCATCCCCTGCTGGTGCAGGGCGTGGCGAGCTATGCGCTGGAATTGTTCGGCACCGTGCCCGACCTCGCGGCCGTTTATGCGCCGATCGGGCTCGGCTCGGGCGTCGCCGGCCTCATCGCCGCGCGTGATGCCCTCGGGCTCGCGACCGAGATCGTCGGCGTCGTCGCGGCGCACGCCGATGCCTACGCGCAGTCTCTCGAGCAGGGCCGCGTGGTGATGACGGCGCGCGCGGATACGATCGCCGACGGCATGGCCGTGCGCACGCCTGCGCCGGCGGCCTTCGCCTACCTGCAGCGCGGACTCGCACGTATCGTGCGCGTCGACGACGACAGCGTACGCGCCGCCATGCGGCACTACCTGTCCGACACCCACAACCTGGCCGAGGGCGCGGGCGCGGCGCCGCTCGCCGCATTGCTCGCCGAGCGGCAGGCGTTGCGCGGGCGCCGCGTCGCGCTGGTGCTGTCCGGCGGTAATGTCGATCGTGCGACATTGCGCGACGTGCTTGCCGCCTGAGCATGCACGGTCGCCACCATCGAATGCCTGTCCGACCGAGGAGAAGTCCATGAAACTCGACGGTTCCTGTCACTGCGGCAAGGTCCGCTTCGCGCTCGAATGCGCGCACCCGTATCCGTTCAACCTGTGCTACTGCTCGATCTGCCGCAAGACCGCGGGCGGCGGCGGTTTCGCCATCAACCTCGGCGGCGATGCCGAATCGCTCACGGTCGCGGGCGCCGAGCACGTGAACGTGTACCAGGCCGAGCTGCCCGATGGGGCGGGTCCGAGCCCGGCCGAGCGGCGCTTCTGCCGCCACTGCGGCACGGCGCTGTGGGTGTGGGACCCGCGCTGGCCGGAACTCGTGCACCCGTTCGCCTCGGCCGTCGATACCGCCTTGCCGGCGCCGCCGGAGCGCGTGCACCTGATGCTGGACTCGAAGGCGCCCTGGGTCGAGCCGGCGATCGGCGAGTCCGATCGCTGCTTCGCGGAATACCCGGAGGAATCCATCGCCGCGTGGCATCAACGCCGCGGGCTGGAATGCTGAGCACGGGCCCCATTCGTGAGCGGCGCTGACGGCGCGTTCACCGATCACTTCGCGGGCGCGGCGGCGGCTTACGCGCGCGCCCGGCCCACCTACCCGGCCACCCTCTACGCGGCGATCGATGCCGTGGTGCCCGGCCACCGGCTGGCCTGGGACTGTGCGACCGGCAGTGGACAGGCCCTCGCGCCGCTCGCCGCGCGTTTTACCGACGTCGTCGCGAGCGACGCCAGCGCCGCGCAGCTATCGAGACTCGTCCGGCGCCCCAACGTGCACCCGGTACTCG
>Ga0180430_10002108_pt1 | contig 18384 bp, 8 predicted proteins | sample SS_ome_9_FD_132999 | JGI IMG/M metagenome (GOLD analysis project Ga0180430, IMG submission 132999) | Hypersaline lake sediment archaeal communities from the Salton Sea, California, USA - SS_1_S_2 metaG | ecosystem: Environmental > Aquatic > Non-marine Saline and Alkaline > Hypersaline > Sediment... | reverse complement strand
GGCAATGGATTTTAAGTCCATAGCGTCTGCCTGTTCCGCCACCGGCCCAAATTTTAACAGGCCGAATATTACCCCAAACAGGCCGAATAGTCAAACGTCACCACCCCGCGATGGTGGATTATTTTTGTTTGAAGATAATAAAATCCCACACCCATTGCTCGGGATCGGATGAATACGGCAGCGCCACAGTTTCAGACATTCGAGCGCCATTGGCATCGGTCAGATAAATATTCCAAACGCCATCGGTAAAAGAACCGGGTTCAAATTTAAGGTTGCCTTGTTTAACGTAATCACATTCCAAGCAATTGGTCACGCCCCAATCCCAGGTACTGAGACCGCTTTCGGCATGCTGACCGGAAGGGCTGTGATCCCCCACCACTTTGTAACCGCCCATTGGAATATTGCCGCTACTGACCACGGCTACATAAATAGTGATGACGTGATAGCTGGTTGACTGAAACATACGGTTGCCCTGTTCCGCGACCATAAACTGAAACGAAGGGGCCGGGGTCGGGCTGGGTGGAGCCGGAGTGGCAGTCGGCCGGGGGCGGGGGGTGTTGGTCGCCACCGGCGTATCGGTGGGCAACGGGGTGTTGGTGGCGACCGGTGTATCGGTGGGAGTCAGGGTGGGCACCGGCGTGGGGATGTCGGTGGCATGACCGCCGGGGGTCGGCAAAAAAGCGTCGGAGGTATTCACCACCACCGCAGCAACCGAATCGCTGCCAGTGGTCGGCCCCGCCTCTGCTGGGGCGTTGGGATCCGGGGTGGGGGTAAAGGTGGGGCGTCGAGTGGCGGTGGGGCCGCTATCACCGGCCAGGCTGTCGTAAGCAGCCGCCTGGTCGGGCCGGGTTTGAACATACGCCGCAAAAACAATAGCCCCCAATAAAAAAACCAGACCGATGAATGTAATCGTAGCAATCAGGTCAATGGTGGCCTGCGACATTTTCCATATTTGCCAAACCGGAGCCCGGTTTTTCTTCTTCTTTTTGACAATCCGGGTACGACGGGTGGCATCTACCTTGAAAATGCGCTGGAGTTCCGCCTCAAGCTGGTTGATTTCGGCGATGACCGGGTAGGGCGTATTCGGGCCATAATGAGCCTGGTACTTTCTTAGCTCTTCAAGCCGGTATATTTTTGCCTGAATCACTTCCTCTTTTGCCATTTTGCCCACTCGTTTCCCTTACAGTTAACATAACATTCTCTCATTATGTATAGTAACATATTTCAGCAAAAAAGACAATAGGAAATCGGGAAGAGAAGGCAGTTCAGGTACTTTCGGGCAAAAATGTCTACACTCAAGTCCTATTGCACCTTGTTAAAGGCCGTGTTATACTCTACTCAGAAATCTTAAAAGCCGGTAGTGGAGACTGCCTGCGGGCCAACAGGAGTTACCGGGAACCAAAGGAAAAAACGCCTACATGAATACCCCCAAAGTGTTGTACATCGAAGACAACCGGGATAATTTTATTCTGGTCAAGCGAGTACTGGAGGTAGAGGGTTATCAGGTCATCGAAGCTGCAACCGGGTTAGAGGGCTTGGAAAAAGCCCAAAACTTATTACCCGACCTGATTATCACCGACATCAATTTGCCGGATATTGACGGCTATGATGTTACAACCCGTTTAAAGAAAAATCCCAAAACCACCCACATCCCCATTGTGGCGATGACAGCCAACGTTATGAAAAAAGACAGAAAGTTTGTGCAACAGGTTGGCTGCCAGGGATTTATCCCCAAACCTATAGATATTGATGCGCTGCCCTTGCAAGTAGAAAATTTCTTGCACGGCGTTTCAAACTTGCCATAGCCTGCAAAGGTCAAGCCGATGAGCAAAACCTCAGACACCACAAAAAAACTAAAAAGCCGAATTGCAGAGCTTGAACAAACTCTGGACCAATCCAGCCGACAACTGGCCCATCAAAACGCACTGGTTGAGGCGATTAATCAAATTAACGAGGTGGCTGCCGGCACCGACGACCTTTCTACCCTGCAAGCTCAGTTTGAGGCGATTGCCGGCATTGCTGTCGGGCTAGCCGACAAATTGGGGGCCGCCTCCGGAGAAATTCACCTTATCAACAATATGGGGCACATCCATTACAAAAGCTCCTATGCCGAACGCAATAAAATTCCCCCGGAAAAATGGATGACCCTGATTCGCCGCACCCTGACTGACGGCCTCGATGCCTGGGTCATCAAAAACAAACAGACCGCCCTGATAACCGATACCGAAACCGATGACCGCTGGCTAAAAATAAGCCACAAAGACGGCGCGCCCGCGGTCCGCTCCGCAATTTCCGCCCCCATTATTCTCGAACGCAGCCAGATGCAGGGCGCGGTATCTTACGTTCATCCCGACCCCAACCATTTTGATGAGCAGGATTTGGCCCTGCTCAAAGCCATCGCCGGCCCCATCGCGGTAGCTCTGCAAAACATCGCCCTGCTGACTGACCTCAAAAGCAACCTGGAAGAAACAAACCTGATTGCTGCCATTAGCCAATCGCTGGCCGGGGCCGTTAACCTGAATGATGTGTATGAGGCTTTGATCAAAGGTATTATGCAGACCGGGCCGGACCACTGCGCCCTTTACCTTTGTGATGATCTCGATGACCGGAATGTGCCCCGCCAGGCGACCCTGACCCACTTTCAAAGTAATATCAGCCCGGCTCCCCCCCACACCAACCAACCTCTCAACATCCGTGACTATCCGCTTTTTTCCCAGGCTGTCGCCGAGCAAGAGCCACTCATTGTCGGCGACATTCAAACCGATGAACGCAGCACCGCAAACGACCAGCGTTTACTGGCAGCCACCGAAACACGCGGTCTGGCCCTGTTGCCCATCGCTCAAAACGGACGGGTTGCCGTTCTGGTCACAATTGAATACAACACCCCCCACACCTTTGGCGAGCAGGTTACCACCATTCACCAGACTCTTATCAACCAGGCTGCCGTGGCCATCCACAACGCCCGGCAGGTGGAGCGAACCCAGCACGCCCTGGCCGGAACGCAGGCGCTTTACCGGGCCGGCCGTCTGCTGGCTACCACCGACAACACCCAAAAAGCACTGGAAGAAGCGCTGTTGGAATTTCTCTACAGCCTGAACCTGAACCAGGGCCAAATCAGCCTGTTGAGTGCTGACCGCCGGCACGCCCAACCGACTGTCTGTGTGGAGAATTTTGAACTACGGCCGGTAAAAACCGCCTCCTATCCGGTTGATGAGGACCAGGAATACCAGAATATATTGCTATCGGGCCAGCCCTTCGTCAGCCCCGAAACCTCTTACGACCCCCGGCTGGATGATTTTTTTGACACGACCGGCCGGCCGCCTGTCAGATCAATCCTGTTAACCCCTATCATTTTGCAAGGTGAAACCATCGGCTGGATGGAAGCGGACGCCACCGCCGAACCGCGCCAATTCTCTGAGCAGGAAATTGACCTGGGCCGGGCCATGGCCGACCAGGTGGCCGTCACCATCCGCAACCAACGGCTGTACGACCAAAGCCAACGCCGGGCCGACCAATTCAAAGCCGTTGCCGAAGTGGGCGAAGCCGTAGCCGGGCTGCTGGACCTGGACGAAATTCTCAACAAAACAGTCAATCTTATTAGAGACCGCTTTGGGTTTTACCATGTCTCTATATTTTTATTAAACGAGGCCGAGACCTGGGCCGTGGTCCGGGCCTCAACTGGCGAAGTGGGTAAAATTATGGTGGAGCGCCCCCACCGCCTGGCCGTCGGAGGGCAATCAATTGTGGGCTACGTTACCCAACACGGCCAACCTCGCATCGCCCTGGATGTGGGCCTGGACGCGGTTCATTTTGATAACCCCCTCCTCCCGAATACCCGCTCAGAAATGGCCCTGCCCCTGATACACCAGGCCAACATCATCGGCGCCCTCGACGTGCAAAGCGAGCAGGCCGGTGCATTCACAGACGAAGACATCGCGACCCTGCAAATTATGGTCAACCAGCTTTCGACCGCCATTATAAACGCCCGTCTGTTCGAACAAACCCAGCAACGTTTACAGGAACAAGGCATCCTCTACAACATCGGCGCCAAAGTCAGCGCCACCCTGAGCCTGCGCGATTCGGCTACCAGTCTGGTCACTGAAACCGCCGAGGCCCTGCACATCACAGAATGTACGCTGTCCCTCATCGAAGAAAACAACACACTGACTACCATCAGCGACCACATCCGGGGCGACACCTGCTTGCGACTTGATCTGGGGCAACGCCTCAACATTGAAAACCTGAAAGCCTTTGCCCGTGCCCAACGCATCAAACAAGAAGTGGTTATTTACGCCAACAATATCCCCGCCGACCTGGTCACCAGCCCCGAAGTAGAATTTCTGCTATCTGAAAAAGGAACAGCTATGAGCCTGACCCCTATTATGATTAGAAACCGGGTCATCGGCTTTATTGAAATTTACGATAATCAACCGGGCCGCCGCTTCACGCAAAATAACATCACCTTTTTAGACTCTATCGCCTTGTTAGCGACCAATGCTATCCAAAACGCCCGCCTGTTCGAAAGCTCCCAGCGCAGCCTGGCCCGTACCCGCAATCTGTACGAACTGAGCCACACCCTGAGCCGGGCCACCGACCTGACTGAAACCTTCCAGACAGCTCTAAAAAAATACCTGCAACTGCTCAACCTGAAGCAAGGCAGCATTATGCTGCTGGATAAAACAGGCGAATACCACACCGTGCAAACCCTTATTGTTGATGGTGAGGTAGTGGAAACAGATATGAAGTTTCCCCTGACTGACGATTTGGCAGCCCAGCACCTACAAAAAAATCCCGAACCACTGGTCATTGACAACGTCAAAACCCATCCTCTCACCAAAGACAATCCCCAGATACGCTCTATCGAAACCGAAGCAATGCTGTTTATCCCCCTGGTTATCCACCAGGAGGTGATGGGCTTGCTTGTGGCGGATGCGCTGACCGCCGGCTACACCTTTACCGAAAACAACGTTGCTCTGGGTGAGGCCATTGCCGACCAGCTTTCGATCTGGCTGCAAAACCGGCAGTTGTTCGCCGAGGCCGAAAAGCGCTCTACCCTGCTCCAGACCGCGGCAGAAGTGTCCCGCGCCGCCAGCTCAATTCTGGATACAGGTCAACTGATTAACACCTCGGTCAACCTTATTCGCAACCAGTTTAACTTCTACTACGTAGGGCTTTTTCTGGTTGACCCCACCGGTCAGTGGGCCGTGTTGCACGCCGGTACCGGCCAGGCCGGTCAGGCCCAAATCGCGGCTAATCACCGGCTCAAAGTGGGCGGCGAGGGGATGATCGGCTGGTCCATCGCTAACCGCCAACCCCGCATTGCCCTGGATGTGGGCGATGACGCGGTTCACTTTCAGAATCCTTACCTGCCCGATACCCGCTCAGAAATGGCCCTGCCTCTGATTAGCCGGGGACAGGTGCTGGGGGCGCTCACCGTCCAAAGTGAAAAAGAAAGCGCCTTCAGCCAGGAAGACGTGACCCTGCTGCAAACTATGGCCGACCAGTTAGCCAACGCCATTTCCAACGCTCGCCTGTACCAGGCCAGCCAAAAAGCAGCCCGCCGCGAAGCAATCATTCGCGAAATCAACAGTAAAATTGCCGGCGCCTTTAGTGTAGAAGATGTTATGAAAACCACCGTCTCGGAATTAGGCAAAGTAGTCGGCGCCACCAGCGGCGGCATCACCTTAAATGTAGATAATGAATAGCAGCGTTTAATGATGGAAAAAATTATGAAACCATCCACCTCTGAACCTAATGTTGATCGCGCCCTGTACCGTGGCAGTCAAAATTTGGCCCAGGCCCTCACCGAAGACCAAATTTACGAGGTGCTGTTTGATGAACTGCGCCATGAGACTCCCTGCGAAATCTCGGTCTACCTCTTCCGGCTGGTCAAAGATGAACCAATCTGGGCTGAACTACGGGCCAACTGGCACAAAAACGATACCCCCTCCTACCCGCTTCACACCCGGTTTTATCTGCCCGAGACGCCTCAAACCCGGCTCATCACCACTGCGACCCCCTTGTTTGTGGACGATATTGCCACCGACACCCGTCTGACCCCCGAAGAGCAGACCAGCTTTGAACCCACCGGCGCCTGCTCGGCAGCTGTTTTACCACTAAAGGCCGCCGGCCGGGACCTCGGCGCGCTGGTCGTCTACTTTACCCAACCCTACACCTTTACGCCCGCGGTTCAACAGTTATGGCTAACCCTGACCAATCAGGCCGGCACCGGGTTGATTTACCAACAGGCCACCCAAAACCTCACCTATCAAGCCGTACAAATTGACACCGCCGCCGAGGTGGCCCGCACTGCCGGTTCTATTCTTGATCTACAGGACCTGCTTAACTCCGCGGTCAATCTGATTCAGGACCGGTTTGAGCTTTATTACGCCGGTATTTTTTTGGTGGACGAACAAAAAGAATGGGCCGTATTGCAGGCCGGCACCGGTCAGGCCGGTCAGGCGCAGATAAAAGCCGGACACCGGCTCAGAGTGGGCGGCGAAAGTATGATTGGCTGGTCTATTGCCAACCGGCAGGCCCGTATTGCCCTGGACGTGGGAAAAGACGCGGTTCACTTTCAGAACCCCTACCTGCCCCATACCCGCTCAGAAATGGCCCTGCCTCTGGTCAGCCTGCAAGAGGTCATCGGCGCGGTCACCATCCAGAGTACAGAACAGGCGGCTTTCAGCCAGCAGGATATTGTCATTTTACGCATTATTGCCGACCAGTTGGCTGTGGCTATTGAAAACGCCCACCTGTTTACCCGCTCCAAAGAGAGCGAAAGTAAATATCGAGAACTGGTTGAAAATGCCAACAGTGTCATCTTCAGAATGGACACAAACGGCGTCATCACCTTTTTCAACGAGTTTGCCCAGGAATTTTTTGGATACACCGCCCAGGAAATAATCGGTCAAAATCTACTGGGGACGATTGTTCCTCATACCGATACCGGCGGGGCCGACTTAAAATCGCTGGTTAATGACCTGATTACAGAACCCGAAGCCTACGCCACCAATATCAACGAAAACATCCGCAAAAATGGAGAACGGGTTTGGGTATCGTGGACCAACAAAGCCGTGACCGATAGCGAGGGTAATCTCACCGAAGTGCTCTGTATCGGCAACGACATCACCGACCTGCGCTACACCCAGGAAGCCCTGTTTCAAAGCCAGGACCGGCTCAGCACTATCCTTAAATCTGTGCAGGCCGGTATCATCACCATAGATGCCGAAACCCGCCAGATTGTTGACGCCAACCCGGCAGCCCTGGAGATGATTGGAGCCGACCGGCGGCAGGTGATAGGCAACATCTGCCACGAATTTGTCTGCCCCGCGCAACAGGGCCAATGCCCCGTCTGTGATTTAGGCTACGAGGTTGATAATTCCGAACGGATTCTGCTGACCGCCCAAAACCAGATTGTCCCGATTATCAAAAACGTGGCCCAAGCCGACCTGGGTGGAAAACGGTATTTAATTGAAAGCTTTGTCAACATTTCTGAACAGAAGCAGGCCGAAAATGCCCTGCAGGAAAACCTGACCCGCACTGAAAGCCTGTTTGCCATCAGTAATACCCTCAACAGTCTGCAAGACGAACAAAGTATTCTGGAAGAAATTCTGGGTGAATATCTGAAGATGCTTGACTTAAAGCGAGGCAGCATCGTCCTGTTCAATCCGGAAAGCGGCTACAACTACGTGCAAGCCCTGTACCTTAACGGCCAACCGGCCAAATCCGGGCTGACCTTTGACGCCACCCAGGACACCGTGGCCCAACACCTCACTCAGACCCCGCAGCCGCTGGTTATTGAAAACGTCCGCACCCACCCCCTCACCCGTGATGATGAAAAACTGGTGGATACGGTCAACTCCATGCTGCTCATTCCGCTGCTGGTTCAGGAAACCATTACCGGCATTATGAGCGCCGATGCCACGGAGACCGAGTTCAGGTTTAGCCAAAACGACATCGCCCTGGGCGAAGCCGTTGCCGACCAGCTTTCAATCTGGCTGCAAAACCGCCGGCTTTTCACCGAAGCCCAACACCGCTCCAACCTGCTCCAAACCGCGGCCGAAGTCTCCCGGGCCGCCAGTTCTATTTTGGATACCAACGAACTGATTCAAACCTCGGTTGATCTCATCCGGGACCATTTCAACTTCTACTATGTTGGCCTTTTTCTGGTTGACCCCAGCGGCGAATGGGCCGTACTGCAAGCCGGTACCGGTCAGGCCGGGCGAGAGCAAATAGAAGCCGGTCACCGCCTGAAAGTAGGCGGCGAAGGGATGATCGGCTGGTCTATCGCCAACCGCCAACCCCGCATCGCCCTGGATGTGGGAAAAGATGCCGTCCACTTTCAGAACCCCTACCTGCCCGACACCCGCTCAGAAATGGCCCTGCCTCTCATTAGCCGGGATGAAGCGCTGGGCGCGCTGACGGTCCAAAGCGAAAAGGAACGGGCCTTCAGTCAAGAAGATGTTACCCAACTGCAAACAATGACCGACCAGTTAGCCAACGCCCTTGCCAATGCTCGCTTGTACCAGGCCAGCGAATCGAGTCTGGCCGAAACCCAACGGCTGTACGAAATCAGCCGCGCCCTGGTAGAAAGCTCCGGCCTGGGAGAAACCTTCGACGTGATTCTGGAAAACGTCAAAGCCTACAATATTGACCGGGTCAGCATCTCGCTGCTCGATAAAGACGCGGCCGGTCAAATTGAAAAAGTAGTTATTGCCGCCAGTTGGGACCGAGATTCCAACAGAATTTTGCCGGTGGGCAGTACCGTATCGTCCGATAACTTTTCCCTGGTCAAAACCTTTGCCCAACCGCCCTTCACCCCCCTCGTCTCCGAAGACCTGACCCGGCCCGACCAGCAGGATGAACGAATGGATGACGGTTTCCGGCAAATGATGGTCAATGATTTGAACGCGGTGACAATGTTTTCCGCCCCGATGTACCTGGGCCGGGAATACAAAGGGGTGCTCTCAATTTCTACCCGCGGCCCCCACACCTACACCCAGCAAGAACAACGTATCTACCAAACCCTGGCCGACCAGGCCATCATCGCTATCGAACGCCACCGGCTGCTGGCAGAAACCCGGCAAAGCCTGTTCAACTCAGAAATTCTGTCGAACTTGAGCCAGCGGCTGCTAACGGCCGAAACTCCCGACGCGATTTACGACCTGACCTTAAAAGCCATTGCCGCCACCAACCCCGAACGGGGCGCGGCCATTTTCCTGTTCGACCTGTCGGATGAAGCGACTCATGTAGAATTGACCGCGATTTGGGATAATCCCAGCCGGGAATGGCCCAAAATCCCGGTCGGTACTCGCTATGCACTGGTCGATTTACAGATGCGGCCGCTGCTGAGCCAGGGCGAAACCGTCATCTCCGATAACATTTCCCAGGCAGAAGATTTATCCGACCCCATGCGGCATGTACTGGAACAGATTCAGGTTGAAAGTTTGGTGGCGGTGCCAATCTGGCAAGACCGGCGGGTAGGCGGATTTATTATGATTACCCATCCCCGTGCCCATCCGTTTCCGGCTGACATCATCCGGCTATACGAAGATATTGGCCGCCTGACTTCCGGCGCGCTGGAAAACCGTCGTCTGTTTGACGAAGCCGCCTACCGGGCCGCCCAACTGCAAACCGCAGCCGAAGTATCGCAAGCAGCCACCGGCCAACTGGACCTGAATACTCTGCTGACTCAATCGGTCAATCTGGTGCGAGACCGGTTTGGCTTTTACCACGCCTCCATTTTTTTAGTAGACGACTACCGGCGATACGCCGTCGTGCAGGCTTCTACCGGCAAAATAGGCCGCAAAATGTTGCAAATGCAACACAAATTGGCCGTCGGCGGGAAAAGTATTGTGGGGACTGCGGTGGATACCGGCAAACCGCGCATCGCCCTTGATGTTGGGCAAGACGCGGTTCACTTTGACAACCCGCTGCTGCCGGATACCCGCTCAGAAATGGCCCTGCCGCTGATTGCCCGCGGCCAGGTAATCGGCGCGCTCGATGTGCAAAGTACAAAAGCCAACGCCTTTTCCGAAAGCGACATCGCTATTTTGCAGTCAATGGCCGGGCAGTTAGCCAATGCCATTGAAGCGGCCCGGGCCTACCAGAAAACCCAGACCGCTCTGACCGAAGTCAGCGAATTACAGGAACGGTACTCACGAACCGAATGGACCGACTTCATCAAAACCCAACAAAAAACAGCCGGCTATCGCCTGACCCCCGACGGCTTTTTACCCATTCACCACCACGACGAACTGCCGCCCCCCGCTCAACAGGTCATCCGGCAGGCCCTCACCGAAAAACAACAAGTCACTCGGCCCGGTAATGACACCGACCAGACCACCGAACCTAACCTGACCGGCGCAAAACCGATTTCGCTGGCGACGCCGTTGGCCTTGCAGGAACAAGTGCCGCTGGGCACCCTTGATTTTGAAACCCACGATGAACACCTGCAAGATGAGGACATCCCCAAAATTATCGAGGCTGTGGCCCGGCAGGCCGCCCAGGCCATGCAGACGGCCCGCCTGTTCGAACAAACCCAGGTCGCCCAATCCGAAGCCGAGAGCCTGTTCCGGCTGAGCCGGGCGCTGGTGACAGCCCAAAACCGGGCGCAAATGTTTGAGACCACTCTCAAAGAATTCCTGGGGGTGCTGGACCTGCCACAGGGAGGCGTTCTGCTGTTTGAACCGGGCCGACGCTTTGGCAAACTGCACGCCCTATACAGAGACGGCAAACCGACGGACACCAACCTGCGTATCCCCATCGAAGATAATCCCTCGTACCAAAAACTGATCGAAACCCGGCAACCAGTCGTTATCGAAGATTTTGCCACCGACCCGCTGGTGGCGACGGTGCGAGATATAGACCTGGGTCACCAGATTGCCTCCTTGCTGCTGGCGCCCATCGTCATTGATGACGAAGTGGTTGGCTCTATTGGGGCCGATGCGGTCAAAAATATCCGCCGCTTTTCCAGCCGCGACGTCAACCTGGCTATGACAATGGCCGATCAACTGTCCATTGCCCTGCAAAACAGACGGCTGCTGGAAGAAACCCGAACCAGAGCCAGAGAATTACAGGAAACCGCCCGGCAATTGCAGGAAATGGACCGGCTCAAAACCCAATTCCTGGCCAATATGAGCCATGAACTCCGCACCCCGCTCAACTCGATTATTGGTTTTTCACGGGTCATCCTCAAAGGCATTGACGGGCCGTTAACAGAGTTGCAAAAATCAGACCTGACGTCTATTTATAACAGCGGCCAACACCTGCTCAGTTTAATTAACAATATTCTGGATATTTCCAAAATTGAAGCCGGCAAGATGGAACTCAATTTTGAAGAAATGGAAATCGGCCCAATCATCAAGAGTGTGATGTCAACTGCCACCGCCCTGGTAAAAGATAAGCCAATCACCCTGCAACAGGAAATGCCAGACACGCTGCCGGCGGTGTGGGCCGACCCCACCCGTATCCGGCAAATTGTCCTGAATCTGGTTTCGAATGCCTGTAAATTCACCGAAAAAGGAGAAATCACGCTCGAAACCAACGTAACCGATGAAGATTTGGTGATTAGAGTTACCGATACGGGCATCGGCATTGAGCCGGAAAAACTGGAATCTATTTTTGAAGAGTTCACCCAGGTTGACGCCAGCACCACTCGCAAAGCAGGTGGCACCGGGCTAGGGCTGCCTATCAGTCGTTATTTTGTAGAAATGCACGGCGGCCAAATTTGGGTGGACAGCAGCCCCGGTCAGGGTTCAACATTTAGCATAACGATCCCCCTTAACGGCAACCGCAGTCCCCTGGATAGCGATGACAGCCACGACAGCCAGCTGCAAAAGCAAATCTCGGTGGTGGCTCTGGAGCCGGACAGCGGCGTGACCAACCTGTACCGCCGTTACCTTGACAAGCGGAATTACAACCTGGTTTCGTTCAACGATTGGCAAAATCAGGATATTTTTGCCGAAATCAAACAACACAACCCGGATGCGATTTTGCTGGAAACCGTTGTCCCCAATCAGGACGGCTGGCAAATATTAAAAACCCTCAAACAGGATACCTACACCAGAGACATCCCCATTATCACCTGTAGTATCAGCAGTGACCATAATAGAAGTCTGAGTTTGGGAGCCGCCGACCACCTGACCAAACCGATTGTCGAAGGGGAACTCATCAACAGTCTGCAACAGATATTCAGCCGGCAAAAAGCCCAAACCAGGGTCCTGGTTATTGATGACCATGCCGACGATGTGCTACTCATTCGACGGATGCTGGAAGCCCATGATTTGTACGTGTCCGAAGCATCCTGTGGGCAAGAAGGGTTGGATTTGGCCCTGCAACGCAATCCTGATTTGATTATTCTGGATTTGACGATGCCCGGTATGGATGGCTTTACCGTCATCGAATCGCTCAAAAGTATCCCCCAAACCAGTAATATCCCGATTATCATTGTCAGCGCCCGGGAAATTTCTGCCGAAGAAAATGAATTTCTGACCGGCCGGATTGAAGTGCTGCTCAATAAAGGGGCGCTTACCGAAAAAGACCTGCTGGCGGTGGTCAATCAGGCGCTGGATTGATGGTTTGTTGGTTGGTCGGTGACTCGCTTATTTTCACGAGGAGAAATAGTTGTCTCATCTGTTTGCTTACCAATGCCCGGCTTGTGGCTATAGCGAAACTTATACCCAATTGATTGGCAGTTGTCCGATGTGCAGCCAAGAATGGCTGGATATGCGTTACAATCTGGATGAAGCGGCCAACGCCTGGAAATATGAACTGATTTCTCGTCCGGCCTCAATGTGGCGTTATTTTGAGTTGCTGCCCCTGTTGGATAAAAGCCATATTGTATCAATGGGTGAAGGCTGGACACCGTTGCTGCCGGTAGAAAATTTAGGGTCTATGCTGGGCCACCGGCAGGTTCTGGTTAAGGATGAACGCCAGGGACCAACCGCTTCGTTCAAAGACAGGCAAGCCTCGCTGGCGATTTCTATGCTGAAAGAGGCCAATATCAATGAACTGGTTGTCGCCTCGACCGGCAATGTGGCTCTGTCTTATTCAGCCTACTGCGCTCGTACCGGCATCAAGCTGTGGGCCTTTCTGGACAGCAACGTTCCGCACGAAAAAATGCGCGAAGTCACCCTGTACGGCAGCGAAGTCATCAAAGTGTCCAGTACCTACGACAGAACCAAACAGGTGGCCGCTCAATTTGCCGAACACCGCAACCTGTTTTTAGACAAAGGCATCAAAGGAATTGCCGCCCGCGAAGCAATGAAAACCATCGCCTTTGAAATTGCCGAACAGTTGGGGCAACAACGGGGTATCGGTTGGGCCGCGCCGGATTGGTACATCCAATCCGTCAGCGGGGGGCTGGGGCCGGTTGGCGTGTGGCGCGGCTTCTGGGAACTGTACCAGATGGGGCTGGTCAACAAGATTCCCAAACTGGGCATCATTCAGACAGCCGGTTGCGCCCCTATGGTCAACAGTTACGAGCAGGGATTGGATACGGCTGAACCGGTGACCACGCCCGGCAGCATTATTAATGTGCTGGCGACCGGCAATCCCGGCCCGGCCTACCCTTATTTATTCAATCTGGTCAGAAAATACGGCGGTACCTTTGTTAAGGTCGAGGATGAGGCATCGTTCAAGGCCATGCGGGTGATGGCCCAACTGGAAGGAATGTCGATGGAACCGGCAGCCGCGGTAGCCGTCGCCGGGCTAATCCAGATGGTGCAAAACAAAACCATCAGCCCCAGAGAAACCGTGGTGATCAATGCCTCCGGTCACACCTTTCCCATCGAAAAACAAATTCTGGAAACGGAAATCGTCAGCCGGCACGTTAGAGTGCGTAACCTGGAAAAAGACGTGGTTGAAAAAGACACGTCGCCGGCAGAGCCGTCAGCCGCCCCCCTGCCTCACGAAGGATTGCTGGCTGCCCTGGAACGGCTGGACGACCGGGTGCAAAGTATCGCCATTATCGAAGACGAGCCAGACGCCAGAGTATTGCTCCGCCGAATTTTGCAGCACCAGCACAAATACAACATTTTTGAAGCGTCCGACGGCACAACCGGTATCGAGTTGGTTCGGCAGCACAAACCGGATTTAATTCTGCTCGATTTAATGATGCCCGGCGTTGACGGGTTTACCCTGCTGGACGTGATCAAAAATGATGGAGATCTGCAACATATCCCGGTCATCGTCATCACCGCCAAGGATTTAACCCCGGCCGATTACAAACGGTTATCAGGCCGGGTTGAGTCCTTACTGCAAAAAGGTTCATTTATGGAAGAAGAACTGTCTGACAGCATCAATGAACTGTTACAGCCACCATCCCCGCCAAACAAATCATAATGCCGCCATCAACGCAATTTATCCTGGCCTCCGGCTCACCCCGCCGCCGAGAGCTTCTTAACCTGCTCAAGCTGCCATTTATTGTCATCAAGCCGGATGACAATCTGGCCGATGAAACGCCGCACCCCGATGAACTGCCATCGGACCTGGTCGCTCGCCTGAGTCTGAAAAAAGCCCAGGCAGTGGCAGTTCAATTGCCCAAGCACCTCAAGTCGCTGGAAAACCGGTTGGTCATTATTGCCGCAGATACCGTGGTAGCGATTGAGAACCAAATTTTAGGCAAACCGGTCCATGCCGCCGAAGCCACGGCGATGCTGCAAGAGTTGCGCCAGGCCCGCGTCCACCAGGTTTACAGCGGTCTGACCGTGGCCTCCATATCCGCGCCCGACTTTGAACTTCAGCAAACCATCACTCGCGTGCATGAAAGCCGGGTCTGGATGCGCCCCTACACCGACGCCGAAATAAAAACCTACGTAGCTGGTGGAGACCCATTAGACAAGGCCGGCGCGTACGCTATCCAGAACAGTAATTTTGCCCCGGTGGAACGGCTGGACGGTTGCTTTGCCAGCGTGATGGGCTTGCCGCTGGGCGAGCTGGCCGCGGCCCTGGATCAGATAGAAATTTCGCTACACGAAGTACCCGCAATCTGTTCGCATTACTTCGACATAAATTGCTGTCTCGGTCAGTAGCCAGTCGCAAGCATCAAAAAATCGCCCTGCCACTGATCATCTATCATTTATTGCCCTATTGCCTCAAGGATGTAACCGTGCCGACAACCAGTCAAGACCCTGCTCCGTCCCACAAACTGACCGCTTTCTTTGGTATCAGTACCCAGATTGTATTGATCACTTTTCTGGGCCGTTTCGCCATTGATATTAGCACCAGGATGAATTTCCCCTTCATCCCCCAGTTTTCAACCGGCCTGGGCCTGACGATTGTCGGTTTTAGCTGGCTGTTATCAATCCGGGCCTTGGTGGGGATAATCGGGCCGCTTTTTGGCCTATTGGCAGACCGCTACGGACGACGTCAAATTATGGCAGGGGCGTTGTTGTGCGAAGCAGTGGGCGTGGCAGGCGTGGCCCTGTCGTGGGGGTGGTGGGCTTCGATACCCATCATCATTGCCGGGCTGAGTGTGGCCGCCTTTGTTCCGGCCCAACAGGCCTACATCAGTGACAAAGTACCATACCAGCGGCGCGGTCGAGCCATCGCCGCGGTGGAGTTTGCCTGGTCCAGTTCAGCCATCATTGCCCTGCCTGTCATCGGCTGGCTGATTGACGCTTTTGGCTGGCGAACCCCGTTTCTGGCCCTGGCCGCCCTGAGCCTGGTCAGTTCTGTGATTATCTGGCAACAATTACCCCCGGTTGAAGAGCGACACAGCCACGTCCAACTCAATTTGAAACGAAGCAAAGAATTACTGCTGAACCACCGGGTTATGGCCTCGATTGGCTCGGCCCTGCTTTTGTTTTTTGCCGCCACAATTTTTCTGACCATCTGGGGCGTGTGGCTCAACGCCGCCTTTCAACTGAACGCCGGGCAACTGGGCGGCATCGCCACGATCCTGGGGCTGGCAGAACTGAGCGGGGCGATTGCAGCCGGTCTATTTATTGACCGCATCGGCAAAAAACGGGGCAGCAGCCTGGGCCTGCTGTTGACCGCCGCCTTCCTGTTTTTACTGCCGCTTACCCAAACCAGCTTGTGGCTGGCCGTCGCCGGCTTGACCGCCCTCAGCCTGTGCATTGAATTTACCATTGTTTCACTGTTGCCGCTGTACTCAGAACAGGTGCCGGAGGCGCGGGGAACGGTTTTTTCGCTGGTATTTTTTGGTATCAGCGTGGGCAGCGCCATCGCCTCTCCCGTCGCCACTACCCTTTGGGAACAGGTTGGGCTGTGGGCGGATAGTTCGTTGGCGGCCCTGATTCTTATCGCTGTCTGGTGGCTCAGTCGCCAATATCTACACGAAACCATCGCTGACCAGCAGCCATCGGAATAATCTGATTTCTTGCCATACCGCCCGCTTGTGCTAACATATCCCCTATGTTACGTCACGTTCGTATACCCGTAATTTTGCTGATTGGTTTTGCCTTGCGCCTCTACCGCCTGGGCCAGGCCAGTTTGTGGTACGATGAAACGGTCAGCGCCTATCTGGCGGGACAGGCCACCCCTGATTTGATAGCCCACACCGCCCGCGACATTCATCCACCGGGCTACTATTTACTCCTGCGCGGCTGGACGCTGGTCGCCGGCAACTCAGAATTTGCCCTGGCCTTTTTTTCAGTTGGATTTGGCCTGCTGCTGATTGCCCTCACCTACCGCCTGGCCCGGCTCGTTACCGGACCGGTTGCTGCAATTTGGACCGCGCTGCTGGTGGCGATTTCTCCCTTTCACCTGTGGTACTCGCAAGAAGTTCGGATGTACACCCTGGGCGCCGCGCTGGGGGTGGTGATAGCCCTGCTGCTAATCCCCCCCCTGATTGACTCCGGTTCTAACAGAAAATTCACTACACGAAGTGCAATATGGTGGATCGGTTACGCCCTGTTAGCCGCGGCCGGGATGTATACCCTCTACTATTTTGCCTTTTTACTGCTGGCCCTGAATCTGACCGCGCTCTGGTTGGCTGTCAAACTCAACCGCCCCCTTATCAAACCGTTGTTAACTGCCAATCTGGCAGCCCTGCTGCTGTACTTACCCTGGCTCCCGACGGCCTGGCGGCAGGCCGCCAATCCCCCCGTACCGCCCTGGCGCGACGCGGCCACCGGCCTGACAACCATGCTCACCGAAAGTTGGAGCGCCCTGTCGCTGGGTCAATCCGTCGAGGCCGGCTCGGTGTGGCCCATTTTGCTGTTGACCGCCGGACTGTTCAGCGCCGGGCTGCTCCGGCTGAGGGCGACTCACCCCGCAGTAGCCCCATTACTGGTCAGCTACACTTTTGGCCCGCTGCTCATCATCTGGCTGATTTCTTTTATGACGCCGCTCTACCACGTTCGTTACATCTTCACCTATGCTCCGGCTTTTTATGTGGTGTTGGGCGCGGGCCTGGCCCGGCTGCAGCAGCGACACTGGCTGGGGGCAGGCCTGGCGATGGTCGTCATTGCGGCCGGTTCAGGCTACGCCATCAGCCGCTACCACGTTGATCCCCATGATGATTTTCGCGGCGCGGTCGCCTTTATTGACCGGCAGTGGCAGCCCGGCGACGTCATCATGGTCAACGCCGGCTACATCTACACCGCCTTTGATTACTACACCCGCCTGACCGGCGCAGCGCGAACCAGGTTGGTTCCCTATTCAACCCCGGAAAATATCGAGACCCCCCGCCTGCTGCAAACCGGCACCGTGGACGGCGCCCCCGATTTGGGCTGGGGCGATCCCCGCGCCGACTTTTACGCTTTACCCCAAACCGAGGCCGTCGCCGCCCTGGAACAAATGTCGCACGATTACGCCCGGCTATGGCTGCTGCGAGCCTACGACACCGTCACCGACCCGCAAGCGGTGCTGCGGCAGTGGCTGGCCGATAACACGGTTCCGTTGGAAGACCGGTCTTTTGCCGGGCCAAGTAACATTCGGGTACAAGGTTTTTTGCTGACCGGCGCCGGGGCGCCGGGTCGGCAGCCGGTTTACCTGGCCGATAATATGGTTCTGGCCGGTTGGGATTTGCCGCTGCACCCGTGGCAAGCCGGGCAAACCATCCCCCTGAAACTGTGGTGGCTGGTCACCGCGCCGCCCGCGGTTGATTATAAAATGTCACTAAAACTATGGACCCCGACCGGCGAACTGGCCGCGCAGGGGCAAGACACCTGGCCGGTCGGCACACTGTACCGGGCCACAGACTGGCCGGTCGGAGAGATGGCCTATCAGCCGGTTGGCTTCAACCTGCCCGCGGATTTGCCGCCCGGCCAATACTGGCTCAATGTGGAGTTGTATCACCCGGACACCGTCCAACCCCTGCCCCGGCTGGATAATGGCGAAGCTGCCGTTACCCTGGGGCCGGTGGATGTTCAGAGAGAAGATAGATGATAAAAGACAAACAACATGCACAATTCG
>Ga0180430_10002106_pt1 | contig 18415 bp, 8 predicted proteins | sample SS_ome_9_FD_132999 | JGI IMG/M metagenome (GOLD analysis project Ga0180430, IMG submission 132999) | Hypersaline lake sediment archaeal communities from the Salton Sea, California, USA - SS_1_S_2 metaG | ecosystem: Environmental > Aquatic > Non-marine Saline and Alkaline > Hypersaline > Sediment... | reverse complement strand
GTGATCGGCGTGATCAAGAAGGTGGGCGCCGATCTCGCCAAGAAGGTGATCAGGATGCGCAAGGAGGGCCACGAGGTGGCCCGCATGCTGGGCGGCCGGCAGATCCACCCCGTGGGAATGATCCCGGGCGGACAGTCGAAGGCGGTGACGGGCGCAATGCAGAAACGCCTCATCGAGATCGGCGAGTTCATGGTCGAGTTCAGCAGCCTCACGCAGAAGATCTTCGCCGACATCGTGCTCGCCGAGAAACGTTACGTCGACCTCATCCTTTCCGAGGCGTTCACCCAGAAGACCTACTCAATGGCGCTCGTCAACGAACACAACCAGCCCGATACCTACGACGGTTTTCTCCGGGTCGTCGATCCCGACGGCGAGGAGTTTGCCCGATTCCACCCTTCCGAATATCTCGATCACCTCGCCGAGCAGGTCGAATCGTGGTCCTATCTCAAGTTCCCCTTCCTCAAGGCGGTGGGATGGAAGGGATTCGAAGAGGGCAAGGATTCGGGAATCTACCGCGTGGCGCCCCTCGGAATGCTCAACGCGTCGGACAGCATGCAGACACCGCTCGCCCAGGCGGAGCGCGAAAAGATGTTCCACACCCTCGGCGGCAAGCCGGTGCACCAGACCCTCGCCTTCCACTGGGCGCGGATCATCGAGATGCTCCAGTCGTCGGAGCTCTTTCTCGGCTACGCGCGCGACGAGCGGCTCACCGATCCCCATGTGCGCGTCTTGCCGACCCAGACCCCGCGCGAGGGGATCGGCGTGGTCGAGGCGCCGCGGGGCGTTCTCATTCACCACTACTGGACCGACGAGAAGGGGATCGTGGAGCGCGCCAACCTCATCGTTGGAACGACGCACAACTACGCGCCGATCAACATGTCGATCATGAAGGCCGCCAAGGGCGTGCTCGCCGGCGGGGCCACGCCCGACGAGCCGCTGCTGAACACGATCGAGATGGCCTTTCGCGCTTACGATCCCTGTTTCGGCTGCGCGACCCATTCGCTGCCCGGGCAGATGCCGATGACCGTGAATATCTACGACGACCGCCGTGAGCTCGTCAGGAAAGTGCAACGCGACGGAAGGGAGCGGACCGATGTCTGAATCGAGGGATACAACAGCCAAGGTCAGGGTCTACCTCTGCGAGTGCGGGCCGATCATCAAGGACGCCATCGACCTCGACCGCATCGCTCAGCGTCTCGGCGCCGCCGACGGGATCGATAGCGTGTGCAAGCACGCCACGCTCTGTTCCAAGGAGGGACGCCAGTGGCTGGCCGACGACCTCGCCCGCCATTCCGACTGCCGCGCCGTCGTTGCCGGCTGCTCGCCGCGCGAACATGGCGCCACATTCATGGATGTCTGCCGGCAGGCCGAATTCAATCCCTACCTGCTCACCATGGCCAACATCCGCGAGCAGTGCGTCTGGGTGACCCTCGACCGGTACCATGCCGAGCAGAAAGCGGAGAGGATCATCAAAGCCGCCGCATCGCGCGCCACCAGGCAGCAGCCGCTCGAGGAATCGGAGATCGACTGCAACACCGACGCCCTCGTCGTGGGCAGCGGCGTGGCCGGTCTGACCGCCGCCCGCATGCTGGCCGACGGAGGGCGGCACGTGACGTTGGTGGAACGCACATCGGCAGTGGGGGGACGGGCCGCGCTACTGAGCGAGGTCTTTCCCAATCTCGAATGCGGATCGTGCATGCTCGAGCCCTTGCTCGACGATGTGCTCCATCATCCGAACATCGAGTGCCACACCGACAGCGAGGTCGACGAGGTGCTCGGATTTTTTGGCAACTACACGGTGCGCGTCCGCAAGCGCGCGCGGCGTGTCGATGTGTCGGCCTGCTACGGCTGCCGCACCTGTGTCGAGGCCTGTCCCGTCGAGGTGCCGAGCGCCTTCGACCACGGCCTCTCCACGCGCAAGGCGATCGACATCGCCTATCCCGGCGCTCTGCCCAACGCGACCGCCGTCGACGGAGCGCACTGCGCTCATGCCAAAGGCGAGGACTGCGCGCTCTGCACTGCGGCCTGCCCCTTCGGCGCCATCGATCTCGACGCGACGGACAGCGTGGTGGAACACAAGGTGGGGGCGGTGATCGTGGCGACGGGGGCCGAAACGGCACCGGTCAGCGACGACGGCGGCTCTTCGGGGAGCGTTCTCTCCTCAATGGCCTTCGAGAGGCTTCTCAACGCGTCGGGACCCACGGGGGGCGAAGTTTGCCTTCCCGACCGCGACGCGCCCCGATCGATCGCGCTCGTTCACTGCTCCGACAGCGCCGGCCGGGCGCCGGTGGAGAGGTGTTCGAAAGTCTGCTGCATGGCGTTCGCCAAGTACGCCCATCTGATCCATCAGAAATTGCCCGACTGCACGATCCACGAGTTTCTGTGGGACCGCTGCGCGGGGGGCAAGGGCTTTCGTGAATTCTGTCACGAGACCGCTCACGAAACTGGGCTGCGCCAGGAATGGCTCCGTCCCGGGGACCGGATCGAGGGTGTCACCCAGAACGCCGATGGCGTCACGATCGACTATACGACCGGCGGCCGCAAAGCGTCGCTCGACGTCGATCTCGCGATCCTGTCGCCGCCGCTCCAAGGGGCGAACGGATCGGAGACGCTCGGCGGCCTTCTGCGGATCGAAAGCGGAGAGCACGGGTATTTCCTCGAGGAGCACGGCCACCTGCGGTCGAGCCAGTCGCGCGTGGAGGGAATCTTTCTCGCCGGCTGCGCCCAGGCGCCGCGCACCATCGAAGAGTCGGCGTCTCACGGCGCAGCGGCTGCGGGCAATGTGCTCGCCGCCCTCGTGCCGGGCCGGAAGCTCGCTGTCGATCCGGCCACGGCGGCAGTCGACGAGACGCGCTGCGGCGGCTGCCATACGTGTGTGGCTGTCTGCCCCTTCGGCGCCGCCACATTCGACGAGTCGAATCGTGCCGCCGCGGTCAACAACGTTCTCTGCCGCGGATGCGGCACCTGCGCGGCATCGTGCCCCACGGCGGCGATCAGAGCGCACCATTTTTCCGATGAACAGATCGAGGCCGAAATCGCCGCTCTGGCCCAAGACGAAGAGGTCGTTTTGAGCCGGGGCGACGATGTCGCCTGACGATAGAGCAGAGTGCAACTCTAGTTTTTCTTCAAGGAGGTTATGTGATGGCGATTGTCAATCTCGATGCGCGGGGCCTCAAGTGTCCCATGCCGGTTCTCAAGGTTGTCTCCCTGGCACCGAAGATCCCTCAGGGCGATATTCTCGAGGTCGCTGGGGACTGCCCCACCTTCGAGCAGGATATACGTCGGTGGTGCGAACGGGAGAGCAAGACGATGCTCGCCGTGAACACCGACGGTGAGGGGCTCGTGATCAAGATTCAGTTCTAGTCCTCATAGAAGAAGGACTCGCTGACCGAGTCACGGCGCAGGGGCCGCATCCAGACCGGGTGCGTTCGAACGTTGCGCCGTGACTCGGTGTTTTTATTCCCGCCTGCGGCTTATTTGTTCCCGTCGCGCATGGTGCGCGCTTTCTCCAGCGCGAGGAGCGCCGCCGGCTCGATGGCGGCCTTCACCTTGGGAGTGCATTCCTCGGAAAGGGTGCGATCGTCGGCGATCTGCACGCCGATGATGGTGATCTCCCCCGGGACATCCTGCCCCATTTGGCGCGCCAGCTCCACCGCCGTTGGCAGATCGATCTCGTGGCCGGCCGAGAGGTGCGTGGCCGAGGTGAAGTTCTCCAGGGCGATCGGCACGATCTCTCCAGGCTCGCGGCCGGTGCTGTGCAGCGCGTCGACGATCACCGCATGGGTGTAGCCGTCGAGGAGGTCGAGAAGGCTGAACCCGGCGAGCTCGGCTTCGGTCACTTCGATGCCGGCGGTCTCGGCGGTGCTTGCCGTCGACTGCAGGATTTCGCGCGCCCGGCGCGCGGCGTAGATGCCGACACCGTCGTCGGTGAGGATGGTGTTGCCCAGTCCGAGGATGAGTACGCGGTTTTCTGTTTTCATTCGCACATTATAACCGGACAGGAACCGGCGATCACCTGCCAACTCTCTTCGGCCGTGGTTTGTCACGCAGGAGTCACGGGAGTGTTCGGCCTCCTCTCGGGTCTGGGAAGGGAATGACATTTGCTTTTTCTTTACTCTCGATCTCGGTTCTATATAATAATATTGGTCAATTAGTCCGAAGGGAAGGTACTCATCATGTCGGGCAAAACTCGAGTCCTCTGTTCCTTTGTGCCCCTTTTCTTTTCCCTCCTTTTTGCGGCCCAGGCCGCTGAGATTCATGTTCCCGATGATTTTCCAGCGATCCAGGACGCGATCGACGCGGCGGCGGCGGGTGATGTCGTTCTCGTTGCGCCCGGCACGTACATGGAAAACATCGACTTCAAGGGAAAGGCGATCGCCGTGCGCAGCGAACGTGGCCCTGGGGTGACGGTCATCGACGGTAATCAGTCGGGGAGCGTGGTGGTCTTCAAGAACGGCGAGGATGTCGACTCGATCCTCGATGGATTCACCATTCAGCACGGGACCGGATCTTCGACCATGTTTTTTGACCTGGCCGGTGGCGGGGTCTTCTGTGCGCAGAAAGCGTCACCCCTGATCCGCAACAACAGGATCCGCTGGAATTCGGCGAGCGGCGGCGGGGGGATCTTTGCCAACACGGCCTGCTTCCCGCAGATCACCGACAATCTCATCTGCGAAAACGAAGTGTTCGGCTCGACCGGTCTTTCGGCCGGTGGCGGTATCGCCTGCCTGTCGGCTCTCCATATCAGTCGCAATGTCATCAGCCGCAACGAGGCCGCCGACGGCGTGGGAGGGGGGATCTTCAGCGAGGGCGATTCGACGATCACCGACAACATCATTTGTCACAACGTGGCTTCCGACGGAGGGGGGATCGCCTGCGATCTCTGCACGCTCGTGGTGGTGAACAACACCATTGTGGGCAATTCCGCTCTCGGAGGGGGAGGAATCAGCGCGATCCTCGACTCATCGCTCACCGTCGCCAATACGATCCTTTGGGCAAACAGCGCCTGGTACGGGTCGGCCGTCTCCCTGGGGAACACGTGGCAGGCCTCGTACCTCGATATGGACTACTCCGACGTGGAGGGCGGCGTGGGATCGATCTATCTCGCGCAGGGGTGCGGCATGAACTGGGGCGCGCACAACGTCGACAGCGATCCCCTCTTCGTCGAACCCGGCCGGCAGGACTATCACCTCACCTTCTACTCTCCCTGCAAGGATGTCGGGGACGACGGAGCCGCGCAGAGCGTCGTTGATTTCGAGGGCGATCCGCGCAGTGCGTTCGGCAGGGTCGACATGGGCGCCGACGAGTTTTCCTGCCATCTGTACTGCACGGCGGATAGCTTGGTGCCCGGCTCAATGGTTGATTTCAAGGTTGCCGGTGAGCCGGGGGAGCCTGTGACCGCAGGGCTGGGCGCGGGTATTCTCGACCCTCCCCGGCCGACTCTGTTCGGCGATCTCTTCCTCGCCGATCCCATGGTGACCTTTGGCCTCGGCTTTGTCCCGGCGAGGGGAATCGTGGCCCGGACTGCCTTCGTCCCCGCTGGAACTCCCTCCTTCAAGCAGTACCCCTTTCAGGCTCTGGTGGGCGACGAGTTGTCCAATCTTCTTGTAATCACCGTGGAATAGGTTGGGATCTGAGGACTTGAAGCACTGGACGACTCGATGACAAACACCACGCGGCGTCAGTTTCTCAAAAGCTCCATTGCGGCGGGATCGGCGATTGCCCTTTCCGGGCCGAGCGCCCTCAGCCGACGGGACGAGAGACCCCGCAAGCGGCCCAATCTCGTTTTTGTTTTTCCCGACCAGATGCGCGGCCAGGCGATGGGATTTCTGAAGGAAGATCCTGCGCTGACACCCTGCCTCGATCGGTTTGCGTCGGAGAGCGTCGTCTTTACCCAGGCAGTGAGCAACTATCCGGTCTGCAGTCCTTACCGCGCCATGCTGATGACGGGCCGCATGCCCCACGCCAACGGTGTTCTCGCCAACTGCAACAGCAACGGCGCCGCCTACGGCTACGAGCTCTCCCAGGGCGCTCGCTGCTGGTCGGATCTGCTCCGCGACGAGGGATACAGCCTCGGCTATATCGGCAAGTGGCATCTCGACTCGCCGCGCAAACCGTGGGTGAAAAGCGGCAACAACTCGGAACGCTTCGCGTGGAACGAGTGGTGCGCGCCCGAGCGGCGCCACGGTTTCGACTTCTGGTATTCCTACGGGACCTATGACAACCACAACGCGCCCGAGTACTGGACCACCAACGCGCCGCGCGACAAGAGGGTCAAGATCGACCAGTGGTCGCCCGAGCACGAGGCCGATCGGGCGATCGAGTATATTCGCAACGAGGGCGGCAGCTACCGCGACGAGCAAAAACCCTTCGCCCTCGTCGTGTCGATGAATCCGCCCCACATGCCCTACCAGCTCGTTCCCGAAAAGTACGTCGATCGATACGCCGACAAAACGGCCGAGGATCTCATCAATCGGAAAAACGTGAAACTTGACGCTGACACCAGAGGCTCACGATTGGCGCGTAAGCAGATCAAGAATTACTTCGCCATGGTGACCGGTGTGGACGAGCAGTTCGGCCGTATCGTGGGCGCCCTCGACGAGGCCGGTCTTTCCGACGACACGATCGTTGTTTTTACCTCCGATCACGGAAACTGCCTCGGCTGCCACGAGCAGGTGTCGAAGAACGTGCACTACGAGGAGTCGATGCGCGTCCCCTTCCTGATCCGCTGGCCGGGGCGGATCAAGCCGCGCCGCGACGACCTGCTTCTTTCGACGCCCGACATCTATCCCACCCTGCTCGACCTGATGGGTCTTGGCGAGAAGATCCCCGATGAGGTCGACGGCGTGAGCCACGCGCCGCTTCTGCTCACCGGCGACGGAGTGCGGCCCACGTCGCAGTGGTACATGTGGGTTCCCTACGGCCAACCCGCGTGGGGGCGGCGCGGTGTGCGCACTCACAGCCACACGCTGATGATCAGCAAGACCGAAGGCCAACCGAACGAGGTCGTGCTCCACGACAATGCGGCCGATCCCTTTCAACTGAAGAACATCGCCGAAGAGCAACCGGAGATCGTTGAGCGACTTGTGAAAAAGGAGCTGAATCGGTGGCTCGAAAAATCGGGCGATCCCTGGTTGGGGTCTTGAAAGGATGGCCCTTTTCCTGGTGCTGGCGAACGAAGTGATTAGGCCGGAGTGGTTGAATGAGGGCTGGCAAGTGGAAGTGTCATGATCGCGGAACTGAAGGAGTCTGACTGACTCGAAATTCGAAATAGCGGTCCGCACGGTCGGAGGATGTGGAGGCGGCAAAAAGCCTCACCACCTCCGACCTGAGACCCTCCTTCTCAGATGGCGTAAGTCCGCCCGCCTCCTTGTTTGAAAGAATCTTCATACCGTGTTCTCTCGATCATCGGACCGGTCCTGCTCGGCGCCGCTTGCGTGGATCACGACGCAGACGCCGGCGATGATCAGGTAACCCCAGAAGATCGGCGTGATCTCGATGCCGAGAGTGGGCGAGTGGATCAGGCCGGTGGCGGTGAGGACCATCGCCGAGAGCGCCACCATCCCTGCGCGCAAGAGCTTGCCGTCGAGCAGAAAGGCGGTGAGCGTCCCCCAGAGCAGGCCGATGACGATCGAGCCGTTGAAGAGCGCCGCGTGGCCGAGCACATGGCAGCCTTCCTGTTTCAGAGCGGCCACAGTTTCGGGCCTGGTGAGAATGCCCGTCCCGCCGGAGAGCACCTTGGCCAGACCGCACCACTTGGTGTAGAGAAGGTTCGACACGTGGGGGATCATGGCGACGCACACGGCCATGGCATGGGCGGGCGGCGAAGCGCGAAAGGCCTGCCCCACGATCACCACCCCGATGTAAACGAGGATCGGCGCGCAGGCCGCCACGGGGATGAGGTGGTGGAGAAATGCCACGAGACCGAAGAGGCTCCCGACGAAGAAAACAACGCCCACCCCGACGGCGTAGCCCGCCCGCGCGCGGAGCCGTTTGTAGCCCGGATGTCCGATGAAGACCGTGGTGGGGAAGGCCGATCCAAAAAGCGCGCCCGCCATGGTTCCCACCCCGTCCATGACCTGGCAAGCGCCGACCGGGTAGGAGTCGCCGGCCGCCTCGGCCGACTCGACGTTGTTCATCGTCTCGATGAAGTTGTAGATCTCGGCGGGGATCACGATGGCGAGCACCCAGGGATTGGCGAAGAGGATCTTGAGTCCCTCGAGGAGATCGCCCACGACCGGAACAGGACAGTAAAGCCCCGTGCCTTCGAGCGTGAATGAGGAGTGGCCGGTGGCAAAGCCGATCGCCGTGCCCACGGCGATGGCGGCGAGCCCCGCCGGAATCCCCAGTGGCAGCCGGTAAAGGGCGATCAGGCCGATCAGGACGATGGTGAGAGAACCGAATCCCACGATGGGATCCTCGAAAATCTCGGCGAGCGGCACCGTGGCGATCCAGACGAGCGCAATCCCGGCGAGGGTGCCGAGCATCCCCGCCCGGGGGAGGATCTTCTTGAGAGCCGGGCCGAAGAGAGCGCCGGCCGCCTCGAGCACACCGCCGAGAAATGCGGCGGCGATCCCCACGCGCCACGCCATGAGTCCGGCGTCGGCCGGGGCGAGACCGTCGGCGAGGGCGCCGTCGTGGACCGGCTTCATGATGAGAAAGAGATAGACGAAGAGGATCGGCGTGGAGATGCCGTAGGGCAGCGCGGTCACATCGGCACGCTGCTGCTTCATGGCGAGGCGCCGCGCGAGGAAGGCGTAAAAGAGAAGCCCCGCGAGAAGCGCCACGCCGAGCCCGGGCAGGATCCGGCCGAAGACGACTTCGCCCGGAATATGGAGCACGTAGGCGCACACCCCCGAGGCGATGATCATGTTGGCCAGGTTGTCGGCGAAGAGCGCCCAGAACGCGCTCAGATCGTCGCGCGAGAAGAAGGGGTAGCGGAATTGTTTTGTGTTCATCGTCTGCCCTCCCCGGGAGATTATCCCTTGCGGGAGGGGCGAGATCAATGACACCTTTTTGTCTGCATTTTCTCGGAGGCGAGCGGCGCGCTATCCGAGCTGTTTTTGAAATCACCGTCCTGCCGGCCGCATGCCGTACCTCCATAGATCGCCATGAATCCTTTGGTTTCGTAACGCCCGATCACCTATACTTCGGAGGAGGAATCAATTAAGGAGGAATATTCGATGGCGAGGGAGCTTGAGGATTCGGCGCAAACTCGTGGACGATGGGGCAATCCGGTTTTCTGGGTTGTGATCCTGGCCGTCCTCGTCCTGGTTCCCATGACCTACACGCTCTCCACCGGCAGCAGACTGACCCGCAAGTACGCGCCCCTGGTCGACGCGGCCATGGAAATCAAACTCGAGGCCGCCATCGGCCACCTGTGGTTCGAGGAGATCATCAGCGGCGACAGGTACGAAGAAATCGCCTTGGTTTGGGAACATATCGATCGCGCCGAATGGTATGCGCGCGCCATGCTCGAAGGTGGCGAGAATCGCGAGGGTTTATTCCTCCCGCTGAGCGATCCCGAGCTTCGCAGAGAGATCGGGAATGTGATCGCAAAAATCAGGGAGTTCCGGTCGATCGCGGAACGGAGATGGGCGTTGGCTGAGCAGTCGGGCATCGCGTCCGACGTCGATCAACAGTTCGACGCCGTCTTCAAGGATTTTCTGGCCCAAGCCGACCGGGTGGAAACGGCGCTCCAGGAAAAAATCGCCCTCGATCCGGGAAGATTTCATCTCGTCCAAGGCCTCTTGACAGCTCTCACCCTGGCGCTGTTCGTTCTCGCCGGCGTCGTCCTCTGGCGCTACGAAAAACGGAAACGACACGACCGGTGGGCGCTGGAAAGGAGCGAGAAGAATCTGTCGATCACGCTCGATTCGATTGGAGATGCCGTGATCGCCACCGACACTGCGGGATGCGTGACGCGGATGAACTCCGTTGCCGAAGCGTTGACGGGGTGGCCGGCAGACGAAGCCCGAGGCCGGCCGTTAGACGAAGTGTTTCGCATTATCAACGCCCAAACGCGCAAAGAGGTCGAAAGTCCGGCGGCGAAGGTCCTCAGAGAAGGCGTCGTCGTGGGCTTGGCCAACCACACGGTCCTCGTCGCCCGTGACGGCACGGAGCGGCAAATCGCCGACAGCGGCGCCCCCATCAAAGATGATCGCGATGTGGTAAACGGCGTGGTTCTGGTTTTTCGCGACGTCACCGATTCTTATTTCAAGGAAGAACAACTCCGTGAGAACGAGAGATTGTTAAACCGGGTGTGCGAGATCGCCAAGATCGGCGGTTGGGAGATGGACCTCGAACGAGGCGGCAAAGCCACCTGGACGAAAGGAACATACGATATCGTCGAAATCACCCCTGGAGAGCCCGTGCCGGGCGCTGCAGAACATGTGAGCTGGTATCTGCCCGAATACCGCGCCATGATCGAACAAAAAATGAAGGATTTGATCGAAACCAAAAAGCCGATGCAGTTCGAGGCGATGGGCAGGACCAAGAAAGGAAACTTGAAATGGTGCCGGGCCATGGGCGAAGCCGTGGAGAAGAAGGGCAAGGTCGTCAAGCTACGAGGTCTTTTTCAGGACATCACCGACCAGCACCGCGACGAGGCGGAGCGCGAGCGACTCGCGCGCGTCATCGAGCAGGCGTCCGATTCCGTGGTGATCACCGATGCCGAGGGAACGATCCAATACACCAATCCCGCCTTCGAGCAAGTCACCGGTTTCACGCGCGACGAGGCGGTCGGCCAGAATCCGCGCATACTCAAGAGCGGTGAGCACGACGACGCGTTCTACGAGGAAATGTGGGAGACTCTTACTAGCGGCGAAGCATGGACCGGCCGAATCGTCAACAGAAGAAAAGACGGAAAGCTTTTCACCGAGGACGCCACGATCTCGCCAGTGCGCGATAGGGCGGGCAAAACGATCAACTATGTCGCCGTCAAGCACGACATCACCGAAAAAATCAAACTCGAGCAGCAGTACCGCCAGGCGCAGAAGGTGGAATCGATCGGTCGGCTGGCCGGCGGAGTGGCCCACGACCTGAACAACCTCCTCAGCCCCATCATCGGCTACGGCGAGATGTTGAAAGAAGAACTGGGTTCCGGGGAGAGACACCGGAACTTTGTGGACCAGATTCTGGGGGCGGGATTCCGAGCCCGCGATCTGGTGCGCCAGCTTCTGGCGTTCAGCCGCAAGCAAACCCTGGAATACAAGCCTGTGGACATGAACGAAGTGGTGGCCGGATACGAAAAGCTGCTCAGGCACACGATCCGCGAGGACATCGAAACCACGCTCGTTCAGTCACCCCATATCCCCGTGGTCCTGGCCGATATGGGACAGATCGAGCAGGTCCTCATGAACCTGGTGGTCAACGCCGCCGACGCCATGCCCGAGGGAGGTTGCCTGACCATCGAAACCGCGCCGGTCGAGCTCGATGAAGACTATGGGGGGAGACATCCCGGCGTGGAGCCGGGTGCTTATGTCATGCTGGCTGTGAGCGACACGGGGTGCGGAATCGATGACGCGATCCGCGAGCATCTCTTCGAACCCTTTTTCTCCACCAAGGGCTCGGAAGGCACTGGTATGGGTCTCGCCACGGTCTACGGAATCGTCAAGCAGCACGGCGGCCACATCTGGATCTACAGCGAGATCGGAAAAGGGACGACCTTCAAGGTCTACCTGCCCGTCTCGGAGAAAGTGTCTGTCGAACAAACCGCAGACCTACCTTCGATCGGGAATCTGGAGGGTTCTGAAACGATCCTGCTCGTGGAAGATAACGAGTCGGTGCGTCATCTCACACAGGCCATCCTCATGCGGCGGGGTTACACCGTCCTGATGGCCGAAAGCGGTCCGGAGGCGATGGCGCTTCTTGCGTCGTACGAGGATCGGGTCGATCTGCTGTTGACCGACGTGGTCATGCCCGATATGAGCGGCAAAGATCTCTTCGTGATGGCGAGCGGCTTGCGCCCCGCGTTGAAGGTGCTCTACATGTCCGGTTACACCGACAATGTGATCGCCCACCGCGGTGTGCTCGACGAGGGGACGGCTTTCATCCAGAAGCCTTTCAGCGTTCGGAATCTGGCCGCCGAGGTTCGAAGGGTACTCGATCAGGAAGGCGGCCGGAGCAGAGACGATGGCCGTGAGTCCGCCCGAGGCGGGCAGAGTCGAACTCGTTGAGCTGCTCTTATTTCACCGGCGCCAGAACCACGGGCTCCATCGCCCGCTCGTCGATCGCACTGAACGACTCGATCAGCGTGGAATAGTCATCGGGCGGCACGTCGCCCGGATTGAAGCACGCCGTCTGCTCCACGCGGAATCCCTTTTCGGTCCGCGTCGTAGTGAGCGCGTAGTCGACGAACAGACCCTTGTCGGCGATCGACTCGGGAAGCTGCTCGAGAGTGTAGCCCTCCCCGAGGTCGACGGTCATCGCAAACCGCTGCGACGAATAGCCGCGCTGCATCATCGTAAACTGCCTGTCGGGCTTGCGGATGAACCGCCTTGTGAAAAGGAGCGGCGACGGCACGAGGCGGCACATCTTCCGGTTGCCGATGGGCACGACGAAGCGGCGCGCCATCAGTTCGAAGGTGAAGGTGGGCAGGCTGCCCACCTCGTCGATCCCCGCAATGTCGAGATCGATCACGCTCGCGCCGGGTACGATATGGCGCAGGAGATTGCGTTCGAAGACCTGGCGGCGCTGGCGGGTGTCGAGACGGCGCATCTGCTCCTGGAAATTCCAGCGGCTGAAACCGGGGAAGACAAGGGTTCCCTTGATTCTGGCGTCGTCGCCCTCGAGAGTCGCTGTGATCGTCAGATCGATCTCGCGGGCGGCGGTTTCGAAATCGCCCCCCGGCAGGGTCTCGAGCCTCTCGGGGATGCCGGTCACCTTCATGGCGCGGGCATCGAACAGAAAGGGCGGTATCTCGCCGAAGGGCGCCATGCGCGAAAAGGTCGACACAAGCGTCCCCTTCCCCTCGGGCCCGGCGTGCAGGCGGATCAGCTCCCGGGGGAGGAGGTTCATATCGACCTTGCTCCAGTCGCGCGGCACGGGGAGGTAGCCGGGATTCAGCCCGCACCGGAGGTAGTCGTAACCCACACCGGCCCCGTCGAGAAGGGCCATGAAGAGGACGCCCCGGTCGCCGCGCCCCTCGAGAAGCACCGCCGTCGCCTGGTTGGAGCCCTCGTCGTCCTTCACGAGGGTGTTGACGAAGGAGTAGAGGGCGCGCGCCTTGTCGAGGTCGCCGTCGACGCCGGCGGTGAGCTCCAGGGCCTTCCGCCTGATCTCCTCGGTGACGATCACCTGGGGAAAGTGGATGTTGGCCATGATCTGGGCGAGCTCGATCCAGTTGCGGTACTGGACGAAATTGACGTTGGGATAGGCCTCCACCTCGGGAGGCATGAAGATCTCCTTCTCCACGACGGGCGTGTTGCGCGCCGTGTAGATGTAGACGCGCTCCTCTCCCCGGTCGCGCACCTCGCGTTCGACGAGATCGGGCCCCTTGAACTCCTCGTCGATCTCGATCGACTTGGGCAGAACAATGACCGATCGGCTGAAGAGAAAGGGCTGCAGCCCGTCCACATCTTGGAAATAGAAATTGCCCAGCTCGCGCGGCGCGCCGCGCCAGCTCCGTTCGCGGATCGTGAAGCACGTCTCCACGAGGCATCCCACGTCGACGCCCGGCATGTTGAAGGCGCCCGACCGTTCGGCATCGACCGGTTCGAGAACGCGCCCGTCGGGCAGGATGGTGCGCACGATCTCGATCTGTCCGGGAATCTGGCGCCGGCCGTACTCCTCAACGGCATCCTTGTCGAGAATCTTGACGACCTGATGAATGCGCATCAACGACGATCCGTCGGGGTAGATGCGTGTCACCTGGTGGTCGAGGGCGAGGATCGACGACGCCTTGGGGAACTCCGCCTTGCCGGGCAGGTCGATCATGAAATCCCTGCCGTCGACCATGAACTCGTCGAAGATCGGATCGCTGCCGCATTCGGCGCCCAGTTCGCCCAGAATGGACCGCACACGGTGGAGGTCGGGCGCGATGGCGAGCGCCTTCTTGTAGAGGTCGATCGCCGCGGCCCGGTCGCCGCCGCCGAGGAGAAAGTCGGCGAGATCGACCATGTAAGAGGGCACACCCTCATAGCGCTCGCAGAGCGCCTCGAGACGGGCGCGCGCCCCCGGCCTGTCGCCGAGAGCCTCGAGGCGCGCGGCGATCTTCCCTGTCATGTCGGTGCCGGTCTGCTGCGCGTCGATCAGGGAGAGGATCCGGAGCGATTCCTCATGCTTTCCCTGGTTCCAGTAGATGTCGGCCACTGTCTCGGCGATGTCCGTTCTGGCGGCGTTGATCTCGAGAATCTGGAGGTAGGCGCCGAGAGCCAGGTCGTGCCTCTCGAGCGCCACGTGGTGTTTGGCCAGCTCCTCGATCGGCGTGTCGCGGTGGGGGGCGAGAGCCTGCAGACCGTCGATCGCGTCCCTGTGCTCCTTCCACCAGCCGAGCGTCTCGTACACGTTGGCGAGGAGGCGGTGCGCGCCGTAGTAGCCCGGCTTTTCCTCGACGATCGCGTCGATCAGGCCGAGCGCCTCCTCCGAGCGGTCGTTCATGTGCGCCCGCCGTGCGAGCCGCAGCCGGGCGGGGAGGAAATCGGGCCGGAGCTCGACCGTCTTTGTCAGCATTCCGTGGGAACGGGTGTTCCTGATGTTTTCGGGCAAGTGCCCGGCGCGCAGGTAGAGCCTTCCGAGAAAGTGGGCCGCGTGAGGGCTTTGGGGATCGATGGCGCAGGCCGCCTCGGCGGCGTCCACAGCGCGCGATTGGAGCCTCTTGCGATTGAAAGCATCGGCCAGGGCGATCCTTCCCGCCACGCTCTTCGGATTATTGCTGACGAAGTTTTCGAGAAAGGGGACGGAGCTCACCCTGGCCGGATCGAAGTCGATGCCGGGACCCTCGGGCGGGTCCGACAGGGGGTGGATCAAAAAATCGGTGTTTTCCTCGAGCCCTTCGATCGCCTGCGCGCTCCGATCGAGGAGAGCGAGCGCCGCCGTCGACCGTGCCGTGGAGAGCTTGACGAGGATCCTGTTCCACCCGGCGGCGGGCGCGATGGGAAGGAGCTCGTTGATCGGCAGCTCGGCGCGGGTTCTGTCCCAGTCGAGGACCTCCCGGTCGTTGAACCAGATCTTGGCCGAGCCTTCGTTCCAGAAGTAGATTAGCGCCGGTGTCGCCTCTTTCAGCTTGAACTGGTAGAGCAGATAACAGCACCCGGCATGGGGAAAGAGCTGGTCGAAGGGGCTGAATTGGGGCGACGCCCCGTCGCGAGTCAGCGCTTTCCAGCGCACATCGACTCCGTAACCTCTGTAAACGGCCGAGAGGTCGAGCTCCGACTCGGGCGGGAAGGAAACGTGATGGAGGGAGCGGGTCTGGAAACCGAAGGGGCCGGCAACAAGAAAATGGCGTCCATAGGGCTTGAAGACGCCGAGTGCGGCGGCCTCGTCGTGGCGCCCCTGCTTGAGATAGACCTCCCGCTGGGTGACGCGCGCCCGCGCGGCGATCATTCCCTTCGTCGTCTCCATGTCGGGAAAGGTCTCGAAAAAACGGTCCACCGGTTCGGGATCGGCGCAGGAGCCGTAGATGTCGAGGAGTTTCTCGTAGGCGAGCGACGCCAGCGGCGCGTCGGCCGGATCTTCAGACGCCGACAGTGTCTCGATGAGCGCGACCAGTTCGGCCGCCCATTCGTCGTAGCGCGCGCCCGGTTCGAAGTCCGACGCGTAGAGCGCTTGCAGGACGCTCTCCGTCTTCGCGTCGTCGGCCCGGAGGGGAGAGGGACAGAGAGCGAGCACGAGCAACAGGAGCAGATATCTGCAGGGGGCGGACACCATATCTCAAGCCTTTCTGATGTGAATCAGGCCTTCCTCGGCCTTCTCGATCTCGCGGCAGATGTCGCGGAACAGGGGATAGTCCTCGACCGGCACGCGCGGCGCCTCGAGGAGAAGGGTCCGCTCGATGATGACGGCGCCCTCGGCGTTGGTGTAGTCGAGCGAAAATGTGCAGTAGGGACTTTCGATCTTCACGTCGTCGGGGAGCGTCTCGGCCACGAATCCCTCGGGAAGGGTGTAGACGATCCGCGATTGGGAGCCCGACGGCGCGCCGAGGAGAAGATCCCACTCCCGCGTCTCGAGGGAGACGACCTGGCCGAGCTGGAAGGGAAAAAAGACGGAGCGCAGTTGATAGCCGCTGCCGCTCTCGATGAGAATGTCGGCGGCGCGGACCTCGAGACTGTACGAGACCGGCTCGTTGAGGTCTTCTACATCGCTAAACGCGATGCGGCCCACATCGATCTCGCCGAAAACGCTGCCGTAGCGGTCCTTGAACTGGGACGTCCTTTTTCCCTGGTTGAGAAACTGGCTGCGCACGCCGGCCTCGTTGGTGCCGATGGCGCGGCTTTCGACGGCGATGACCGCGCTGCCGTCGGCGCTGAGCGCCACCTCGTTGGACGTGAAAGACATGTTCTTGTCCCCCCGATCGTAGGGGATCCTTTCGATCGTGCAGCCCACCGCGTCGACGATGACCACCGTGGCGCCCCGGTCGGCGTCGGGGAGCGCCTCCATCGGATGAAACTGGGCGGTCCCGTCGAGAAAGAAACCGGCCTCGTCCCCCTCTCCGGCCACCCATGCGATGGCGTGGTTGAAGTGATTGATCAAGGGGAGGGTGAGGTCCTCGCGCGTGCGCGTGCCGTCGAGGCGGATCATGACCGGGAAGGCGCGCACACCGATCTCGGCGAGCAGGGTGCGGATGAGGATCGCCTTGTCCTTGCAGTCGCCAAAACGGTTGTTGAAAATTGCCGACGCGCGGTAGGGCTTGAAGCCGTGGATGCCGAATTCCCACGTGTCGTTGTAGCGAATGTGGGAGACGACAAAGTTGTAGATGGCGCGGATCTTGTCGCGCCGCGTGGCGCAGCCGGCGGTCAGCTCCTCGACCTTGGCCTGCATGGCGGCGTTGATATCGCACTGATTGTCGATGAGCCGCCACCACCAGGCGGCGAGATCGTTCCAGTTTTCGAAAGTGCTCACCTCCACGCAGGGCGCAAACTCGGCCCGACCGGGCATGTGGGGTTCGGAGACGAATTTCTCGATTCCGTCGATCTGCCAGGAGAGGACGCGCAGCCCGTCGGCGTTGACCCTTTCTTCGCGCGCAACGTCGACGAAGCGCTCGTTGAACCGGTAGTCGACGTCGGGCGGCAGGAGGAGAGCGAGGCGGGCGTCCCTCACCGCCTCGAGATCGCCGTCGTTGAAATAGTGCTTGAGACCGAAATAGTTGCCGAAGATCGACTGCCTGAGCTGGTCGGTTCTGAACTCGATGTCGACCACGTCGCCCGGCCGGAGGGCGGGCAGGTCGACAAAGGCCGGGGCCTGTCCGTTGCGCACCATGTCGCGACGCACCGTGTTGTCGATCCGCGACTCCTCGATCGTGCCGTCGGCGTGAAAGACACGCGCCGTCTTGATCCGCGTTTTCTCCTCGCCGAGCGCGTAAAAGGTGGCGAAGAAATCAAAAGCCGACGCGCCGTTGTCGCTCAGGATGCGCACCACCTCGTGGTGATAGCGCGAGCTCGTGCCATCGGGATTGACCTTGTAGACGTCGTGGCGGAGGAGATATTCGTGGGGATGGTTCTCCTCGTTCTTCGGCGCCGGGTGTGCGGCGATCAGCGCGGGAACGTCGACCTTGAATGCGTCCTCGAAGGGCGCGGCCGACTCCTTGAGATATTCGAGGTGGCGCTGCAGGGAGGCCGCCTTGGGATTGAGTTCGAGCGCCCGCTCCCAGGCGGCGATCGCTTCGGGCCGCTTTCCGGCAAGATCGTAGGCCTTTCCGAGCGCTTTGAAGAGGGCGTCGTTGTCGGGCGCGATCGTCTTCGCCCGCTCGAGAAGGCCGAGCGCGTCGGCATAGGCCTCCTCGCCGAGAAAGAGATCGGCCTTGCGCGTGAGGAGCGACGTGCGGCTCGGGTAGAGGGCGTACTCCTCATCGAGAAGTCCGATCATCGTGTCCACATCGCCCTCGTCGCGGGCGATCTCGTAGAGCGCCTCGCGCGCCGACCAGGAGAGGTGGTCGGCCTTCAGCGCCCGGCGGTACAGCTTTCGGGCATCGTCGATCCGTCCCTCTTCCCTGGCCAGGGCACCGAGGCTGCTGAGCAGGCCGGGCGAGGCGAGGGCGCCGTCGAAGTCCTTGGCGCAACGGTCGAGCAGGGAGCGGCTCAACGGCCCGAACTGCATGAAATCGAGGATGCGGATCAGGAGCAGGCGGGCCTCGAGAAATTCGGGATTGATCCTGAGGGCGGCTTCGGCATGGGCGCGCGCGCGGTTGGGGATCCAGAGCGAATAGGTGTAGTATCTGGCGAGCTCGAGATGGCATTCGGCATGGGTCGGATCGAGGCGC
>Ga0180430_10002105_pt1 | contig 18431 bp, 15 predicted proteins | sample SS_ome_9_FD_132999 | JGI IMG/M metagenome (GOLD analysis project Ga0180430, IMG submission 132999) | Hypersaline lake sediment archaeal communities from the Salton Sea, California, USA - SS_1_S_2 metaG | ecosystem: Environmental > Aquatic > Non-marine Saline and Alkaline > Hypersaline >... | reverse complement strand
CAGATGCGCTCGTATTTCTTCAGCACCGGGGTGCGGGTCTCGCCGATCACCCGATCACGCTCGCGGATGATGGCTGGGACGTGCTTGACCTCGAAGCGGCCGGCCTCGCGCGAGCGTAGTTCGCCGCCCAGGGCGGTGAAGGCCTCGGTGAAGAAGGCGCGGATGAAGTAGGGCTGCAGCTTGCGCGCCTCGGCCTTCTCCATCTCCTCCTTGACCGCATAGAGCGCTTCCATCCCCATGTGCTGCTCGACCAGGGCGTTGCGGCACAGGATCTCGTGCAGATGTTCGGCATCGAACGCACCCTCAATCACCTGGCTCATCCTTGCCTTGACCTCGGGGTCGTCACCGTAGCGGATCGCCTCGACCAGCAGGTCTTTGAGCGAGACGTTGTCGAAGGCCTCGCCGAGCACGTCGAAGACCTTCCCGCCCAGGGCCGCGCGCTCGACCTCGATCTTGTCGAACAGCTTCTGGAACACCTCGCCCTCGCGCGTGCCCATGGCGACGATGTTCCACAGGTGGCAGACCTCGGTCTGGCCGATGCGGTGGATGCGCCCGAAGCGTTGTTCGAGCCGGTTGGGGTTCCACGGCAGGTCGTAGTTGACCATGAGGTTGGCGTTCTGCAGGTTGACGCCTTCGCCGGCGGCGTCGGTGGCGACCAGGACGGTGACCTCGGGGTCGTTGCGGAACTCTTCTTGAACCTTGCGCCGATCGTCGCGGTTGGTGCCGCCGTAGATGATGCGCACCGCGTGCGGATTGCCGAGCAGGTCTTGGATGCGCGCGACCAGGTAGTTGAGCGTGTCCTTGTGCTCGGTGAAGAGGATCAATTTGCGGCGGCTGCCGCTGGCGGTGAACATCTCCGGCTGGTCTTGCAGTAGGCTGGAGAGTTCTTCCCACTTCTTGTCGTTGCCGGACTCGACCAGGCGCTGGGCTTGGTGCTCGAGGTCTTTGAGGATCAGGATCTCGGCCTCGAGTTCGGGGATGGTCTCGGCGGCGGAGGCTTGATCGACCACCTGGTCGGCGAAGCGCTCGTAGTCTTCGGCGCTGAGTTCTTCATCCAGCTCGTCGAAGTCTTCCGGGAGTTCCAGCGTCTTCTTGATGCTGTACTCGCCGAGGGTCTCGGCGATGTGGTGGCCGTGCCCGTTTCCTGCGCCCTTGCCAGCCTGCACGGCTTGGCCTTTGGCCATGAGCTTGGTCTCTTCTAGCCGTGCCTCGAGCCGTTTGCGCCGACGCTGGAGCGATTGATAGATGGCCTCGGGGCTGGAGGCGAGTCGGCGTTGCAGTTGGGTGAGGGCGAAGCCGATGGTGTTGCGTTTCTTGCCGCCGAGTCGGTCGGCGCGGTTCATCTCCTCGCGCACATAGGTGGTGACCTGTTCGTAGAGCGAGGCCTCGAGCGCGGAGAGTTGGTAGTTGGCGGTGTAGGCGCGGCGCTCGGGGAACAGCGGGGTGCCGTCGAACTTGAGCAGGTCTTCCTTGACCATGCGGCGCATCATGTCGGAGACGTCGACCTTGTGCGCGCCTTCGCGGAACTTGCCGTAGAAGCGGTCGCCATCCAGCAGGGAGAGCCAGATCTGGAAGTCGGCTTCCTTGCCGTTGTGCGGCGTGGCGGTCATCAGCAGGAAGTGGCGGCTGATCGAACCGAGCCGCTCGCCGAGCTGAAAGCGCTTGGTCTTGGTGACCTTGTTGCCAAAGTAGGTCGCGGAGAGCTTGTGCGCCTCGTCGACGATGATCAGATCCCAGTCGGTGGCGCCGAGCTTGGCCTGAACGTCCTCGTTGCGCGAGAGCTGATCGAGCCGGCAGATGAGCTGGTCTTGCTCGTCGAAGTAGTTACCCGAGGCGCACTGCTCCTGTTTCTCGCGGCTGAAGATCTCAAAGCGCAGGCCGAATTTCTCCAGCAGCTCGTCTTGCCACTGCTCGGTGAGGCCACCGGGGGAGACGATGAGGATGCGCCGGGCGTCGGCGCGCATCAGCAGCTCGCGCACCAGCAGGCCGGCCATGATGGTCTTGCCGGCGCCGGGGTCATCGGCGAGCACGAAGCGCAGTGGCTGCTTGGGCAGCATGGCCTCGTAGACGGCGGCGATCTGGTGCGGCAGCGGTTCGACGTTGGAGGTATGCACCGCCATCATCGGATCGAACAGCGCGGCCTGGCTGATGCGGTAGGCCTCGAGCCCGAGCTTGAAGGCGGCGCCATCGGCATCGAAGGCCCAGGGGCGACCGGCTTGGGCGAGTTCTAGGCGCGGCTCGTCGGTGCGAAACAGCAGCTGCTCGCCAAGGCGGCCCTGGCTGTCGCGGTAGATGAGGGTGACCGCCTGCTCACCCACCGGCTCGACCTGGGCGATGCGCACAATCTCGTCAGGGACGATGCCACTGACCTGGGCGTCCTTCTTCAGGTCTTCGAGCTTGAGCATGGGTTAGCTGTAAGCGTCTGCGACGGCGGCCGGCCGGCAGCCGCTTCCGTCGGCCGATGAGAATGGCCAACAGGGCGCGTTGCAATCAGAATGCAGCGCATGCAACAGCCCCGGTACCGGGTCTTCCGGAAAGAAAGACAGTGGAACGCAGGCCCTGAGCCGTGGCTCAGCGCGCCCAAAGGTGACGTTGCTCTGTTCCTCCACACGCATCTCCAAATGTGCGGACGCGACAACACCCTGCCCTTGCGCGTCCTGAAGTCGTCAGTGACTCCGATGGTAGAGGAAGGTCTAGCGAGAAGGGGTTGATCTGGGGCAACGCATCACGCGGCCGCTGTGAAGAGCTTCGTCTCGCCGAGCGATGAACGCGGGAGCACGCAAAGTAATAATACTGACGAGGCCAGGGCTGGGAACCGTGATCAGAGGTCAGGTACCGCTAGAGGTACCATCGCATGCACGCGGAGGGCGCCAACTGACGCGAATGACGTATCCCTACGCGAAGTTAAGTCATTGATCTGGCGGAGAGGGTGGGATTCGAACCCACGGTACGCTCGCGCGTACACCTGATTTCGAGTCAGGCCCGTTCGGCCACTCCGGCACCTCTCCGGGATGCTCTTCGCCGCGCTGGCGAGTGGCAGCTCATCACTATAGCACGCTAAACCTTTCAGACCAATGCGTGGATGCTCAGGCGTGGATGCTCAGGGATGCCGCCAAGTCCGCAGCCGCTCGGCATTGACGAATTCAAGACTGATGCCATAACGGTCGTGACGTATCCGGGTCAGGCCGGCGTAGTCGATGCGGATGCGATACCAATGCTTGGGATCGGCCTCTAGCACATGGCCGACGATGGCACGGCTGACGCCGGCATGGCAGACGATCAGCAGATGACGCCCTGGGTAGGCGGCGATCTGACGATCATAGGCGCGGCCGATGCGCGCCTGCAGGGCTTCCAGTCGTTCACCCCCTGGCGGCCGGTTCGCGACCGGATCGCGGCGGAAGGCAGCGAAGGTTTCTGGCTCTTCCTCCGCCAGTTCGCTGGGGCGACGCCCTTCCCAGGCGCCCATGGCGATCTCGCGCAGCTCTGGATCAACCGCCAGCGGCCGGCCAAGTCGCGACGCTAGCTCGCAGGCGAATTCGCGCGCGCGCGCTAAAGGTGAGCTGAGAATCTGCTGCCAAGGGGCCGCATCACTCACGGCAGCACGCATCTGCTGCCAACCGAGCGCGCTGAGCGGGTGATCGACCCCCTGCCCGCGGATCATGCGGCCGCCAAGCGGTTCACCGTGGCGGATCAGGTCGACAGTGGTATCTTGAGCGGGCACAAGGATCTCCTTGGCGACTGAGCGGCAGTCAGCCGCTCCTGCGCATTGCTTGATTAGGTTAGCTTATGTTGAATCGAGACAAGACCTATGTCGGCCTTGACGCCGACAGTTATGGCGGCATGACGCCAACCGGCACGATTATCCGTGATGCCCAGGTCTTTGGCCTGATCCCCGAGGATGAGACGTGCAAAGGCTGGGCCGTATCACGCGTTGAAGCCCTCTACGATGAGGTCAGCAAGGCCTGGCATCCCTATGGCCACCTCGTCTCACGACTACCGGAGGATCTGCGCGAACGCCATCGCCGCATCTACGACGCCGCTATCCAACAGGCCCGCGAGCTGGGCTGGTCCGCCGAATTATACGATGACCCAGAGATCTGAAGACCCACTGATCACCCGCCTGCTTGAGCTGGCACGCGAGCTGACCGAGGAATCCGAAGGCTATCTCGATCGCCAGGACGATGCGCAGCTTTGGTATAACCGTGGCTACGCCAATGGCATGCTCGGCGCCCTGCAGGCGCTCGGCTATGGCGCGGAGGCCAATGCCGTAATTGAATCGGATTGCTACGACGCCGCCCGAGACCAGGCTCACCTGCCCTGGGGCAAGGCCTATGAGCATGGCCGCGAGATGGGCGTCCGCGAGACCTACGAGGTCACCGGCAACAGTCCACCAACGCCAATCGCCTAGCACCCAGCACCTAGCGCCTAGCACCCAGCACCTGCCCGAGCGACAAAGCACGCGGGCCGTTGAGCGCGGCCCTCGTCTCATACAGGAACTCGCATGACCCGATTGATCTCGTTCAACGTCAATGGCATCCGCAGCCGTCCGCACCAGCTCGAGGCGCTAAAGGCGCGGCATGATCCGGATGTCGTCGGCATCCAGGAGTCGAAGGTCGCCGATGAGGCCTTCCCGGCCGAGGCCATCAACGCCCTTGGCTGGCGCGCCGCCTATCATGGCCAAAAGGGCCACTATGGCGTTGCGCTGCTCAGCAAACAGGAGCCGCTGCGGGTCGTCAAAGGCTTCCCAGAGGACGGACTCGAGGCGCAACGGCGAGCGATTACTGGCTACTACAGGCTTAACGATGGCACCGAGCTGGCGGTGATCAACGGCTATTTCCCGCAGGGCGAGAGCCGCGCGCACCCGGTCAAGTTTCCCGGCAAGCGGAAGTTCTATGCCGATCTCGCCGACTATCTGCGCCAGCAGTTCAGCCCAACGCAGCCACTGGTGGTGATGGGTGACATGAATGTGGCGCCGCGGGATGCGGATATCGGCATCGGCGCCGACAATGCCAAGCGTTGGCTGCGTAGCGGCAAATGCAGCTTCCTGCCCGAGGAGCGCGAATGGCTACGGATCCTGATGGACTGGGGCCTGAGCGATGCCTACCGCTGCATCCATCCCGACAGCGAGGACCGCTTCAGTTGGTTCGACTACCGCTCGCGTGGCTTCGAGCGCGAGCCCAAGCATGGACTGCGCATCGATCTGATCCTGGTCTCGGCACCGGTGCGCGAGCGCCTGCGCGATGCCGGTATCGACTATGAGATCCGTGGCTTGGAGCGTCCCTCGGATCACTGCCCGATCTGGATCGATCTCGATTAACGCGGCCACCGCCCCCACTCATCATTGCCGATATCCAGCCACTGCGCCAACCGGCAACCATAGCCAGGAGACGATGATGAGCGAGACGAAGATCCACGCATTCCAAGGCAACGAGATCGATGTGCACTGGGACCAGCGCCTGTGCATCCATATTGGCGAATGCGGCCAGGCCGACAACAGCCTGTTCGAGGCCGGCCGCGAGCCCTGGTGCGTCCCCGATGAGCTGTCCAAGGCCGAGGTGCGCGAGGTCTGTGAGCGTTGCCCGAGCGGCGCCTTGAGCTATGTCGACAAAGCAGGTACCCCCGAGCAGCCCGCGGCCGAGAACAGCGGCCAAGTGGTCTATAACGGCCCGCTCTACCTGACCGGTGAGTTGGAGATCGAGGGCGCGCCCGAGGACATGCCGGGCCTGCGCTTCCGCGCCGCGCTGTGCCGCTGTGGGGCATCGAAAAACAAGCCCTTCTGCGACAACAGCCACATCGAGGCCGGCTTCGAGGACTTTGGCGCCATCGGCAAAAGCGGGCCTGGGCTGGAGGCAACCGGTGGACCGCTCAAGATCAAAGCCATCCCCGATGGGCCACTCAAGATCGAGGGCAATCTGACGCTCAAGGCAGCCAGCGGGCGTATCGCCTGGCAGGGCACCAAGACCGCGCTCTGCCGCTGCGGGGCCTCGAAGAACAAGCCGTTTTGCGATGCCAGCCATCGCGAGGCGGGCTTCAAGTCGGACTGAGATTTGGGTGAGACCCGCTGAGCTAGACCCGCTGACCTTGAAGCATGGGATCAGCCTGCCCAGGATCGATGACGCGATCGATGCGCAGCGGCAGGATGCGGTTGCGCAGATCGGCGCCCGCGGTGGCGACGCGGGTCAGCAGATAGCCTGGGGTATAGCCGATCTGCAGCGAGGCGCTGGCCGGCTGCCCGGTCTCGAAGCCTTCGATCAACACCTCCTGCACCGAGCCGACCTGGCGTTCGAGCCAGGCGCGCTTGAGGCGTTGACCCAAGGCATGCAGCTCGCGGCCGCGGGCACGCTTGATGGACGCTGGCACCTGATCCGGCATCTCCGCCGCTCGGGTGCCCGCGCGCGGCGAATAGCTGAAGATATGCAGGCCGCCGAAGCCGATCCGCTCGACGAAGGCCAACGTCTGCGCCCATTCCGCCGCGGTCTCGCCGGGGAAGCCGACGATGATATCGGTGCTGATGTTGAAGTCAGGCCGCACGTCCCGCGCCAGCTCCACCAGCCGGGCGAACTCAGCGGTCTTGCAACGCCGCGCCATGCGCTTGAGCAGGCTGTCGGCGCCACTCTGCAACGGCAGATGCAGATGCGGCATCAGGCGTGGGTTCTCAAACAGCCGCCAGAATCGCTCTGGTAGATCCCAAGGCTCGACCGAGCCGAGCCGTATCCGGGCTGCATCCGTGTCGCGCAGCACGGCAGTCAGTAGCTCGCTCAGGCTAGAGCCGCGGTCGCTACCATAGCCCGCCGCATGCACCCCGGTCAGCACCACCTCCTGGATGCCGTCAGTGGTGAGATGATGGATCTCATCGCGGATCTCGGCGATCGACCGGCTGCGCTCCTCGCCGCGGGCGCGGGTCGTGATGCAGAAGCTGCATTGATAGCGACAGCCATCCTGAATCTTGACGAAGGCACGCTGCCGGCCACGCGCGAACAGCGCCGCCGCGCCCGGTTCCGTCGCGGCCTCGGGCATCAGCGGCAGTGCCAGGGCCTCCGCGGCCATGGAAACCAAGCGATCCTTATCCTGATTCGGCACCACCAGATCGATGCCTAGCTCGCCGAGCTGATTCTCATCCAGTGACACCGCGCAGCCACTCACCACCAATCGGGCACGCGGATGCTCGCGCTGCAGGCGCCGCAGCAGCTTACGCGACTTGCGCATCGCCTCCGCGGTGACGGCACAGGTGTTGACGATCAGCAGATCAGCGGCATCGCCTTCGCCGCTGATCTGGCAGCCGCGCGCGACCAGTTCCCGTGACCAACCGGCCAGTTCGGCCTCATTCAGCCGACAGCCTAGGGTGCTGAGTTTGACCCGCATCGCCCGCGACCGTTGAGACATTCAGCCGAGCCCGCCCTACCGCCGACAGCTCAACGCCAGCCCGGCATGGGACGGCGCGGGATCAGGATACGCACCTGCTCAGCACTGTCTTCGCGCCTGAGGCCCGCGAGATCACCATCGGGTGGCACCGGCAACCGGCGCGTGCCGCTGCCGGTCGCAACGCGATAGCTCTCGCGATAGCCGCGACCATCACTGAAGGTCTCCGAACGATGGGTGCGCATATCCTGGCGCGTGCGCACCAGCAGACTACGCCCATAGGGCCGCACCTGCACCGACTCGGGCTTGAGTCCATCCAGATCGATGATCAGGAGGTAGGCGTCCTCCGTCTGCTCCTGTGTGATCCGCAACTGACGAGTACCCCAACGCTGTTCGGCACTCGGGATGCGCATTGGATCAGCACTTGGCGCAGTCCTCAGCGGCGGCAGAGGCAGGGGGGGCCACCCGTTGAACAGGCCTTGAGCCGGCTGGGCAACGGCGCTGAACGCGGCCATCGTCAAGCCGATGCCAAGCGCGGCGGCGATGAGGGGTTTATTCAAAAAGCGGGTCGTCAAAATATTCGTCAAAGTATTCGTCAACGATACTGTCATCGGATCAATCCTCAGGGTGCGAGCGAAAGAAAATAGCATGAGGTTCGGCAGCTACGTGGCGGCTTAACAACGGAGCCGCCAAGTCGGACAACCCTCAGCATCGATCAGCTGATGCCGCAACAGCCACTCGCGAGCCTCATCCGCATCTTGCTCGAACCAGGCCGCGGTACTGCCAAGCCGGAAACTGTAGCCCCAAGCGTCCATGTCAGCAAACAAACGCCGCATCCCCACCACCGAGAGCTGTTCGGCCATCAGCACCTGGAGATAGCAAACGGCATCCTCCTCGGCATCATCACCGCCGGCATCGGTATGCAAGACCGCACGGCGTGCGGCATCCATACAAACAAAGTGCCCCGCCTCATGCAGCGCTGAGTGCACGGGGGTATCGTCGCGCAGATAGATCGCCGAGCCAATCAGGCCAGCTTCGGGGGCACCCCAGAAGGACCCTGGAATGCGCTCGCCAAGCGCGACCTGGATCGGGCGTAATGGCTTGAATCGACACAGCAGGGCATCGATCTCTTGCCGACAATCGCGATACCGCAGCATGGGTTGTTCTGTTTTCCGCATCTGTTCTGTCTTCAGTTGGAGCAGCGGCAGTTGCCAAAAGCCAGACTGAACGTGCTAGCGTAGGCGGCTTTGCAAGCTCCATCCATCGTATGTCCGCACTCAGCGTCCATCAGCTCAATAAGACCTATGCCAACGGCCTGCAGGCCCTGAAGGACGTCGACCTGACCGTCGAGGCCGGCGACTTCTTCGCGCTGCTTGGCCCCAATGGCGCCGGCAAATCGACGCTGATTGGCATCATTACCTCGCTGGTGCGCAAGAGCAGCGGCCGCGTCGAGGTCTTCGGCCACGACCTCGACCGCGAGCCCGAGGCAGTGCGCGCCAACATCGGCGTCGTCCCGCAAGAGTTTAACTTTAATCTCTTTCTGCCGGTGATTGAGGTGGTGCTAAATCAGGCCGGCTACTTCGGCGTGCCCCGCAGGGAGGCCCGCAGCCGCGCCGAGATGTTGCTGCGCAAGCTTGACCTCTGGGACCGGCGCGACTCCGAGATGCGCCGCCTCTCCGGCGGCATGAAACGACGCCTGATGATCGCCCGGGCGCTCGTTCAGCGGCCACGGCTGGTGATCCTCGATGAGCCCACCGCCGGGGTCGATATCGAGATCCGCCGCTCGATGTGGGGCTTCATGCGCGAGATCAACGCCGAGGGCACCAGTATCATCCTCACGACCCATTATCTAGAAGAAGCCGAGAGTCTCTGCCGTCACATCGCCATCATCGACCATGGGCAGATTCAATCCCGCACCGATATCACCACCCTGCTCAGTGAACTCGACACCGAGACCTTTGTGCTCAATCTGAAAGGGCGCGTGCGTGAACTCCCGCAGCTCGGCGGTTTCGTACTCGAGCACATCGACGAGAGCACGCTCGAAGTCCAGATCAGCCGCGAGCACACCATCAATGGCCTGTTCGAGGCGCTCTCGCGCAACGGCATTGAGGTCTTGAGCCTGCGTAATAAGCAAAACCGCCTCGAAAAGCTCTTCCTTGACCGCGTTGAGGCCAGCCGCGGGGCAACAGCATGAGCCAAGGCATCCAAGACCAAGGTCCTCTCATCGATCGCAACCGCTGGCGTCGCTACCTGATCACCTTCACCACCCTCTTTAGCAAGGAGGTGACCCGCTTTTCGCGCATCTGGGTGCAGACCATTCTGCCCTCGGCGATCACCACCACACTCTACTTCGTCATCTTCGGGCGCCTGATCGGCGATCGCATCGGCCCGATGGAGGGCCTCCCCTATATCGACTTCATCGTGCCCGGCCTAGTATTGATGGCCGTGATCACCAATGCCTACAGCAACGTCGTCTCCTCGTTCTATAGCAGCAAGTTCTCGCGTTATATCGAGGAACTGCTGGTCTCGCCAGCGCCGAACTGGATCATCCTCGCTGGCTATGTGGCCGGCGGCGTGGCGCGCGGGCTCACGGTCGGCATTGTGGTCATGATCGTCGCCGCGCTCTTCACGAGCTTCAGTATCCATGATGTCGGGGTGACCCTCTTGATCCTGCTGCTCACGGCTATCCTATTCGCGCTTGGTGGCTTCATCAACGCGGTCTATGCCAACAGCTTCGACGACATCTCGATCGTGCCGACCTTTGTGCTAGCGCCCTTGACCTATCTCGGTGGCGTCTTCTATTCGATCGACCTGCTGCCACAGCCCTGGCAGACCCTGTCGTTGGCGAACCCGATCCTTTATATGATCAACGCCTTTCGCTACGGACTGCTCGGGGTCAGCGACATCCCGCTCGGCCTCGCCTTCTTGATCATCATCCTCTTCATCGCGGCACTCGGCTACTACAGCCTAAACCTGTTACGACGTGGCATTGGGATCAAGCAGTGAGTTCCATGGCCGCGCTTGTGACCCAAGGCCTGCAATGGGATGATTGTTCACTGATTCCGCCTGCTGATAAGGATCTGATCAGCCAAAACGCGACCGCGGACGCAAAGAGCCCCCTTTAGGAAATACGCCTAGTGGCCAAAGCCAAGATTACCGCCCCCTCACCCAAGCGCGCTCGACCAGGCCGTCGCCGCCCTGGATTTGGCCTCTGGACCTTCTTCCTCAGCTCTCTCCTGCTCGCACTGATGGCAGGCGCTTTGGCACTCGGGCTCTATGGCGTGCAGCTCGACAAGATCGTGCGGGAGAAGTTCGAGGGCAAACGCTGGGCATTGCCGGCGCGGGTCTATGCGCGCCCGTTGGAACTCTATGTCGGGCGCCCAATCACCCAAGCGGCGCTGATCGGCGAGCTTGAGCGACTCAAATACCGCCGCGGCGGCGAACTCGAGCGCGCTGGCAGCTTTGATGTCGATGCTGAGCGCGTACGCATTCGCACCCGCCCATTCCGCTTTTGGGACGGCGCCGAGGCCGAACGCTTAGTCGAGGTACGGATCGCCGACGCGGTCATCACCGAGATGCGCTCCGGGACCCATGGCCGCGATCTCGCGCTGGTGCGGCTCGATCCCGCGCTGATCGCCAGCATCTACCCGACGCACAACGAGGACCGAGTGCTGCTACGCCGCGAGCAGCTGCCGCCGCTCCTAGTCAAGACCCTGCTCGCGGTTGAAGACCGCAGCTACTACCAGCATCAGGGTATCGACCCCAAGGGCATCATCCGCGCCGCCTACGAGAACCTGATGGCCGGCCGCACCGTGCAGGGCGCCAGTACCCTGACCCAACAGCTGGTGAAGAACTTCTATCTCACCCAAGACCGTACACTCGAGCGCAAGGCCAAGGAGGCCTACATGGCGGTGCTGCTTGACCTGCGCTACTCGAAGGACGAGATCCTCACCGCCTACGCCAATGAGGTCTATCTCGGTCAGGATGGCAGCCGCGCCATCCACGGCTTTGGACTTGCCAGCCGGTTCTATTTTGATCGTGATCTCGATGAGCTGGACGTTCCACAGACCGCGTTGCTCGTTGGGATTCTCAAGGGCCCGGGCGAATACAACCCACGTCGCAGTCCCGAGAAGGCGACCGAGCGCCGTAACCTGGTCATCGACCTCATGGCCTTTCACCAGGTGATCAGCAGCGAGGAGGCCGAGGCGGCCAAGCAGGCGCCGCTTGGCATCAAGGATGGCGGCGCCAAGCCAGCCGGTGAATACCCGGCCTTCATTCAACTGGTGCGCCGCCAGCTGCAACGTGACTATCGCGAGGCGGATCTGCGCTCCGAGGGGCTGCGCATCTTCACCACCCTGGACCCATTGATCCAGAGCCAGACCGAGGCCGCCATCGCCGAGCGCATGCCCAAGCTGGATCAGCAGCGGCGACTACCCCCCGGTACCCTTGAGGCTGCGGCGGTGGCCACCTCGGTCGCCCAAGGCGAGGTGCTGGCGATCGTTGGTGGGCGCGATACCGATTACGCCGGCTTCAATCGCGCGCTGGATGCGGTGCGCTCGATCGGCTCGGCGATTAAGCCGGTCATCTATCTCACCGCCTTGGCGCAGCCTGAACGCTACTCACTGGTCTCGCCCATCGCTGACCGGCCGATCAGCCTCCGCGTCGGCGGCCAGCTTTGGAGCCCAAAGAACTACGACCATCGCACGCATGGCAGCGTACCGCTGTATCGGGCGCTGGCCAAATCCTATAACCTTGCCGCCGTCAACCTCGGGCTTCAGTTGGGGGTGACTGAGGTCGCCGAGATGCTCAGGAAGCTGGGCGCGGTGCGCCCGGTCAGTCGGGTGCCGGCCATGCTGCTCGGTTCGGCCTCCCTGCCGCCGATCGAGCTGGCACAGGTCTACCAGACCATCGCCGCCGGTGGCTTCCGCGCCCCACTGCGCGCCATTCGCGAGGTCCTCACCGCCGCCGGCCAGCCGCTGAATCGCTATCCGCTCGCGGTTGAGCCGGTGGTCGGCAGCGACGCCGCTTACCTGACCCAATGGGCGATGCGCAAGGTGGTCGAGCAAGGCACCGCGACCTGGCTCAAACAGCGTCTCCCCGAGGGCATGACCGTGGCTGGCAAGACCGGCACCACCAATGACATGCGCGATAGCTGGTTCGCCGGATTCAGCGGCGATCGCGTGCTGGTGGTCTGGGTCGGCCGTGACGATAACAAGCCGATGGGCCTGAGCGGTTCAAGTGGAGCCTTACGCGTCTGGGGCGACATCATGGCCGAGATCAGCAGCGAGCCACTCAGCGACGCCGTCCCGAATAGCATCGAGATCGCTAGCGCCTGCGGCAGCAGCGGCATCCCCTTCAGTCGTGGTCATGTCGGCGGCTGCGGTGGCGGCGGGGGTGGCGGAGGCGGCGGTCCATCGACGCCAAGACGCCGTGCCGAGCCCGAGCCGCAACTGGCACAGAGTCCACCCGAGCCCGAGCCCGAGCCTACCCCGGTCCGCCGCGAGCGTAACGAGCCACGCAATACCAACCCCTTTATGAGCAATTTCTACGACAACTGACCATGTCCAGACATCTGACCTTGCTAACGCTCCTCCCGCTCGTCCTCGCCGGTTGCGCCTCAATGGAGCGCAGTGGCCCACCCGCCCCCATCGTCGACGTGCAAGAAAGGCAACCAGAAACCCAGCCGGAGCCGCCACCAGCGCCAGTCAAGCCCAAGCCGCAACAGCCCGCGGCCCCGGCGCCAACCCGCGTCTACGCCTACACACCACCAGAATCGATCACCGACACCCCCGCTGAGCCTAAGCAGACGGAGACACCGGCGGCGGCAACCTCCGCGCCTGCTACCCCACCAACAACAGGCCAGCAAGCGCCGGCGACGGCTCAAGCTAACCCTCCGGCACAGCCGGCAAGCTCGGCGAGCAGACCAGCGGCGCCGAGCACCAGCAGCCAGCCCGAGGTTTCACAACCCAGCGCAACGGCAACTCAGACGGCGGCGGCGGCAACCACCGCGCAACCACCACGGCAGCCGGCGCCGGCCTCCGCCTCAGAGCCAACCTCCGCGGCGCCACCGGCGCCCGCCGCCCCACCGGCGCCAGAGGTGGCCAGCGCCCCCTCGCAGGCACCAGGGCTGGCGCCAAACGACATGCCACCCGCGGTTGCATCGCTCGCTCAACGCGCCGAGCAGCAGCGCCAGTCTGGTGACGCCGGCGGCGCCGCAGCCACCCTAGAGCGCGCACTGCGCATCCAACCGCAAGAGGCCTATCTCTGGAACCGGCTCGCACGCGTGCGCTTGGAGCAGGGCATGAGCGATTCTGCGGCCAAGCTGGCCACCCGTTCGAACGCGCTCACGGGCGATGAGCCGGCGTTGAAGACCAATAACTGGGAGATCATCGCCACCGCTCGACGCCAATCCGGCGACATCGAAGGCGCGGTCGAGGCCGAGCGCAAGGCTTCCGGTGGCTAATGCGCAGCCAACCCAGCTCCAAGGCGACAGGGACCGTCCAGCAGGCGCCAGCCGATCAGGCGCCATCGCCGCCCGCCCATTCGATCCAGCAGGCTGTCCTGCTGGCGCTTGCGGCTGAAGGGCCTCTCGCCGGACGACTCCAGCACTTTCATCCCCGCCCCCAGCAACAGGCGATGGCGCAGCGGGTCGCGGCCATTCTGGAGACCGGCGGCGCACTGATCTGCGAGGCGGGCACCGGCACTGGCAAGACCTTCGCCTACCTCTTGCCGGCCCTGCTCAGTGGACGCAAGACGGTGATCTCCACCGGCACCCGCAACCTGCAAGATCAGCTGTTCCAGCGCGACATCCCCTTGATTCGCGAGGCCCTTGGCGCGCCGGTCGAGATCGCGCTGTTGAAGGGGCGCGCCAATTATCTCTGCCGCTACCGGCTGGAGCTGGCCATTGAGGAGCCAACCCGCTATCCCCCCGAGATCAGGACGCACCTGCGGCAGGTGCGCGACTGGAGCAGTCATACCCCGCAGGGCGACATTGCCGAGCTGCCGATCCCGGAGAACGATCCCGTTTGGCCCGCGGTCACCTCCACCGCGGACAATTGTCTGGGCCAAGGTTGCCCGGTCTTTAATGACTGCCATCTGCTTGAGGCGCGCCGCCGCGCGCAGGCGGCCGAGATCGTCGTCGTCAATCATCACCTGCTCTGCGCCGATCTAGCGCTGCGCGATGAAGGCTTTGGCGAGGTCTTACCCGCCGCCGATGCCTTCATCATCGACGAGGCGCATCAGCTGCCCGAGGTCGCCGCCCGCTTCTTTGGCCTCTCGATCAGCGCCCGCCAGCTCATCGAGCTGGCCCGCGATGTCGCCGCCAGCGATCGGCGCGAGGCCGGCGATGTCCCGGAGCTACCGATCGCCTGCAATGAGCTACAACAAGCCGTTGCCGAGCTGCGCCTCTGTCTGAGCCAAGACCTAGGCTACGAGGATCGCCGTGGTCCCTGGCGGCAGATCGCCGAGGCGCAACGGGTGCAGGTTGCGCTAGACCATCTCGGGGAGGCGTTGGACGTGCTCACCGCCGCCCTGGAGCCGCTTGCTGATCGCTCGCGCGGACTCGAGCAGGCCGCCGCACGGGTGAAGGCGATGCGCGCTCGGCTCGATCTCCTGCTTGCCGATGAGCCGACAGCGTCGCCACCAGCGCCGGCGACAGAACAAGAGCCGCAGCCGGTCATTGAGCCAAACCGCGTGCGCTGGTTCGACCTCCAGGGGCGAAGCTTCCGCTTCCATCAGACCCCGCTCGATGTCTCCGAGGTCTTCCGCGGCCAACGCCAGCGCCAGCAAGCCGCCTGGGTCTTCACCTCGGCGACGCTCGCGGTTGGCGACTCCTTCGCGCATTTCGCCGGCCGCGTCGGCTGCGAGGACGCCGAGACCGCGCAATGGGATAGCCCCTTTGATTATCGGCAACAAGCCCTGCTGTATTGTCCGGCGGGCATGGCCGAGCCCTCTCATCCCGGCTATACCGCGCAGGTGATTGAGGTCGCCCACGCGGTGCTCAGACTCAGCCAAGGCCGCGCCTTCCTGCTCTTCACCAGCCATCGCGCACTCCGTGAGGCCGCGGCCGTACTCGAATCCAGTCTCGACTATCCCCTGCTGGTACAGGGCAGCGCGCCACGCGCCGAGCTGATCGAGCGCTTTCGCCAGCTCGGCAACGCCGTGCTGCTCGGCACCTCAAGCTTCTGGGAAGGCGTCGATGTGCGCGGCGAGGCGCTCTCTTGCGTCATCATCGACAAGCTCCCCTTCAGCTCACCGGCTGATCCGATCCTGCAGGCCCGCGCCGATGCGCTGAAACGCCAAGGCGGGAATCCATTTCGGGATTTTCAACTGCCACAAGCCGTCATCGCCCTCAAGCAGGGCGCCGGCCGGCTGATCCGCGACCGCCAAGATCGCGGCGTGCTGGTGGTCTGCGACCCGCGCCTGAACAGCCGCGGCTATGGCCGGATCTTTCTCGACAGCCTACCGCCGATGCGGCGCAGCGATGACCTTGCCGAGCTGGAGGCCTTCTTCGCCGCTGCTTGCTGACCGCGCACGGCCCAGCCCCCAACCAAAGGATCATTCCGACGCCAGCCCCGCCTGCCGCAGCAGCGCCCGCAGACGGGCGTTTTCCGCCTCGGCCGCATCCGCCCGGCTTGCCTCGCGCTCAGCCCGGCTTGCCTCGTGCTCGGCTCGGCCCAACTCACGCTCAGCGCGGCTGGCCTCCTCCTCGGCCGAGGTGATCAACAGGCCCTGATACCAGAGCCGCACCTTACGCCCTGGCCGCCAACGATCCGGCTCCAAGACCTCGAACTCGAGTCCTGGCACTGCCTGACTGCGGAAGCGCCGATCCGCGGGTAGCGGTGCTTCCCGATACTGACCGTCATCCTCATCCAGCCAAAACCAGCGCAGCACGCGCGCATCATCCAAGTCTGGATACAGCAGTCCGAATTCCGGCACGCCATTCTTGGCGTTGCGATCGCGCATCCGCACGCTGTCCTTGCGTTCCTTCTCCGGGCGGTCGGTACTGACGACCTCGAGCGCCAGCCTTAGGTCCGTGGCCATCGATCGCTCCGGCATGCGGGTATCCGCCAGCGCGTAGTCTGGATAGAGGATGCGCTGTTGGTCGTCCTCTTGGAACCAATACCAGACGGGGTTATCGCTCAACACCCGCAGGCCGGTCCAGTCGGCAAGCCGATCCAGAAACTGTCCCAGGTCGCGGATCATGGCGGAGTGGGCCTCCGATTGTGCCATGTCGAATTCTTCGTCGTAAAAGGGGATGCCAATCGTGGCATCGGGCGGAAACGCCTGCCGACGCAATCGCGCGCGCGCGGTCGCGGCAGGTGAAGAGGGGTAGGACTCGCGGACGGGCTGGGCAAGCGAAGACATCGGCGACTCCGGTGCGGTAGCAAAGTGAGTGAATCAAAGCGAGCGAATCAAAGCGAGCGAATAAAAGCCAGCAAATACCTGTTAAGTTTAGAGCAGTCAGGAGAAGCTGGATAGTCAGACTAGCCGATCTTGGCCTCATGAGCTTGATCGCCGGCGCATTGAGGATCGATTGCGGTGTCTTCAAATCGCTGCGCTGATCGGAACAGCCCGCGGTTCAAAGACGCCTGTTGGACTCAGCCCTGCACCAACGCCAACATCTGCTCATAGCTGAGCTTGCCACCATCATCGACACCGCTGAGCAGGCCATCGGCGAGGTCGCGCTTACTCGCATGCAGCTTGAGGATGCGCTCTTCGATGCTGTCCTTGGCGACGAGCCGATAGACCGTCACCGGCCGCTCCTGGCCGATCCGATGCGCGCGATCGGAGGCCTGATCCTCGACCGCCGGGTTCCACCAAGGGTCCATGTGGATCACGTAGTCGGCAGCGGTGAGATTGAGCCCGGCCCCGCCGGCGCGCAGGCTGATCAGGAACAGTTCGCCCTCGCCGGCCTGAAAGGCATTAACCGCTTCGCGGCGTTGCGGCTCCGGGGTCGAGCCATCCAGGTATTGATAGCGGATCTGACGTCGGTCCAGATACTCACGGATCAGACTCAGATGATCGACGAACTGGCTGAACACCAGCGCCTTATGGCGATTGTCGAGCAGCTCATCGAGGATCTCGGCGAAGGCCTCGAGCTTGGTGCTAGGCAGGTCAGTGTCCGGCAGCGCCAAGCGCGGATGGCAGCAGACCCGGCGCAGGCGCATGATCTCGGCCAGCAGCAGCAGCCGCTTGTGGCCCGGCGCGGCCTGGCTGCCCTCGCGATCCAGGCGCTCCATGGCCTCGCGCCGCAGCGCCTCGTAAAGCGCCATCTCGCCGGGGCTCAGCTCCAGCTGCAGGTTGATCTCGGTGCGCGGCGGCAATTCGGCAAGCACATCGGACTTCAACCGCCGCAGGATGAAGGGCTTGAGTAGCTGGCGCAGACGCTGGCGCGCGCCTTGGTCGTGATCCTGCTCGATTGGGATCGCAAAGCGTTGATTGAAACGCTGCAAGGAGCCCAGGAGTCCTGGGTTGATAAAGCGGAACAGGTTCCAGAGTTCACCGAGATGATTCTCGATCGGGGTGCCGGTGGTGATCATCCGAAAGCCGCCTTTGAGCGCCATGATCGCCTGCGAGCGTTTGGTCATGGCGTTCTTGAACGCCTGCGCCTCGTCGGCAACGATGGTCTGCCAGTCGACCTGGCTGAGCCGCTCACGCTCCGTCTGCAGCAGGCCATAGCTGCAGACGACCAGATCAAAGGGGCCAGTGGCATTCAGCATCGCGCCCCGATCGCCGTCACCAAAGCGCAGCGGCCGCAGGGTCGGCGCAAAACGCCGTGCCTCCTCAAGCCAGTTGCCACAGACCGAGGTTGGCGCCAGCACTAGGGTCGGCCCCGCGGGCGCCCGCGACAGGATCAGCGCCAACGCCTGCAGGGTCTTGCCGAGTCCCATATCATCGGCCAGGCAGGCGCCAGCGCCCCAGTGCGCGAGCCGCGCCAGCCAGCGAAAGCCTTCCAACTGATAGTCGCGCAGCTCGGCCTGCAGCGTTGAGGGCAGCTCGGGCTCGAAGGCTTCGAGCTGCTTCAGGCGCTCGAGCAGACCTTGCTACTCCTGGCTCGCCTCGACCTGCAT
>Ga0180430_10002103_pt1 | contig 18438 bp, 21 predicted proteins | sample SS_ome_9_FD_132999 | JGI IMG/M metagenome (GOLD analysis project Ga0180430, IMG submission 132999) | Hypersaline lake sediment archaeal communities from the Salton Sea, California, USA - SS_1_S_2 metaG | ecosystem: Environmental > Aquatic > Non-marine Saline and Alkaline > Hypersaline >... | reverse complement strand
GCAGCCGGGCCAGGCGTTCCATTTCCTGCACCGCGGCCGAGGGCGCATCGGAGCGCAGGAAGGCGTAGTGGCCCTTGCGGTTCTTGTTGATCTTGTAGGCCATCGTCTTGACGCCCCAGTACTCGGTATCGACGACCTTGCCGCCGTTGTCCGCAAGCACGGTGGAGAAGTGTTCGACCAGGCCTTCCGCCTGCGTGCCGGAAATGTCCTGGCGCGCGATGAGAACATGCTCGTAAAGCGGCATGTGTCTTCCTTTTCGTTTCGGGCGGCTTCATAGGGCGGGCAGATGATCCTTTCCGCGGCCCGTCCACGAGAGGCTTCGCCGGTTCGCATGAAGATGCGGAAAGGACGCTGCCTTATACACGGATCGCGCCGTGGCGCAAGACCGGGCGCGGATCATTGCCAGCCGCGGGCGGGACCGCTATTCCGGGCCGAGGACCGAAGGGGAGAGGGACATGAGCCGCGCATTGGTGTTTCCGGGCCAGGGGTCGCAGACGGTGGGCATGGGCCGGGCGCTGGCCGAGGCCTATCCGGCCGCGCAGGCGGTGTTCGACGAGGTCGATGCGGCGCTGGGCGAAGGCCTGTCGGGCCTGATCTGGGAGGGCACGGCCGAAGACCTGACGCTGACCGAGAATGCCCAGCCGGCGCTGATGGCGACCTCGATCGCGGCGCTCAGGGCGCTGGAGGCCGAGGGCATCGCCTGGGACGGCGTGGCCTTCGTCGCCGGCCATTCGCTGGGCGAATATTCGGCGCTGTGCGCGGCCGGGGCGCTGAGCGTGGCGGATGCCGCGCGGCTTCTGCGGCTGCGGGGCCGGGCGATGCAGGCGGCGGTGCCGGTGGGCGAGGGCGCGATGGCGGCGCTTCTCGGCCTCGACCTGGCGGCCGCGACCGCGGTGGCCGAGGAGGCCGCGGCGGGCGAGGTCTGCCAGGCGGCGAATGACAACGACCCCGCGCAGGTCGTGATCTCCGGCCACCGGGTGGCGGTGGAACGCGCGGTGGCGATCGCGAAGGAACGGGGAGCGAAGCGGGCGCTGATGCTGCCGGTGTCGGCGCCGTTCCACTGCGCGCTGATGCAGCCGGCGGCCGAGGCGATGCAGGCGGCGCTGGCGGAGGTGGAGATCGCCGCGCCGCGGGTGCCGCTGGTGGCCAATGTCCGCGCCGAGGCGGTGAGCGACCCGGACACGATCCGCGCGCTGCTGGTCGAGCAGGTGACCGGCGCGGTGCGCTGGCGGGAATCGGTGGCCTGGATGGCCGGGCAGGGCGTGACCGCGTTCTGGGAGATCGGCGCGGGCAAGGCGCTGTCGGGGATGATCCGGCGGATCGCGAAGGAGGCCGAGACCCGCGCGATCGGCACGCCGGAGGATGTGGCGGCGGCGAGGGGATGATGTGGGCCACGATCTTTCGGCGAGGAATCGGGCTGTTGGAAAGGAAGAGGCGATGTTCGATCTGACGGGAAAAGCGGTGCTGGTCACCGGCGCTTCGGGCGGGATCGGCGGCGAGATCGCGCGGGCCCTGCATGGCGCCGGGGCGGTGGTGGCGCTGTCGGGCACCCGCGCCGGGCCGCTGGAGGCGCTGGCGGCGGATCTGGGCGAGCGGGCGCATGTGCTGCCCTGCAACCTGTCCGACGCCGAGGCGGTGGAGGCGCTGCCGAAACAGGCGGCGGCGGCGATGGGCGGGGTCGACATCCTGGTGAACAACGCCGGGATCACCCGCGACAACCTGTTCATGCGGATGTCGGACGAGGAGTGGCAATCGGTGCTCGACGTCAACCTGACGGCCACATTCCGGCTGTGTCGGGGCGTGCTGCGCGGCATGATGAAGGCGCGCTGGGGCCGGATCGTCAACATCTCGTCGGTCGTGGGCGCCACCGGCAACCCCGGCCAGGGCAATTACGCGGCCTCGAAGGCGGGCATGGTGGGGATGTCGAAATCGCTGGCCTACGAGGTGGCGAGCCGGGGCATCACCGTGAACTGCGTCGCGCCCGGCTTCGTCACCACCGCGATGACCGACAAGCTGAGCGACGACCAGAAGGCCGCGATCCTGAAACAGGTGCCGGCGGGGCGGATGGGCGAGGCCGCCGAGATCGGTGCCGCCGTGCTGTATCTGTCGAGCCCCGCGGCGGGTTACGTGACCGGCGCGACGCTGCATGTGAACGGCGGCATGGCGATGCTTTGACCGGCCCGGACGCGGGGCCGCGAAAGCGTTTGCCAAGCCCGCAGACTATGCTATAGGCGGCCACGATTTGCCGGGGGCGCCCCCCGGCCGCCTTGCGCGGCAAGGCAGCAGCCGCTCTTTCGAGCAAGGATGACAGCGGGCAAGCCCGCCCGTGACTGAAGAGGGATAGACATGAGCGACATCGCCGATCGCGTGAAGAAGATCGTCGTCGAGCATCTGGGCGTGGAAGAGGACAAGGTGAACGACACCGCGTCGTTCATCGACGATCTCGGTGCCGACAGCCTCGACACCGTCGAGCTGGTCATGGCCTTCGAAGAGGAATTCGGCATCGAGATCCCCGACGACGCGGCCGAGACGATCCAGACCTTCGGCGACGCGGTGAAGTTCATCTCCGACGCCCAGTAACGGACGCGCGGTGGAACGATCTGCACGGCGCCCCGCGGGGCGCCGTTTTCGTTTCCGGCCCCGGCGCGGGCCGAACCGGCGGCGGGCCGCCTGACGCCCGGCGGCGGGGCCGGCGCAGTTGCGCGGCCCGGCGGCGCTGTGTATCAGGCACAACCAAACGGCAGAATGCGGGGAAGGGATCATGCGTCGTGTCGTCGTCACTGGGCTTGGAATGGTCTCGCCGCTGGCCTGCGGGGTCGAGGAGACCTGGAAGCGGCTGATCGCCGGGCAGTCCGGCGCCGGGCCGATCACGCGGTTCGACACGTCGAACGTGATCACCACCTATGCCTGCGAGATCCCGTTCGGCGACGGCACGGACGGTACGTTCAACCCCGACGACTGGATGGAGGCCAAGGATCGCCGCAAGGTCGATGATTTCATCCTGTACGGGATGGCGGCGGCGCAGCAGGCGGTGGAGGATTCGGGCTGGATGCCCGAGGACGAGGCGGCGCGCTGCCGCACCGGCGTGATGATCGGATCGGGGATCGGCGGGCTGAATTCGATCGCCGAGACGGCGGTCCTGATCAAGGAGCGCGGGCCCAAGCGGGTGTCGCCCTTCTTCATTCCCGGCGCGCTGATCAACCTTGTCTCGGGCCAGGTGTCGATCCGCTACGGGTTCAAGGGGCCGAACCACGCGGTGGTGACGGCCTGTTCGACCGGCGCGCACGCGATCGGGGATGCGGCGCGGCTGATCCAGTGGGGCGATGCCGATGTGATGGTGGCGGGCGGCGCCGAAAGCCCGATCAGCGAGATCGGGATCGCCGGGTTCAACGCCTGCAAGGCGCTGTCCACCAAGCGCGGCGACGATCCGCAGCGGGCCAGCCGGCCCTATGACGCCGATCGCGACGGCTTCGTGATGGGCGAGGGCGCGGGCGTCGTGGTGCTTGAGGAATACGAGCACGCGAAGGCGCGCGGCGCGAAGATCCATGCCGAGGTGCTGGGCTACGGCCTGTCGGGCGACGCCTATCACATCACCGCGCCGTCGGAGGATGGCGAGGGCGGCTATCGCAGCATGGAAGCGGCGCTGAAGCGCGCCGGGCTGACGCCGGACCGGGTGGATTACATCAACGCGCATGGCACCTCGACGATGGCGGACACGATCGAACTGGGTGCGGTGGAACGGCTGATGGGCGATGCCGCGGCGCGGGCCACGATGTCGTCGACGAAATCGGCGATCGGGCACTTGCTGGGCGCGGCGGGGGCGGTGGAGGCGATCTTCTGCGTGCTGGCGATCCGCGACCAGATGGCGCCGCCGACGATCAACCTCGACAACCCGGCGGTGGCGCCGGTGCTCGACCTCGCGCCGAACCGGGCGGTGGAGCGGCGGATCGACGTGGCGCTGTCGAACAGCTTCGGCTTCGGCGGCACCAACGCGACGCTGGTGATGGGGCGGGTTGCGGACTGATGTGGCGCAACCTCGCCTCCAACCTGTTCACGCTGCTGATCGTGGCGCTGGTCGTGGTTGCCGGGATGCTGGCCTGGGCGCAGCGCGAGTATACCGGGCCCGGCCCGCTGGCCGAGCCGATCTGTTTCCGGGTGGAGCGGGGCGACAGCTTCCGCAAGGTGGCGGATGCGCTGGTCGAACAGGGCGCGGTGACGAGCGCGTTCATCCTGCGGGTCGGCGCCGACTACGCCGACAAGGCCGATGACCTCAAGTTCGGCTCCTACCTGATCCGGCCCGAGGCCTCGATGGCCGAGATCGTGGAGATCCTGAGCAGCGGGCAATCGACCTGCGGCACCGAGGTCAATTTCCGGATCGGGGTGACGGCGCTTGACGTGATCCTGCGCGAGCTGGACCCGGCGACCGACCGGTATGTCGAGGTCGTGCGGTTCGACCCGGTCGACGAGGCCGCGCCGGCCGATTACGTCACGGTGGCCGAGCGGCCCGACGTGCGGTTCCGGGTGACGGTGGCCGAGGGCACGACCGTCTGGCAGGTCGTCGAGGGGCTGAAGCGGGCGGAATTCCTGACCGGGCTGGTGGAGGAGTTGCCGGCGGAAGGCACGCTGGCGCCCGACAGCTACGAGTTGCGCCGCGGCGACGACCGCAACGACGTGATCGCCGAGATGCAGGAGCGGCAGGACCGGGTTCTGGCGCGCGCCTGGGCCGAGCGGGTCGACGGGCTGCCCTACGAGACGCCGGCGGAAGCGCTTGTCATGGCCTCGCTGATCGAGAAGGAGACCGGGGTGGCCGAGGAGCGCGGGCTGATCGCCGGCGTCTTCGTCAACCGGCTGCGCGCCGGGATGCGGTTGCAGACCGATCCGGCGGTGATCTACGGCGTGACGCGCGGGCAGGGGGTGCTGGGCCGCGGGCTGCGGCAAAGCGAGTTGCGGCGCGAGACACCGTGGAACACCTACGTGATCGAGGGGCTGCCGCCGACGCCGATCGCCAATCCCGGCCGGGCGAGCATCGCCGCGGCGCTGGACCCGGAGGCGACGGATTACCTGTTCTTCGTGGCCGACGGGACCGGCGGCCATGCCTTTGCCGAGACGCTGCAGCAGCACAACGCCAACGTGGCGCAGTGGCGGCGGATCGAGGCGGAACAGGGCGGAAACTGACAACCCTGAATTCAGGGGTTGACAGCGCGCTCTACCTGGGGTAGAAAGGGGCAAGCTGGCGGAAATGGGCAGGCGGCACGGGGCATCCCGGGGTCGCCTTTTTCATGTCCGCCCGCCGGGACCGGGCCCGGAGGCGGCCCGACGAGGGCGCAGGTTCGTGACACATGGATATCGACGATGGCGCGGGCCGGCCCGCGGGCGAGGATCTTCTGGCCGAGGCCGAGGAGCTTTTTCGCAGTTCCGCAGAACTGCTGGCGGCGCGTCTGAAGGCGCTGCGCGAGGGGCGGTTCGACGGGCTCAAGGAGACCGCGCAGGCGACCCGCGACCTGCGCGCCGCGCTGCAACTGGCGCTGGAGGAAAGGACACGTCTTGAAAAACTCCGCAGACACGATGCCGGCGGGGGCGGCGGAGCGCTCGACCTTGCCGCCGCACGCGACGAGATCGGGCGCCGCCTGGCTTGCCTCCGCGGCGCCGGAGACGGTTGACGCCTTTCTCGAAGGGCTGAGCGACCGGGCGCTGATGGCGCTGCCGTGGCTCTTCGAGTTCTGGGCGCTGCCGCACCAGTTGCCGCCCGAGGGCGCGTGGCGGACCTGGGTGATCATGGGCGGGCGCGGCGCGGGCAAGACGCGGGCCGGCGCGGAATGGGTGCGCGCGCAGGTCGAGGGCGCGGGGCCGAAGGATGCGGGCCGGGCGCGGCGGGTGGCGCTGGTGGGCGAGACGGTCGACCAGGTGCGCGAGGTGATGGTGATGGGCGACAGCGGCATCCTCGCCTGTTCGCCGCCTGACCGCCGCCCGGCCTGGGAGGCGACGCGCAAGCGGCTGGTCTGGCCCAACGGTGCCGTGGCGCAGGTGTTTTCGGCGCATGAGCCCGAAAGCCTGCGGGGGCCGCAGTTCGACGCGGCCTGGGCCGACGAGTTGGCGAAGTGGAAGCGGGCGGAAGAGGCCTGGGACATGCTGCAATTCGCGCTGCGGCTGGGCGATGCGCCGCGGCAGGTGGTGACGACGACGCCGCGGGCGGTGCCGGTGCTGAAAGCGATCCTGCAAAACCCCTCCACCGTGCTGACCAATGCACCGACGGAGGCGAACCGGGCCTATCTGGCGGCCTCGTTCCTCGAGGAGGTGCGGGCGCGCTATGGCGGCACGCGGCTGGGCCGGCAGGAGCTGGACGGCGAGTTCCTGGAAGACGTCGAGGGCGCGCTGTGGAGCCATCGCGGGATCGACGCCTGCCGGGTGGACCGGGCGCCGAAGCTCGACCGGGTGGTGGTGGCCGTCGATCCGGCGGTGAGCCACGGGCGCGGTTCGGATGCCTGCGGCATCGTGGTGGCCGGCGCGGTGACGGACGGGCCGCCGCAGGACTGGCGGGCCTACGTTCTTGAGGATGCGACGGTCAGCGCGGCGCGGCCGGCGGACTGGGCGAAGGCGGCGCTGGCGGCGATGGAGCGGCACGGGGCCGAGCGGCTGGTGGCCGAGGTCAACCAGGGTGGCGACCTTGTGGAAAGCGTGATCCGGCAGATCGACCCGATGGTGCCCTACCGGGCGCTGCGCGCCGGCCGGGGCAAGGCGGCGCGGGCCGAGCCGGTGGCGGCGCTTTACGAGCAGGGGCGGGTCCGGCATCTGCCGGGGCTGGAGGCGCTGGAGGACGAGATGTGCCGGATGACGGTGCGCGGCTTTGCCGGCGACGGCAGCCCGGACCGGACCGACGCGCTGGTCTGGGCGCTGACGGAACTGATGATCCGGCCGGCGGCGGCCTGGCGGCGGCCGCGGCTGCGGGGCCTTTGAACGGTTCAACGGGAGACGATCATGATCTTCGACATTTTCCGGCGCGGGGCGCCGGAGCCGCCGGCGCGCAAGGCCTCGGCGACCGGGCGGGTTGTGGCCTGGGGCACGGCCGGGCGCAGCGTGTGGAGCCCGCGCGACGGCGCGAGCCTTGTGCGCAACGGGTTTTCCGGCAACCCGGTGGGGTTTCGCTGCGTGCGGCTGGTGGCGGAGGCCGCGGCGGCCTTGCCGGTGATCTGCCAGGACGCGGCGCGGCGCTACGAGACGCACCCGGTGCTCGACCTGCTGGCCCGGCCGAACCCGGCGCAGGGCCGGGCGGAGCTGCTTGAGGCGCTGTTCGGCCAGCTGCTGCTGTCCGGCAACGGCTATCTTGAGGCGGTGGGGCCGGAGGGCGCGCCGGCCGAGTTGCATGTGCTGCGCTCCGACCGGATGGCGGTGGTGCCGGGGGCCGATGGCTGGCCGGTGGCCTATGACTACACCGTGGGGGCGCGCAAGCACCGGTTCGACATGGCCGGGCCGCTGCCGCCGATCTGCCACGTGCGCGCCTTCCATCCGCAGGACGATCACTACGGGTTCTCGCCGATGCAGGCGGCCGCGGTGGCGGTGGACGTGCACAACGCCGCCTCGGCCTGGTCGAAGGCGCTGCTGGACAATGCCGCGCGGCCCTCGGGCGCGATCGTCTATCGTGGCGCGGAGGGGCAGGGCAGCCTGACGGCGGAGCAATACGACCGGCTGGTGGCGGAGATGGAGGGCTATCACCAGGGCGCGCGCAACGCCGGGCGACCGATGCTGCTGGAGGGTGGGCTGGACTGGAAGCCGATGGGCTTCTCGCCCTCGGACATGGAGTTCCAGAAGACCAAGGAGGCGGCGGCACGGGAGATCGCGCTGGCCTTCGGGGTGCCGCCGATGCTGCTGGGGATACCCGGCGACGCGACCTATGCCAATTACGCCGAGGCGCACCGGGCGTTCTACCGGCTGACGGTGCTGCCGCTGGCGACGCGGGTGCTGGCGGCGGTGGCGCACTGGCTGTCGCTGCATCTGGGCGGCGCGGTCGAACTGCGGCCCGACCTCGACCAGGTGCCGGCGCTGGCGGCCGAGCGCGACCAGCTGTGGGGCCGGATCGGCGCGGCGGAATTTCTGGACGGTGACGAGAAGCGCGCGGCGCTTGGCCTGCCGCCGCGCGCGGTGTGACGGCGATGCGGGGCGGCGGGTCGCGCTATCTCAAGGAGCCGTTCGATTGCGCGCATGGGCCGCGGATCGAGAAGAACGAGGAGATCATGGCGCTGCGCTTCGCCACCGTCGAGGCGCGGCTGGCGCGGATCGAGGCGCTGATCGAAAGGCTGGAGCGGCGGGTCTGGATGATCGTCTTCGGGGTGGTCGCGGTGGTTCTGGGCGATGCGGTGCAGTCGCTGGCCGGCTGGCCGGCGGTATGAGGGAGCGGGGCGTGCAGGAGAGACTTGAAACGAAACGGGCGGCCGGCGCTGCCACCGGGATCGTGGCCGAGGGGCTGGCGGTGGCGGGCTATGCCTCGGTCTTCGGACGGGTGGATGGCGGCGGCGACGTGGTGGCGCCGGGGGCCTATGCGCGCGGGCTGGCGCGGCTGGCGGCGCGGGGCGGCCGGGTGCGGATGCTGTGGCAGCATGATGCGACGCGGCCGATCGGGGTGTGGGACGAGGTGCGCGAGGATCGCCGGGGCCTGTGGGTGAGCGGGCGGCTGCTGGCCGATGTGGCGCAGGCGCGCGAGGCCGCGGCGCTGCTGGCCGCGGGGGCGATCGACGGGCTGTCGATCGGCTACCGGGCGGTCAGGGCGGAGCGCGACGGCCGGGGCCGCCGGGTGCTGACCGAGATCGATCTTTGGGAAGTGTCGCTCGTGACCTTCCCGATGCAGGGCGAGGCGCGGGTCGGGGCCAAGGCGGCCGTCGGCCTGCGCGAACTGGCGCGGGCGCTTGCGCAGGCGCGGCGGAGGCTGGCCGGGGCCTGAGCGGCCGGCAGGCCCGATGGGGCGTTTCCAACGAAAGGTGTGACGATGACGAAGACCGAGACGAAGGCTCGGGCCGGGGCGGGTGTGCCTGCCGGTGGCCCGGACGGCGACGAGGCGCTGACCGCGGCGGTGCTGCGCGACCTTGGCGCGCTGGAAGAGCAGGTCAGCCAGCGGCTGACGGCGCAGGAGGACCGGATCGCGGCGCTCGATCGCAAGGCCGCCGCGGCGGCGGCGCGGCCGGCGCTGTCGCGCGCGGTGCAGGAGGAGGCGCCGCATCGCAAGGCTTTCGCCGCCTACCTGCGCCACGGCGACGACGACGGGCTGCGCGGCCTCGTGCCGGAAAGCAAGGCGATGTCGACGGCGGTGGCGGCGGATGGCGGCTACCTTGTCGATCCGCAGATGGCCGAGACGATCCGCACGGTGCTGCGCAGCGCCGCCTCGATCCGGTCGATCGCCAACGTGGTGACGGTCGAATCGGGGTCGTTCGACGTGCTGGTCGACCGGTCGGAGCTGGGCTCGGGCTGGGCGACGGAGACCGGCGACGCGGTGGAGACCGACACGCCGCAATTCGAGAAGATCACGATCCCGCTGCACGAGTTGTCGGCGATGCCGAAGGCCAGCCAGCGGCTTCTGGACGACGCGGCCTTCGACGTCGAGACCTGGCTGGCGCAGCGGATCGCGGAGCGCTTCGTCCGCGCCGAGGCGGCGGCCTTCGTGTCCGGCGACGGGATCGACAAGCCCAAGGGCTTCATGACCCATACCTCGGCCCCCGAGGATGAATGGACCTGGGGCAACGTCGGTTATGTCGTCACCGGGGTCAGCGGCGATTTCGCGGCGGCGAACCCGGCCGACGCGATCGTCGATCTGGTCTATGCGCTGGGCGCCCGCTACCGCGCGAACGCGAGTTTCGTGATGAACTCCAAGACCGCGGGCGCGGTGCGCAAGATGAAGGATGCCGACGGGCGGTTCCTGTGGTCCGACGGGCTGGCGGCCGGGGAACCGGCGCGGCTGATGGGCTACCCGGTGCTGGTGGCCGAGGACATGCCGGATATCGGCCCCGGGGCGATGGCGATCGCGTTCGGAGATTTCGCGGCGGGCTACACGGTGGCGGAGCGGCCCGACCTGCGGATCCTGCGCGATCCGTTCTCGGCCAAGCCGCATGTGCTGTTCTACGCCTCCAAGCGTGTGGGCGGCGATGTCAGCGACTTCGCGGCGATCAAGCTGCTGAAATTCTCGACGTCCTGACCGGGGCGACGGCGCCGGCCGGGCAGCCGGCCGGCGCGAACGGGCACTTTTCGCGGGAGACCTTGATGCTGACAGAACTCGAGCCCCTGGCCGATGCGGCCCTGCCGGTCACGGAGCTTCGCGATCACCTGAAGCTGGGGACCGGCTTTGCCGATGCCGATGCGCAGGACGGCGCGCTGCGGGCCTATCTGCGCGCCGCGCTGGCGGCGATCGAGGGGCGGATCGGCAAGGCGTTGTTCGCCCGCCGGTTCCGCTGGCAGGTCGCGGCCTGGCGCACGCCGGATGCGCAACCGCTGCCGCTGGCGCCGGTGGGCGAGATCCTGGCGCTGGCGACGGTGGACCGCGATGGCACGGCGGTGGCCGTGCCGGCGGAACGTTTCGCGCTGGTGCCGGATTTCCAGCGTCCGAAGATCGCGGCGACGGGGGCGGCGTTGCCGGCGATCCCGACGGACGGGAGCGTGCAGATCGAATTCCGCGCGGGGTTCGGCGCGGCCTGGTCGGATGTTCCGGCCGATCTGCGGCAGGCGGTGCTGATGCTGGCGGCGCGCTACTACGAGGGCCGCCACGACGGCGCGCTGGAGGCGGGCGGCGCGGCGCTGCCGTTCGGCGTGCTGGCGCTGATCGAGCGCTGGCGCACGGTGCGGGTGCTGGGCGGGGGGCCGGCATGAACCCGCCGCGGCTGACACGGGCGCTGGTGCTGGAGACGCCGGTGCGGGAACCCGACGGGGCGGGCGGGTTCCTGACCGGCTGGCAGGTGCTGGGCACGCATTGGGCCGAGGTGCTGCCGCAGGCGGCCGGACGGCAGGCGGAGGAGGGGCTGGCGCCGGTGCGCCCGCGCCACCGGATCACGCTGCGCGCCGCCGCGCCGGGATCGCCGGCGCGGCCGCGGGCTGGCCAGCGGCTGCGCGAGGGCACGCGGATCTTCGCGATCCGCGCGGTCAGCGAGCGCGACGCGGCGGGCCGGTTCCTTGTCTGCTTCACCGAGGAGGCGGTGGCATGAGCTATCTCGGCGGCGCGGCGGTGCAGGCCGCGATCCATGCCCGGCTGACCGCCGATGCCGGGGTGGCGGCCGCGGTCGGCGGCGCGATCTATGACGAGGTGCCCGAGGGCGCCGCGGCGGGCACCTACCTGACGATCGGCGAGGAGATGGTCCGCGACCGGTCGGACGCGGACGGGCCGGGGGCGGAGCATCGGCTGACGGTGGCGGTGGTGAGCGACGCGGCGGGTTTCGCGGCGGCGAAGGCGGCGGCGGCGGCGGTCGTCGCCGCGCTGACGCAAGCGCCGCTGGACCTGTCGCCGGCGCGGGCGGTCGGGCTGTGGTTCGACCGGGCGCAGGCTTATCGGGCGGCGGATGGCGGCGGGCGGCGGATCGACCTGCGGTTCCGGCTGCGGGTGGACGGCTAGGAGAACGGAGAGCGAGATGACGGCACAGAACGGCAAGGACCTGCTGATCAAGATCGACCTGACCGGCGGCGGGCAGTTCCAGACGCTGGCGGGGCTTCGGGCCACGCGGATCGGCTTCAACGCGGAGACGGTCGATGCGACGAGCCTGGAGAGCGCGGGCGGCTGGCGCGAGCTTCTGGCCGGGGCCGGCATACGCTCGGCCGCGGTGACCGGATCGGGGGTGTTCAAGGATGCCGATGCCGATGCGCGGGCGCGCGCCGTGTTCTTTTCCGGCGAGATCCCCGCCTTCCAGGTGATCATCCCCGATTTCGGGATCGTCGAGGGGCCGTTCCAGATCGTGGCGCTGGACTATGCCGGCAGCCATGACGGCGAGGCGACCTACGAGATCAGCCTCGCCTCGGCCGGGGCGCTGAGCTTTGCGGAAATCTGATGGGCAATCCGTGGCGGGGCGAGGTCGACATCGAGATCGACGGGCAGGTCTGGCCGGCGCGGCTGAGCCTGGGTGCGCTGGCGGAGCTGGAGGCGGCGCTGGGGGCCGGCAGCCTTGTCGCGCTGGCCGAGAGGTTCGAGACCGGCGGCTATTCGGCGCGCGACGTGCTGGCGGTGCTGCTGGCCGGGCTGCGCGCGGCCGGCTGGGCGGGCGATGCGGCGGCGCTGGGCCGGGCCGAGATCGGTGGCGGGCCGGTGGGCGCGGCGCGGGCGGCGGCGGGGCTGCTGGCGCGGGCCTTCGCGCTGCCGGAGGAGGCGGGGCGATGAGCGGGGCGGGGACGGACTGGCCCGCGCTGTTGCGCGCCGGGCTGGGCCGGCTGGGTCTGCGGCCGGCGGAATTCTGGGCGCTGACCCCGGCGGAACTGACGCTGATGCTGGGCCGGGGCGGCGGGACGGGAGCGATGGGGCGGGCGGCGCTGGCGGCGCTGGAACGCGCCTATCCGGACCAATGCGGGGAGGCGCGGGATGCGTGAGATCGAGGGGCTGGGCGAGCTGGCCGACGAGGCGGCGGCGCTGGAACGCGCGCTGGGCGGTGCGCGGGGCGTGACCGAGGCCTTCGGGGCGGAGGTGACGCGGCTGGGCCGCAACGTGGCGCTGACCGGGCGCGAGGTGGCGGGCCTGTCCACCGGGTTCGGATCGGGCCTGCGGCGCGCCTTCGACGGCGTGGTGTTCGACGGGATGCGCCTGTCGGACGCGCTGAAGGGGCTGGCGGCGAGCATGGCCGACAACGTCTATTCGATGGCGATGAAACCGGTGCAGGGCGCGCTGGGCTCGGCCCTGGCCGAGGGGGTGGCGGGCCTGTTCGGCGGCGGGTTCGCGCAGGGCGCGGCGTTCAGCCGGGGCCGGGTGGAGCCATTCGCGAATGGCGGCGTGGTGCAGGGGCCCACGGCCTTCCCGATGGCCGGCGGGCGGCTGGGCCTGATGGGCGAGGCCGGGCCCGAGGCGATCCTGCCGCTGGCGCGCGGCACCGACGGGCGGCTGGGGGTGCGGGCCGAGGGTGGCGCGGGCGCGCGGCCGGTGTCGGTTGTGATCAATGTCACGACGCCGGACACGGCGGGGTTCGCCCGCGCGCAGGGGCAGATCGCGGCCGAGGTCGCGCGGCTGGTCGCGCGCGGCCAGCGCAACAACTGAGGGACAGATGGGATTCCATGACGTGCGGTTCCCGCCGCGGCTGAGCCTTGGCTCGGCCGGCGGGCCGGCCTGGCGCACCGAGATCGTGACGCTGGCCAATGGCTACGAGGCGCGCAACGCGCCCTGGGCGCAGTCGCGCCGCCACTACGACGCGGGGGTTGGGCTGTCGAGCCTGACCGACATCGCGGAATTGCTGGCCTTCTTCGAGGCGCGGCGCGGGCGGCTTTTCGGGTTTCGCTGGAAGGACTGGGCCGATCACCGCTCCGGCCCGCCGGGGCGGGCGCCGGCGCCGGCCGACCAGGTGCTGGGCACCGGCGACGGGGCGACGGCGGAGTTCGCGCTGGCCAAGACCTACCGATCCGGCGCGGCAGAGGTGGTTCGGCCGATCGCCAAGCCGGTCGCCGGCACGGTGCAGGTGGCGCTGGACGGGGCCGCCCAGCATGCGGGCGGTGATTTCGAGGTCGATCCCGCGACCGGGATCGTGCGCTTCGCCGCGCCGCCGGCGGCGGGTGTGACGGTCACCGCCGGGTTCGAGTTCGACGTGCCGGTGCGGTTCGACATCGACCGGATCGAGGTCTCCGTCGCCTCGTTCCAGGCCGGCGAGGTGCCGCGGGTTCCGGTGGTGGAGATCCGGCTATGACGGCGCCGGGCTATGACCATCTTCAGGGCCCGGCGACCACGGTGGCGCGCTGCCTTGCGCTGACGCGGCGCGACGGGTTCACGCTGGGCTTCACCGATCACGACCGGGCGCTGGGCTTCGAGGGGATCGCGTTTCGGCCCGAAAGCGGCGCGGCGCTGAGCGCGCTGGCTTTCGGAACCGGCCTCGCGGTGGACAATGCCGAGGCGGCCGGGGCGCTGAGCGACGCGGCGATCACCGAGGCCGACATCCGCGCCGGGCGCTGGGACGGCGCGGCGGTGCGGCTGTGGCTTGCCGACTGGGCTGAGCCGGCGCGGCGGGTGCTGCGGTTTCGCGGGACTTTGGGCGAGATCACCCGGCAGGGCGGGGCCTTCACCGCCGAGTTGCGCGGGCTGGCGGAGGCGCTGAACCGGCCGCAGGGCCGGCTGTACCAGGCGCGCTGCCCGGCGGTTCTGGGCGATGCGGCCTGTGGCGTCGATCTGGCGGCGCCGGGGCTGCGGGTGGCGGCGACGGTGGCCGGGCTGGAGGGCGGGCGGCAGATGCTCGTTTCCGGCGCCGGGACGGCCGGGACCGGCTGGTTCGCCGAGGGGCTGGTGCAGGTTACCGGCGGGGCGGCGGCGGGCCTGACGGCCGCGATCCGCAGCGACCGGGTCGAGGATGGCGGGCTGCGCCGGGTCGAGCTGTGGCAGGGGGTCGATGCCGCGCTGGCGGCGGGCGATCCGGTCACGCTGGTGGCGGGATGCGACAAGCGGGTGGAGACCTGCCGGGAGAAGTTCGGCAATATCGGGAATTTCCGCGGCTTTCCGCATGTGCCGGGCGAGGACTGGCTGCTGACGGTGCCGGCGCGGACCGCGCGGCGCGACGGCGGGGCGCTGCGGGCATGAGCCGGGTGGTGATGGCGGCGCGGGGCTGGATCGGCACGCCCTACCGGCACGGGGCGTCCTGCCGGGGCGCGGGCTGCGATTGCCTGGGCCTCGTGCTGGGGGTCTGGCGCGAGATCCGCGGGGCCGAGCCCGAGCCGGTCCCGGCCTATGGCCCCGACTGGTCGGAGGCGGGCGGCGAGGAGCGGTTGTGGGAGGCCGCGCGGCGGCATCTGGAGCCGCGCGGGGGGCCGGGGATCGGTGCCGGCGAGGTGCTGCTGTTCCGGATGCGCGCCGGCGCGGTGGCCAAGCATCTGGGCATCGCGACCGGGGCGGGGCGGTTCGTGCATGCCTACAGCGGGCATGGCGTGGTGGAAAGCGCGCTGACGCCGCCCTGGGCGCGGCGGCTGGTGGCGCGGTTCGGGTTTCCCAAGGAGGGCTGAGAATGGCGACGATCCTTCTGTCGGCCGCCGGTTCCGCGCTGGGCGCGGGGGTCGGCGGATCGATCCTTGGCCTGTCGGGCGCGGCGATCGGGCGCGCCGTGGGGGCGACGCTGGGCCGGGCGATCGATGCCCGGCTTCTGGGTGAGGGCAGCGGCGCGGTGGAGACCGGGCGGATCGACCGGCTTCACCTGTCGACGGCGGGCGAGGGCGCGCCGGTGCCGCGGATCTGGGGCACCGCGCGGCTGGCCGGGCAGGTGATCTGGGCCACCCGTTTCGTCGAACATGCGACGACCGAGACCACGGGCGGCGGCAAGGGCGCGCCGCGGCAGAGCGTGACGCGCTACGGCTATTCCGTGTCGCTTGCGCTGGCGCTGTGCGAGGGGCCGATCCTGCGGGTCGGGCGGGTCTGGGCCGACGGGGTCGAGCTGGGCCGCGATGAGATCGCGATGCGGGTCTATGCCGGCAGCGCCGATCAGGCGCCCGATCCGAAGATCGAGGCGGTGCAGGGCGCGGGCATGGCGCCGGCCTATCGCGGCACGGCCTATGTGGTGATCGAGGACCTGATGCTGGAGCGGTTCGGCAACCGGGTGCCGCAGTTCAGCTTCGAGGTGGTGCGCGCGGCCGATCCGCCCGAGGGGGTGGCGCGTGGGCTGGACCGGTCGATCCGGGGCGTGGCGCTGATCCCCGGCACCGGGGAATATGCGGTGGCCACGACGCCGGTGAGTTATCGCGACGGGCCGGGCCGTTACCGCGGCGCCAACCGCAACGCGCCGGGGCCGCAGACGGATTTCGCGCTGGCGATGGATGTTCTGGGCGAGGAATTGCCGGCGGTGCGCTCCAGCGTCTTCGTGATCTGCTGGTTCGGCGACGATCTGCGCTGCGGGCAGTGCCGGATCCGGCCGAAGGTGGAATATCGTGGCCAGGAGGGCGCGGAGATGGCCTGGCAGGTCGCCGGGCTGACCCGCGCCACGGCCGGCGAGGTGCCGCGGCTGGAGGGCCGGCCGGTCTATGGCGCGACGCCGGCGGATGCGGCGGTGATCGAGGCGATCCGGGCGCAGCGGGCGGCGGGGCTGAGCGTGATCTTCTACCCGTTCGTTCTGATGGAGCAGATGCCGGGCAACGGCCTGCCCGACCCCTGGGGCGGCGCGGAGCAGGCGAAGCTGCCGTGGCGCGGGCGGATCACCTGCTCGGTCGCGCCGGGACGGCCGGGCACGGTGGACGGGACGGCGGCGGCCGATGCCGAGGTCGCGGCGTTTTTCGCCGGCGACCGGGGGTTTCGCGATTTCATCCTGCATTACGCGCGGCTGTGCGCCGAGGCGGGCGGGGTGGACGGGTTCTGCATCGGATCGGAATTCGTGGGGCTGACGCGGATCCGGGGCGCGGAGGGCGGCTTTCCGGCGGTGGCGGAACTGCGGGCGCTGGCGGCGGAGGTGCGCGCGATCCTCGGCCCCGACTGCCGGATCGGCTATGCCGCCGACTGGACGGAATACGGCGGCTACAAGACGCCGGAGGGCGATCTGCGGTTTCCGCTCGACCCGCTATGGGCCGATCCGGCGGTGGATTTCGTGGGGATCGACAACTACCTGCCGCTGTCGGACTGGCGCGAGGGCGCGGACCATGCCGATGCGGCGGCGGGCTGGGCCACGATCCACGATCCCGGCTACCTCGGGGCCAATGTCGAGGGCGGCGAGTATTTCGACTGGTACTATGCCTCGGCCGCCGACCGGGCGGCGCAGTTGCGCAGCCCGATCGAGGACGGCGCGCATGGCGAGCCCTGGGTCTGGCGGACGAAGGACATCCGGTCATGGTGGGGCAATGCCCATCACGAGCGGATCGGCGGGGTGCGGCAGGCCCGGCCGACCGCGTGGCAGGCCGGTGGCAAGCCGATCTGGTTCACCGAGATCGGCTGCCCGGCGGTCGACAAGGGGACGAACGCGCCGAACCTGTTCGTCGATCCGAAATCCTCGGAATCCGCGGTGCCGCCGTTTTCCACCGGCCTGCGCGACGATCTGATCCAGCAGCAATACCTGCGGGTGATGCTGGATCACTGGGACGCGGCAGAAAACAACCCGGTGTCGGGCGTCTACGGCGGGCGGATGGTGGACACCGGGCGCATCCATGTCTGGGCTTATGACAGCCGGCCGTGGCCGCGGTTCCCGAACGACCGGGCGCTGTGGTCGGACGGGGCGAACCATGCGCTGGGCCACTGGCTGAACGGCCGCGCCACGCTGCAGCCGCTGGCCGCCGTGGTGGCGGAGATCTGCGCGGCGGCGGGGCTGGCGGAGATCGATGTCTCCGGCCTGTGGGGGATCGTGCGGGGCTACACGGTCGCCGGCGTCACGACGGCGCGGGCGGCCTTGCAGCCCCTGATGCTGGCCTACGGGTTCGACGCGGCCGAGCGCGACGGGCGGATCGTGTTCCGGATGCGGGGCGGGCGGCCGGAGGCCCGGCTGTCGCGTGACGACCTCGTGCTGCCCGAGGGTGCGGAAGCGGCGCTGACAACGGTGCGGGCGGGGCCGGACGCGGTGCCCGGCCGGGTGCGGCTGACCTATGTGGCTGATGGCGGCGACCTTCCGGCGGCGGTGGCGGAGGCGATCCGGGCCGAGGCCGGCGGTGCGGATGTCGCCGACAGCGAGATGGCGCTGTTGCTGACCGGCGAGGAGGCGCAGGGGATCGCGGCGCGCTGGCTGGCCGAGAGCGGCGCGACGTCGGAGACGGTGCGGTTCGGCCTGCCGCCGGCCAAATCCTGGCTGGGGGCGGGCGATGTCGTCGCGCTGGAGGATGACGATGGCGTGGCGCGGCGGTTCCGGATCGAACGGGTGGAGCAGGATGCCGCCTTGACCGTCACCGCGGCGCGGGTCGAGGAGATGCCGGTGGCCGGCGCGGCGGTGGCGGCGGACACGCCTGCACCGGCGGTGGCGGTGGCGGCGGCGCTGCCGGTCGACGCGGCGTTTCTCGACCTGCCGCTGATGCGCGGCGACGAGGTGCCGCATGCGCCGCATGTCGCCGTCGCAGCCGATCCCTGGCCGGGGCGGGTGGCGGTTTACGCGGGGACCAGCGAGGATGCGCTTTCGCTCGACACCGTGGTCGAGCGGGCGGCGCGGATCGGCGCGCTGGCCGAGCCGCTGCCAGCCGGCGCGCCGGGGCGCTGGCAACGTGGCGCGCCCTTGCGCCTGACGCTCGATGCCGCGCTGTCGGCGCGGCCGGCGCTCGATGTGCTGAACGGCGCGAACCTGGCCGCGGTGGGCGATGGCGTGACGTGGGAGGTGATCCAGTTCGCGGGGGCGGAGCTTGTGG
>Ga0180430_10002101_pt1 | contig 18476 bp, 14 predicted proteins | sample SS_ome_9_FD_132999 | JGI IMG/M metagenome (GOLD analysis project Ga0180430, IMG submission 132999) | Hypersaline lake sediment archaeal communities from the Salton Sea, California, USA - SS_1_S_2 metaG | ecosystem: Environmental > Aquatic > Non-marine Saline and Alkaline > Hypersaline >... | reverse complement strand
TTCCACGTCGGTTTCGCTGGCGCGGGCGTTGGGGCCGAGGACGATCTGGAGGGCGAAGGTTCGTAGCATTTGGTGCTCTTTTTCATATTCTTCGGAGTAGAGCAAGTTGACTTCTTTGAAGAGAGGGGACTTGTTGAGTTGGGCGATCAGCTGGGCGACTTGCAGGTCGGTTTGGGCAACGCCGCTGACTTTGAACTGGGTGTTCCACTTTTGGGGTTCGATGCTCTTTTTCTTAGTTGTTTCTTCTTTCTTGGAGGTACGAATCTTTCTTTTGTTGCGTTTCTTTTTGTGGTCAGTGAGAGCTTTAGGCGGCTGGACCTTTTTGCTGACCAGATCGATTTGTTCCAGTGAGACGGCGGCGGGCAGGCTGTTGGTGATGGTAGCGAGGATGAGTGAGCGAGGGACGGGCTCCATGAGCGAGGCGCTGACGGAGGCTTTGCACATCATTTCCTGGCGTTTGCTTTCGAGGAGTTCGAGTTGTTTGAGGGACTCGCTTGCTTGTCTCATTTCTAGGTTGACGGCACGGACACGGTTGTCCATGGCCGTCTGGCGTCTCTCGGTGACGACAAAGCCACCGGCGACGGCACCAATGACGACCACAAAGAGGAAGAGGCACACCCAGTTAGTGCGTTGCTGTGCCTTACGATCCAGATAGTCTTCGGGGAGGAAGTTAACTTTTTTCATGTGTATGTACCTTATATAGCGTCTGCACCATTGAGACTGAGTCCCAAGGCTATTGCCCACTCGCTGTAGCGATCGGCCTCGACCAAGTCGCTATGGTCGCCGATGAGGGTTTCGGTTTTGATCCGTGCCAACGGGTCGGCGACCTGGGCGGGCAGTCGGAGGCCGCGAGCGAGGTATTGGCACAACGATTTGTTTTTAGCCAGGCCACCGAGAAAGATGACTTTGGCGACTCGTTGGCCGCCGAAGACAACGTCGTGATAGCGGATGCAACTGCGTAGCTCGCGATAGAGTTGGTCCAAGGTGGGCACCAGAGCTTCTTCGACGCGGGCAGATTGGGCGGCCTGGTCTTTGCGGGTGTCTTCGTCGAAATGAGCGGCGGGTTGGTCGGGATGTTCGGTGGCGGTGGCGAGGGCGATTCCGTTCGTATCCTGGGTGTCGTGTTGGCTGGCGGAGGTCATGGTAGCGTTCGTTTTGGTGAGCTGGCTGTTCCAACTGCAGAGGAGGGGGACGGCGTCGGCCTGCTCCAGGGACTGTTGGTCACAGATAGCGTGGAGCATTTGCTTTCCGGCAATGCCGATGGTTCGACAGAAGGCGATGTCACGTCCGTGGGTGATGATGACCTTGGTGCAGGCGTGACCGAGGTCGACGAACATGGTGGCTCCCTCGGTGGGGTCGGCGTCGGCAAAGAGGTGGGCGAAGCAGTTGACCAAGGCGCAGGGCTCGACGTTGACGGAGGCGATTTCGACTTTGGTGCGTTCGACGATGTTTAGATGGCGTGCCACGACGCTGGCGGAGGCGGCCATGAGGATGACTTCGAGTTTGCTTTCGTTGCCGTCGTAGACTTCTCCGGCGACGAGGTGGCAGAGGCGGCCCTGGTTGACATTGAAGGGTACTTTGGCGACGGCTTCAAAGCGTAGAGCTTTTTCGAGGTGGTGGGGTTCCATTTTGGCGACGCGCAGGTGTTGGACGAGCAGGTCTCGGCTGGGGAGGCAACTGATGACTTTGCGTCCCTTGAAGGGTTTGGTAGTCAAGAGATTGCGGATGGTTTCGATGGTCCACTCCTGCATGGCGGCGGGGTTGTGCCTGAGTGCGTGGGGGACGTCCTGCTGGGCAGCGGCCACGAGGGCCAGGCCGTCGCCTGTCCGTGCCAATTGCACCATTTTCAAGCTGGCGCTGCCCAAGTCCAGCCCGATGGGAAACACTTTTTGACGTAGAAATCTCAACATGTTTGTGCTGCCTCACTTGCTCCTGGGACAGCCGAGCGGTACAGCCGTAATCCATCACGGCAAACCTTCTGCCCGGCCTCCTACTGTTATTTTGCCTCTACAGAATCAAGGCTAAGATATAATTTGTGAGGTAGTCAAACGTGTTTGGGTCTTTACCCTGTTTATCCAGGCGGATGCAGTTTACGTGTTCGGCAGAAACGGCATGATCGTTGCGACCGGTGCGCAGGAGGCAATATGAGGGGAGAGCATTGGGGGTTTTGTAGTCCGATAAGTGCGGTGCCAGGTGGATCTTGCCGCGGCGGCTGAGACGGGAAGGGCACCGGGTGTGCGGAAGGTTGAGATTGGCACGTCGGGCTAAGACGCCCTGCTCGCAATGACAAACGGGACTTGGCGTGGCGGGGGGCCATGGTGTTGGAAAGAGGTTGGCGTGTCTCCTGGATTCACTGCGAGGCTCTTCGCTGCGCTTCGGGTCCCGCCTTCGCGGGAATGATAGAGGTGTCGCTGTGCAACGATGTTCATTATACGCGGGCAAGATGCCCGCGACACAGTAGGATGTGTCGCTGCGCGGCTATGTTTCTCGTGAGCGGGCGGGGCGCCATCGGCACATTGAGATCATGGGCAAGATGTCCGTGCGACGACAATCGCCATCGCCTGTTATGCACGGCGTTGCCGCGCGAACAGACGCTGCCACCCGCGGTTTTTTCACGCTAAAGCGTGAACTCTTACGGGGGCAGGTGGCTGGAGGAATCCGGCGATTTTGCATCGGGGGCTGGAATGAGCAGGCGCAGGGTGGTCGGGCGGTTGAGATTGCCACGTCGGGCTAAGACGCCCTGCTCGCAATGACAAACGGGACTTGGCGTGGCGGGGGGCCATGGTATTGGAAAGAGGTTGGCGTATCTCCTGGATTCACTGCGTGCCTCTTCGCTGCGCTTCGGGTCCCGCCTTCGCGGGAATGACAGAGGTGTCGCTGTGCGACGATGTTTATTATACGCGGGCAAGATGCCCGCGACACAGTAGGAGGTGGGGGATCGGGATGTGTGCCTCAGGAGGGGACGGGTTGTTCGCCGCGCCAGTTGCCGTAGGTCATAACGAGGACTGCGGCGATAAGCAGGCTCAGGGCAGCGAGGAGAGCGAGTTTGGTGCGTGTTTTTCGTCCGTGCCACTCGCGCAGGACGACGCCGGCGAGGCTGCTGAAAAGAATGAGCATGGTCATATGGATAGCCCAGCTAGAGAATTTGAAACGTCCCATGCGGACGTGTGCCAAGCCATAGAAGAGGAACTGGCCATACCAGAGGCAGCCGGTGAGGATGGCGAGCAGGTAATTGACGATCAGGATGGGGCGTGGCCATTTGTTGAGCGTTTTGAATTCGGCGAAGGTTTTCTCTTTTTTGCTGAGGAAGAGGGTGTAGACGGCGGTGGTGAGAAAGGCTCCGGAGTTGGAGAAGATGTAGACGACGTTTGTTTGCCAGTGGCCGGCGCCGAAGTGGGCAGCTACCTCGGCGATGGGTTTTCCGGTGTCGTTGACGGCAATGCCGTAGACGGCAGAGAGCAGGCCGGCAATGAAGCACAAGAACAGGCCCTTGCCCAAAGCAAAGGAGGAGGTGTTGTTTTGATCGCGTTGGATTTCGATTTCTTTTAGCCGACCGGCCAGGCCGCACATGATAGTGCCGATGACGCCGATAAAGACGCCGGCGAGGACCCATGAGGATCCCTGTTTTTCGATGATGGTGGCGAGGGAACGACTGAGAAGGGGTCCGGTGAAGGTGCCGACAAAGCAGGAGATGCCGATGGCGATGGCGTAGGTGAGGGAATAGCCGATGTATCTGATGGCCATGCCGAAGGCGGTGCCGCCGATGCCGTAGACGACGCCCAAGACGAAGGTGATGAGCATGGCGTTTCGGGGGGCGGCCTGGAGGACGTCGAGGAGGTGTGGGACGGTGAGGCAGGCGCCAACGATGGGGGCAATGAGCCAGCAGATGGCGGCCTGGCTGAGCCAGTAGGTCTGCCATGACCAGCCTCGCAGGCCCTGCTGTGGGGTGTAGCAGAGGGCGGCGGAGGTGGCGCCAAAGGCGTGCAAGACGGTACCGAGGAGCGGACTGGCAAGGACGGGATTCATAAGAGCCTCCTGTATATGTATATTGGTGGCCAGTTTAGGGAGTGGGGGGGGGCTTGGCAAGTAAATTGCTCTGGCGGGCTGATAAGGGCGTTGCGGTGGCGGCGCGTGCGTGTAGCAGGGTAGTGGGGCGGAAAAACACTCTGGCAGCAAGTAGGGTGGGTTGGTATACTATAATATAGATAGGCACGTACCGGGTACCCGCACAGGCCAAGTCACGTATGTGGGAAAGGAGCATGGGGCATGATGGATCTGATCCACAAAATTCTCTACACAGGCATCGGGTTTGCGGCGTTGAGCGAGCAGAAGGCCAAAGACATTGTCGAAGAGCTGGAGCAGCGCGGCGAGGTGAGCGGTGAGGAAGGCAAGCGTCTGGCACAGGAGTTGATCGATCGTGCACGCGCGCAGAAGGAGCACTTGCAGCAGAGCGTGCGTGACGAGGTCAACAAGATTGCGAACAAGTGCGGCTGGGTGAGCCAACAGGACGTGGCAGAGCTGCAACGGCGTATCGAGACGCTGGAGGCACAATTGGCGTCGACGGCGGGTCCGGCGTCAGACGATTCGCTCTAGCGGTGCGGCACAGGCGGGTTTGTCACGAGGGCATAGGGCGTAGCGGCACGGGGCGTTTGCCAGGCGGGTGAATCCGCGTCGAGCAGGTGGACAGGGCACAGGCCAACGGACGGCGTTGGTCTTGCCCAGATGGACCTTGTCTTTCATTTTGAGTCTGGACGGCAGTGATTAAGTCTTTGCGTAATTACCGGGTGTTTCGCCGGGCGCAGCACATTGTATTAACGGTGCGGCGTTACGGTTTTTTTGGTGACTTGATCCGGCAGTTGAATTTGCCTCCGATATTGAAGCTGAAGAAGGAGCCTGCGGTCGAGCCTACGGGGGAGCGTACGCGTTCAGCGAGGCTACGGGCGATGCTTGAGGAATTGGGGCCGACGTTTATCAAGCTGGGGCAGATTCTTTCGACGCGGCCGGACCTGCTTCCCAGCGACATCACGACTGAACTGGCGATGCTTCAGGACCACGTCACGCCGGTTGGCTGGGACCAGATGGAGCCGGAATGTCGTCGTCATCTGGGTGAGCACTATCAGGCGTTTTTTCGCGAGTTTAACACAAAGCCTGTCGCCAGCGCGTCGATAGCACAGGTATACGAGGCGCGTCTGCACAGCGGAGAGAAGGTGGCGGTAAAGATGGTGCGTCCGGGTACGGAGGCGCGTTTTACCGAGGATCTGGCGGTTCTGGATTTTTTGGCGAATTTGATGGAGGCGCACATCGAGGAGGCGCGGCACTGGAACGTGCGGCGGATCGTGGGGCAGTTGCGTCGGTCGGTGCAGCACGAATTGGACCTCAAGCATGAGGGCAGGAACGCGGACATTATCCGGGCGAATTTCGCCAACAACAAGACAATTTATGTGCCAAAGATTTACTGGGAGCACACCAGTCGTTCGGTGCTGATCATGGAGTTTGTGGAGGGGCGGCCTCTGGCAGAGTTTTTTGGTGACCAGGTCGATCAACAGGTGCGGCAGGAGCTTGCGAGTCGGGGGGCGAAGATTGTACTGAAGCAGATATTTGAGGACGGTTTTTTTCAGGCGGACCCGCACCCGGGCAACGTGCTGGTACTGGACAACAATGTGATCTGCTTTCTGGATTTCGGCATGTTCGGGCGTCTGGACCGTGATTCGGTGGGGATTTTGAGCCGTATTCTTCACGCTTCGGCGAACAAGGACATCGAAAGGCTGCTCAAGGCGGCGCGTGACCTGCGGGTGCTGCCCGAGGACATCAACGAGGGCGAGTTGCGTATTGCATTGTTGGATCTGCTGGAGCAGTATCATGGGCTGCCGTTGAAGCAGATCGACGTCCCCAAGCTGCTGGGCGACATTGTGGACTTGATTTCACGTTATCATATCGGGGTGCGGTATGATTTTTTCTTTTTGATCAAGGCGTTGGGCACGCTGGAATCGACGGGGCGGAATTTGTACCCGAATTTCGACATGATAGCCCATATTGAGCCGTTTATACGGTCGATGATGCTGCGTCACTATTCGCCGGGTCACCTTTGGGAGGCGTCGCAGCGGGTGACGGAGGATTTAGCGCGGCTGGGGCGTGAGTCGCCCGAGCATGTGTTGGAGATTCTGCGGCAGATGCGTAGCGGGCGACTGAAGATTGAGTTTCATCACAAGGGGCTGGATCAGCCGTTGAAGGAGTTGAACCAGGTAAGCGACAAGATCAACCTGGGTTTGATCGTGGCGGGGTTGACGGTGGCCTCGTCGCTGATGGCTCAGGCGGATCTGGGCCCGGAGGTGCTGGGTGTGCCGCTGATCGGGGGGCTGGGTTTTCTGTTGGCGTTTGTGGCGGGCTTTTGGATCATTCTTGACATTTTGCGGAACCGTCGCCGCTAGAGCCTTGGGCGTGGGTGCAGCTCGGGCGGCGAGCTAGAGGTACAGGCAGCGACCATTTCCCAGAGAAAGGGGCATGTTATGTTGGGTGGCACGTTTTCATTTACGAATGCGAAGATGCAGGGAGGGGCTCTGGCAGGCGAAGCGTTGCGTGAGAGCAGCAGTGCGAAACACGAGGCGTTGCGATTGCGGCAACAGGTGCGGGTTCTGGAGGCGAACCTGGCCAAGAGTATGATGATTAATGAGGCGTTGTGGGAGCTGATGCGGGAGCGGCTGAAACTGACCGAGAAGGACCTGCACGACAAGCTGTACGCAATCGACATGCGTGACGGGCAATTGGATGGTAAGAATCAACGGGGAATCGCGGAGTGTCCCAACTGCAGTCGGAAGGTTTCGCCACGTCATCCCGCGTGCATCTATTGCGGTACGGTGATTGACGTGTCGGTCTTCTCGATAAGCACATGAGGGGTGGGGCTGGTGCTCCATAGGCGCGGCGGCTTGGAGCATCGGGGGCTCAGAGGCAATCTGGACACGCAGGCCTGGGAGCTGTTGGTCGGGCAGAGGGCAGGGCTGTTTTTGTGTCTGGCGGGGCGACTTTGGCTTGCCAGCTCCAGATGGATGTGTTAGCATATTCGGGTGATTTTGGCTTGATTGGCTCTTTACGTGCCGTAAGAGATGGCAGTGCGGAAGGTAGTGGTGGTCGCTTGCAGGGCTGTGTCGGCGGGCGGAAGACACCAAGACAGGGCGCCTGCTGTAATTTCTTTCTGGACAGATAATTACACACGAAGGTTGTAGCATGAAAAAGATCAAGATTGCGATTGCCGGGATAGGAAATTGCGTTAGCTCGCTTCTGCAAGGAGTGGAGTACTATCGCGACAAGTCGAGTGAGGACGCCATCGGGCTGATGCACTGGGAGATCGGCGGGTATCGTCCGTGTGACATTGAGGTCGTTGCAGCGTTTGATGTGGACAAGCGAAAGGTGGGCAAAGACGTCCACGAAGCGATCTTTGCCAAGCCTAATTGCACGGCGGTGTTTTGTCGCGAAATGCCCAAGAGCGGGGTGATGGTGCAGATGGGCAGGATCATGGACGGCTGTTCGGACCACATGAGTCAATACGACTCGGATCGCACGTTTGTGCTGAGCGATCAGCCGGAGCCGTCGCAGGACGAAGTGGTGGCACTGCTGAAGGAATCTGGAGCGGAGATTCTGTTGAACTACCTTCCGGTAGGTTCGGAGACAGCGACGCGGTTTTATGCCGAGTGCGCTTTGGAGGCGGGTGTAGCGTTCATCAACAACATGCCCGTCTTTATCGCGTCGGACCCGACGTGGGCGAAGCGGTTCGCGGAGAGGAATATTCCGATAGTGGGGGATGATATCAAGGCGCAGTTGGGGGCGACCATCACGCACCGGATTCTGACCGACCTGTTTCGCAAGCGAGGCGTCAAGCTGGAGCGTACCTACCAATTGAACACAGGCGGGAACACGGACTTTCTGAACATGCTCAACCGGGAGCGGCTGGCGTCGAAGAAGGAGTCCAAGACGGAGGCGGTGCAGGCGGTGACAGCGCATCGTCTGGACAAGCACGATATTCATATCGGCCCGTCGGACTGGGTGCCCTGGCAGCAGGACAACAAGGTCTGCTTTGTGCGTATGGAAGGCAAGCTGTTCGGTGATGTGCCGATGAATTTGGAGTTGCGGCTCTCGGTGGAAGACTCGCCCAACTCGGCGGGGGTGGCGATTGACTCGATACGGTGCTGCAAACTGGCGTTGGAGCGGGGCCTTGGCGGGGTACTGACGGGGCCATCGGCATATTTGTGCAAACATCCGCCGGAGCAGTTCACGGACGACGAGGCATACCAAATGACCAACGATTTTATCGAGGGGCGGGGGCAGGGCTCAGCCGGTGCCGGTCGGCAGGAAAGCTCGGTTGGGACGGTCACGCCCGAGGCGGCCGCCAAAGCCAGCCCGAAGGTGACCACGGGCGGGGCATAAGGTGCCCAGAAGAGACCTTTCGGTCAGGGTAGGCCGCCCAAGTAGTGGTCTACCCTGTTTTTTTTGCTGGGGAACCATCGCCTTACAGGTGGGCGGTTGAGAAGAGCCCTTTACCGGCGCAAGTGTCTCATGGGGAAAAAAGAAGCATTTTTTCGGTGCTGTGGCGTCATAAGCAGCGAACCTGGGCCCGCCTGAGGGGTCTAACAGAAGAGAACGAACGGCAAAGAGGCCTTTTTGGCCGGAATCCGGCCGCCATCAGCTGGAGAAGGTCCGGTCGCCAGCGTGGAGGTTCTTAAGGAGGTTGGCGCTGGGTGCAACGGGCTGTAGAATCTGCAGGTCCCATTGTGTGGGGCGAGTCGGTAGAGCGATAAAGGGGAACGGCGTTAGAACCTCTGAGCAAGGCAACCGTGGTGTGGAGGTGCGGCCATGACAGATAGGCGCGAGGAGCGGCGGGTATGTAACCGGCGTGAATTTCTGAGGTTAGGCGGTTTGGGAGCGGGTGCGGCCCTGTGGGGTGGCGGTCTGGGTGGCTGTCAAAGGCCGGCCAGAAGGAGCGGCCCGGCGGTGTGGCAATCGCAACCGATCTCCAGGCCCATTCGCGTGGGCGTGGTGGGTGTCGGCGCGCGTGGGCAACACCTGATGCGTATTCTGCTGGATTTCCCGGACGAGGTAGCCGTCACGGCGATCTGCGATACGGTGCCTGAGCGGACCGGCCGGGCTCAGGAGTTGGTGGCCAAGGGTGCCGGGGCCAACACGCCCGAAGAGCAACGAAGACCTCGTCGGACGCCCACGGGCTATACCGGGGGTCAGTGGGATTTTGTGCGGATGTGTGAGACGGAGTCGCTGGATCTGGTGGTCAATGCCACGCCCACGCGTTGGCACCTGCCCGTGACGGAGGCGGCGTTGCGAACGGGCAGCCATGTGGCGTTGGAGAATCCGCCGGTGGAACGCCTGGACGAATGCTGGGCGCTGGTCGAGGCGGTGGAGAAACACCGGCGTCACTGCATACCGCTGGTAAACACGACCTACTTTCGCAATCTGATGATGGTACTGAATATGGTTCGCCAGGGGCTGCTTGGTGAGCTGACGCACTGTGCGGGAGGTTACGAGCGTGATTACCGGCTGGTGATGTTCGATCAGGACGGTCTGATTTTTCGTGGCGAAGAGCACCTCAAGCACAATGGCAACCTCTACCCCACGGCGGCGGTGGCGCCTTTGGCGCAATACGCGGGGGTCAACCGGGGCGACCGCTTCGACTATCTGGTCTCGTTGAGCAGTAAGAGCCGGGGGATGAATGAAAAAGCCATGGAGTACTACGGTCCGGAGCACCCGCTGGCCACGCGTGAGTTTGCCCAGGGGGATGTAAACGTAACGCTGCTGCGAACGGTCAATGGGGTGTCCATGATGCTCTATTTCATGGGGCAATCGTACATGCCTTACGAGATGCCTTGGCGTGTTCAGGGCACGCAGGGAGTATTCGAGGGGCGCACCGTGGGCGAATCGCGTATGGAGAACCGCATCCACGTCAACGGTCGCACGACGTGGCAAAACGGGGATCAGTGGGAACATATCGACATGGCGGCGCCGACCGACGCGTACACGCAGGAGTATGAACATCCTCTCTGGCAGGCATTGGGCTCGCGGGCAGCACACTACAGTTACGGCGGGGCCGACTACATACAGATGTACCGGCTGGTGACGAGTCTGCGTGAGGCGACTGAGCCGGATATGGACGTCTATGACGCTGCGACCTGGAGCGTTTTGCGTGGACTGACAGAGAAGTCGGTGGCCCGGGGTAGCGTGCCGGTATCGGTGCCGGACTTTACGCGAGGCGCCTGGAAGCGCAGGCCGCCGCTGGGCATCGTGGGAGCCTAGTCTGTTGCAGGTATTGGCTGGGCCGCTGCAGTAAGGCAGTCCGTTTGCGGCGTATCCGGCCGATGAGCGTCCTGTGCGCGGCGGCGTTACACCTCTGTCAGAGTGGGGGTTCCGAGGTAGGTATGTTGGGGCACAAACAGGGGGCTCTTATCGGACGGGGCTCCGTTACCATTGGCCTAAAATGCGTGGTAGAAACTCGGTGTTGCTTTGAGCACACCTTTCGTTGTCCGTAACTGCCTTTTTTTCGGGGTTGGAGTGAAGTCCTCAAGAACTCATCACGAGTGCGCGTTAACCTGGCCTTATTCCGTGCCGATAACAATGACAATTGAGCAGGGTGACTGTATAAGCGGCTGGGCCTTATCGTCCACGCGCCGCACAATGTGACCGGTGGTCCGTTGGGTCGGCGATGGTCGCCCTCGCTGGGTATCGATCGGCGTGATCATGTCAACATTCCGTGAGGTTCAGCCATGAATCAAGACTTAGCCTTGGCGTCACAGGCGTTCGTTGGTCGTGCAGAGCCGGCGTGTATCGGCTATGCCAACCACGCCGACTCGTTTTTGGCCGGCAAAGAGGCCGCCCTGGCCGCCCAGAAGCGTGCGGTGAATCAGCAGCACGGTTTGGCCTTGGCTTTCTGTGGGGGTCGGCAGGACTACCAAGCCAGTATGGCCGGGATGCAATCCGTGCTGGGTGGTATCCCGATCATCGGGGGCCCGGCTATCGGCGTCATTACGAACGAGCACCTCAGCTACAGCGGCTACGAAGTGGGCCTGGCCCTGCTGGACGAACAGGTGCACGCCGAGCTTGCCTGGGCGAAAGGCCTGGACAGAGGTGAACGCGCCACGGGTGCGACATTGGGCGCTGAGCTGGCTGAGCGACAGACACCCTCGGATCAACTCGCTTTACTTTTTTACGACTCCGTCCGCCAGCCCCCTCCGCCCGCACCGGTACTCAACGTGTCGTCGTATCTGCTGGAGGGGTTTTACGGCGCCTGGAGCGGGCAAATGCCAATGCTCGTCGGCGCCGGGCTTATCGGCACGTTCGCGTTTGATCGTGGGCAATTGTTCATCGGTGACGACACCGCGGAGCAAGTCGCCTTGGGGGCAGTGCTTTCCGGCCCGTTTGCTGCGTCCACGACCATCATGCACGGCTGCCAACCGATGAGCGGCTATCACCGTATCACGCGTGTCGAAGGGCCTGTCGTGTACGAAATCGACCACCAGCCGGCGCTTGGCGTTATTGACCGTCTGATGGGCAATAAGGACTGGCAACATCATCTACCTACCGTTTTGCTCACGCTTGGGGTCAACCATGGGGCCAAGTACGCGCCCTACGACGAGCACAATTACGTCAACCGTCTCATCGTCAGCGTCATTCCCGAAACACAGGCGATCGTGCTCTTCGAAGCGGACTTTGCCAACCAGAGTGAATTTCAGTTCATGCGGCGTAGCCCGGAGCTGATGGTTCAATCGGCCCGCCAAGGCTGCCACGACGCGTTACGGCAACTGGAAGAATCCAACCGCGAAGGTATCCTGGCGTTGTACATCGACTGTGCCGGCCGCACCGCTGCATTCTCGGGCGTCGAACAGGAGGAAGCCGCCATCGTCCAAGACCTCATCGGCTCTCGCATGCCCCTGCTTGGTTGCTATAGTGGCGTTGAGATCGCTCCGGTGAACAACCTCAGCCGCGGCTTAGACTGGACCGGGGTGCTGCTTATTCTCAGTAGAGAAAGACCATGACACGATTGTCCGACGCGTCTGAGACACTTCAATCCCAATGCGACTACGTCACGGGTCGGCTGGAAGAAGCTGCAAGCGAACTGTGCCGACTGGATGTTCTCAACCTCAGGCTGGCCCAGCAGAAGAAACAGATCAGTGCGGCCTTGGAGTGTATTCGGGCCATGGAAGCCCACATTCACCGGGTCTTCACGGTTGACCAGCTCTACAGCACGGTGCTGGATTGTATCGTTCTGCACTTGTCAGTTGACAGCTGCGCCTTGATTGAACTGGACCTGGAGTCTCAGCGTCTTCACGTTTGCGGGTCGGCGGGAGTCCCGCTTGCCGGCTCAGTCCTCTCGGCCGACGGTGTCCCTCGCATCGCCCATTTCAGCGACGAACTGGCCAGTCCCTTCATCGTGCCCCAGCATACGCCAGGCACGACGGCGGAACACATCTTACGGCGTTTGTGCGGGTCGGGCGATTTCATGTGGTGCCCTCTGCGGGGCAAGCCTCTTCATGTTTTGGGATTGCTTGTAGGCAACACCCACCATGACGGCATGACGAAATTGCCCTTTGACCAGACCACGCTGGACGCCTTGACGGCGATCGGAGCTGTGGCCTCGCAACGCGCGGACCATCTCCACGCGGTCCAGGAGCGTCTTCGAGAGCAAAGGGAACACATTGACTACCTTGCTGAAATCGTGAAGACCTGCCCCATCGCGGTGTTCGCCACGAATGAGCACGGGGTAATCGACTATGCCAACCCGGCCGCGGCCGCGCTGCACGGTTATGCCGCCGGCGAACTGCTGGGCCGGCACATTGCGACGCTCTACGGCCCCCGCGGCGACCAAGAACTTTGGCCCCAGATCCAAGCCGGCACCCGCGGCGGGACGGTATGGGCGGCGCAAATCCCCATCAGGACCCAACAAGGGCGTCAGATTGCTATTGCTGCGTCGGCGTATCAGCTGCTGGACCCCCACCATCATCTCAAGGCGTTCATTCACTTTCACCAAGACGTGACCAGCCGCGTGCAGACCGAACAACACCTGCGCACGAGTGAACAGCGTTTTCGCCACATTATCGAGAGCACGACCGATTACGTCTACACTGTGCGTATAGAGGCCGGCCAAGCCGTTGAAACCACTCACGGTCCCGGCTGCGAGCGTGTCACCGGGTACAGCCTCGAGCAATTCGACGAGACGGGCGACCTCTGGTTCCACATGGTGTATCCTGACGATCGCGCGGTTGTCCAGAAGCACGTTGCGTGTCTTCTGGCCGGTCATAACGTCGCGCCCATCGAACACCGTATCGTGAGCGGCCATGGCGACATTCGCTGGATTCGCAACGCTCCGGTTCTCAACTATGGTCCGCAGGGTGAGCTGGTTTCTTACGAAGGTGTCATCACCGACATTACCGAACGTAAACTGGCCGAGATAACGCTTGAAACGGAACGCGGCCAGCTTCTTTCCATTTTCGACAGCATCAATGAGCCTATCTACGTGAGCGACCCGGACACGTACGAGTTGCTTTACGTCAATGAGGCGTTCAAGAAGCTCTGGGGCGACAACGTCGGCGCCCGGTGTCACCAGGTTCTCCAGGGGCTTGACCAGCCGTGCGGCTTTTGCACCAACGCTCGCATTTTTGGTGCCAACACCGGCGAGCCTTGTATTCGCGAGTCTCAAAATCTTGTAACCGACCGCTGGTTCCGTTGCATTGACAGGGCGATCCGCTGGCCCAACGGTCGCTGGGTACGCTGCGAGATGGCCATTGATATTACGGCGCGTAAGAAGGCCGAAGAGGACTTGCGTCTGGCGAAGGAAACCGCCGAGGCCGCCAACGACGCCAAGACCACCTTTCTGGCCAACATGAGCCACGAAATCCGCACGCCCATGAACGCCATCATCGGCTACAGCGACCTGCTCGTCGGCAACACACTTGACGATGAGCAACGCGTGCAAGTCAACATCATTCGCGACGCCGCCGAGAGTCTGCTGGCACTGCTCAACGAAGTGCTCGACCTGTCCAAAATCGAATCAGGTAAACTTGAATGCGAAACCCTTGACGTGCCCCTGGTCGATCTGCTGGCCCATGTCGATGCTCTGCTGGGCCCCGAGGCCCGGACGAAGGATCTACGCTTCCAGATTGAGCTGGGCAGCGGGGTGCCCACTCTCATCCGCACCGATCCGACGCGACTGCGTCAGTGCCTGATCAACCTGGTCAGCAATGCGATCAAGTTTACGCCTGCCGGCACTGTCCGCATCCGTGTCGGCCGCGACGACCATCGGGATCATCCCGGCGTTCGCTTCGAAATTGAGGACACCGGCATTGGTATTGCTCCCGAGAACCACTCACGCATTTTCGAATCCTTCGTGCAGGCCGATCACGGAACCACCCGTCAATACGGTGGCACCGGCCTGGGCTTGACTATCACGCGACAAATCACGCGACTACTTGGCGGAAGCCTCTCTCTCTCCAGCGAGCCAGGTACAGGCTCGGTCTTTTCCCTGTGGCTGCCCATCGGAATCGACCCCAACACTCTCGTTGAATTGCCCGCCGGCCCCCTCCCGGCGACAAACCTGTCGCGAACCATGGTGGCGTCCCATCGTTTACAGGGCCGGGTACTGATCGCGGAGGACAACGCTGCCTCTGCCGCCCTGACCGAACTGCTGCTCAAACGGGCGGGTCTGAAAACCGTTGTCGTAGCCGACGGGCAAGCGGCTCTCAAACAAGCGGCGTTCCAACACTTCGACCTCATATTGCTCGATATCGAAATGCCGCGTCTCAATGGCCTTCAAACAGCAAGAGCCTTGCGGGAACGAGGCAACAGGGCGCCCCTGATCGCTCTGACCGCACGGACACTTAAGAGCGAACTCGACGCCTGCCTGGCGGCTGGATGCTGCGAATGTCTCGTGAAACCTATCAGCGGCCAGACGCTCAACGCCCTGCTCAGGCGACACTTGTCCGCGCAATCATCGCCGCCGCAGCTTGTCGATTAATCAAGCTTCCTCTCACGTGGGTCTCCAGGCGTCTTTACCTGCGACCGTCACACCATAGGCAGTGTCCCTGGCATCGCAGGCGCAAAAAAACACAGGGCCAGAAACCTGGCAAGAGCGTTCTCCAATCGTCCCTTGCCTGGCTTCCGAGCCCTGTTTTACGCAGCACCACAGATAGAAGTAACCTCAACCTGCCCACTGCGTTCGCTAACAGTGTGTCGGCACTCGAGAGCCCCCCCCTGCTCCGGTGTTAACTACGCTTGGTGCGTTTTGCCTTTTTCTTTTTCTTCTTGGCAGTTTTGGCAGCCCCGCCAGCAGCACCGGCCGACCCAACAACGGTCGAAATCTTGGTGCTATCCAAGGTTTTGGCAGCCTGCCGCGACGCCTGCTGATAGACGCCGATAATCCGCTTCTGGATGGCGCCGTCGACCTTCGAGGAGGCCAACACGGGCTCGGTCACAAATGGGCCGTCCACTGCTTCAATGATATCGAGCAGCGAAATGCGCGTCATCGCCTTGGCCAGCACAAAGCCACCGCGTGGCCCGCGAATGCTACCCAGGATGTCCGCGCGAACCAACTGCTGCAGTATTTTGAGCAGATAATCCAGCGGAATCTTGTACTGCTTGGCGATAGTCTTGGCCAAAATCGGATCTTCTTGCCGCGCCTTACCAATGTGGCTCACTGCCACTAGCGCGTACCCTGCAGAACGTGTCAACTTCATGATTTCACCTCGTTTTTCTCTGGGACCAAAATCTCGACACCCTCAGAGTATAAACACACTAGAAAGGCAAAGCAAGCTTTTTAGTTGTTTGGATCACCAGAAAAGTTAGAATTTTCGACCGGGTTTTCTATATCGTCCATATCCAATGCAGATTCATCAGGCTGGGCCGCCTGATTGGCGACCTCTGCTGCCGGCGAAGGGTCCTCTGGAGCCTCTGTCACCGGCGTCGCTTCTGGAGGCTCAAGCTCCTGCGTCGTCCACGGCTCGGTGAAAATTGCTGTTTCTCGCCCCAAATCAGGCTCAATTGCCCCCAAAGGCTCGACAGCCAGGGCCTGCACGGCCGGGTCCACCGCCACGGTCTCGTCGGGGGTCGGCGACTTGCCACAGCCGCCCAAACCGATAAAGCAAACCCCCAACCCCCCTAAAATATCCCAAACACTCCATCGTACACGCCTTATCATCATGGTCACTTCCTTCCAAACAGGGCTTACTAACAACAATTTTCCTGTTAAGTAATGGCCGCCAATCTACGAATCTCGCGAGCCACATCCTTCGTCTCATAACGTTGTCCCAGGTCGCAACAGACGAAGCAGCCGTGCGCGTGGTCGCAGGCCAGCACAAACAGACCCGGCTGAGGTTCCGACCAGCCCTGCGCCTGGGGCTGGTGGCCTACGATGAAGAGATCGACCCCCCACCGCTGGCGCAATTCTGCTAACAGATCAGCACTGTGCCGGCGATCCCAGAGAAACGCATGTATCGAGTTGCTGGTGTTCATATCCTGTAATGTCAAGCACTTATGAAAGATCTCGTCATCGAAGGTCGGCAGATGCCTCGCCGAGGGCAGCGAATGGGAGAGCCAAAATCCGTTAGCGGTCCGCACCGCCAAGGGCATCGAAAGAATGAACTGGTCAAGGGCTTGAAGGACATGATGGCCCCGAGGGCCATAGGTGGTCTGAACGCCGCCCATCAGGGCCCGCACCATCGCCCGCCCATTCTTGATGATCTCGCCCCGGGTCAACTGGGCCATCGCATGGTTGCCCATCAAGAAGTGCACCTGGCCGGGAAACTCGAGCTTGAGTCGGGCGGCCTGGGCCACCAACTCATAGGAATGGCACTCATCGGGGGTCTGCGGGTCGATCACCCCGTGGATGAGCTCGTGCAAGACCAGGTGGCGGTCGGGGTGCTTGGCCAACTGGGCATAATCGCTTATCTTCTCGAAATTCCGCAGATGGCCGTGCAGGTCTCCAGTCATTACGACCTCACCCGGCGGACTTAACTCGATCAAATTGCCCACACGCCAGGGATCGTCACGATTGGCCTGGGCAGCCTGCTCCAGTATGGCTATAATTTCTTTGCTTGTCATTGACTGGCGTCGGTCACGTCGTCGGGCACCTTGTTGCTTCCATTGGCCAGCGGGCGCCCACCGGCAATCACATGGATCAGCAAGTCGATCCTCGCGATCAGCGCCGGCATATCAGCCGGACGGTCGCGTGGGTCGGTCTTGACACATTCCATTACCAAATTAGAGACCCCCACCGGAATCCGCGAATAGAGCTTGTTGGGGCTCAGCGGCGAGGCCTTGCCCGCGCTTGCCAGATCCAGGCGATCCGACTGCTTGGGAATCAAGGTTGGCACATGCTTGCCCGTCAAGGCCCAATACATGGTCGCGCCCAGATTGAACACGTCCGTGCGCACCGTCAAGGGCTTTCGTTTGACCTGTTCAGGAGCAATGTAGTCTGGCGTGCCCTGAATTCGCGGCTTCACCGTGCCATTGAGACAACTCTGGCCCAGATCGATGATGCGAATGGCCCCATTGTCGGCGATAATGATATTGTTGGGTTTCATGTCGCAATGCAAGAACCCCTGATTATGCATCCCGCCCAGACCGTCCGCCACCATGCGGAATATCAGCAAAAGGTCCAACAAGGAACGGCTACGGCTCTGCTCGAGACTCACCCCAGGGCAGTATTCCATCAACAAGAACACCTCTCGCGTCTGAAGCCGACGCCGGCGCCGCTTGATGTCGTACACCGATCGAATGTACGGGTGTTCCAGCTTGGAGCCCACCCGAAACTCGTTCTCGACCTGTTCGACCATCCGCCCGTCCTGTCCCTCAGCCCGTACCACGTGCTTCAAGGCACGAACCTCGCCGGACTCCTTGTGCTTGGCGGCGTAGATCACGCTGGCCGCCCCGATCCCGATGCGACGCAAAATCTCGTAACCCGGAAATACCGGCAATTCCGTCGCGCCGATCCCAATGTTGGGTGCTCTGGTCATCCCGTTCTTCACACTCCCTCAACCTATATCTTGCCTGCCGCTGCTACGGCCTCTCAATCAGCACAACCCGCGCGGGCTCGTCGAAGACCAGATGCCCTTGCGTCACCTACCGACGAGCGTCGCCTTTGGGCCGCCCATGCTGGCAGGTCGCCGAACAGACAGGCCCGCTGATCCTGGGGGTATACCACCACCCGCGGAAGAGCAAGGCCCATTGCCGGACGCTAACCGAAAGACCAGTGAATGACCCCCACTGGATAAACAGCCCCCCGGGTTGGATCTGAATGACGCTTCGCAAACGGGACACTACGAAAATAATCGTCTAACTATGAGTACAGGAGTCCAGGTAACAAATAATGGTATAATAAGTTACCGATAATTCCCTTCCGCGACTGCCGCACACTCAGGCCTCGCCAACCTATCCAGAGATTCCACTACAATGTCTGCAAACCGACCTCGCTGGCCAGTTACAAAGGTATT
>Ga0180430_10002100_pt1 | contig 18481 bp, 13 predicted proteins | sample SS_ome_9_FD_132999 | JGI IMG/M metagenome (GOLD analysis project Ga0180430, IMG submission 132999) | Hypersaline lake sediment archaeal communities from the Salton Sea, California, USA - SS_1_S_2 metaG | ecosystem: Environmental > Aquatic > Non-marine Saline and Alkaline > Hypersaline >... | reverse complement strand
GAACATTCTCCTCCTCCCGCTGGTTTAAAGATCCAGAAAATTGGTCTCAATAAAAGAAGTATCGAACTCTCCCTTGGCAAACTGTGGGTGTCTCACGATTTCTCGGTGCAGTGGGATGGTTGTTTTGACTCCGGTGATCACATACTCGTCGAGCGCCCGTTTGATGATCCCTATCGCCTTCTCGCGCGTCTCGTCATGGACGATCAGCTTGGCGATCATAGAATCGTACTGCGCCGGAACGGTGTATCCAGCATAAACATGCGAATCGACACGCACGCCGCGGCCGCCGGGCTGGAAGTAACGATCGATCTTGCCCGGGCAGGGCCGGAGGTTGTCGTCGGGATCCTCGGCGTTGATGCGGCACTCGATGGAATGCCCCTTCAAGACGACGTCATCCTGGGTCATCCAGAGCCGCTCCCCCGCGGCGACCCGGATCTGTGCCTGGACGAGGTCGATGCCGGACACCATCTCGCTCACCGGGTGCTCGACCTGGATCCGCGCGTTGACCTCCATAAAGTAGAAGTTCAAATCGTTATCGACGAGGAACTCGACCGTCCCGGCGTTCCGGTACCCGGCCGCAAGGCAGAGGCGCACCGCCGCGGCGCCCATCGTCTCGCGCAGTTCGGGAGTCACCACCGGACTGGGCGACTCCTCGATGATTTTCTGGTGGCGCCGCTGAAGCGAACAGTCCCTCTCGCCGAGATGGACCATGTTCCCCTCGCCGTCTCCGAGCACCTGGATCTCGATGTGGCGCGGGTTCTCGATGTAATGCTCCACGTAGACCGACGAGTCGCCGAAAGCGACCTCGGCCTCGGCGCGCGCCGCGAGAAAGGCGTTGACCAGTGAGATATCGTTGTGGGCGACGCGCATGCCGCGGCCGCCGCCTCCGGCCGACGCCTTGATGATCACGGGAAATCCGATCTCCTGGGCGATCTTGAGCGCATCCTTGTCGTTCTCGACGAGCGACTTGGATCCGGGGATGACGGGAATGTCGTTCTCCATGGCGATCCGCCGCGCTTCGGCCTTGGCGCCCACAAGAGCAATCGTCTCGGGCAGGGGGCCGATGAAGGTGATGCCGCAACTGTTGCAGACCTCGGCGAAATGGTCGTTCTCGGCGAGGAACCCGTACCCCGGATGGATCGCCTCGACATCGGTGATCTCGGCGGCCGAGATGATGCGCGGAATATCGAGATAGCTTCGCCCCGACTGCGGGGGGCCGATGCAGATCGTTTCGTCGGCGAGGTCGAGATAGCCGGCATTCTCGTCGGCCTGCGAATAGACCGCAACCGTTTCCACCCCGAGTTCCTTGCAGGCGCGAATGACGCGGAGGGCGATCTCACTGCGGTTGGCGATCAGAATCCTTTTGAACATGAAAAGACTGCTTTCAGTTACTTGGTCGCTTTGATCAGGAAGAGTGGCTGGCCGAATTCGACAGCCTCGCCATTTTCGACGAGGACATCGACCACTTCGCCGCTCGTCTCGGACTTGATCTCGTTCATTACCTTCATCGCCTCGATGATGCAGAGGATCGATTCCTTGTTCACCTTTTCGCCCTCGGCCACGAAGGGCGGAGACTCGGGGCTCGGGGCGCGATAGAAGGTCCCCACCATGGGCGATTTGAACTCGGACACATCCTTGTCGAGGGCGGGCGCTGCCGCCTCTTCGCCTCCGCCGGCGGCGGGCGCGCCCGCACCGGGCGGCGGCGGGCCGAAACCGGCCGACATGGGCTGTGAGATCATCGGAACGGCCCCGCCCTGAATCCCGGGCAGATGCTTGGTCAGCCTGACCTCTCTCAAACCGTCCTTGATCTCGATTTCATCGATCTCGGCGTCTTGCATCAACTCGACGAGTTCTTTGACCTTTTTATAAATATCCATGTGGTCTCCCGTATGGAACCTCTCTCATCGCTTCGTGAGCGCCTCGTGTCGCCCCGAATCGAATCGGACCGCCGTGGGGCCGATCGATGGAGAAGTCGATCCTCAATCGTTCGCCCTTTCCATGTACTCGCCGGTTCGTGTATCGACGCGGACCTTTTCGCCCTCGGTGACGAACTCCGGCACCTGGATCGTCGCCCCCGTCTCGATGATTGCCGGCTTCGAACTCGAGGCGGCCGTGGCCCCCTTGAGCACCGGAGTCGTCTCCTTGATCTCGAAGATCATGAAATCGGGGATGGCAACGGTGAGTATCTCTTCTTTGAAAACCTTGAAGTTACACATCGTATTCTCTTTGAGAAAACGAAGATGCTGCTCGATCAGTTCGAGATTGATCGGCACCTGTTCGTAGCTCTCGGGATCCATGAAAAAGAAATTGTCTCCGTCCCGGTAGAGATACTCCATCTCCCTCTTCTCGATGATGGCCTGGTCGACTTTGGCCTTCGAGTCGAAGGTGTGCTCGAGTACGCTCCCGGTCTTGACATTCTTTAGCTTGGTGCGGACGAAAGCGCCACCCTTACCCGGTTTGACGAACTGGAATTCGACAATATCCCAGAGTTCGTCTCTGAATATGATTGTCATCCCGTTTTTGAAATCGTTGGTCGAGATCGTGGGCAACGTAAAACCTCCTTGCAGAGAAAGACATAAGCCCTCGGCCACGGGATCATTCCCGCCTTCGAGGGGTCACTTTTACATTCGCTTCAAAACAAAAGGGAGTATTAAGAACCCATGGCCGGGTGTCAAGGACCATCAGTGACATTTCGCACCACCTCGGCGAGAAGTCGACACAGGGCCGCCCAGGTCTATCCTCCTTTTGTTTAGGCATGTTACAGGCCGGACCGATTCGGTATTTACTGTTGACGCGAACTGCGAATTGGTTTCTGTTTGATTTTGATTTCTGTGCAGGAACGCCGTATATAAAGTCGATTATGCTATTAGACTGTTGAGCTCCGGCCGACAGAAACCGTTCACCCATAACAGGCTGGATAAATCGACAGGACAAACACCGACCCCCCGGGCTTATCGGTCGGCGGTTAACCGCCTAAGAGAAGGACAGTTAGATCTTATGAAAGCGTTATCGAATTCCACCTCGATCGTCCTCGCCTCTCTCCTTTTTCTTTTCATCGGCATCATGGCCACACCATCGGCAATCGCCGGGGATGACACCCGCCTGTCGAGTATGGACGACACCTTCGCCAGAATGGAGGGCGCCGATTTCGACGAGATCTGGATTTTGTGTGCTGAGGTTGCCGACCTCGTCGACAATGACGCCGCCGCCAGGGAAAAGGTCATCAAGAAGCTTTCCTCCAAGAATCCTCTCGTCCGTCTCGGCGCGGCGCGCATTCTGCTCGACGCCGGAGACAGCCGCGAGGCGATCCCCTCTCTGCTCGATCTCGTTCTCGGCGACAGTGGGAACGAACTCAGGGTCAGTGCCATCGAGATGATCGAGATCATCGACTTTATCGAGGACGAGTTTCTCACCGACGTGGAAAACTGCCTCAATCGGATCCTGGAAGACGAGAATGATCCTTTCATCAGGATCCACGCGGCGCGCGCTCTCTCCAATGTTTCCAGCCGCCATGCAAAAAAAGCGCGGGGCGAACTCAAGGCTGCGATCGAGTCGGACAACATCGAGATCAAGATTTCGGGCGCACTCGCCCTCGCCGACATTGGAGAGATGGAACTGGCCAAGAAGGTTCTCCGCGCCATCAAGAACGATCCAACCATTGAAGGCCGGCTGGCACGGACCTTCCTCGACAACTGGAATCTCCAGCGGTACTACATCAATCTCGTCCGTGAAAAGTCGATGAGCCTCGAGGGCGGACACCGGCTCAGTTCTTCCGTCTACGGACTGGAGCTGATCTCGGAGATCATAGACAAGATCCGCGAGGATCACATCCTGGGCGACAAGTTCGAAACCCGCGAGGGGCTGGAAAAACTCCTCACCGCCGCGGCCAAGGGCATGCTCAACTCGGTCGATCCCCACTCGACCTATTTCAGCCAGGAAGAGAACGAGCGGTGGAGGATGGATCTGATGCGCTCCTACGCGGGCATCGGCGCCTATGTGGACACCGTGGACGGCGTCTTTTCCATCACCCGCCCCATCTACTCCGGCCCGGCCTACAAGGCCGGACTCCGTTCAGGCGACCAGATCTGGAAGGTCGACGGGTGGGAGACTTTCAAGAAGGAAAACGACGAGATCATCCGCCGCCTCAAGGGGGAACCCAAAACGGACGTGACGATCACCGTCTACCGTCCGGGCTGGAAGAAAGAACGCCAGTACACGATCACGCGCGACACGATCGACATTCCGACCCTCGCATCGGAAATCTTCCCCGGCAACATCGCCTATCTCGAGCTCAAACAGTTTTCCGACGACGCGTGGCGCGCCATGTCGCTGGAACTCAAGAAGCTCAAGAAACTCGGCGTCAAGGGACTCATCCTCGACGTGCGCAACAACACGGGCGGATATCTGAGCGAAGCCGTCTTGATCGCCTCCTACTTTCTCGATCCGGGTAAGCTCGTGGTCTACACCAAGGGGCGCGCCGAACACCGCCGCGATTACTATTCACAGGACATGCCGGTCAAGTGGGACGAGCCCGTGGTGGTGCTCACCAACCGCAACAGCGCCAGCGCTTCGGAAATCCTCGCCGGCGCCCTCAAATACTACAAGCGCGCCCTGGTCGTGGGCGACAAGACTTACGGCAAGGGATCGGTGCAGGTTCCCAAGCATCTCGATTGCCGCAGCCCCGAGCAACTCAAGGTCGACAGGAACAACAACGGCGTCTACGATCCGGGCGACGACTGGGACGACGACAACGATAACGGAAAGTACGACGTGGGCCCCATGGTCAAGATCACCACGTCGATGTACTTTCTTCCCTCCGACGAGAGTATCCACACCTTGAGAGATCTCGACGGTTCGATCATCCACGAGGGCGGAATCGAGCCCGATCTCGCCTGCGCCTACGAGGGCATCAAAGCGTGGAAGGAAGAAGAGCTCACCGACCTCATCGAAAAGGAAGTCTTCAAGAACTACGTGGACAAGCATTTTCCGGCGAACAAGGATCTCTTCATCGCCCTCGCCGAGGGAGACAGCTTTGACACGTCCCGCTATCCCGATTTCGAGGAGTTCGTCAAAGAGCTCGACACCCACCTCGAAACCAACGATATCCGAAAGTGGATCAGGGCCGAGATCAGACGCAAAGTGGCCGACGAACGGGGAAAGGCCTACCCCGGATTCCAGTTCTACGGCGACTATCAGGAAGACAACCAGCTTCAGGCCGGAATAGTCAGGGTGCTGCAAAAAATCGGCGTCTCCATCAAGGAGATCGCCGAGTACAGCGGTTTCGCCGATAAGTCCTTCAAAGCGGAAGAGAAGGATGATAGTCTCTCGGATTCGGGACAAAAAAATCTGAATCCGGGAGAATCGGATGAGATTCAACGCTGATTTCCACGTCCACTCCAAATACTCGCGCGCCACGAGTCGAAGCTGCGATCTCGAAAACCTCTCCCTCTGGGGGCGGCGCAAGGGGCTGACCGTTGTCGGCACGGGCGACTTCACCCATCCCGCCTGGCTCGCCGAGCTTCATGAAAAACTCGAGCCCGCCGAAGAGGGGCTCTACACGCTCAAGGCCGATCACGCGCGCATTCCCGAAGGGGAGTTCCTCCCCCCCCGGTCCGAGGCGGTGCGTTTTTGCCTGACCGTCGAGATCAGCAGCATCTACAAGAAGGGCGGCAAGGTACGCAAGGTGCACAACGTCCTCTTTGCGCCCGATCTGGAAAGAGCCTCGAAAATCGCCGAGCGCCTCGGTGCGATCGGCAACGTGCGCTCCGATGGACGGCCGATCCTCGGCCTCGACAGCCGCGGCCTCCTCGAGATCACTCTCGACTGCTCGCCCCGCGCCTGGCTGCTGCCGGCTCATATCTGGACGCCCCATTTTTCGGCTCTCGGCGCGCGCTCCGGTTTCGATTCCATTGACGACTGCTACGGCGATCTCGCGGGAGAGATCTTCGCCGTCGAAACGGGCCTCTCTTCCGATCCGCCCATGAACTGGCGCCTCAGCCAGCTCGACCGATTGACGCTCGTCTCCAATTCCGATGCCCATTCGCCCGCAAAGCTCGCGCGCGAGGCGAACATGTTCAACTGCGCACTCTCTTTCAGCGCGATCCGCCACGCCCTCGAACACCCCGACGAGGGCGGCTTCGGCGGCACGATCGAGTTTTTTCCCGAAGAGGGCAAGTACCACTGGGACGGTCACCGCAACTGCGCGCAGCGAATGAGTCCTGCCGAAACACTCGCCGCCGACGGGCTCTGCGCCCATTGCGGCCGAAAGGTGACACGCGGAGTGCTCCATCGGGTGGAGGAGCTCGCCGACCGTCCCGAGGGGATCGCGCGGCCCGCCGGCCGCGCCGGCCACGTGAACCTCATTCCGCTCCAGGAGATCCTCGGCGAGATCTTTCACGTCGGCCCCGGCACCAAGACGGTCATGAGGGAATACACCAAGCTGATCCGCGAGGTGGGCTCGGAGATCGAAATTCTCAAGGACCTCCCCCTCGACGCACTCGCCGGGCTCTCCCACCCCTTGCTGCCCGAGGCGATCGACAGGATGCGTCGCGGCGACGTCGAGGCTCTGGCCGGCTACGATGGAAAATTCGGAACGGTGTCGATCTTCGGCAACGAGCGCAAACCACTCGATTCCGCGATTCAAGAGACCCTGTTCTGACCGCACTCGGCATCGAAGGAAAGAGGGCCATGGCCGAATCATCACTCGCTCTCAACGGCTCCCAGAAAGAAGCCGTAAACTTCAGCGGGCGCCGCCTTCTGGTTGTCGCCGGTCCCGGAACGGGCAAGACCCGCACATTGACGAGCCGGATCGCTTTTCTCATCGAGAAAAGAGGGGTTGATCCGCGATCGATCGTGGCGCTGACTTTCACCAACCGGGCGGCCGACGAGATGGGCGCCCGCCTGACCGACTCTCTCGGACGGGCGCGGTCCGAGTCGATCTTCATCGGAACCTTTCACGCGCTCGGTTTCGAGATCTTGCGCCGCGAATGGCGCTCACTGGGATTCGGGCGGTCACCGGTCATCTACGACGAGGACGACAAGCGGGATCTGGTCGCCCAACTGTTCGCCCGGACCGGACAGAGGGCTCTCCGCTCCACCGTCGAGAGCGCCATCGAATCGCTCGCGCCGATCGGGGGCGACGCCGTCGATCGGTCCCTCGCCCAGCTCTACGAAGAGGCCAAGAGAGCGGAGAGTGCCGTTGATTTCGACGACCTCGTCGCGCTGCCGCTCGACCTCCTCCGGCGCGATCGAGAAGGGCGCGCTTTCTACCAGGCGCGCTGGCGGCACCTCTTCGTCGACGAGTATCAGGACGTGAATGCCGACCAGGTGGCGCTGATCAAACTTCTCGAGGCGGAGGCGGAAAGTTTTATGGCGATCGGCGATCCCGACCAGGCGATCTACTCCTTTCGCGGATCGGACGTGAAGCACTTCGACCGTTTCACGGAAGACTTTCCCGAAAGCCGGGTGCTCCATCTTCGCGACAACTACCGTTCGACGGTCACCATTGTCAACGCCTCGGACCAGATCATCGGCCGCAACCGGCGGTCGGCCGCCTGCGCCCCGCCATCGCGCCCTCACAACGCCCAAGGGCTGCGCGTCCAGATCGACAGCGTGCCGAGCGACAAAGCCGAAGCGCGGCTCGTCGTCAGAACGATCGAAAACCTCGTCGGCGGCGTGGGACGCTTCGGCCTCGACGACGTGAGGAGCGAAGAAGAGTGTGACGACGAGTACGGTTTTTCCGACATTGCCGTGCTCTACCGGCTCAACGCCCAGGCGGCGACTCTCTGTGCGGCTCTCGACGAGGCCGGCATTCCGTACCAACGTGTGGGAACGGGCAGAAAGCGCGCCGACCGCCTGGAACGGGCGATCCTGGCGCTGGCCCGCCTCTCCCTCCGGGGAGCGTCCCTCGACGAAGAGGGCGCCGCGCGCCGTCGGATCGGAGCGCTCAAGGTCGATGTGGAGGAGGTGGCCGCCGCCTTTCGCAGCCGCATCGCCAAGGAGAAGACGCGCCGGATCCCGCACGCCGCCCCACTGCTCCATGCCGCCGGAAAGGTTCTGGCCGCCGCCCTCCCCGCCAGGACCGAGGAACTTGTTGCCCTGTCGGGCCGTCTCGTGGAACGAGCCGCCCTCAGCGACGCCTCGCGCCTCGATTTTCTCCCCGCCGCCCCACTCGTCAACAGCGAGGATCCCTGGGCGGCGCGCGCCGAGAAGATCACCCTGTCCACCATCCACGCCGCCAAGGGTCTCGAGTTTCCCGTGGTTTTCGTCACCGGCCTCGAAGAAGGGCTCATCCCCTTCGTTGGCGATGACGAACCCGATCGGGCCGCCGCGCTCGAAGAAGAGCGCCGCCTACTCTATGTGGGAATGACGCGCGCCAAAAACCGGCTGCACCTCACAGCGGCGCGGCGCCGCTTCCTCTTCGGCCAAAACCTCGCCGCGGCGCGCTCGCCCTATCTCAGTGAAATCTCAGACGACCTGGTCAGATTCGTCCGTGCCCGGAGAGGGCAAAGAAAGGAAAATCCCCCTGAAAGCGGAAGCTCCCAGATGGGATTGTTTGACTGATGGTCGCGCATGTGGCGACGCCCCGTCGCGCGGCTGGCGGCTACTCGCCGATGACCGGATCGAGTTTGACGTCTCGGTCGATCAGATACTGCATCGCCTTTTCCACCTCGCTCTCCTCTCCCTCGAGTTCGAGGTAGACAAGACCGATATCGTCGGAGATTGACGCGCCCCGGATGTTGGGGATCACATCAAAATTCTTCCCCAGATTATAGAGGATCGGCTCTCTGATCAGTTCCTTGGGAAAGGTGCAGTAAATTCTCTTCTTCGATAACGCCATCAGGTGGAACCTCCGTCATTGCTTGCGACGACCCGCATTCCTTGCGACGACCCGCATTCCTTGCGACGAACCGCATTCCTTGCGACGAACCGCTCAGAATCAGGCCATTTTAGGCAATCGGACCCGCCTGTCCAGCGAAAAGCCCCCCCCGTCAGCGCGTGAAAAAGATCTCACGGGGAAAATAGTCGAGCTCTTCGAACCAGTGCAGGATATCCCATTCCACAACCTCGCCGCGGACGATCACCCGCCGCCTGACGAGGTTGAAATTACCCTGGCTTCCCTGCCCGGGCGGCGTGGTCACCTCCCCCTCGCCCGGAGCGGGAATCTCACCCGACGGCGGATCGGACTGTTCTTCGCCACCCGACCCGTCGCCTCCCTCCTCCTGGCTTCCGCCCCCCTCGTCCTCGGTCTCGGTGCCGCCGCTCGAGCCGCCGTCGACCCCCACCCTGCGGAGAATGGTGTCGAGGTCCATGCCGTAGCGGACCTCCTCCATGAAAGAGCGGCGAAAGCGGTACACCCACCGTCCCGAGAGGCTCGCGAGGCGCTCCTCGTGGATATCCTGAAGGAGCGCCCTGTCGACCTTGTTCACGAGAACCTTGTGAACGAGAGAGGCGAGCTCGCGCACGGCGGCGCTCTGGGCCTTCTGAGCGAACTGTTCCACGTCGTCGGCGTCCTGCCCGATACCGACGAGGCCGATGGCGATGAGGAGATCGAGAACGACGCGCTCCACCTTCTCCTCGGCGAGCTGTTTCTTGAGAAGCCCGATTGCGCCGCCATCTTCGAGACCGGCCACCGCCACGGCCGCCGCCGACCGAAGGGCGTCGGAAGCGACGGAGAGCGATTCCCTCATGGGACCGCGAAAGTCCTCACCCAGCCCCCCATCGGCAGCGGCGAGCAGGGCGTGGACCGCGCGGGGTTCGTCTCTCCCGGCGTTTCGATAAGCCTTGAGAAGTGTCCCCGACGCGCCGGGTGCACCGGAGACGGCCAAGGAGTAGAGAGCGTTCAGCGCCGCACGAAGATCGAGGCCGGTCGCCGTCTTGGCCAGCCACTCTTCCGCTTCGGCGCCCCTGTACCGGCCGAGGCAGACGGCGAGCGCCCTGGCGCACTCCTCGTCGCGGGCGGCGTACTTGAGCAGAGAGTCCCCGAGAACCGGGTCGGCCCTGAAGGCACAACCGACGACGACCGCGCTGCGGCGGCGGGAATCCATCTCCTCGAGCAGCCGCGGAGCGTGAGCGCTGAACGCCTCTCCGCCGGAAAGCGCCGCGGCGAGGAGAAAGGTCACGGCGACGCGCTCCTCGCGATCGTGGCGGCCTGCCGAAAGGATCGGCTTGAACGATTCCCCATCGCCCATGCGGCCCAGGGCGAGAGCCGCCGCGCGGCGGATCATCCGGTCTTCGCCTTTACGGAGCAGTTTCCGCAGGGCGGCGGCGTCCCGCTCCGATCCCACCTTGCCCAGGCCGAATATGGCCAGCGTCTTCTCGTCGCGGCCCTTCTTGCTGCCCTTGACGATTCCCGAGAGGATCTGGGCCACACCGGAGGGCGCGATCTCGCTGAGGGTCATGATGGAGCAGCGGACGGGGATCGGGTTCGAGCCACGCTCCACCTCCTTGCGCAAGTAGGGAACGGCGAGGCTGTCGAGCCGGATCAGGTCGACAATATGGCCCAGCCGGCGGAGGTGGTCCGAAGCACGCAATGACTTGACCTTCTCTTCGATGAACTTCTTCTCGCCCGCCTTGAGATCGCGGCCCGAGATCCGGACGAGGTCATCGGCTAAGGCGTGGCCGGCACCAAAGAGGAGAACGGCAAGGAGGGACGCACAAAGAAAGGTCAGGTGGATCGGAAAAGTTTTCTTGGAAGCTCGTGTCATGGCCGCCTCCCTTGATTGTGCCGACAGGGTCGGCGCGCGTCGAGTGTCCGCGGCGAGTACGGTCGCCGCAAAAAGCCTCGTGCATCGGCCAGCGCTGAGAGTCCGGTCGCTGTCGCCGGTAATTATATCGTGCCTTTCGGGTTGAATAACGGCCAAAATATCGGATGTCACAGCGCCTAAGCCCACGGCGCGCCGCTGAAGGGGAGCAAGGGGCGAAGATCGGTTTCGCCAAAGAGGACCATGGCGAGGCGGTCGAAACCGAGCGCAACGCCTCCCGAGGGCGGCATGCCAAGCTGGAGCGCCTCGAGGAAGGCGCGGTCCTCGGGCACTGGCCGCATGCCAGAGGCCTTCTTCTCGCGCGCCTCGTCGCCAAAGCGCCTCTCCTGTTCGCGGGGATCGTTGAGTTCGGTGAATCCGTTCGCGAGCTCGATGCCGTTGAGATAGAGCTCGAACCGTTCACACAGCGATGGATCGTCCTCGTTGATTTTGGAGAGGGACGCTTGGGCCGCCGGATAATCGGTGAGAAAAACCGCGCCGAGATCGGCCAATCGAGGCTCGATCGCGCTGACGAGGATCTTGAAAAATCGCGTGTGGGGCGAGTCTTCGGGCGACAGTCCGTATTGGCCCGACCGCGCCGCGTCGGCGGCAAAGTCGTCGGCCCCATGGTGCAGATACGGCCCGAGGTCGATCCCGGCGAGCTCGTCAAAGGCCTGGGCCACGGTGAGGCGCCGAAAGGGGGACGCAAGCAAGGAGGCCCCGACACCGGCCAGGTTGCGGGCCGCTCTGCCGACGAGGCTCTCCACGTCGGCCATGATCTCCTCGTAAGACGCATAGGCCCGGTACCACTCGAGCATGGTGAACTCGAACCAGTGGAGGTCGCCCCCTTCGTCCGGCCCATCGCGAAAGACGCGGGCGAGCTCGAAGATTTTCTCGCACCCCGCCGCGAGCAGGCGTTTGTGGCAGTATTCGGGCGACGTGATCAGGAAGGCGTCCTTTCGTCCCGACCGCGTCCGGATCTGCGTCCTGAAAGGATCGAGATAGGGCTCCTGTCCGCCCGCGGGACGGAGGCAGGGGGTTTCGACCTCGAGAAAGCCGCGGCTTTCGAAAAACCCTCTCACCTCACGGCGCAGGGCGGCACGCCTCTCGAAGGGTTCGGCTCCCATCCTCCAGAGAGGCGCGTTGGGCGAAGCCACCGGAGGGACCGCCCCGCCCGGCGCCAGGCGGATCGCCTTGCGTACCGAGAAAAGACCTTCCTCGAGCGCCCCGCAAAAATCGACGATGTCGCCGGCCGCCACGGCGGCGCAGTCGGAGGGAAGCGCCACGGTCACCCCACCCGTCGCATCGCGCAGGAGCAGGCCATCCTCCTTTCCGGGGAGCAGGCGTCCGGCGATCCATGTCTCCTTCCCGGGAGAGAGGTCGGCGACCATGGTGAGGCGCCTCGACCTCGACGGGTAAGTGGAATCCTCTGTCTCACGTGGCTTCATTTGGGTCATGTTAGGCGATGAGGCCCCCCGTTTCACAAACAAATTCACTTCCGGGCGCTGCCGCGTTAAATTTACGAGAATGAAAGTCCTCCTCATCAATCCGCCTGTCCGGGATTTTTATGACACGCCCCAGCGGCGCCTTCCACTCGGCCTCGCCTATCTGGCCGCCGCGCTCAGACGGCGCGCCCACACCGTCGACCTCATCGACGCACGCCGATCGAGCGCCGCCACCCACTGCGCGCCGCCCGCACCGATTGCACGAAGCGCACCGGGCGCACGAAGCGCGCCGGGCGCACGGAGCGCGCTCGACTCCTACGCGCTCGACGTGTCGCCCTTCGCTTTTTTCGGGCGGTGGCGCCACTTCGGCCTCGCCTTCTCCGAGATCGAGGCGCTCGTCGGCGACGCCGCGCCCGACGTGGTCGGTATCTCGTCCCTCTTCTCACCCTATGCGGCCGAGGCGGAACAGACGGCGGAGGCGGTAAAACGCGCCCTTCCCCACGTTCCCGTCGTGATGGGCGGCGGCCATCCGTCAGCGTTTCCCGAAAAGGCCGTGGCTCACGAAGCGGTCGATTTTGCCGTTGTGGGAGAAGGGGAAAAATCCTTTGCCGATCTCGTCGACGCCCTCGCGGCGGGCGCCGCGCGGGAACAAAACTCCTTCGAAAATCTCCCCGGCCTGGCCTTCGAGAAAAAAGGGCGGATCCGGGTCAATCCCCCACTTTTCGAACAAAAGATCGACGAGATCGCCCTGCCGGCGCGGGACCTCTTCGACGACGCCGGGACCGGCGGCCGGGGACGCCCATCGACACAGATCGTCTCGTCGCGCGGCTGTCCCATGAAATGCACCTTTTGTTCGGCCCACCTCACCGCGGGGAGGGTTTTCCGCCCCCGTGATCCCGCACTGGTCCTGGAGGAGATGAAACTCTGCGTCGACCGGCACGCGATCTCCCACTTTGATTTCGAGGACGACAATCTCACCCTCGACCGCCGGCGGGCCCTGGCTCTCGTTCGGTCGATCACCGCCACATTCGGTGCACGCACCCTGTCACTCGACGCGTTCAACGGATTCGCCACGCGTGGCCTCGACGGAGAACTTCTCGAGGCGCTCCATGAGGCCGGATTCTCCACGCTCCACCTCGCCCCCCTCTCGAGCGACGCCCTTTCTATCGCGGCCATGAACCGCGAGAGCGGCATGGAGGACTTCGTGCGCGTGGCGCGCGACGCCCTGAATAACGGCCTGTCGATCACGGCCTATCTCATGATCGGCTACCCGGCGCAGACGGTGCGCGAGATCATGACCACTCTCAATCTGCTCCTCTCCGAGCAGGTGCGCGTCACGCCATCGATTTTTTATCCTGCCGCGGGATCGACGGTGCAAAAGGAACTGATGCCCCACCTCGACGGGGCCGACTCCGCCCGGTGGGCGCTCACGCGATCGTCCTGTTTTCCCACCGTTCCCGGCGGCCTGTCGCGCCCCATGCTGCGCACCCTCTACTGGATGACCCGCCTCGGACAGTTCGCGGCGGAACTGGCACGCGGCCGGGGAATGGACGAGATCAGGCGGCTCTGCGCACACACCGCCGCCCTCCGTGCGCCCGACGCGCCCCACCCGCGCGGCCAACCGTGGGGCGTGAAGAGTCCCGAACGTCTCGACCGGACCGCCCTCGGACTGGAAGCGCTCGGCGCCTACCTGCGCACCGAGCGTCCCCACGGAATCCGTCTGGTCCGCAGGGGGCGGAACGGGCGCCCATGGAAGTACAGCATCGAACCGCTCCCGGGACTGATCGAGGAGAGATCCTTCTACCGCCGCTGGGGGGTCCCCGGTTTCTGAAGGAACGCGGCTCCTGTGGCTAGGGATAAATCTTGTAGAGCATTCGCGGAAAGGGGATGCACTCGCGCACGTGGTGGGTGCCGCAGATCCACGCCACGGTCCGCTCGAGGCCGAGGCCGAAACCGCCATGAGGAACCGATCCGAAGCGCCTCAAGTCGAGGTACCACCTGAAAGCCTCCTCGGGAAGCTCATGCTTATTCAGTTGTTCCTGAAGGTACTCGAGGTCTGAGCTCCTCTGCCCGCCGCCGATGATCTCGCCATACCCCTCGGGCGCGATCATGTCGACGCCGAGAGCGAGCTTGTCGTCGTCGGGATCGCGCTTCATATAAAAGGCCTTGATGGCCGCCGGAAAGCGGTGAATAAGGAGCGGTTTTTCGTATTCCTCGCCGAGGGCGGTCTCCTCGGGTGCGCCGAAATCGTCGCCCCATTCGATGGTGTGCCCTTTTTCCTTGAGACGGGCGACGGCGTCAGAATAGGAGATTCGCGGAAAGGGCGGGGCCATCTTTTCGAGAAGACTCTTGTCCCGCTCGAGCACGTCGAGCTCGCGGCTCCGGTCCTTGAGGACCTGTTCCACGATGTAGCTGACGAACTGCTCGGCAAGTTCCATGATCCCATCGAACTCGAGATAGGCCACCTCGGGCTCGACCATCCAGAACTCGGTCAGGTGGCGGCGTGTCTTCGATTTTTCCGCACGGAAGGTGGGCCCGAAGCAATAGATCTTGCCAAACGCCATGGCGGCCGCCTCGCCGTAAAGCTGCCCCGACTGGGTGAGATAGGCGTCGTCGCCGAAATAGTCGACGTTGAAGAGCGTCGTCGTTCCCTCGCAGGCGGCGGGTGTGAAGATCGGCGTATCCATGCAGACGTACCCGCGGTCGTCGAAGAAATCACGGATCGCCTTGATGATACGCGCCCTGATGCGGAGCACGGCGTGCTGCTTGCTGGAGCGGAGCCAGAGGTGGCGGTTCTCCATGAGAAAGGCGGTGGAGTGCTCCTTGGGCGTGATCGGATAGGGTTCGGCCTGGCCCACGATCTCGATGGCGCTCACCCCCACCTCGACGCCGCCCAAGGCGCGCTTGTCTTCCTTGACCTCTCCCTTGACGATGATGGCAGATTCCTGCGGCAGCGTGTCGCACTCCTTGAAGAGGGTCTCGTCGAAATCTCCCTTGAACATGACGGCCTGGACGATCCCCGTCCCGTCGCGGACCTGGAGAAAGTGCAGCTTGCCCGACGATCTCTTGTTGTAGAGCCAGCCCTTGATGGTGACTGTTTCACCGACATGATCGGCCAGGTTTTCGATATAGACCTGATCCATTTATGGAACTCCTCACCTGATAGTGTTGTTACGGTCCGACAGGAGTCGGCCTTTAGGGAAATGCCTCGTAGATCGGCATGAGGTGGTCGGCGGCGACCTGGCCGTCCTCGACGTCAACGTAGCCCTTGAACGGAACGGTCCCCTTCATCACCTCCACGGTGATCCTGTGAGCGCCCGTCTCCTTTCCGAGAGTCTCATCGACGATGGTGACCGACTGATATCCGCGCGTCACGAGGTGTTCGTCGATCCTCTCCCTGAGGCCGACGACGGGACGTTCGCCGCCCGGTGGCGTGACGCTCTCCAGGGCGGCCACAAAACGATCCTCGACCAGGGCGAGACGATTCTCGATGTTGGCGCTGAGCTGGCAGAGTTCCTCGAGCCGCGCCTCCACACCTTGCAGATCGATCTCCACGCGGGGCGGGGACGGGGGAGGTTCGTCGCTGACCGATGCGTCGATCTTCTCACCGATCCGTTCCATGGCACCCACAAGGTCCTTGTTCTCCAGAGCCTTGTTCAAGGAGTTCTCGAGCCGCTTGAAATGGCCCCTCTGGAGAAGGACGAAGATCGCCAGAGCGAAAAGAAAAATGGCGACCACAAAGTAGTCGGTGATCATTCCGGCAGCGAATACTGCCATCGCGGCGGCAGCCATCGATCTGTCTCCACGAAGAAATCGAACGGTGCGGTCCGGCGCGCCGCGGTGTGCGGCGCCAGGCCGTGACGGACGCCCATTATTGGAGCCTCGTAAATCAATTCAAGCAAAAACGCGCGCACCTATTCATCTGATTTTGACGTTTCAATTCCGGCCTCGCTCTTTTCTAATGAAAAGCTGAAACAGATTCGCACCCGAGGCACAGGCCGTTCGCACGCAGAACAAATGAAAAAATTCAAATACGCCACCCTCCTTCTCTTCGCCATCTCCCTCTTCTTTCTGCCCGATCCGGACGAGGATTATCTCTTTCTCCAGAGCGTCAACAGCATGACGCGCTCCTGGCTCGACGGCATCGGCGAGGACGGAATCGAAACGGTCTGGCTCACCGATCTGGAAACGAGCGGAACGGGTGAGAGCTTGACCATCGATCTGGTGGAACGCGAGATCCGCCAGGCGCTTCTCGTCACCGCTCTCTCCTCGGGACGGGCGATCACCTTTGTGGAAAGGAGCGGCCGGGCCTGGTCGCTCGACGCGGGGCAGATCATCCCGCTCGAGACCGCTCCGGCCCAAACGGCGAAGACACTCCGCCTCGCCTGCCGCGCCGCGCAGACCGAAGAGGGCGGACAGATGACCTTCACCGTCGACGGCGCGCCATCGGCCGAACCGATCGAGGTCGAGTTCTTCCGCTGGTGGTCGATCCTTCCCCCCTTCGTGGCGATCTTGATCGCCCTCCTCTTCCAGAAAACGATTCTGGCCCTCTTCTGCGGCGTCTGGCTCGGTGCCACACTCCTTTCGGGAATGAATCCCCTCACCGGCCTCTGGCTCTTCGTCTACCACTACTTTTACGAGATGGCTCTTCTCGACCAGTTCCGCCTCGAGATCATCGGCTTTGTCATCTTCCTCTGCGCCATGGTGGGCGTGCTCAGCCGGGGGGGCGGGATCCGCGGATTCGTCAATCTGCTCGTGCGCATCGCGCGGTCCGTCCGGTCGACGCAGGTCGCCACCTATCTCATGGGCCTCGCCATCTTTTTTGACGACTATTCGAACTGCATCCTCGTCGGCTCGGTGATGCGCCCCCTCTCGGACAAGATGCGCATCTCGCGCGAGAAGCTCGCCTACATCGTCGACTCGACGGCGGCGCCGATCGCGGGCCTCGCCATGCTCTCCACGTGGATCGCCTACGAGGTCTCGACCTTTTCGGCCCAGCTTCCCGAGGCGGGGATCGGCGAGAGCGGATACGAGATCTTCATCAAGACGATTCCCTTCCGCTTCTACTGCATCTTCACGCTCTTCTTCGTGCTCATGGTGATCCTCACCATGCGCGATTTCGGCCCCATGCTGCGCGCCGAACGCCGCGCGCGCGAAACGGGCAAGTTGGTGCGGCCCGGCAGCCGTCCCATGGTGTCGGCGGCGATGACGCGGATCGAGGCGAAGGCCGGCGTACCCGAGCGGTGGTACAACGCGGTCCTTCCCATCGCCACCGTTCTCCTCGTCACCATGGAGGAATACTGGCGTATCGGCGGCGGGTGGGCGCGCCCCCTGGGCGATCTCTTTTCCCTCGACGCCCTGCGCGAGGTTCTGGGGGCGGCGTCCGATGTCAGTGCGGCGCGGCCGATCTTTTTCGGCGCCCTGGCCGGATTCGTACTCGCTGTTCTTCTCCTTCTCGTGCAGAGGATTCTGCCTGCGGGCGAATGCCTCAAAGCGGCCGCATCGAGCACGCGGGCCCTCTTTTTCGCCGTAGTCATCCTCTTTCTCGCCTGGTGCATCGGCGGGGTGTGCGCCGACATCGGCACGGCCCACTATCTGATCGCCCTCTTCAAGGGCGTCATTCCCCCGCTCCTCTTTCCCCTCGTTCTATTCCTGACCGCCTCGCTCGTCTCCTTCGCCACGGGCTCGTCGTGGTCGACGATGGCGATCCTCCTGCCCAACACGGTCCTTTTCGCCGTCAAGATGGCCGAGCTCAGCGACCTCGAAACCCTCCCCATGCTGGTCATCTCGATCGGCGCGGTCCTCGAGGGATCGATCTTCGGCGACCACTGCTCGCCGATCTCGGACACGACGATCCTCTCCTCGGTGAGTGCGGCGTCGGATCATCTCGACCACGTAAAAACCCAGATCCCCTATGCGCTCTGCACCATGTTCGCCGCCACCGTGATCGGCTACATCCCGGCCGCGGCCGGTGTCAGCCCTCTCATCAGCATCGGCGTGGGACTGGCTCTTCTCCTCGCCGGCCTCCTGATCTTCGGCCGCCGCGCCGCCAGCCCCCCGCCGGCCACCGCGTCGGGCGAGATGGTTGAAAGGGAGCCGCGATTGAGTTAAAGAAGTAAGCTCGCTCTGACTAAACCGAGAATTCAGACAAGGCCTTCATAGGAGACGACAATGTCCAGACATGAATTTTTTTCACTCATCTTCGGTCTCTTTGTTTGCTCGATCTTCGGACTCACCCTTGCCTGCACCGACGGGAAAACAACCCTCGAAGAGGAACCCGAATCGATGGAGGAG
>Ga0180430_10002098_pt1 | contig 18486 bp, 17 predicted proteins | sample SS_ome_9_FD_132999 | JGI IMG/M metagenome (GOLD analysis project Ga0180430, IMG submission 132999) | Hypersaline lake sediment archaeal communities from the Salton Sea, California, USA - SS_1_S_2 metaG | ecosystem: Environmental > Aquatic > Non-marine Saline and Alkaline > Hypersaline >... | reverse complement strand
TTACTGCTAAGGATTTGCTTTTTCGACCCCGCCGCTCCGTCACCGGACATTGCCCCGGGTTGGAGGGGGTGCAGTCGCGGCAACGACCGCGTCCCATATCGTCTCCCCGTTGGCAAAAGGTTCCCGCGCCGGGGTGTGACGCAATACCGCCGAAACGATCCAGCCCTGGTTCATGCGCACGATTGCGTTTTCGAGTGTGGAGCGATCTCCGATTCGACCCTCCACGATCACGAGCTCGTAGATCGAGGCGACGAGGGAGGGGTTCTCACCCGACCAGGCCGCCTTACGGTAATCCTGTTTCACCGTTTGGATCACGCTCACGAACAGAATTCCTGAGCTGAGGAACACCATCTTGTTCATCGCGGTGCGTTTCTTGAGGAGCCACCAGTAGCAGCCGATCAGGGTGCCCCAGAGAATGAGGTCGTGGAACATCGCCTGCTCGGATGAGCGGATCAGCAGTTGCGAAAGGGAGACGAAAACGAGGATCCACTTGTAGCGATGATGAGAGAGCAGGAAGTAGACTGCTGCGATATACCGCAACTGGGCGAGGAGGTGAAAAAAGAAGGAGAGCCCTCCCGGAGCGAAGGGGCGCACAAATTCCGAAGCGACCGCTCCGATCAGGAGAACCATCCCGATCTTGAAATCCTCCCGCCCGTCGCGCTGGCGAAGCAGCTCCTTCTCCTCACATCGACCCGAGAAAAGGAGAAGGCCGCAGATAAACGCACTGGTCGTGGGAATCGCGAAACCAAAGTATTCCGCCTCCTCGACATACATGAAGTAGCGGTCGACTTCGACTCCGAACCGGTAGGAGAGAAGGGGCCCGAGCAGCCACTGCACCGCAGCGAGGAGAGCCCCGATCAGTTCGATGGGGATCCCGCGGTCGATTTCCCGGGCAAAGGCGAAGGCGACCACCGCGAAGATGGGCCACACGATCATGGCATTGGGCAGGAATTGACCGGCCCCGAAGAACCCGAGGAGCCCGACCGCGAGAATGACGGGAAAGTGGCTCTGGTCGGGACGATTCATGGGGAGAGAGGAGTGCTCCGCGAATCAGATCGCGAGGAGCGCCTCCGCGAGGGCGGCTTGGACGGGTTCCGCGAGGTGGGTTTCCCCGCGATGCGGAATGTCGCCACGTTGTGCCAGCCTTTCAAACGGAATCGCGTCGAGCTGGTCGAAATCGACCTCGAGGATCCGCGGGGCGGTCGAGGCGTCCCCGTAGGGGGCGATGCCTTTCATCACGGGCGGATACCAGGCATCGAGGCCGCAGGCAAGATACTCGAAGAGCTTGTTGGGCGCGTTCCAGACGAAATTGGTCGTGTTCCCGCGGTAGAGAATGACGCCGGCATGGTAGTCGGCGAGACGTTCCGGGAGGTCCTCGTAGAGAATTCCCCGGGGATCGAAGGCGACCCGGTCCCCGGCACGCGATTCCAGCCAGGCCCGGGTCGATGCGGCGACGTTGTACCCGAAGATGTCGAGGGTCACGGGATGCTCCGTTGCGTTCACCCACTCGACGAGGGGCTCGATGTAGGTGTCTTCCCGCGAGAGGGAGCCGATGTAGACGAGGCGGAGCGGGGCGGCACCCTCCTTCCAGGCCCGGTTCTCCGTCGCCTTCCAGGAACGCGGCGGGTAATTGGGCATCACGCGGACCTTTCCCGGCTCGATTAAGGGATGATCTTCGAGGAAGAGTTCGCGTCTCTGCTCATTGGTCTGGGAGATCCATTCGGCATCGGCATAAAGCACCTTTCTTTCGCACCAGTGGGCCAGCTTCGGCAGTCGCATCCCCGGTCGATCGAACTCCTGCGGCTCGTAGTATTCGTGATGGTGAACGAAGATTCGGGTTCGCCGAAAGAGGGAGAGGTGATGGCAGAACACCGGCAGCGCCGAGTGGGGTTCGAAGTAGAGAATCGCCTCGGGCCGGAAGCGGAGCAGGCCTGCCCAGGTCGAGCCGACGAAGCGGAGCTGGAGGAAGAGTCGCTTCAGGGCGGAATCGCCCGGGAGCGGGGAAGGAAGGGTCGTGATCCTGACTCCTTTGCGAGTCCAGGCCGGACGCCCCCGGGTGTTCGCCACCGAGAAGACCCGCACCTCGAAGTCCCCCGACTCTTCGAGGAAGGTGAGCAGGTTCGTCACCGGAGGATAGTACTCCAGGGGGAGTTGCTGGACCACGGCGAGGCGCATCATTTCAGGTCGAGTTGGGCGAGAATGGAGGCGAGGAGGTGGTCGTAGTCGCGACCGTCCTTTTGCACCCGCTCCCGGCCCTTTTCGGTGATCCTTTCCAGTTCGGCCCGCTCGCTTCGCAGCTCTCCGATCCGTTCGATCAGGTCCTCGACATCATCGTGGAAGATGGCCTCGTCCTCACGGAAGAAGGCGCAGGTTTCCTCGTTCCGCTCCGTCAGCAGGGCCGTTCCGCAGGCGGGGATTTCGAAGGTGCGGGTGGTGTGGGGTTCCGGAAAGCGTCTCGAGAGCAGACCCGGAGAGAAGAGCGCCGAGGAGAGGAATCTCGTGTAGCTCTCTCCGAAAAGGGCCTCGCCCTCGAAGGTAAGGGCCGGGTTCCCCCCGTGCCGGGAGAGGAAGGCACCCCATCCCTTTCCCGCGAGGCGCACCGGGATTTTCGCCTCGAGGAGCGCCTCGACAAAGGCGAGCCGGCTCGGTTCCGCGAGACCGGCGAAGGCCACCTCGTCGCGCTTTTCCCCGAAGGGAACGAGAGGGCGGTGCGTGTCCCCGAAATATCCCTGGGAGGAAAGGTGCACCGCGGTCTGCGGGAAAGCGCGACGGTAGTGGTCAAGTTCGAAGGACTTCGTCGTCACGAGCAGGTCGAAGAGGGAGCCGCTCCGGTTGAAATGACGGGAGCGGTTCCCGAGGAAAGCGGTGTCCGGGGTGTAGTGGATCATTCGCCCGGCGCGTTCCCGAATCCGGCGGATGGTTGCCGGCTTCAGAAAGACCGCTTTGTCGATCCAGACGAGGTCGAAGCGGTCGGGGAGGGCGTCCAGTTTCCCGAGGACCCGTCGGTTGATGGCCGTCACCGCGGGCCCGGAGTGGGTGCGGAAGGCGAGGGACCGGGCGATGCGGGAGGACTCGTCGAAGGGAACCGCCGTGTCGATGTGGAACGCCTCGAAGTCGGGCAGAAGCCGCTCGAGGACGAGTCGACGGTGATGCGAGGTCGTCCCCGGCCGGTCGATCGCGATGGTGAGGAGGTTCACGGTTTCAGATTGCGCGCTTCGGGTTTTGGAGAGACAGCAGGGGAGTGATCACGTCCGCCATTCTCCTGCCTACCTTCCTCCAGTCTGCCTGGGGAAGGGCGAATTCGCGGGCTCGCAGACGCATGGCGCGATAGCGATCCCGATCCGAGAGCAGCGCCCGCACGGTTTCGGCGAGGGCGGATGTGTCGAATGCCGGATCGAGGAGTACTCCGGTCTCTCCGTCTTCGATCAATTCGGGGATCGCAAACTGTCTCACGGAAACTGCGGGACATCCGAACGTCGCCGCTTCCGTGATCACGAGTGGATTCGTGTCCTCGCGCGTCGGGTGGACGAGAAGAAACGCGTTCCCGAGGATGGCGGTCATCCTCGCGAGATCCGCGGGGACTCCGGGATCGAGAAAGCCTTCGTAGCGCACTCCGGAGGCCGATCTCCAGTCAAAGTCCGGTTCCCCCCCGAGGATGTGCCAGGTCAGCCCGGGGAACTCCGGCTTCAGTTCCTCGTAGACCTTCCGCACGAGGTCGCCGCCCTTCTGCCGGAAGTGCTTTGCCATCGTGACGAGGGCGGGAGATTCGCCGTCCCAGGAATCCCGGTCCGGAATGGGGAGGTTGCTGCCCCGCCCGGCGTAGTGGAAATGGTCTCCTGCGAGATCGTGAACGCGTCGGGCCTCCTCCAGTCCCCACCGGGACTCGAAAAAGATCGCGTCGGCGCCGGCAAGGAAAGCGCGCTCCGCGGCGACGATGCGCCGGAGGTCCTCTTCGCGGAACTCGCCTGGATCGAAGGTGTTGGCGAACCAGGTCGAAAAGACCACGTCGGTGTAGGCGGCATAGGGTCGGTCGGGTTTCCACCGCCCCCAGGGAGTCACGCCCTTGAAAAAGGCGAGTTCGTGCTCGGGGCGGAGGGATGCGGAGACGGCGGAAGCGGTTGCCAGGAGCCGGGATTCCGAAAAGACCGGGAACGAGCCGGGCCTCTTGAAAATCTTTCGGGAGAGTCGCGAGCGCCACGCCTCGAACCGGTTCGCCCGGATCGGGATCGGCGGGCGACGGTCCACCGCAAAGTGCGCCTCGAGCGCCGTGCTGGCGCCGTGGTTGACGGCGTAGCTGCCGCCTCCGCCGCGACGGTGGGGCAGGTTCGAGATCCAGGCGAGTGAAAGTGAATCGCAGCGGGTCGTCGTCATGCGTCTGCGCGATCCAGAGAAGGGGAGACCGAATCGTCGTCACGAGGTAGGCAAAGCCAGTGTTCCTCGTGATCGACCGCCAATTCCTAGATCGAATACCCGGCTCGCTGGAGAACGGTTCGAATCTCATCGACGCTGCCTCCGAATTCCGGCAAAAGTTCGGGGTGGACGCTTAGCAGGATGGTGGCTTTCCCCGACTCGAGAAGACGAGTGGCTCGCTGGAGCACCGCCCATTCCGCGCCTTCGACGTCGCACTTGATGAGAATTTCCGGAGGATCATGCGTCAAATCGAAATCAGCGAGCAGTTCATCAAGCGTGTATCGAGGAAGCTGATCAGGAGTGAAACCCGTCTTCAGGCCGACATAGCCGGTCTGCGCAATGTCTCCCGTTGGTTTCCGTTCGTCCATGCGGAGCCTTGTCCGTTCGATGGCCTCCGTCGAAGTAGGATGGTCGAAGGCGTCGCCATTGGATCCGATCAGGCCGAGGATGAGGTGCAATTGGTCGGGAACTTGCATGTAGCGGCACATCTTGCGTGTTACGGCGAGACTCTCGATGTCGGCATCGACCGCCAAGATTTCGGCGTTTGGATCGAGAAAACCGACACCGCAACTGAAGTATCCCAGGGAGCACCCGATATCGACGAATCGACCACCAGGATGCGCCAGATACCAAGCTTGGATGGCCTGAGCGGTTTCCGGCTCATAGAATTCGAGTTCTCGCGAGCACCATACTGCGGGGAGACGGGCATCAAGAGCTCCTCCGATCCGGACATGAAGTCCGTTGCCGCCCAAGGAAAAAACCCAATGATATCCCCTACGAAACAGGCGTCTCAGGCCCGACATTCTTGGGAGTGCAGAATTCCTGCGAAGGGCTTTGTCCAGAGTGTCAAGTATCATGGGTCAAATAGGAGAGATGGAGGAAGAGATTTTGCCGAAAATCGTTCGTTGACCCTTGCGGAAGATTTCGGCGGCACGAAATCCTGGTATGTGGCGAAGAAAGCGGGACGCAGCCCCTCCGGCCGGAGGTGAAATCTGGGCCCTCTCACCTCGTTCTTTCACCGGAAGAAAGGCGGCGTAATTCCGGACGGCCTCGGGAAGAAGACACACCGCGGATCGCAGGAAACGATAGGTTCGGGCGGAGAGCTTTCATGAGGAGACAGGGTCGAAGCGAAGCGTGAATTCAGCGGGCGGAGCCACGGTGGCGCAGTTTCCAGTTCTGGATGCGATCCCAGCCGAGCCGACTCGCCATGCTCTGGAGCTTTCTTGCTGTTTTCCAGGAGAAGAGCAGCGCGAGCATGCGGAGAACCCGACCTCCCTGGATGGTTCGTTGGCTTCCCCCGAGACGGCGGATCTTGACTTCTGCATCCTCGGCGAGGTCCTCATGCTCCGGGTAAAGCCGAAAGAGCCAGTCCTGCATCCGGTCGGCACAGAGGTGGCGGGAACGGGCGTTGTCGTCCCATCCAAGGATGCGCTCGCAGCCGATCCGGGTGGTGAGCCAGGCCGATTCCGCCGCGGCGGGGGAGAAGCGCTTGCTCAGGGTTCCGGCGACGCCCTGCCGGTAGTAGAGGATCGCCTCCGGAGCGTAGCGGACGCCTTCGGCATGATCGAGGAGGCGGATCGAGAATTCGAAGTCGTTGTTCAGCGAGAGCCGCTCGTCCCACCCGCCCGCATCCTCGAGCACGGCACGCGGAATGAGCCAGCGCCAGCCGGGCATCATGCCCTCATCGTGTTCCAGCGAATCGAGGACCCAGTCGCGCGGTTGGTTGTAGTCGCGGGCGATGTGTTCCTCGCGGGGAAGCGCGCCGTCGATCGCATCGCGGAAGCTCGCCCAGCGGCAGGCGGAGAGGTGGCGGGTCGTTCCCTCCAGCGAGGCGAGCTGGGCAGCGAGATGACCCGAGGAGAGAAGATCATCGGCGTCGAGAAACTTGATGAAGTCTCCCCTGGCCGAGGCGATGCCGCGGTTGAGCGCGGCGGACTGGCCGAGGTTTTCTTTGAGAGAGAGCACCCGAACTCTTGGATCCCGGGACACTTTTTCAAGCAGGAGACCAGAACCGTCGGACGAGGCATCGTTCACCGCGATCATTTCAAGGTCGACTCCATCCTGGGTGAGGACCGAATCCAGGGTTTCCCCAAGGGTTGCCTCTGCGTTGTAAACGGGAATGATGACGGAGATCATGGAACCAGGTAGCTGCATCGGGAGGGCGACCCAGCGGCCCTGCTCGCAGGAGTCGCGTTCGCCGGAAAAATGGCTTTCGAATCAAACCTCGACCGTCTGAGCCAGCGGGAGCCCGGGTCTCGTTCTACTGGTAGGGACGAAACCCGCGCAGAAACTCCGGAATCGAAAGTCCGGAATCACGAGCCAACCGCATCGCTTCTTTCGGTTTTCCACCTTTCGTGGCGAGGGCGAGGATCCGCCGGGCGTGATGTTGCCCGATGCGGCAGATCGCTGTTCTGCGCTCCGAATCGTCCAGCCACTGTGTGTGGGTCGCTGTATCCACCTCCAGTCGAAACCGTTCCCCCAGCACCTCCGGCCGACTCATTTCCAGGTTCATCTGCTGTCCCTCGTGCCGCCGCCACCAGACGAGGGCGGGAGGCAGCGAGACGACCGGCCAGCGTTCGGCCAGTTTCAGCCAGAGTTCGGCGTCCCCGATGAACTGGCGTCCCGAGAATCCCCCGATCTCCTCGAAGGCGTCGCGCCGGATGATGGAAGCCGAGGGGCCGACTCCGAGGACGCTCCGGCCGCGGAAATGTTCCCGCACCACCTCGCTGGAGGGCGTCACAAAGGGGAATGGCCGGAGCGGGTCGAACGTGTTCAGAGAGAGGCCCAGCGCCGCCTCGGGATTCGCCTCCATCGCCTCGACCATCAGGCCCAGCGAATGCGGGTAGATGAGATCGTCCGCGTCAAGATACTTCAAGAATCTTCCGTGGGCGTGCGCAGCGGCTCGGTTCCGGTTCGGGTAGTCGCCGAGGTTGCATTCGTTGCGGAAGAGGCGGATGCGGGAGTCAGCTGACGCAAATTCCTCCGCCACGGCCACGGACCGATCCGAGGAGGCGTCATCGACCACCAACACCTCGAAGTCGCTGTAGTGCGACGCAAGGAGGCTTTCGAGACAGGCCGCGAGGTAGCGCTCGCGGTTGTAGACTGTGACAAGGATGGAGACGAGGGCCATACGGTTTCCGAAGTTACGCAATGCTGAATCAACGAATCGGGAAAAAGGTCTTCGCGTCCACGTCTCCATCACGAGGAAGAGACTTCGCAAGCAGATCGTCTCGATAGCGGCCCAAAATGCGTCGCTTCACCGGATCTCGACTCATCCCCTGCCGAACCGTTGCCACCCAAACAAGAGCCCGCCTGCACAGAGGGGAACGCCTCGACACAGCCAGACCGAGAAAGCGGACCGCACTCGCGGCCATGGGAGGCGAAAGAAGAAGCAGCCAGACCGGCCCGACATGCCGCCGCCATGCTTCCCGCCAAAGTTTGAAAGCAGGCTCCGGCCGCCAGACAGCCCAAGGCTTCTGCGGGCCGAGATAGTGGATGATTCCTCCGGGTCTCCCTGCCGCCTCGCGCCAGCGTTCGGGCGGAAGGTTGTAACGATCCGGCAAAAGGGCGACGAGACCTCGACAAACGAAATTGATAACGGTCTGGTCGTGAAATCGACAGGCGCCAGGGTCCCTCCGAAGAAGTTCCAGGGTTGCGTCTTCGACCCCGGACTCCCGCCACGCATCCAGATTAACCGCGAGGAAACCGGCGTTAAGGTAGGGACTTCTCATCTCGAAATCTTCGAGCGCCCAGGGGCAGTCCTTCTCCAACACCCTTACAACAGGACAGGGCACGCCCCGAACGATCTCTCCCTTCGGAAAACCATCGGTCGCGGACCGGAGATCGGTGTTGATCAGCATATCAATATCAACATAAATCAGTTCTCTTAAACCAGGGAACAGGCTCCCACAAAGCAGTCGAGCATAGGTCATACGCGAGTTGCCGGGACCGAGAGGAGCGGTCGAGAACGCTTCACTGTCGAGCGTGTGGAACCTAAGATCGACATCCGGGTGGATACGATAGGCGATGCGAGAGAGTTTCCGGATCGTGCGTGGACGATGCCCCCCGTCAAGAATGTGGAGAACCATTGAATGGGACCGGTTTGCGTCGAGGAGTGTCGCAGCCGCGACCCAGAGTCCCCGCCGATAATTCTCATCGCTGGCTAAACAAATATGAACTGCGGCGCGGGAATCTGTTTTCATGGGGCCGAATGGTTGATCGAAACAATACCGCTACAAACTCTTCGGCCTCGATACCAAAACGCGTGAAATTCGTGGAGATTCGTCGTCTTATAAAACTTTCCGCGGAGCCCCGAAATCACGTGTAGGAAAAAGGAGAATCCCAAAACTACCTCGCCCGCTCTGCGATCCAGAGCGATCCATGGAGTCTGACATCGTCTCCGAAACACTCCTGGACTGCCCTTACGACGCCGGGAAAGCGACTCGAGTAGTCGTGGCCGCAGATGATCGGCACACCAAGCTTTGAAGCCCAATCAATGTCTGCACGCACCTCCTCATATTCGTGCCCGGCGTCAATGAAAACGAGGGCAGGGACTTCGCCATCGTAGGTTTTGTAGAATTCCGCCGCATCACGGTAAACCAGCCTCGTATTGAGTCGTTCCGTTGCGATCCGCAGGGAACATTCCAAAATTTTCCGGTGATGTTCCGGTTCGAGCCCCAAGGGATTCCACGAGAGATTGTCAAGACCGATCAATTCGCGTTCCGGTTCCTTTAGAAGGGCGATGAGGTTGGTCGTGAAACCGAACAAGGATCCGATTTCGACGAAGGGTCCAGGATGGATGCCAGCACGCCGGACTGCTTCACGAATTCCACCTTCCTCCTCGCTTGTCAGGCTGCCGAAATTTACTGAAAGGGCTGGATCGAGAAAGAATCCAGTCATGCGAAGGTGCGAGACCAGATTCCGACGGTAGCGAAGTAGATATACAAAGGTAGTGATTTTTTGACGCAACTTTTTCATCTTCAATTCATGTTATAGAATCACAAAACTCTCCGGGTGGTCTTACTCGACGACCTCGCCCCCATGACAGTCTTTGGTTAGATCGGCAGTCGCGCGGGGAGTCATCGCGAACCATCGCATCCGCTCTGGCCGGGTTTCGGCGAGCAGGTTCTCGTAAGCCCGGTCAAAGAAGAGCCTCCGAAGGATTCGCGAGCGTGGCCAGTCGAACCCTCGGGACCTACCCCGGGGGTCTCCACCGAGTGATTGCCAGATCTCCTCGATGTGGTGGGTGCATTGGAAGCGCTTTACCAGGAGGTCACCCACCGCCCGGTCGATGAAGTCGTGCACTTCCACGATGATGTGCGCGTCCCTCAGCGCGGGCACAACGGCCGGGTCGAGCAGTTCGCGCTCGGACCCCTCGACGTCCATGAACACCAACACAGGTTGGCCTGAATCCAAAGCGGCGTCACGAAATTCGTCGAGGGTCCACATTCCCCGGATTTGGAGTCGATTCTCACAATCGTTGACGCGGGCGAGGGCACCGCAGCGATCCCTGAGGTAGGCGTCCATCTCCCAAGCAATGACAAGCGCCTCGGGCCAGAACCGAGCCAAACCCACCGCATAGTAGCCATGCTCCGCCCCGCCGGTGAAGATCGTGCGAAAGCCGACTCCCCGCCATCCATCAAGAACGGGGTGGAGTTCGTGCTCGTATGCACCTAGGCGGTAAGAGAGCGTAACGTCCGGATTCGCTGAATCGACGGCCATGCCGCGAAAGGGACCGATCGCGATTCGGTTGGCGAATCGATGAGGTTCCAAGTGACGCCGCAGGATCTCCGTTGGATGTAGAAACTTAGGAACGAGGCGACGGAGCGAGGAACGGAAGATGGAAACCAGTTTCATATTTATTTCTTAGTTGATGAATCTCTTGCCCCCTCGATCTGCTCAACCAAACGCAAGGCTGTCCGCTGGCGGGGGGAATCACGGGTTATCCCTACAAAAAACCTCAGCGCGGCGCGCACCAGGATTGCAAATATTCGGTGCCGTTGTGCCGCCCTCGGTAAATACCCAGCTAGAAACTGGCCTCGCATCGGAGAGCGGATCAATAAAAGCAATGGCGAAACTCCCGCCCGACGCGCTTCCCCTCGCCACTCGCAGTATTCGGGACGCAACGACCACCAGTCCCACGGCTTGTAGCTCGACCCAAAATCCGGACGTTCCCCACAAATTGGAAAACAGAAGTAGTGGAATACGACCACGTCTTCGTTGGGTGGGGGGGGCGCTACGACAAGTGGACTATGGTTCCAAATCCCCTTGAGCGGGACGATGGCACGGGCCCGGCCACAGACCGAATTAATCGCCGTCTGATCCCAGTAGGTGCACGCACCCCCATGGAGGTTTAATAGTTCGAGACAGGCCTGTTCAAAACCACCCGCCCGCCACCGCTCAAGGTCGAGAAGAAGGACGCCGGTGTTGATATACGGTAGGTCGCGATCCTCTTCCTCGAGGGGAATCGGACTGTCTCGGCCGAGCCGCTCAACGACGGGGTCAATCGCGCCGGCGATCACGGAACCGTCAGCAAAATCCTTACTCCAAAGTGAATCGATCCGTCCCCTAATGAGGATGTCAGTGTCAAAATAAAGAACCCGCTTTTCATCGCGGAGCAAGCTGCCGAGAAGAATCCGGGCATAGGACATCATACTGCCGTTCGGACCGGGGCGACAGTGGGCGAACCGGCCCGGTTCGAAAGGGTGCAACCTCAGATTGGCTTTTCCGTGTCGTCGCAGCAGACGGCGCAGGTGGCGGAGGCTTCGCAGAGGCAGGCCTCCGTCGATGAGGTGAATGACTACGGGACGATGCCGATGGTGCCGCAAGAGGCTGGAGACCGCCACGACGAGACCATGGCGGACGCCGACGTCGGCGGCGAAGGCCACCACGAGAGGCTCTAGCGCGGAGGAGTGCGAATCTTGCTCCATTGGGGTATCGAAAATGGGCCGACGGGTCCCGAACCGGACCCCGTTTACTATTTTCCCAGACTCCTCGAATGTTTCCATCGGGATCCTACCCGCGACGACAGAAGATGGAGGCGACGAAGGAGGCGAAAGCGGGCGATGAATTCAAGTGAGACGCCGACCTTCCAGGCTAACGGTTCGGAGAGCGGGACGAGTGGATGGGGATTGAGGGCAGACACGCGGAAATAGTTCGCGTACCGCTGGCGGCGGATCGCAAGCGGCGATTCCGACGCGTTGACGGGCATGCGGAGAGCAGGCAATGCCTCGAGGGCGCGCCGATTTTCGGTCGCACTCGCGATAACCTCCAGCCACGCCTGAGGCGATTCCACGAGGAGTTCATAGGGCAATTCGATGACCCTGTCATGACCGAAAAACCCCCGATAAAACTCCAGCTGCGCCTTTAGGTTGAAATAGCTTTCACGGTAGTTTGAGCAGGCCCTCTCCCACCAATTGATGGGTCGATCGAGGTTGGGAGCGGTTGATCCCATCAGAATAAGCTGTCTATACAAACTTCGGCGGAAGCTCTCTTCTTCCCGCGTGCCTACTAAGATCCGAACACCCGGCAACGCCGCCCGCAGTCGTTGGGCAATTGGGTCACGGTCCATGCCAAAGGCAACAACTGGACCCGAGAGCCTTTCGCTACTAAGAACCGGCACCAAACCGGGAGCAATTTCCGCCATCCGTGCACGAACTTCGTTCGCTAAGGTGGCGCGATCAAAGCCCTCGCCTGTCACCAGCGGTTCTAGAATTGGCCCTTGGCCGGCCATGTAGCCGTCATGCTCAACAAGAAGCTGGAAACCGTATCTCGGCTGGAACACGATTTGCTGCAAGGTCGTCGTCGCCGTCTTGGGAAAGCCTACATGGACGACGAGATCGGAGAATTCATTCATTGGCGAGGTTTTTATAATGTAGATAGAGAAACGGAACTAGGAATGGGTGTGCGGAACTACGAGAGGCGAGCCATACCGTATATCAAATCACATTTGTGTGGGAAAGACTGAAGCAGCCGGACTGATATCCCAGTCACGCCGACCCCGACCGTCTGGCATATCGATCGAAGAGCCGTCCCGCACGAGCGCGACGGGCTCGCTCACGGAAGCGTCTCCGAACCAACTCCCAAAGGGCCCGCCGCAACGGAAGGTCAGTTTCGAGCGCCGCGAGTCGCTTGAGAGCTTCCTCAAGCAATTTACCACGAAGCCCACGAAGCAGGCGTTTTGCCTCCGGGGCTCGAGAACGGTCAAATGTTGAACCCTCCCTCACCCGATAGTCGAAGACCTGTCGGGGAATGTAGGCGAACTCCCAACCCGCCTCCAGCACGGAAAGCCAAAGTGCCCAATCCTCATAACCGATCAAGCCTGGATCTTCCGGGTAACCGCCCGCGTCCTCCCAGACCTTGCGACGGAATATCGCGCAGTTGTCAATCCGGTTCCAGCAAAGCTCATTCCCCAGAGAACAGCCCCCCATCGTCCAGCGCCCCGTTTTGTCCCCGAAGAACGCGGCATCGCCATAGACGACGCCAACAGCGGGATAGGCCTCGAGTAGGCGAATCCCCGTCTCCACGAAGCCGGGACGGATGCGGTTGTCTACGTCGAGAGTCAGAAGAATGGGGGAAGCCGCTGCGAAGATGCCTGTATTGCGCGCAGCAGCCGGACCACCCGAACTCCCTCGCTGGAGAACGGTCACGCCCCGCTCGCGGGCCTCGGTAAGCGCAGCCGAGGTGGATTCGTCCCGGCTGCCATCATCGACCACGATGACCTCAAAAGCTGTGCCGGTACAGGCGGCATCGATGCTGTCGAGCGCTTCTGCTAGGTAGATCCCGTCGTCGTGACAGGGAATGATGATGGAAATTCGGGGCGGCATGGGATGGAAGGGCGGAACTATTTTCGGTTTGTCAAGATGTAGGCATGCGGTTACAAGCTGCGCGAATGTCCACCACGACTGCCGAGTAGGCGAGCGAGGCTTCGATAGGCGCGACGACGTCCAGGCCGCCATCGATTCACAAACTCCCGGTCATCATTGCACCACGCGAAGGTATCGGCTCCAATGGTCACAGTTGAGAAACCGTGGTCGTGCAACCAACCGCGTAGTAGATTCTCCTTTTCGAAGAGAAGATCGGACTCGTAGTGGAGAAACCGGACCGGCAAGGACTTCGGATTCCATTGCCTAAGGATCTCAAACTCGTAACCCTCTACATCGATCTGAAGAAGGTCGATCCGTTCGATCTGGTGTTTTTCCAAAAGGTCTGAGAAACTCAGACAAGGAACCTTCTCCTCGATTCGGTTCTCCAGATAAAACTGCTGAACCTTGGCGCATTCGTTGGTTCCCATTTGTTTCTCCCATAGCGACTCCATCCGTTCGCTTTTGAGCGAACTCAACTGATCCAACCAATAATACTCCCCCTCAGATGGAGTTAAATTCGGTGGAACTGTGAAGATCGTGGTACTGCCGCTGTGCTCGGCGACAGCGGCCTGCTCGAAAACGACCCCTGGGGTGCCCTTATAGTTCAGGCAGAGTTGTTTGAAATGGTCCGCCAAAGGCTCGACGAGCAACAGCTTTCCCGGCTTCGTTTCCGGCCCTCGATGCGGCCCCAACCGACAAAAAAGAGGATCGTTCGGCGTGTCGCCCGCATGCGCCCCAATCTGCACAATCGTCCAACCCGGGTTTGGAAGGATGAGCTGCAGTGCCGTTGTGAGCCCAGGAACATCCGGAATACCGAGCGCCTGCCGCAGGTAGAAGGAGAGAATTTTTCGGTTCATTCTTCGGATCTTTGGCGCACTCGAATAAAATTTTTGGCTCTCCTCTAAACTGTGTGGGGCGAAAGGTCGAGTCCCCCGCAGTGGAAAAGGACGCGGATTCTCAGAGTGCGGAATTTCGGGGGGGATGTCCCTGAGATCGTTAAAACCGGGTAACGGTCAGCGGCGCAAATATATGTGAGTTAGGGTTGGTTTTGCAAGTGCTTTCTCCGCTCACCTCCTCGGGTGGAGCAGAGGACTGCGAGCGTAGCGAGCTGGACGATGCGAAACCCGAGGAGGTGAGCGGACGCCGAAGGGCCTCTTCCAGCTTCCGGAGATCCTCATGATGACGCACGCGACGGAAGCCGCTCTCCGCCCATAGCAGTCCGCTCGCTGCCCACCTTGAAAGCATGTCTCCCTTCACGTTCCAGCGTTTGACGTTGCTCGTCTGTTCCCGCCAGTTTCGGATCACGTTCTCAATCGCATTGGTGCTCAGCAAGGTCACGTTCAACGTCGCGGGAAGCTCAAGACGATGCACGGCGAGAGTTTCGTCTTTGCGATCATTCAGGGCCAGGGCCGCTGCGGCATTTCGGTCCGCAAGGAACTCTCTGAGATCCTCAAAGGCTTCTTCCCCGGCTTCCTTACCCTCGGCCTGACGCAGGCAACGGAAGAGGCGCTGACTCTCTGCCCGGTCGCGACGACGAAGACGGTCTGCAATGTTTCGCTCCAGGTGGACAAGACAGTTCTGTTGCACCGCTTGCGGCCAGTACCGCTTCACGGCACTCTTGATCGCCTCGGATCCGTCTCGTATCACCAGCAGCCTCCGATCTTCAGGACTCGTTACGCCCCGCTTCCTGAGGCGTTCCAGCAGTCTCGTCACTGTCTCAGCGCTCTCAGAGGTTCCCGGTTCAAAGTCGAGCACTTGCTTGCGTCCCTGACTGTCGATTCCAAGAGCGATGACCAGGCAGTTCTCGCCTCCGACGAACACGCCGTCGATCATGATGGCAAGCCAGGTGCTTTCACTCAGTGGACGTGCACGTAGCAGGTCAAGTTGCTCACGGCTCTTTTCTTCCCACATTCGGGAAATGGTGCTCTTGCTCACGGCTTTGCCAGTAGCCCTCTCAAGACCTCGCTGCGACATTCCTTCAGCGACGAGTCCGACGATCTCCTCAAAAAGCGCTTGCTGACTCGATGCAGCCTGGTAGCTCTCAAGTCGCACCTCGCCTCCGCTCTTATGGCGCACTCTGGGGCGACGGATTTCTTCTTTTTCGCCTCCGAGGTAAACGGTCCCTGTCTCTGATCCGGCTCGATGGTTGCTGCTTTGGGGATCAGGGCGATAGCGAGGACCACAGAGGGCGGTGACTTCGTCGGCCATCACTTTCCAGAATGCTTCGCGAACTGAGGCTCGTAATGAGGTGCGGTAGATTCTTGGACCACGTGTTAAGCTAATAAGCCACGCATGAAAGCAAGAAGAAGATACACGTCAGAGTTCAAGCAGCAGGCCGTTGATCTGGTCGAAAATGGTCGTCCTGTTCCCGAAGTTGCTATGGACCTGGAAATCGAGGCCGACCTCGTCTACCGCTGGAGGCGCGAGCGCGAAGCGCAGCTTCCGCAAGCGACGCAGGTCGGGAGCGGAGCCCAACGAGCCGTAGGCGAGGAGGGCACAGCGGACGAACTGCGTCGCTTGCGGGCTGAAAACGCCCAGCTCAAGTCGGAGAACATCATCCTAAAAAAAGCGGCTGTGATTCTCGGAACCGAACCTCAGCCGAAAATCACGAAATGATCACGAGGATCGTTGAGAATACCAGCGAAAGCATCCGCAAGACCTGCGAAGTGCTTGGGGTAGCCCGGAGCAGCTTTTACGAAGCCAGAACGCCGTCAGCTCGGCGGTCCGAAGACGACCGGCTCGGGAACATCATCGAGTCGATCTTCCGAGAGCATCGCCGACGATATGGCTATCGCAGGATCCACAGCGAAATGATAGACAGGAAAGAGTTTTGCACACAGGAGCGCGTCCGTCGCCTCATGCGCGAGCGAGGGCTGCTGGCCCTATGCAGCCGCCGGTTTGTTCCACGTACTAGCGACGGGAAGGCTTCCTTGCCCGCTGCGAATCTTCTCGAAGGTCGAGCGCTACCCGAGGCACCCAACCAAGTCTGGGCCGGGGACATCACGTATATCCCGAGCAGTGGTGGCTGGCTTTATCTGGCGGTTGTGATCGACCTGTTCTCAAGACGGATCGTGGGATGGCATCTCAACGACCATATGAAATCAGATCTCGTTGTCGGCGCGTTGAAAAAGGCGCTCGCAACCAGAGCCCCCCTCCCCGGTGAGCTGATTTTCCACAGTGACCGTGGCAGTCAGTACGGGAGTCGAGCCTTCCGCAGTTGTCTCGAGGAGAACGGCATCGCACAAAGCATGTCGAAAAAGGCTTACCCCTATGACAACGCGTGGACCGAGTCATTCATGGGAACACTAAAATCAGAGATGCTCGGCGGCGGAATCTTTGACACGCCCGCCGATGCCCAGGCTGCACTCTTTGAATATATTGAGTCCTACTACAACACGAAGCGGAAACATTCCTCGCTCGGATACCGCACACCCTCTGGAATCGAAAATCTAATACTAACAGTACTACACAAATAAACTACGAGTGGTCCAAAAAAGCCATTGCACCTCATAAAACGGCGTCGAGCATCTCGGCAGACTCTCGTTCTCCACCTTGCAAAAAGGCGGCTTTCAGGTTTTCGTGGGTCATGGTGGTGGGTTGGTTGGTTTGGTTTAGGCACCGCCACGCTCACGCGTGGCCTAACCAACCGCCACCTCTATTTTAACGACTCAGGGGACACATCCGATCCTCCGCTCAGGGGTGGCTCCTTCCGCCGGGCCCACCTCTGTTCGCCCGCCCGAACTCGCTTTCTTTTAGGACGATCGACAGAGATCACGCACCTTCTCGGCGAACTCCATCTCGCGAAGTGTCTCGTCAAGCTTGCGCTAAAACGTTCCTTCCTTCACTGCCGGTAACTGCCTCTTCTCCACCCAGAACTCTTCCTGCATCGGCTTCTCCCCATCGCGATGCTCAAGCACGAGGAGGTGAACGGAGAAACTTCTTGCGCGAACAACTCCAATTAACCAATATTCGCACCACTAATCGCTTCCCAGTTTTAACGAACATGGGAGCATCCACCTGAACTTCATAAAGGTCAAAGGCGTTTATCACGCAAAGCCTCTGTGATTTGATTCCCAAGGGGTTGCTGGTCAACAGCTGGACTTTTGCGTTTAATCCAACAGGAAAAGTGACGGCAATGGAAAAGTAAAGAATTGCATATCAGCATCGCACAAAAAATCAGCAATTTCCTGACCACTCGCATTACTGAATCTGAAGAATACAATATATTTCCCCGAGCTCTTTCAAGGTAATCTGCCGCAAAAAAAGCAAGCTTGGATTCACAGCTTGAAGCAGTCGCGATTTGAATTGCTGTTGTGCGCAAAGAAGGCAAATACATAGCCCAATGATAAATCGAACTTTTCTTGGCCAATGTTGAACGGATCTTGGGATCACCAATAACATTGAAAGCTTCCGGTAGTGCCCGTGCGACATTCATCCAATTCCAACCATCCCCCGGCGCGGTTGGTTCATGCCTAATGGTAAGTCCAGAGTGAAACACGCAGATGCCTGCTTTTTCTTGAATTGCAGCCAAAACCATGGATACATGCGAACTAAAACTATGGATCTGCATATAACCCAATCGCAGCCAGGGAAGTATTGCTTTACGACGATATACATTTGCAGAAATAAAAAGAAAATTGGCATAATCATCCAAGCTATCAGCTAAAGATTCAATGGATGATACAATCGTAGTTTGTTCCCGGCGAACCTTATGGAGCTCCAACATTTGAGTATTAAAATTCACCACCAAAGCATCGGGGAACTGCTTAATGGCCTTGATTACTGTCTCAATGGCTTCCGGATATAGTAAATCATCATCTCCAATAATCCAGACCCATTCAGTTGTTACAAGCTCGAAGCACCGTAAAACATTTGGATTTGCTCCAACATTTGTCTTGTTCTTAACAATAGTGAATAATGAAGCAGGAATGTTCTTTGTAACTTCCTGTAATGCATCATGAACCGGGTAATCGGAATCGTTATCTACAACAAGTAAGTAGACCTGAGATGTAAGCATGGGCCTTAGTGATGTCACTAGGCGGACCAGCTTTTCTCGTCGATTATATGTGGGAATGGCGATGCTTAGGATTGGCTTTTCCATGTCGGTTATTACATCGCGATTGCTGGCGACGGTGCTTGAGTAATAATTCAGGTTCCTCGCTGTCTTTCTTTGACGGGATGGAGCTCGCTGTCGCCGTCCTTCGCCGGGAAG
>Ga0180430_10002096_pt1 | contig 18504 bp, 24 predicted proteins | sample SS_ome_9_FD_132999 | JGI IMG/M metagenome (GOLD analysis project Ga0180430, IMG submission 132999) | Hypersaline lake sediment archaeal communities from the Salton Sea, California, USA - SS_1_S_2 metaG | ecosystem: Environmental > Aquatic > Non-marine Saline and Alkaline > Hypersaline >... | reverse complement strand
GGGCTTTTAAGCCCGGGGATGAATGGCCGCCCGGAGCGAAGCGGAGGCCATTCGGGCATGTCCGATAGACATGCCACACGGCCAACCCCGCGGGCTTCAGCCCGCGGAGGTTTAGGATTTGAAACTCATCAGGGCAGCGTCAATCCTCTTGAGGGAGTTCTCCTTCCCCAGAATCGAAAGGACTTCATATATCCCCGGGCTCGCGGTGGAGCCGGTGAGCGCCACGCGAAGCGGCTGCGCTACCTTGAGCATCTTGCAGTCCAATTCCTTCAGCGCCGTCTCGAAGAGCTGCGCCAGCCCCTCCTCGGACCAGTCGCCGGCTGCGCCTAGTTTCTCCCTCATGGCGACAAGCCTCTCCCTGCCGTCGCCTGTGAGCCACTTAGAGCCGGCCTTTTCATCGATCTCGATGTCCCCGCGAAAATAGAATGAGGAGAGATCGGCCAGCTCCTTGAGCGTGCGCGCCTTCTCGCGCTCCGATGCCAGCGCCCTGGCCGCATACCCCATGTCGCCGATCCTGAGACCCAGGTCCTCTATGAACGGTTTGGCGAGAGCTGCGATCTCGTCGTCCGTCTTCCCCAGCATGTGCTGGGCGTTGACCCAGCCCAGCTTCTCCGTGTCGAAGACGGAAGGCGACGAGCCCACGCTCATGAGGTCGAACTTCTCGACGAGCTCCTCGCGCGTGAAGATCTCCTGGTCGCCGTGCGACCAGCCGAGCCTGGCCAGGTAGTTGACCATCGCCTCCGGCAGGTATCCCATCGTTTGGTACTCTATGACCGAAGTGGCGCCGTGGCGCTTGGAGAGCTTCTTCTTGTCAGGTCCGTGTATCATCGGCAGGTGGGCGAACTCCGGGATCGGGTAGCCCAGCGCCTGATACAGCAGCACCTGCCGCGGGGTGTTGTTGATGTGGTCGTCGCCCCGGATGATGTGCGTCATCGCCATCGTCACGTCGTCCACCACGACCGTGAAGTTGTAGGTCGGCGTGCCGTCGCTGCGGGCGATGATGAGGTCGTCGAGCTCCTTGTTCTCGAAGGCGATCGTGCCCCTGCAGATGTCGTGGAAGGTCGTAGTCCCCTCGAGCGGCGCCTTGAAGCGGATCGCCGCCGGCCTGTCCGGGTGAACCGGCTTTTCCCTGCACGTCCCGTCGTACTTGGGTTTGCGGCCCTCTGCCATCGCCTTCTCGCGCTTGGCCTGGAGCTCCTCCGCGGTGCACGTGCACGGGTAGGCCTTGCCCTCGTCCAAAAGCCTCTTCACGTGCTCCTTGTACAGCTCCATCCGCTGCGACTGGTAGACGGGCTCTCCGTCCCAGTCCATCCCGAGCCAGCGCATTCCCTCCAGGATCGATCGCTCGAACTCTTTGGTGGAGCGCTCGCGGTCGGTGTCCTCGATGCGCAGGCAGAACTCGCCGCCCGTGTGGCGGGCGAAGAGCCAGTTGAAAAGGGCCGTTCGGGCGCCGCCGATGTGAAGGGCGCCCGTGGGCGAGGGTGCGAATCTCACGCGTGGTTTCATAGCGTTTCTCCCTATTTGAAGGGCCGATAACCGTCAAGATATAAAGGGCTTAGTGAGGGTGGGGCCTCAATTACCTATGTGGGAACGATTATATTGTTAAGCAAAATGTTATGTATTATAATGACTTTTGGTCCACCTGGGGGGGTTAACTGCTTTGAATAATTATGTATTTAGCAGATCACTTCGGCGGGCCCAGTCGGGCTTTACTTTGGTGGAGCTCATAGCGGTGATCACCATCTCCGCCGTACTGGCCGTGAGCGCTGTCATAGCCATCGGTTCGATCTTCACCTCCTATAAGCTCAACGCGGCCACAGCCAAGGTGCTGGCGGACATCCGTTACGCGCAGCAGCAGGCCAGGGCCAGAAACGGGTGGCACGGCATTCGTTTCCGCGCCAACCCGATCGACAGGTACAACGTCTATTCCACCGACGGGTCCTCGGACGTGGACGTCTTGGATCCGGCCGACCCGTCACGCGTCTTCGATATCGACACCGTCGACGAGTTCGACGGCGTGTCGATAACGGGCGTGAACTTGGGGGGCGGCAACAAGGTCGAGTTCAACCCCATGGGCGCCCCGTACGACGACGCCACGGGCTCGCCCCTGGCCAGCGACGGACAGCTGACGCTGACCCTGGGTGGGGCGAGCAGGACCATAGTGGTGCGCAAGGGCACCGGAAGGGCGGAGCTGTTATGATTCGGGCGACCCGACAGAGCGGCTTCTCGCTCATAGAGGTAATCCTGATCATCCTCATAATCGGGGCCTCCTTCTCCGGCCTGTCCGTCGTCCTGTCGAACACCACCGTCGGCAACATGGACCTGGATATAGCCACGCAGGCGGTCTTCCTCGCGCGGGGCAAGATGGCGGAGACAAAGGCCAAGAGCTTCGCGAACGTGGCCAGCGTGGGTTCGACCAACTACGGCGGCGATTTTTCGCGCTACAACTATCAGGTCGACGTGGACTACGTCGAGGACACCGACCTCGACACGCCGGTCGTCGGCCCCACCGAGTACAAGAGGATCATAGTGACGGTGACCGCCAGCGGCTGGAGCGGAAGCATACAGCTTTACGAATTGAGGACAAACACGTGATGAAAAGGGACGGCTTCACATTGGTCGAGTTCGTGATACTGATAGCGGCGCTGTCGGCGGTGGCGCTGACCGCCTGGGTGCTCTTCGCCCCCGTCAACAACTGGTTCTTCACCCAGAACCGGCGCTCGGGCTTCGGGGAGAGCGCGGTGGCGGTCACCCGCGTGCTCAAGGAGGTCAGGAGGATCAAGGACCCCAACCAGATCTTCACGTTCACGTCCGACCACCTCAACTTCATGGACATCGACAACAATACGGTGGACTTCCAGCTGTCCGGCTCCAACTTCTTGAGGGACAGCGACGTCCTGGCGCGAAACGTGAACTCGCTGAACTTCACCTACCTGGACGAGGACGGGGCCGTGGCCGCGGTGAAGCAGGATATAAGGGTCATAGTGATCAACCTCGCCACTGCCTCGGGCGATCAGACCATACGCCTCGAGTCGGCGGCCAGGATAAGGAACCTCTAGATGAAGGCGAAAGCTAAACAGGGAGGGTTCGCCATACTGGCGGCGGTCTTCGTGCTCGTGATCTTCGCGGTGCTCGGCATGGCGGCGGTCTCGCTCATAGCGGGCTCGGCGGGCATGGTCCTCGACGAGGTGCGCAGCCAGCAGGCCTTCGATCTGGCGAACGCGGGCCTCGAGTTCGAGGCGGAGCAGCTGGAGGGCGACTCCGACTGGTCGGACAACACCGGCTATACCAAGAGCTTCGGGCCCGGCTCTTTCACCATCTCGTACGTATCTCAGGCGCAGAAGCAGGCCACGGTCAGGGTGGACGGCACGGTGGGCGGGATAACGCGCTCGGTCCAGCAGGACTTCCAATATCAGGGGAGCCTGCCCGTCGCCTTCACGGTCGCCACCTATTCGCAGGGCGACATGCGCGCCAGAAACCAGGGCACGATCGACGTCGACGGCGACTCGAACCTCGGCGGCTCGGTGATAGAGGACAACCAGGGCGACGTCGACATCTCCGGCGCCAGCACCGAGAACAACCCGTCCGCGGACATCCCGGCGCCGGACGCGTCCTACTGGTTGTCGGTGGCCGACCACGTGATATACGGCAACTACCGCTTCAACAGCGGCACCTACAACGGGATCTACTATATAACCGGCCGCGCCCGAGTCCAGAGCAATGACAGCGTGACCATCAACGGGACCATAGCTGCCGTGGGCAACGTCATCTTCCGCAACCAGTCCGCCACGGTCATCACGGCGGCCTCCGGCAACCCCGCCATAGTCACCGGGGGGAGGGTGCTGGTGAGGGACCAGGCGCAGGTGGACATCTTCGGCTGGATCGTGGCGATGAATGATTTCCTGGTGAGGGATCAGGGCGATGTTGACATAGTCGGAGGCGTGACGGCTGCCAATGGCATCCAGGCGCGAAATCAAGGCGACCTCGCCGTCGAGTTCGACGAGAACCGCGCCCCCGGCACCGACGGCTTCACGGGCGGCGAGGGCGGCGGAGGAGGAGGCGGCGGGGGCATGCAGGAGACCAACTGGACGGAGGTATTCTAGCCCCGCTTCACTCGATGACAAATCCTGCGTAACCCACGACGGCGTCCCTGTCCCCGCTTACGTCCCCTGAAGTGGCGTGTTCCACGAGGCTTACCTTCCTGGCGCCCAGCTCTTTGCAGGCTGTGATCGCGACGGCCGTGGGCAGGACCCCGCACATGGTTATGCGGTTTTTCGCGCAGGTCTGGACGAGCCCGTCGGGGTCCAGCGCCAGGACCTTGTCTATCGCCATGCGGTCCTTCTCTCGCGTGCGGGAGTCCTCCTCGTAGTGGTTCATGTCGGTGCTGGCGACGACCAGGACGTCGCCCCCGCAGGACTTCACGGCCTTGGCTATGGCCGTGCCTATGCGACCTATGCCGGCGCCATCGACCCTGGATATCGCTATTGGGACGATCGCCAGCTCGGGCTGACGCGCCAGCATGAACGGCAGCTCCACCTCAAGCGAGTGCTCGCCCAGGTGCGCCGTCGTGTCCTCGGTCAGGTCCGGGCATCCCTTCAGGAGCTTCTCGGCCAGATCCTCGTCGACCGCCACCTCGCCGGTGGGGATGGACCAGCTCCCGCGCGGCCACACGGCGGCGCGCGCGCCCATGCCCGTGTGGTTGGGGCACAGCACTATGCAGCGCCTTGGCACCACTACGCTCGCGAAGACCTTGCCCGCGACCGCTCCGGAATAGACGTAGCCCGCATGCGGGGCGATCGCGCCCAGGGCCTTTTTGGGCTTAGCGCCCGCCTCCAGGTAGCGCGCCACCTCCTGCTCGAGCGATGACTTCGTGCCAGGGTAAAACTGACCCGCGACAGCCGGATTTCTCTTCATCTGGCCCCCTTCGTCGTCTGGCCTGTCCTGTTTGATGCGAACCCGCGGTGCACCCTGTCGATCGGATGCGCCTCGCCCCCCGCCTCTTCGTGGCGTGCGCCGCCCATCTCCTCCGCGAACTCGCCCGACCTTATTTCATCGAGAACGCGTTTGAGCTCCGCCCGCACATTCTCGCCGATTATGCGCGGCCCGCGCGTGATCGCACCGTATCGAGCAGTGTCGCTTATCCGGCTGCGCATGCCGTCGATCGCGCCCTCCAGCATCAGGTCGACTATCGCCCGGAGCTCCCTCAGGCAGCTCACGTAGGCTATGCGCTCGTCGTAGCCCGCCTGCACGAGCGTATCGAAGGCTGCGCGAACCAGCTCCGGAACGCCGCCGCAGAGCACCGCCTGTTCGGCGAAGAGGTCGGTCTCGACCTCCTCCGCGAATGTGGACTCGATGAAGGGTCCGCGCCTGCATATCGCCCGCGCGTAGTCCCCGAGCCTCTGCCGGGCCCGGCCCGTGGCGTCCTGCGCCACCGCGATCACGCAGGGCACGGAGCCGCCCGCCTCGTACTCGCTTCTCATAAGGTCCCCGTGGGCCAGCGGTGCGGCCATGATGACGTCCAGGTCCGGCCTGGGCTTGATCCTGCCGTAGTGCACGCAAAAGCCGTGCGCGAAGGCCACGGCCGCGCCCTCGGGGAGGTTGGGCTCCAGGACCTCCTTGTAGAAACGCGGCTGCTCCGAGTCGGGCAGGAGTATCGCCGCTGTCTGGGCCTGTCGCGCCGCCTCTGCGGGATCGGTCATCGGCTCGAACCCGAGCGCCTTTGCGGAGGGAAGCCTCGGGCTCTCGGGCCTCAAGAGGATCCCCACGTCCAGCCCGGAATCGCGGAGGTTGAGCGCCTGCGCGCGCCCCTGTGCGCCGAAGCCCATGACGACGACTTGGCCAGACTTGTGGCTTTCGTGGATTTCCGGAGTCATATCGGGCGGCAACATACACCCGCCGGCGGAAAAGGCAAGTGGGTATGAGGCTTGGGTCCCCGGAAAATCAATCGTTTGGGACCTTAAATTCACTAAGAACTTTAAGCACTTATATCTAATCCTATGCTTGACAGGTACTAAGCTAACGTTATAGGGTCGCCCGCCATGCGCCGACGTATGCTCAAATCCAAGATCCACCGCGCCACGGTGACGGATTCGGAGCTCCATTACGAGGGCTCGATAACCGTGGACAGCCTCCTCATGGAGGCGGCCGATCTGAGGGAGTACGAGGAGGTCGCGGTCTGGGATCTGACCAACGGCGCGAGGCTGACCACATACGTGATACCGGGCGAGGCTGGCTCGGGCACGGTGGCCATGAACGGCGCGGCGGCTCATATTGTGAATCGCGGCGATCGCGTCATCATCAGCAGCTTCGCCGACTACGACGAGGCGGAGCTTTCTGATTTTGCGGCCCGAAAGGTCTTCGTGGATGCGTCCAATCGCATCGCCCAGGAGGCCTGCGCCGCTTGCACGGGCTGCCGGGAAGAGGCTGCGCGCACCTAGAGGAACCAGATGTACGAGATAATCATCGAGGACATACCCGAGGAGGGGATGGAGGTCGCCGCGACCGAGTCCGATGCGTGGCTGGCGGATGCGGTGAAGGACGCGTTGGCTGAGTCCTCGGACGAGGGCTTCCAGGCGAAGCTTCGGGTGGGGCTGACCCGCACCGACGGCAACGTCAACGTGGACGGCGACATCGACCTCGTCAGCCGCCCGGCCTGCGACCGGTGCGCCGTGGCGTTCGAGGAGGCTCAGAAGGTCCATGTCCACACGGTGCTCGCGCCCAAGTACGAGAGCGAGCGGCAGCGCAGGCTCGAGCAGGAGATCGAGGCCGAGCTCGTCGAGGAGGATATGGAGTTCGCCTTCTACGAGGGCGACCGCTTCGACCTGGCGGAGGTGGTGCGCGAGCAGATAGTGCTCGCGCAGCCGATGCAACGCCTGTGCAGGCCGGACTGCAAAGGGCTCTGCCAGAGCTGCGGCAAGAACTTAAACGAGGGGCCGTGCGACTGCCACGGCGAGGACCGTCCCAAGAGCTTCTCAGCCCTGGAGGGCTTTAAGGCTCAAAACTCGAAGACCGACGAACGATGACATAGGTTTAACTGATCACGGATCACTGATCACGAGAAAGGGGTTCAAAGTGGCCGTTCCAAGAAGAAGACAGTCCAGTGGGCGCAGGGACAAGCGCCGCGCCGCAAACGAGAAGTTGCCCAAGGTGAGCCTGTCGGCGTGCCCGCAGTGCAAGCAGCCGAAGCTCCCCCATCGCGTCTGCATCCATTGCGGTTTCTACAAGGGCCGCGAGATCGTCAAACACACGGACTGATCGGAGGCCCTGCCGATGGAAGATATCGCCAGAAGGGTTAACGAGATAGTATCCGAACAGCTGGGCCTGGCCGCGGACGAGGTCCCCGAGGACGCTGCGTTTTCCGGGGACCTGGGCGCCGACACGCTCGACATGGTCGAACTCGTGATGGCCTTCGAGGAGGAGTTCGGCCTGGAGATAGACGACGAGGAGGCGGAGTCCCTCGCCACGGTCCAGGACGTCATCGACTTCGTATCCAAACGAATGCAGTAGCGGGGATGCCCTATGAAGATCGCAATAGGCTCCGACCACGCAGGCTTCATGCTCAAGGAGAAGCTCAAGGCGCGCCTGGCTGCGCTTGACCACGAGACCTGGGACGCTGGCACCAGCTCCCCCGAGAGGACGGACTACCCCGATTACGCCGGCCCCGTCGCCGAAGCCGTGGCCGCGGGCCGCGCCAAACTCGGGATACTCGTCTGCGGATCGGGCATAGGCATGTGCATGGTCGCGAACCGCAACACCAAGGTGCGCGCAGCCGTCCTCCACGACGAGTTCGACGCGGAGATGTCCCGCAGGCACAACGACGCCAACGTCGCCTGCTTCGCCGCCAGGCGCGGCGACCCGAAGGAGGCGGTGCGGCTCATGGAGATATTCCTCAAGACGCCCTTCGACGGCGGTAGGCACGAGACCAGGGTCCAAAAGTTCAGCCAGAAGATTTGAGCGGAGGATTACGAGATGATCAGAGACGACCTCAGGGAGTTCGACCCCAAGATAGCCAAGGCCCTGGACGACGAGATCGACCGCCAGGAGTACAAGCTCGAGATGATAGCCTCGGAGAACTTCGTCTCCAGGCGCGTCCTGAACGCGATGGGCAGCGTCATGACCAACAAGTACGCGGAGGGCTATCCGGGCAAGCGCTACTACGGCGGCTGCGAGTTCGTCGACGTTGCCGAGGACCTGGCGCGCGAGCGCGCCAAGCAACTCTTCGGCTGCGAGCACGTAAACGTCCAGCCCCACTCCGGCGCCAGCGCAAACATGGGCGTCTACCTTGCCGCGCTCAAGCCCGGCGACACGATACTCGGCATGAACCTCTCCCACGGCGGGCACCTGACGCACGGAGCCCCGGTCTCGATATCCGGCCTGTACTTCAACGCGGTGACCTACGGCGTGAACCCGGAGACCGAGCTCATCGACTACGACGAGGTGCTTCGCATCGCCAAGGAGCAAAGGCCAAAGCTCATCGTCTGCGGCGCCAGCGCCTACTCGCGCGACATAGACTTCTCCAAGTTCCGCGCCATCGCCGACGAGGTGGGCGCCCAGGTCATGGCCGACATCGCGCACCCCGCGGGGCTGGTGGCCACCGGCCTGCACTCCAGCCCGGTGCCCCACTGCCAGTTCGTCACGACGACAACGCACAAGACGCTGCGCGGCCCGCGAGGAGGCATGATCATGTGCGACGCCGATCACGCCAAGCAGGTAGACAAGGCGATGTTCCCGGGCCTCCAGGGGGGCCCCCTGATGCACGTCATCGCCGCCAAGGCGGTGGCGTTCAAGGAGGACCTGGAGCCGTCCTACAAGGACTACTGCAGCCAGATAGTCGCCAACAGCAGGGCGCTCGCGGCGGCGCTGGCAGAGCAGGGGCTTCGCATAGTGTCCGGCGGCACCGACACGCACCTGTTCCTCGTCGACCTCACCGAGACGGGGCTCACCGGCAAGGAGGTCGAGGCCGCGCTGGGCGAGGCCGGCATAACGGTCAACAAGAACACCATCCCCCGCGAGACGCGCTCCCCCTTCGTCACCAGCGGCATACGCGTCGGGACCCCGGCGCTGACGACCAGGGGCATGAAGGAGGGCGAGATGGCGCGGATAGGCGGGTGGATCTGCGACGTGATCAGGGCGCACGGTGACGCCGGTCTGAAGTCCCGTATCAAAGACGACGTGAGGCAGCTCTGCGAAGGATTTCCGTTGTATAGATGAGGCTGAGGTTGAGGTTAAGGCTGAGGCTGAGGTTGAGCTCAACCTCAACCTGAACCTCAGCCTGAACGGGTGACTATGAAATGCCCCTTTTGTCCGAGGATGGACAGCAAGGTCATCGACTCTAGACTCAGCAAGGACGGCCTCATAATCCGTCGGAGGCGCGAGTGCGAGGGCTGCGCAAAGCGCTTCACGACCTACGAGCGCGTCGAGGAGCCGCTGCCGGCGGTGGTCAAGAAGGACGGCAGGCGCGAGACCTTCGACCGAACCAAGATCGCCTCGGGCATAAAGAAGGCCTGCGAGAAACGCCCCGTCTCCACGGCGACCATCGACGCGGTCGTCGACCGCATAGAGCGCTGGGCGCTCGAGCAGGGCGAGCCGGAGCTCTCGAGCGCCGATATCGGCGGGATGGTGATGGGCGAGCTGCACGGTCTGGACGAGGTCGCCTACGTGAGGTTCGCCTCGGTCTACCGCTCCTTCAAGGACATAAACGAGTTCATGACAGAGCTCAGCGACCTGTTGGGCAAAGGATCCAAATGACCGCCGCCGCGAACGGTGTCGACAGATCGAAATACGTACCCTTCATGCGCAGGGCGATCGCGCTCGCGCAAAAGGGAGCTGGCCGCACCTCGCCCAACCCCGTCGTGGGGGCCGTGGTGGTCAAGGGCGGCAGGGTCGTGGGCGAGGGCTACCACAGGCGGGCGGGCGGGCCGCACGCCGAGGCTATCGCCCTGAGGCGGGCCGGCCCACGGGCCCGCGGCGCCACCCTGGTCGTCACGCTCGAGCCGTGTTGCCACGAGGGCCGCACGCCGCCCTGCGTGGAGGCGATCGCCGGTGCCGGCGTCAGCCGCGTGGTGGTGGGCGCGAGGGACCCCAACCCGCTGGTGGACGGACGCGGCATCGCGTGGCTCCGAAGGCGCGGCATCGAGGTCGTCGCCGGAGTGCTCGGCTCGGAGTGCAGGGCGCAAAACGTCCACTACGAGAAGTACATCACCACCGGAAGGCCCTTCGTCACCGCGAAGGTTGCGGTGTCGCTCGACGGAAAGATCGCCGCGCAGTCCGGGGAGTCCAGGTGGATATCAAACGCCGACGCCCGCCGCTACGCGCACGAACTGAGGGCCCGTCACGATGCGGTGATGGTGGGCGTGGGCACGGCGGTGGCCGACGACCCGAGGCTGACGGTCAGGCTCCCGGGCAGGAGGGAGGCTGCCCGCAGGGCCATAGTCGTCGACACGACTCTGAGGGTCCCCGACGGCCTCAAGCTTCTCAAGCGGGCCCCCGGCGAGCTCGTGATACTCACCACGACAAACGCCCCGGCTGTCAGGCGCGATGCCTTGAGGAAGCGTGGCCACGATCTCGTCGTGACGGAGCCGGCAGGCGACGGCAGGGTTCGCCTGAGGGAGGCCCTGGTCGAGCTCGGAAGGATGGGGGTCTGCTCGATACTCGTGGAGGGCGGGGGCAGGCTTCTTTCGGCGCTGGCCAAGGAGGGGCTCATCGATCGCATGGCCGTCTGTGTCGCGCCGAAGTTCCTCGGCGGCGCGGGGCTCGATATGCTCCCCGACCTGAGGATCGACGGCATGGACGGCTCGATGGGTCTGGGCGACGTTGGTTTCAGGGCGTTCGGCGACAACGTTGTCGTCGAGGGCTCCTGCGGTTGAGGTGACGCTATGTTCACGGGAATCATAGAGGGCGTAGGCAAGGTCCGTGCGATAAAGCCAAAGGGCGACGCCGTCGAGGTCGAGATCCAGTGCGACTTCGACCTCGAGCGCGCCAACGTGGGCGACTCCATATCTGTCAACGGGTGCTGCATGACCATAACCTCCAGGCTCGGCAAGAGCTTCTGGGCGGACATCTCCCCGGAGACCTCTTCCGCCTCTACGCTGGGGGGGCTCAAGCCCGGCGACCCGGTCAACCTGGAGCGGGCGCGCATCCTCGGCAGCCGCCTGGACGGTCACATCGTGCAGGGTCATGCGGATGCGGTCGGCGAGGTCGTCGACATCGTGGAGCGCTCGACGTGCAGGGAGTTCACAATAGAGATACCCAAGGAACTCTCCAGGTACATAGTGGAGAAGGGCTCGGTGGCGGTGGACGGCGTCTCGCTCACCGTAAACCATGTGAATGACAACCGATTCACCGTCATGGTCATACCGCACACCAAGCTCAAGACCACGTTTGACGGGCTCAAGCGGGGAGACCGGGTCAACTTGGAAGTTGACATTATAGGGAAATATGTTGAAAAACTTACGTTTTTGGACAGCGAGCAGTTTGATCGGAGATCGAAGATAACCGAGGAGTTTTTGAAGAAGCACGGCTTCTGAAAGCCGTGACTATTTACGGAGAGATGATGTCGCTCAGCGATGACATATCACGGCGCAAAGGCGGTGTATGCGTCTCTGCGGAAGAAGCGGCGGCGCGTCTGCGTGAAGGCCGCATGGTCATAATGGTGGACGACGAGGACCGCGAGAACGAGGGCGATCTGACCATAGCCGCCGAGCATGCTACACCCGAGGCGATAGCCTTCATGGCCCGCCACGGCTGCGGCCTGATCTGCCTGGCGATGTCTCCGGAGATAGCTGGCAGGTTGGACCTGCCGATGATGGTCTCCCAAAACACCTCCTCGTTCGGCACCGGCTTCACCGTGTCCATCGACGCCAAGCAGGGAGTGACGACCGGCATCTCCGCCGCCGACCGCTCACGCACCATCAGGCTGGCGGCCGACGACGCATCCGGGCCGCAGGACTTCGCCAGGCCCGGCCACGTCTTTCCGCTGCGGGCCCGCGAGGGAGGGGTGCTCGTGCGCACCGGCCAGACGGAGGGCTCGGTGGACCTGGCGAGGATCGCGGGGCTCGGACCCATCGCGGTCATCTGCGAGATCATGAAGCCCGACGGCACCATGGCGCGCCTGCCTGATCTGGAGGAGTTCGGCCGTCTCCACGACATACCCATCGTGTCGGTGGCCGACATAGTGCGCTATCGGATGCGCAACGAGACACTCATAGAGCGCACCTCGGAGGCCAGGCTCCCCATAGAGCAGGGCGACGACTACAGGGTGATAAGCTTCCGCACCAGGGTGGACGATCACACGCACGTCGCTCTCGTTAAGGGCGACGTGAGCGAAGCCGGCCCCGTTCTGGTCAGGGTCCACTCCGAGTGCCTGACTGGCGACGTCTTCGGTTCGGTTCGTTGCGACTGCGGCGTTCAGCTCAAGAGGTCGCTGGACATGATCGAGGAGGCCGGCCGCGGCGTCCTCCTGTACATAAGGCAGGAGGGGCGGGGCATAGGGCTGCACAACAAGATAGCCGCATATGCGCTCCAGGACGACGGCTGCGATACGGTCGAGGCCAACGAGAGGCTGGGCTTTGGGGCCGACCTCCGCGACTACGGCATAGGAGCGCAGATCCTGGTCGACCTCGGCGTGCGCGACATCGAGCTCATCACGAACAACCCGCGCAAGATCGTGGGGCTGGCGGGCTACGGGCTGACGGTCGCCAGGCGCGTCCCGATGGAGATAGAGCCGGGGGTGCACAACAGGTCGTATCTGAGGACGAAGAGGGAGAAGCTCGGGCACATATTGGAGAAGGTTTGAAAAACTAGTCACAAAAAGAAGAGGTGTCATATGCCGAAGGTAATAGAGGGCAATCTTTCAGCGAAGGGCCTGAGGATCGCGATAGCGGCCGGGCGCTTCAACGACTTCATCACAGGCAGGCTCGTCGACGGGGCCATGGACGTCATCGGCCGCAGCGGCGGCGACCCTGAGGGGACCGTCGTCATGAAGGTTCCGGGCTCGTTCGAGCTGCCGCTGGCGGCCAAGGCCCTGGCGCAGACCGGCAACTACGACGCCGTCGTCTGTCTTGGCGCGGTCATAAGGGGAGCCACCCAGCACTTCGAGCATGTGGCCGGCCAGATGGCCCGCGGGATCTCCACCGCGATGCTAGAGACGGGCGTGCCGGTCTCCTTCGGGGTGATCACCGCCGACAATCTCGAGCAGGCGATCGAGAGGGCAGGCACCAAGGACGGAAACAAGGGCGCGGCGGCCACGCTCGCGGCGATCGAGATGGCCAACGCGATCAAGGGGCTCAAGTAGGTAGCGATGGGTACCAGACGTATCGCGCGCGAGAACGCGCTAAAGGTTCTTTATCAGATGGATCTCACCGGCCAGCGGCCGTCCGAGGCGCTCGCGGCCTTCTGGGAGGAGCACGGCGCCACGCGCGAGGTGCGGGACTTCGCGGAGGAACTGGTGATGGGCGTCACCGGCGGCATCGCCGGGATAGACGAGCTGATCACCGGGCACTCAACCAACTGGAAGCTCTCGCGCATGGCGGCGGTGGACAAGAACATACTGAGGGTGGCTGTGTACGAGATCATGAACTGCAGGGACATACCGGTCAAGGTTACGATAAACGAGGCCGTAGAGATAGCGAAGAAGTTCGGGAGCGCGGAGAGCGGTTCCTTCGTCAACGGGGTCCTGGACAACGTCGCCAAGGGCTTCAAGAGGGAAGCGGGACAGGATGCCTAAGAAGAGGATAATCGTGGCCAAGTCGGCCGGCTTCTGCTGGGGGGTCCAGCGCGCCTTCAACAAGGTGCTGGAGGTCGCGAAGAACCATCCGGACCGGCGCCCGGTCTTCACCTACGGCCCGCTCATCCACAACCCCCAGGCGGTGGAGATGCTGGAGGGGAAGGGCATAGGCGTCATCGAGGAGATAGGCGAGACGATAGAGGGCACGGTCGTGATCCGCACCCACGGGATACCCCCCGCGGAGAGGCAGAGGCTCAAGGACAGCGGAGCTGCGATCTGCGACGCCACCTGCCCGGACGTCGGCATCATTCAGGGCACGGTCCGCAGCCACCTCAAGAAGGGCTACTATATCATTATAATAGGGCACCGCGAGCACCCGGAGGTGAAGGCGCTTCTGGGCTTCGCCGAGAAGAGGGGCGCGTGCATAAGCTCCGCCGAGGAGGTGGCAGCGCTGCCGGCCGACCTGGGCAAGGTCTGCGTCGTCTCGCAGAGCACGCAGCAGCGGGAGAAGTTCGTCTCTCTCGTGGAGCTCATAAAGAAGCGCTACGCCGAGTGCGTGGTCTTCGACACGATCTGCCGCTCGACCGACCAGAGGCAGCAGGAGGTGCTCAAGCTCGCCGAGGAGGTCGACGCCATGGTGGTGGTGGGCGGCCGCAACAGCTCCAACACAAACCGCCTGGCCGAGATATCGCGCGGCATGGGCACGCCCACCTACTTCATAGAGGACGACGACGAGCTCGACCCCTCCGACTTCCTGGACAAGAGCGTCGTCGGGGTGACGGCCGGCGCTTCGACGCCCAGCTGGGTGATAGAGAAGGTGGTGAAGAGGCTGGAGACGATCTGATATGGCGGATAGGGGACGCAGTCTCTTCGGCACGGACGGCGTCCGTGGTATAGCCAACAGCTATCCCATGGAGGCCCCGGTGGCCTATCGCCTGGGCCAGGCCGTCTCCGTGGTCTTTCGCGAGACCTCCGGCCTCGGCCGCATAGTGATCGGCAAGGACACCAGGCTCTCCGGATACGTGATCGAATCTGCACTGATGGCGGGGATCTGCTCGATCGGGATGGACGCCATGCTCGTGGGCCCGCTGCCCACGCCGGGCATAGCCTTCATAGCGCACAGCATGCGCGCCCACGCGGGCGTCATGGTCTCGGCCTCGCACAACCCGGTCGAGTACAACGGCATCAAGTTCTTCGACAACGAGGGCTTCAAGCTTCCGGACTCGACCGAGCGGCGCATGGAGGAGCTCGTCTTCTCCGACAGCCTCGACGGCATGCGCGCCGCGCCGGACGCGATGGGCAAGGCCTACCGCATCGACGACGCGGGCGGCCGCTACATTCAGTACCTCAAGGACACCTTCCCCCAGCAGCTGACGCTCGACGGCCTGCGCATCGTGCTCGACTGCGCCAACGGCGCCGGCTACCGCGTTGCGCCCGCGGTCCTGTCCGAGCTGGGGGCGGAGGTGATAACGACCGGGGTGACGCCCGACGGCCTCAACATCAACGAGGGCTGCGGCGCCCTTCACCCGGAGCGCATGGCGAGGCTCGTGCGCGAGCACGGCGCGGACGTGGGCGTGGCCCTCGACGGTGACGCCGACCGCGTCATCATGTGCGACGAGAACGGCAGGATAGTCGACGGCGACGCGATACTTGCCATCTGCGCACTGCACCTGAAGGGCAAGGGCAACCTGGCGCAGGACACGGTCGTGGGCACGAAGATGAGCAACATGGGCCTGGAGGTCGCGCTCCGCAACAACGGCATAAAGCTCGTCCGCACCGACGTGGGCGACCGCTACGTCATGGAGGTGATGCGCCGGGACAGGCTCAACCTGGGCGGCGAGACGAGCGGACACATAATCTTTCTGCACCACACTACCTCCGGCGACGGCGCGCTCGCCGCGCTGCGGGTGCTTTCGGTCATGGTCCAGCGCGACCGGCCGCTGTCCGAGGTGGCCGGCGTCTTCACGCCGTTTCCGCAGACGATCCTGAACGTCGCCGTGCGCGAGAAGAGGCCCGTGGACGAGATGCCCAAGGTCGTGGCCGCCATCCGCGACGCCGAATCCGAGCTCGGCGACTCCGGCAGGCTCCTGGTGCGCTACTCGGGCACGGAGAACATCGCCAGGGTGATGGTTGAGAGCGAGTCGGAGGATCGGTCGAGGGAGCTGGCGGGCCGGATAGCCTCCGAGATCGAGCGAGAGCTGGGCGGGGTGAGATAGTGCTGAACTCCATACGCGACGCGTTTTCCAAGACATTCGACAGGCTCTCCGGAAAGGGCAAGATCTCCGAGGCGGACGTTGCGGCCGCCTCCCGCGAGATCAAACTGGCGCTTCTGGCCGCCGACGTGCACTTCGGCGTCGTGAAGGACTTCGTGGACTCGGTAGCCGCCAAGGCGGTGGGCGATCAGGTGCTGGACTCGATCACGCCGGCGCAGCAGTTCACGAAGATCGTACACGACGAGCTGGTGCGCGTCCTTGGAGGGCGGGCGGAGCCGTTCGACTTCGCCGCGACGCCGCCGCTGGTGACTATGATAGTGGGCCTGCAGGGTAGCGGCAAGACGACCACCGCCGCGCGCTTCGCGCTGTGGTGCAAGCGGCAGGGCCGCAGGCCTTACCTGGTGCCGGCCGACGTGCGCCGGCCGGCCGCGATCGAGCAGCTCGCGACGCTGGCGGGACAGGCGGGCGTCGACTGCTGGCCCACGGATAAGGGCTCCAAGGCCGCGAAGGTAGTCAAGGCGGCCCTCAAGCACGCATCGAAGATCGGCTACGACACGGTGGTGATCGACACTGCCGGCAGGCTCCACATAGACCGCGAGATGATGGACGAGGTGCGAGACATCCAAAGGCGCGCCCGGCCGCAGCGCGTGCTGTACGTCGCCGACTCAATGACAGGACAGGACGCCGTGAAGTCCGCGAAGGCCTTCGACGAGGCGCTGGCGATAACGGGCGTGGTGCTCACCAAGCTCGACGGCGACGCCCGCGGCGGCGCCGCGCTCTCGGTGAGGCACGTGACCGGCAAGCCCATAACCTTCGTCGGCGTGGGCGAGGGCCTGGACGATCTAGAGCCCTTCCACCCCGAGCGGATGGCCGGCCGGATACTCGGCAAGGGGGACGTCGTCTCGCTCGTCGAGAACGTCTCACAGCGGATCGACCAGGACGAGGCCGAGACGGTGGGCAGGGCCTTCGCCAAGGGGCGCTTCACGATGGAGGACTTTTTGACCCAGCTCAAGATGCTCAGGAAGATGGGGCCGCTGGACAAGTTGCTCGGCATGCTGCCCGGGATGGACGGGCTGATGAAGAATGCCGACCCCGCCATGCTGCAGAGGGAGCTCAAGGTCAAGGAGGCGATCGTCCTGTCGATGACGCCCCAGGAGAGGGCTAACCCCTCGATTTTAAACGGTTCCAGGCGCAGCAGGATAGCCCGCGGCTCGGGCCGCCAGGTGAGCGAGATCAACCGCTTCCTCAAGGAGTTCAAAGCGATGGAGAAGATGATGAAGCGGATGGGCGGCATGGGGCTGGACAAGGGAATTCTTAAAGGCTTGACTTCCCGCGCCTTTTCCTGATAAAGCGCGCCGACGATTCCTGTTCGCAGTTTTTTGCTTTTTTTATAGCTACGGAGGATTTATGGCGGTAAAGATCAGGCTCGCGAGGAAGGGCAAGAGGCACGAGCCCTTCTACCATGTTGTGGCGGCCGACGAGCGCATGCCACGCGACGGGCGATTCATCGAAGTGCTCGGCACCTACGACCCGAAGAACAAGGACAAGAGGTTCGTGGGCAAGAAGGAGCGCATCGATTACTGGCTCGGCAAGGGCGCTGTCCCTACCGAGACGGTTTCCCAGCTGTTACGGACCATGCAGTAACCCTGAGGAGGGCGCGATATGTCGGACGATCCGATGCGTGGGCTGATTGAGCAGATCGCGAAGGCGCTGGTGGACAAGCCGGATGAGGTGCAGGTCTCCGAGGTGGACGGCGAGCAGACCACGGTGATCGAGCTGAGGGTTGCCAAGGAGGACCTGGGCAAGGTGATCGGCAAGCAGGGCCGCACCGCCCGTGCGCTGCGCACGATCCTCTCTGCGGCCTCGACGAAGCTTCGCAAGCGCTCCGTCCTTGAAATACTGGAGTAGGCTTGCGTGATTTGCGGCGGGTTCGATAAGGGCGATGGATTCATCATCTGCGGCCGGATAGGCCGTGCTGTCGGTCTCAAGGGCGAGTGCGCCGTGCGCTGGTCCAGCGGGTTGAGCCCCGTCGAGATAGGCGACGAGATCTTCCTGGGCGCACCCGAGGAGAAATCACTCAAGGCATACGAGGTGGCGGCCTTGCGCAGGCAGGGCCGTTTTTACGTGCTGCGCCTCAAGGGCGTCGAGGATCGAAACGCCGCCCAGGGGCTCACCAACCTGGACGTCTACGTCTCCAAGGCGGGGCTGCCGACGCTTGGGGACGGGGAGTACTACTGCTATCAGCTCGTGGGGCTTCGCGTGGTGACGGAGGACGGCCGCGAGCTGGGGCGAATAGAGCAGATCTTCACGGCCGGAGAGAACGACGTCTACCAGGTGCGCTCCGACGACGGCGACGAGCTTATGATACCGGCCACAGACGAGGTGGTGATCTCGATAGATCTGGATGAGAAGAGGGTAGTGATCAAGCCGCTCGAAGGGATGCTTGATTAGGGATTAGGGATTAGGGATTAGGGATTAGGGATTAGGGATTAGGGATTAGGGATTAGGGATTAGGGATTAGGGATTAGGGATTAGGGATTAGGGATTAGGGATTAGGGATTAGGGATT